>ERZ1370068.11221-contig-9854_pt1 | contig 34042 bp, 59 predicted proteins | sample MGYA00561227_ERZ1370068 | MGnify/ENA primary metagenome ERZ1370068 (study PRJEB38410, sample SAMEA6850437) | metagenome | study: Metagenomic assessment of the ecological functions of the soil: analysis of the soil microbiota associated with the...
CGACCACGACGACCGGCTTGCCGTGCAGCTCAGCGCCGGCACGAACGGCAGCGGCGGCGCCATTCGGTGGATCACGATGGTCATCAGTTCGTCCGGCGCGTCGGCGATCCAGTCACGATAGAAGCGCAGCACCTCTGGCGACTGGACCATCGGCCAGAACACTGGTCCCGCCATCACCTGCGGACCCAACGGCACGCAGCGGAACTCGAACTCGGTGACAATGCCGAAGTTGCCACCGCCGCCGCGCACGTCCCCAGAAAAGATCAGCGTTCTCGATCCGCGCTCGCCTGAATGAACTCCGCCGTCGGCCGTGACGAGTCGACTGAGACGAGCTGGTCGATCGATAGCCCGTGCTTGCGCATGATCCAGCCGATCCCGCCGCCGAGCGTGAGTCCGGCCACGCCGGTGTGCGTGACGATGCCCGACGGCACCGCCAAGCCGAACGCCTGGGTCTCCCGGTCGAGGCTCTCCGAGCAGAACGCCGGCCTGCACTCGTACGATCCGTCGCTGCCGGGATCGACTCGCACTCCCTTTCATCGAGCGAGAGGTCTGATCACCACGGCCTCGTCAGCCACGGACAGTCCGGGGAATGAGTGCCCACCGCTGCGGACGGCGACCGGCAGGCCGCTGGCGCGCGCCCGAACTTCACACCGGCGATGACATCCGAAACTCCGAGGCAGCGGAAGATCACCGCAGGATGCTTGTCAACCGAGCCGTTCCAGATCTTCCGATCCTTCTCATAGCTCGGATCTCCAGGTTCGACGACGTACCCGCGAAGAGCTGTCCTATCAATCTCCATCGATTCGGTGCCGAGGCCCATCCGTTGGAGTGTCTCAGGCACGCCGAAGCGCGCAAGCACGCTGCTGGGATCGATCACGCGCGCTCACAAAACCTTTCCGTTTTCGGTCGGAACGCGGGAAAATGCGGCGAGTGGAAGAGATCGCCCCGGCAGCCGGGTCCGCGTTGCGCTGCTGGGTGGATTCTCCGTCACCGTCAACGGACAGCCGGTGCCGGACCGCTGGCGGCTACACGCAAAGCCAGGACATCGACACCGAGGCCTTTGCGATCGCCAAGCGCATCGCCCGGCTCGATGCGGATCGCCAGTGTCTCGGCCTTGATCCAGTCCGCGTGGCGTAGCAGGTCGTCGCCGTCGGGGAGCGTCGAGCACGATCCGGTCGGTCAGTTCGAGGCCGGCGTCCTTCCGCATCGTGTTGACCGTGTGAATGAGCTCATAGACCCGGCCTCTGAGCGCGAGCTCCGGATCGATCGCGGTGTCGATGGCGATCGACAGCGTCACGTCGTCCGCGATCGCCCAGCCGGGAATCTCCACCCGCTCCCCGCGGATCACCTCGTCGGCTGCCAGCTCCTCGCCGGCGACGCGCACGCGACCGTCGCCGAGCTCCTCGGCCTCCCCGCGCTCGAGCGCCGCCTTGACCGCAGGCACCTTCGCCCCCAGCCGCGGGCCGAGCACCCGCAGGTTGGGCAGGAGCCGCACGTGGGCGACGGGCCCCTCATCAAACCCGACCTCATCCACCCGCAGCTCCTCGGCAATCTCATCCGCGTGCTCGCCAGCGAGCCGCGCGCCGCGCACGTACACCGCGCCGCAGCGGCTGGCGCAGCTTCACCCCCGCCGTGTTGCGCGCCTCGCGACCGAGCTCCACGATCCGGCGTACCTCGGCGATCTCGGCAAGAAGGCGCTCGTCGGGCTGGCGGACCTCAGGCCAGCTTGCCGAGAAGATGCTCTCCGGGGCGCCCTCGCAGGCGTTGGCGACCAGGTTCCGCCACAGATGGTCGGCGAGGAACGGCATGACTGGTGAGACCACCCGCAAGCCAGTCACGAGCGCAAACCAGAGTGTTCGGAAGGCCGCGTCATCGTAAGAGTAGAAGCGTCGCCGCGACCGGCGGATGTACCAGTTCGAAAGGTCCTCGACGAAGGACTCGAACGCGGAAATCAGTCGGTAGGTGAGTTGCTCTTCCAGCGCGGCGGTCGCGTCGGCTACGAGCTTCTCGGTGCGCGCAATGAGCCAGCGGTCCAGCGGGCGCAGCTCGATCCCAACTGGCCCAGTCGCAAGATCATCAAGTGTCGGCCGGAAGCCCTCGATGTTCGCGTATCTGACAAGAAACCCGACAGAGTTCCACAGCGTGAGGAGTTTGCGTTTGATCTCGTGCGCGCGGCCCGTAGCCGAAAAGCAGGTCGCGGTCGGGTGGTTGGTCGCAGTACTGCCAGCGCATGACGTCGGCGCCCATACGCGCGAACGCCTCCTCGGCCGGGATGAGATTTCCCAGGAGCCGTGCATCGGGCGGCCGTGCTCGTCCAGCATCTTCTCGTATCCGAGGACGGACCGAAACGGCGCCTTGTCCACCAGACAGACCGACATGAACAGCTGCGAATAGAACCACGAGGCGGATCTGCTCGCGCATTTCGGAGACCCAATGGGCCGGGAACCAGGTCTGCCAATAGTCATGATCAGGAAGATCGGCGCCGGTGAGCCCCTGGGCGGCGCCGGTCCCGTAGCCACCCTCGATCCACTCCGGATTCTGCCAGCCGAGCGTGGAGAAGGGCACGATCCCAGCGTCCAGCCAGACGTCGCCGATCTCCGGGATCCGCTGGACGCCTTCCGTTCCGCAGGCGGGGCAGCGGATCTCAACCGCGTCGATCCACGGCCGATGCAGCTCCTCCGAGCTGATCCATCCCGGCCGTCGCCAGCTCCTCGAGTTCGGCTCGGGAGCCGACCACGGCGACGTGGCCGCACGTGCACGGATAGATGGGCAGCGGGAGCCCGAAGTAGCGGCGCCGGGAGATGTTCCAATCACCCATGTTCCGCAGCCAGTCATCCATCCGCTTGCTGAAGTACGCCGGCGTCCAGTCGATGGTCGCGTTCGCTGCAAGCAGCCTCGGCCTGCACTTCGTCGACGCGAAATGAACCAGTCGTCGGCGATGCGGAAGATGAGTGGGGTGTTGCAGCGCCAGCAGAAGGGATAGCGGTGGGCGTACTCCCCCGACGCGACCAGGCGGCCGCGCTCGGCGAGATCGGCCACGATCTGCTCGGCCGACTCGGACGTCGAGAGCCCATGCAGCCAGCCGAAGCGATCGTAGAACCGGCCCGCCTCGTCCACCGGCATGACGATGGGAAGGTCGTGTACGCGGGACAGCTCGAAATCCTCGGTGCCGCACCCCGGTGCGATGTGGACGATGCCGGTGCCCTCATCCATCGTGACCTCGTCCCAACCGATGACGCGGTGCTCGATGCCCGTCGGCCGCGGGCAGGTGGTCGAAGGGCCCGTCGTAGCGCCAGCCGATGAGCTCGGCTCCGCGCCGGCGTTCGACGTAGGTTTCGTCCGGGTAGCGCTTGATCGCCACCCACTCGCCCGTCCTCTTGGAGGCCGTACTCCTCGTCCGGATGAACCGCGGCGGCGACGTTCGCCGGCAAGGTCCACGGCGTCGTCGTCCAGATCGTCAGCGATTGGCCAGGCCGGTCGACGAGCGGAAAGCGCACGAAGAGCGAGGATCGATGCGCTCCTCGTAGCTTCCGACCAGTTCGTGCGCCGAGATTGAGGTGCCGCAGCGGGGGCACCACTCGGTGGATCGATGGCCGCGATACAGCCAGCCGCGCTCGTGCACCAGCTTGAGGAAGCGCCAGATGTAGGAGATGTTCGTGTCGGAGAAGGTGTAGTAGTCGTTGCCCCAATCCATCCACTGGCCCAGGCGCTTCGACCCGCGGATCAGCTCCTGCGCTGACCAGGCGACCTTTTCCCGGCATTTGCGGGCGAACTCGGCGAGGCCGTACTCCTCGATCTCGCGCTTGGAGTTGAGGCCGAGCTCCCGCTCGACGCCCACCTCGATCCACAGACCCTGGCAGTCGAAGCCGTTCTGGTAGCGCTGGTCGAAACCGCGCAGCGCCTTGTATCGCTGGAAGACGTCCTTGAGCGTGCGGCCCCAGGCAGTGTGCACGCCCAGCGTCTTGTTGGCCGTGACCGGGCCGTCGATGAAGCTCCAGACCGGACCGCCGCGGTTGCGCTCACGAAGTTGCTCGAAGGTGCGGCGTTCCTCCCACCAGCTGAGGATCTCTTCCTCGAGGGCGGGATGGTCGGGAACGGATGGAAGCAGCCTGAACATGCGGGAAGTCAGTGTAGTGGGCGACGTAGCTTGGGGCTTCAAGAGCCTTCGCCACTTCCGTACGGTCTGGTGATGATCTCGAGCATGTGTCCGTTCGGATCCTCCCAGTACACGCCGCGGCCTCCGTCGTTGGTGTTGGATCTCGCCCGGATGCCGTCGGAACGGGTCGGCCCAGTAGGGCAGGTCGCGCTCTTTGATCCGACCGAAGATGTCGTCGAAATCCGGCTCGTCCACGAGGAACGCATAGTGCTGCGGATGCACCGGACCATGATCATCGGCAAAGTCCAGCGACACGTCGTTGCCAAGCTCGACGACCTGGAACGGTCCGTACGTCGTCGCCGGCGGCAGGCCCAGGATCTCGGTCAGAAACGCCGCCGACTCGCGCTTGTCGCTAACCCGGACAATCGTGTGGTTCAGCCGAATGGCCATGAGACTCCTTGACGGTGCTGCTTCCGAACATCGAATGCTCAAGAAAAGTGAACCATGATCGACTTCCCATCGCGTGCAGGTCGTTGCCGCTGCAGGTCGGCCACTGGCCCCAGGTGCGCCGACATCTATGCCGCCGGCATCGCCACCGGGCACTGCCACCTTCGAGCCTGAGCCACCCAGCTGGGCGGCATTCGACGCCAGCAAGCTGCCGGCTGCACGCGGCTCGGTCGCCCTCGACTCCAGCGGAACCGTGCTCGGCTGGGCCACCGCCTCGGCCGGTGTCCGATCGCTGCGTCTATCGCCGGGGTCGTCGAACACTCGGTCTATGTTGACTCAGCCGTCCAGAGCCGCGGCATCGGCCGGGCCCCTGCTGGCCGGCCTGGCGACCTCAACCGAAGCCGCCGGAATCTGGACCATTCAATCCGGCATCTTTCCGAAAACACCGCCAGCCTGCGGCTGCACGGCAAGGCATGGGTTTCAGACATCGTCGGCACCCGCCAGCAGAGTCGGCGAAAATGACCTACGGCCCGTTAGCCGGTCAATGGCGCGATGTGATCCATGATCGAACGCCGTAGCATCCATCACCGGTCGCGACTAGCTGCTGCTTGCCGACCTCGCAGCCGTAGATTGGGCACCTCGGCAACGGCCCAAAGAAGGCGCCGATATGACGTCGCAGGTCGACTACGACTTCTCCCTCGCCCGCAAGGTTGCCGTCGTGACTGGGGGCGCCTCCGGCATCGGCGCGGCGATCGTCGCATGCGTACGCAGCCAAGGGCGCCACGCGTGGTGGTACTCGACAAAGCGATGGAGCCTGCTGAGCGCAAGGTCAGCGAGGGCCATGCGGCCGCTGCTGTCGAATGCGACGTGACGATCGAGCAATCCGTTGTCGATGCGATCAGCGCAGGGTGAAGGCAGAGTTCGGCCGCATTGACGTACTGGTGAACAGCGCCGGCATTGGCCGTCACTGGACGCTGCGGAGGAGCTCACCGTCGACGACTGGGATCATCACGATGGCCGTCAACCTGCGCGGCGCGTTCCTGGTCAGCCAGCAGGTCGGTCGAGTCATGCTCGCCCAAGGCAGCGGCACAGTGATCAGCCTGGCCTCCCAGGCGGCGACCGTTGCGCTGCCCGGCCACCTCGCGTACTGCGCGTCGAAGTTCGGCCTGGTCGGGCATGACCAAGGTGCTTGCTCTGGAATGGGCCGGACGCGGAGTTACAGCCAACACCATCAGTCCCGACGGTGGTGATGACTGCCGCTCGCCAAGGAGGTCTGGGACAACCCGGAGGGTGAGGCGCTGAAGGCCCAGATCCCGACCCAGCGGTTCGCTGAGCCGGAGGAGATCGCTGCCGTCGCGGTGTTCCTGGCCAGCGATGCTGCGAAGATGATCAATGGCGTCGACCTGCTGGTCGATGGCGGCTACACCATCCGTTGAAGACCTGCAGCAAGGACCCAGACAGCCACTGACCCCGACCACCACCATTCCCGAGCGGATGCGCGCCAGCGTGCTGACCGGCGCTGACGACACTCAGCATCGAGGCACGTGCCGACGCCGCCCGATGGCGAGCGACGAGGTGCTGGTCGAGGTCGCCGCGGTGGGAGTCTGCGGCTCCGATACCCACTACTACCGGCACGGGCGGATCGGCGACTTCGTTGTCACCGGTCCACTGATCCTCGGCCATGAGTTGTCGGGACGGATCGTTGCCGTAGGCGAGGAGGTGCCGGAGTCCAGGATCGGTGAGCGGGTGGCCATCGAGCCGCAGAAGAACTGCCGCCGCTGCCGGGAGTGCCGAGCCGGCCGCTACAACCTCTGCCCGAACATGGAGTTCTACGCCACCCCACCGATCGACGGCGCGTTTGCGCAGTACTGCGTGATCCGAACCGAATTCGCCCACCGCGTACCGGACTCCATGTCCGATGAGGCCGCGGCGCTGCTGGAGCCGCTCTCGGTGGCAGTGACGACGATGCGCAAGGCAGGTGTGACTCCTGGGTCGAGCATGCTGATCGCCGGCGCAGGGCCGATCGGGATCATCTGTGCCCAGGCCGCACGAGCCTTCGGTGCAGCGGAGATCATCGTCACCGACCTGGTGCCGGAGCGGCGGGAGCGAGCGCTGAGCTACGGCGCCACCCGCGTACTGGATCCTCGCGAGACCGACGTCGCCACCGCCGGCCTCGATGTCAACGCCTTTGTCGACGCCAGCGGCTCGCCGCACGCGGTGATGTCGGGGATCAAGGCGGTGCGTCCGGCAGGCACGGCAGTCCTGGTCGGTCTGGGCTCATCGGAAATGACCTTGCCGGTCGAGCACATCCAGAACCTCGAGATCACCGTGACCGGCATCTTCCGCTACACCGACACCTGGCCGGCAGCCATACACCTGGTGGCCAGCGGTCAGGTCGACCTCGACTCTCTGGTGACCGGACGATTCGGCCTGGAACGCGCCGACGAGGCGCTGGAGAGCGACCTGGATCCGAACAGCCTCAAGTCCGTGGTCTATCCCAACGGGCAATAGGACGTGGACTGAGTAAGTCTCAACTCTTAGTCGCCAGACTTGGGTTCCACCAGTACGAGCCAATTGCCGCTGTTGTCGCGCATGACGGCCTCCACGCCGTACGGGCGGTCCGGCAGGCGGCTGCGGGAATTCCACGCCCCTGGCAGCTGAGGTCTTCGTAGGTCTTTCTGGCAGTCGTCGACCCTGAGACCGAGCCCGCCCATCCGGCCGTTGGCGAGCGCGCGGCGTACGACCTCGGCCAGTCCTCGTCGAGCGGGGGCCCGGGCACCATCAGCGTGACTTCCAGCTCAGGCTGGTCGGGGTGGCTCGACGGTGACCCAGCGGTAGTCGCCCAACGTGGCGTCGGCGCGGGCTTCGAACCCGAGTACCTCGGTGTAGAACTTCTTGGCTTCGTCCTGGTCCGTGACATAGACGGTCACCAGGGAGACGTTCGTGATCATGACTGGAACGCTAGTACCTCGAACCGTCCCGGCCGGCTTCTCCGGAATTGCTCTCTCTCGCAGGCCGCGCATGAAGACGTAGCAGCCGGGAATGTGCGGGACGCCCTTGCCGCCGTAGCGCTGCTGAAACGCCGACGGCGTCTCGCCCACGAGCGCAGCGGAATTTCGCGCTGAACGACCCGAGGCTCGTGTAGCCGACCAGCATGCAGACCTCGGTCACGGTCAGGTTGGTGGCGCGCAGCAGATCCTGAGCACGCTCGATGCGGCGGTGTGCGAGGTATTGGGCGGGGTTTGGCCGTACGCCGCGCTGAAGCTGCGGATGAAGTGGTACTTCGACACCCCGGCCCGCTGCGCAACGATCGCGACATCGAGGTCATCGGCATAGCAGCTGTCAATCAGGTCGCGTGCGCGGCGCAGGTGCGGTAGCAGGTCAGACGGTGTGGACATGCTCGTCAAGTACCTCATCGATCACCCGGCTAGCCGTCGCTGCTGCGGCTTGGTCGACTTGAAGGTTTCCGGCGAAGGTGATCAAGGCTTTCCACAGCGCCCAGCCGCGACCGCGTGCCCAGGTCTCGACATCGAGTGGCAGTGCGACCCGAAACGCTTCCCGACTCTGCCCTGAGAGAAACGTCCAGGCAATGGCTAGGTCGCAGGCGGGATCGCCAACGCCTGAGCAGCCGAAGTCGATCACTGCCGCCAGCCGACCGTCTAGGACCAGCAGGTTGCCCGCCGAGACGTCTCCGTGAACCCAGACCGGTCCACCGTGCCAGGTCGCCGCCAGCGCAGTCTCCCACCCTCGGTCGCCAGGTCCGCGTTGATCATCTGCTGCACTGCGGCGATCGCCTTGCGAGTCTCGGCGTCGTAGGTCTCCAGCGGGGCCGCCGCGGAAGAAGTTGTGCGGGCCGGGAGGTGGTCCCCCGGTCGGCTCGATCTTCTCTAAGCACGCCAGGAAGCACGCCAACGCCACCGCGAACTCGGAACGGTCGTCGATGCGCGCGGCGCTGGCGGGCGTCCCGTCGAGCCAGCTGGTAGACCGACCAGTTCCACGGATAGCCCTCGCCCGGCTCTCCCATCGCCACTGGAACGGGGATTGGCAGCGGCACGTGCGGCGCAAGCACAGGGAGCCAGCGGTGCTCTTTTCGGACCTGTGCGGCGTAACGCTCGGCGCTCGGCAGGCGCACCAAGAGCTCTGACCAAGATGGAAAGTCCGGTTGTCCCAGCCGTTGGGCTCAGCTGCGGCAATCGGGAGACCGGACCAGTGCGGGAACTGCGATCCGAACCAGCCGGGCCACCAGCGTGGCGTCGATCTCCCGCAGCAAGCGGAACGAGCAGTTGGACACGCCCTAGTGTCGCCCAGTGGCTGCTGGCGCTATCAACGGGCGCCTAGCGCACGCGCGGCGTGTGGTTGCATCTAGTCGTGACCCAGCCTGAACTGGCGCGACGGCTCGGCATCCGCGATGCGGTGATCATCGGACTGGGATCAATGCTCGGCGCCGGGGTGTTCGCCGCCTTCTCCCCTGCCGCCCGCGTGGCCGGTGCAGGGCTGTTGATCGGACTCGCCATCGCCGCGCTGGTGGCCTACTGCAACGCCACCGCGTCGGCTCAGCTGGCCGCGCAATATCCGACGTCAGGCGGAACCATATCTACGGCCGAGAGCGACTTGGACCGTGGTGGGGCTTCCTGGCCGGATGGGGATTCGTGGTCGGGAAGACGGCCAGCTGTGCGGCGATGGCGCTGACCTTTGCCGCGTATCTCGCCCCACCTGGGTGGTGGGAGAAGCCGATCGCAGTTGCGGCTGTGATCGTTTCTGGCGACGGTCAACTACTACGGGGTTACTCCGGACTGCAGGGCTGACCAAGATCATCGTTGTGCTCGTGCTCGCGACGCTAACGCTGGTTGTGACCGCTTCGCTGGGCGGCGCGAGCTACAGACATCAGTTCGGTCGTGGGATCTACTGGCAGGTGGCTGGTATGGCGTCTTGCAATCGGCCGGTCTACTGTTCTTCGCCTTTGCCGGATATGCCCGGATCGCCACCATGGGAGAAGAGGTACGCGAGCCCGAACGCACCATCCCACGGGCGATCTTGACCGCACTCACGGTCGTGATCGTGATCTACATGGTGGTCGGCATCTCGATCTTGATCGCCCTCAGCCCGGCCGGGGTGGCCGCCAGCCGCGCGCCGCTGGCCGCGGCAGTGGATGCGGCAGGCTGGGTCTGGGCGAGCCTGCTGGTACGGGCTGGGCGCGGCGGTCGCGGCGCTCGGCGCGCTGCTCGCGTTGATCGCCGGCATCAGCAGAACAACCGCTTGCGATGGCGCGACACGATGATTTTCCGCGCTGGTTGGCCGCCGTCCATGATCGTCACCAGGTGCCGCATCATGCCGACATTGCTATCGCTGGATTGGTATGCGCCTTGATCTTGCTGACAGACCTGCGCGGCGCGATCGGCTTCTCCTCCTTCGGCGTCCTGTTGTATTACTTGATCGCCAATGTGGCCGCGTACACGCAATCTCCCGATCAGCGCCGATTCCCGCGCGTCCTGCAGATCATCGGCATCGCCGGCTGCGGGATTCTGGTTTTGACGCTGCCGATCAAGGCGGTGATCGCCGGCAGTCTGATCTTCGTTGTCGGGATGATCTATCGAGTTATCCGGCTGCGCGTCAAACAATCACCGCCGAGCCTAGCGTCGCCACACACGATCCACCGCGATTCTGCGCGACGGGCTCGGGCCGCCGCCGGCAGCCGTTACCCTCAGCCCGTGCGCATCGCGGTCACCGGTTCGATAGCCATGGACCATCTGATGAGGTTCTCCGGCCAGTTCGCGGAGTCGCTGCGTCACCGAGCAGCTGGATCGGGTATCCCTGTCATTCCTGGTGGAGGATCTGCAGATCCGGCGCGGCGGTATCGCGCCCAACATCTGCTTCGGACTAGCGGCGCTGGGGCTGGATCCTCTTCTCGTCGGGTCAGTCGGCGAGGACTTCGCCGACTATCGCGCTTGGCTGGAGCGGCATGGCGTGCAGACCTGGCCCGTACGGGTCTCGGAAACCCAGCACACCGCTCGGTTCATCTGCACGACCGACTCGGTCGAATGCCCAGATCGGCTCCTTCTACACCGGTGCCATGGCGGAGGCGCGCCAGATCGAGCTGCAGCCGATTGCCGAGCGAGCCGGCGGCCTCGATCTGGTCGTGATCTCTCCGAACGATCCGGAGGCGATGCTGCGACACACCGACGAGTGCCGCAGCCGCGGAGTTCAACTTCGTCGCCGACCCTTCCCAGCAAATGGCCTGGCTGGACGGCCCGAACATCAAGCGGCTGATCGACGGGGCGACGTACCTGTTCTCCAACGACTACGAGGACGGCCTGATCACGCAGAAGACCGGCTGGTCGCACGAGGAAATCCTGGAGCGGGTCGCCGTGCGAGTGATCACCCGCGGCGCCAAGGGATCCAGTGTCGAGATCGCGGGTGAGCCTCGGCTGGACATTCCCATCGCGCGGGAGGTCGCACGGGTCGACCCGACCGGGGTGGGCGATGCATACCGCGCAGGATTCTTGGCTGGGCTCGCCTGGAAGCTGTCGCTGGAGCGCTGCGCGCAGGTCGGCTCGCTGCTGGCGAGCTATGCGATCGAGGTCGTCGGGACCCAGGAGTATCGCTTCGGCGACACCTTCCTGACTCGCTTCGAGGAGGCGTACGGCGCGGCAGCCGCAGCTCAGATCGCCCCGCACTTAGACCAACCCAGGCTGTGATCACTCGGATCGCGCGCCGCCGTGCTGAGGAGGAATGAGGGGACGCTTTTCGTCCCTGAGTGACGACGAAGTGAGGCGGCTGCCAAGCGCGATCCGCGTGGAGCGAGCTTGGCGAGCGGAACAATCAAAGCGGTATCGGCGGAGGTCGGGATATAGGGTCGGCTCGTGTCGAACAGCCTGCTCGTAGTCCATGTTGATGTTGCGGTCATTCCCGATTTTGTTGAGGGTTTCCTCGCGGCGACTGAAGAGAACGCGATGGCAAGTCGCCGCGAGTCAGGGATCGTGCGATTCGATTTGATTGAGCGATCGCACCGATCCTGCTCATCTGGTGCTCGTCGAGGTCTATCGAGACGAGGACGCTGCCGCGGCCCACAAGGAGACCGGTCACTATCAGCGGTGGCGCGACATTGTGGCGCCCATGATGGCCAGACCTCGAGAGGCGACTCGGTACGTCAACAAATCTCCCTGAGGACTCTGACCTGGTAACCCGAGTGGTCCGCATCGATCTGGCGGTCCCGGCCGACGTACGGTTCGGGGCTGGCCGAGTCAGCGAGGTGCCAGCTGCGCTCGCCGCGCTTGGGGCGAGTCGCGTTCTGGTTGTGACTGGGCGCACGACATCGCGCGCGGACGCCGTCCGGTCGGCGCTTACCGAGGCCGGCATCTCGAGCATCGCATTCAGAGTCGCCACCGAGCCGTCGATCGAGCGAGTACGCGCCGCAGTGGCGCTGATCGCCGAAGCGGGGTGCGACGCCGTTCTGGGATTCGGCGGCGGCAGCGCGCTGGATGTCGGCAAGGCAGTCGCGGTGCTGGCCACGAGTCGGAGCCGACCCGTTGGACCATCTGGAGGTCATCGGCGACGGCCGGCCGATCACGCAGACCGGGCTTACCGTGCGTCGCGGTGCCGACTACCGCCGGAACGGGTTCGGAGGTGACCCGCAACTCCGGTGCTGTCCGGCGGTGGAGTCAAAGCGAGTCTCGAAGTCCGCTCATGCTGCCGAAGGTGGCGGTGATCGATCCAGATCTCCTAATTGGCGTGCCGCAGCCAACCATTGCGGCCAGTGGCATGGATGCTCTGTCTCAGCTCATAGAGCCTTTCTTGTCGCAGCGCGCCAACCCCTTCACCGATGCGCTGGCTAGGGATGGGATGCGGCGCTCAGCACGATCGCTGGGTCGGGCGTACCAGGAAGGAATGGAGGATCCGGGTGTCCGCGAGGATCTAGCGCTCGCCAGCCTGCTTGGGGGATTGTGTCTGGCCAATTCCGGACTCGGCGCGGTTCATGGGCTCGCCGCCGCAGCCGGTGCGCGACTTTCCGCGCCGCACGGTGCCGTCTGTGCTGCCGTGCTCACCGCTGCTGATGGATGTCAATCTGCGGGCGCTGCGCGATCGCGCCCCCGAACATCCTGCGCTAGCGCGGATGACCGAGGTGGCGAGCTTGTTGACGGGTCAGCCGGACGCCACCCCGAAGAGGCGATCGGCTGGCTGCGAGACCTGACAACCGCACTGTCCATCCCTGGATTGGCGAGCTACGGGCCTGATGACAATGCTGAGATCTCGGAGGTGGTTACCGCCGCCCAGAAGGCCAGCAGCATGCGAGCGAATCCGATCGAGCTGACCGATCAAGAGGTCAGCGAGATCGTTAGCGTTCGCTGTGATCCGTGATCCAGCTACGGAGCGCGCCTCAGATAGCTGTGACCGCTCGTACGCAGTCGGCAACGCCGTCATCGAGACAAACCAGCTTCAGGCGTGAGAAGCCTTGTTACGCCGGCGGTACCAGTGCCAGCCCGCGGTAACCAGCAGCGCACCAACCAATGACCCGATGATGCCGCTGGGCCGGAACCGCAGGCCATCGCCTGACAGCAAACTGATCAGTAGCCCTGCCGACAAAAGACCCAACAAGTCCAGCCACCAGGGCCACGGCCCAGTCGATGCCCTTCGCCGACCTGCCCAAGATCAACTGCGCACCGGCGCCGACCAGCATGCCGAACAAGATGAGTCCGAGGATAAGCATGATCGGAGCATAGACGAGTAGCTCTTACTTCGCGTCCATCTTTGAACCACCTGCGGCCCAGCCGAGGCTCTTGCCCGGTGCCGTCGCACCTGGGGCATACGCGGTGCGAATAGCTGAAGATCGCACCCTTTTTCCTCGGCTTGCCGTGGCATCTCCTGCATCTCGCATAAGGATGGAGAAGCAACGAGACGTAGTAGCCCACAAAGATCAGCAGAACAATCCCAATGCCCCACAGCAAGTTGGTGCCCTCCGGATTCCTGTGCCTGAACGGAGCAACTTTCGATTGTGCCGGAGAGGCCGCGGTGTCATCAGCAGGCTCGCCGGATAAACCACTCTAACCGTCAGGTGCGAGAGCTAAACGACGTTGATCCGTGCGTCAGACATCAGTCCGGCAGTGCGTCGACGTACGGCAAGCTGGGCCGCTGGGTGCTCGGCCGATCAAGATAGAACAACGCGGTCGAAGCGATGTCGTCGTGCAGGGGGCGATATCGGCCGCCGGCTTGCCAGCCGAGGGCCTGGATCTCCACCCGCAGGTCGCTGCCGAAATGGATGGGATCGGGCACGTGCCAGCGGTACAAACCGAAGCGCTGCTGGCTTTGGTAGAGGCCGTCGGGTCGTATCACTTGGGGCATGCCCAGGTACGGCGTGGTGTATTCGGTGTAAGCCGCGACCGGGGACGTCGAGAGTTCCAGGCGCCTCCGAAATAGTCCTCGGTGCCGGTGCCCACAGATTGACGGGTAGTTGTCGTCGCCGTCGAGGTAAGCCTTCAACTCACCCTCGCCCCACCAGCCGGGAGTGTTCACGCCCCAGGCGAGGTAGGTCCCGACGTAATGCCCCTGACCCGAGACGCCCTCTACCAGCACGTGCAGGTCGCCCGCAGTCAGCGGATTGTTACGCCGGAACTGGGCATGGAGATAGCCGTGCCCGTCGACGTCAAGATCATTTTCGTACGTCACCTGGTAGTAGAGCTGGGCGTCGGCGCCGCCCAGGTTCTCGACCGTGATTCTGGCGTGACGCTGGAAGGGCATCGGCCAATAGGAGTTGAAGCCGCCGTGCGGGTTGACAGCGATCATGCTGGAGCTGACCTGAGCGAACCGACCCCAGCCGTTGGCGAAGAAGTCGCCGAGTGGCACCCTCGATGGCAGGCTCGTCCGCATGATCCCAGTACGCCCGTAGCACCAAAGTCCGCCAGTGATCGTGGCCGGTCGTGAGCCAGATGTGGGTGATCGTGCCTGGACCCTCGATCACGGCCATCGGCAACGTCGCGCCTGCGCCGATGATCACCGATGGAGAAACCTTCCAGCCTCGGCCCAAGATCGCGAGCGGCGTACGCCCCGGTGCCCTCCGAGGCACGGCTGCCGCCACCTCCTTGCCGCCGTCGAGGTTCTCCGGACTGATCGATCGGGTCGTGACATCACGGAGCCGAGCGATCCCGTGGCCAGCCAGCGGCATGATGAGCCTCCCGCGCTGTGATGGTGGTGGGTTCACTTCACCAGCTACCGGGCCTCGAGGCCCCTGGCATACCCCGCAACGGCGAGTTCCTCTACGTCCCTCGCAGCTCATGTGAAGTGCTTCGCTGGGCGCGTGGGCGCGTAACACATCCGCCGAGATGACTGACTAATTCATCAAAGACACCACCTGGCCGCGTCCGCCGCCGGCGTATGCCACTCGCAGCACTACAGAAGGACCGCTCATGTCACATCACTTCGACAGCCCCACCGCGATCCAGGATGGACGCATCAATCTCTGTGACGTCTACGTCTTCCCGGGCAGGCCTGACATTCCGTACTCGTCCTGCCCCGCACGCCGGAGTGCTGCCGGCGCTGCTGGAGCTGTTCGGCCTGCGTCCAGCTGGCGCCGACCCGACAGTCGCGCAAACGGGCGCGGCATGAGTAGAGGCAGAGTTTGCAACGATCAACTGTGACGCGTTGCCAGGCGAAGAGACACTGATCGGGTGCTGGGGGGCACTTACCCAGCTCTCGCCAGCTGCCCGGATGATCAACACCTCCGCGGCGACTGCGGCGGTGTTTCCTTCCTGGGCGCCTCTGAACAACGCCATTCTCCAGATCGCGCCTGATGATCGCGAAGCAGAAGACGCTGTCTCTGCAGTTGAGCGCCTGCTATGCCGAAGAAGGCGTGGCGACATGGGCATTGTGGGTACGCAGCGACATCACAAACCTCGACGCGCCCGACACGGGCCCGAGATCAGCGACCTGCAGCGCGACACGACGACCCTTGTCATGCACGCAACGCTGTCCTCCGGTCGGCAACTGCAGGATGGCGTCGTTCGTACCTCCATCGCGACAGCGACGCGAGCTGGTGACGAACCGGTTCGCCGGTGCAGACCTCGAGCCACCCGACGACGTACCCGGGCTCACTGGATGGGTGATGCTGCGCGAGAGCGTCGCCGTCGCGAGCGCATGGAGCTTTCTCAACGGGAGCGACTGCGGGATCTACACGGTCGGAACACAACCAGAGTGGCGCCGTCGCGGCTTTGCCCGCGCCCTGATGGAACACGTGCTCGGCGAGGCCTGGCGCCACGGAGCACGGACTGCGAGCCTGCAATCAACGCGCATGGGCCAGCCTTTGTACCTCTCACTCGGCTTTCAGGCCGTCGGCCGGTACGAGGAATGGCTCTGCGGCGATCCTGTCGCAGCGCTGGAGCCCCTCACAAGTCGAGGATGACCGCTTCGGTCGGTTGCGCGCTGCAGATCAGGACGTTCCCATCGGCTGGTGGCTCGAGCGGCTCCGGGTCGTAGCTGACCGCACCGGACAGCAGGGCTGTTTCGCAGGTGTGGCAGACGCCCGTACGGCAGGACCAGCGGGCGGGTACGTCACATGCCTCGGCGAGCCCCAATACGCTCGCGTACTGCGAACCCCACCGGGCACGCGATGGCGCTGCGGGCGAAGGACACCCGGGACCGTAGCCGGGCGGCCCGGCCGGTTGATGCGGGAGCTTCGAAGACGAAGCCGCGATCCCGGGTGTCAGGGCGGCCTCCGCGCCGAACGTTTCGATGTGGATGCGCGCCGGATCCAGACCGTAGCTCGCGAGTGCCGCTCGGAGATCGGCCATGAACGAGACCGGTCCGCAGAGATAGGCATCGGCGTCCCGAGGCAGCTCGAGGTTGTTGATCAACTCGGCAGATAGCCGCCCTCGTATCGCGTATTCCACTCCTTGATGATCATTAACTGCTGGTCGGCTGTACGCGATCTCACTGCGACTGTGGTCAATCGGGCTAGCAAGGTCCGCGCCTCCAGAGCAAATGGATGCTCCGATCCGTCTCGAGCGCCGTGCAGCCACCAAACCTCGCGCGTCGAATGCATCTGTACGAGCGCATGGAGCATCGACAACACCGGGGTGACGCCTACGCCCGCTGAGAGCAGCACCACTGGCTCGTCGCTCTCGTTCAGGAAGAACGTGCCACGCGGCGCCGCGACGTCCAGCGAGTCGCCGATGCGCACCTGACCGCGCAGATATTCGCCCGCAGCGCCGTGCGGTTCCTGTTTCACACTGATCCGGAAGGTCTCCGAACCTGGTCGGTTCGACAACGAGTAGCTGCGAATGAGCGGTGGATGATCATCGCTGCTTCGCAGCCGCAGCGTGATCGATTGGCCGGGCAACCAGCTGGGCAACGGCGCGCCATCGGGGCTGGCCAGGGACAGTGAGAAGACATCGCGGCTTTCGGTCTGGATATCGATAACCCGGAGGGAGCGGAAGCCAGGCCACGCCGGCGGCGGCTCGCGGCGGCTGCCGTGAGCCCGGTATTGCCACCACCCCGAGCCCGGCCGTCCGCCTGCTGCAGCAGGCTTTGCAATGAGCCCTTCCAGCCGGGGCTCAATGCCGGGATGCGGAGTGCCCGTTCAAGATCATCTTTTGATGCCCCGGCAGGTAGAGCAGCGCGTCGATCTCGGCGACGGAGATCTGCTGCTGGCCCGGTGCTGATCTTGATGATGTCGTCGACCCGCGCGCTACCTGCCCTTCGGTCGATCACCCGCAGGTAGAAGCCAGGCCGGCGATGCGCCACCATCAGCGCCGGCATCGCGGGGCTCAGCCATTCGCATCCCCACGCGGTAACAGGTCACGCGCGGCTGGGTGACCTCGAACACCGCTTCGCCGATCTGGTATCGATCCCCGATGCACACCTCATCGTCAGGCAGGCCGTCGACGGTGAAGTTCTCGCCAAACTGGCCGTACTCGAAGTCGTCGCGCTGCAGATTCCCTCGCCCAGTGGCGGTAGGAATCCAGCTGGTACACCAGCACCGCTCGCTGCTCGCCGCCGTGACCGCCGAGGTCACCCTGGCCGTCGCCATCGATGTTGAGCCGTCGCACCATGCGCGGACCGGACACGGCCGTCTTCCATACGCCGGTGTGCACTGTGCGGCCTTGCCACGAAACGTCCTGCGGCAATCCGACGTTCAACGCGACCAGCTTCGCCACCGCGGATCGCCTCCTCACCCCAGAGCTAGTGCACCGGCGACATTCTCGCCTTTACTTGGCCAGGTGTCGACGCAGCGCGTCCAGTGCTAGCTCGACGACGCGATCCAAGGTCCCGGGCTCTTCGAACAGATGAGTCGCGCCGGCCACCACGGAGATTTCCGAGGGCCCGGCCAGTTCGCCGCCGCGGCCTCATTCAAAGCCAGCACCTCGACGTCCCGACCGCCGGACGATGAGCAGCGTTGGTACCCGGACTCGCTCGAGTGCCTCCCCGCCAAGTCCGGTCCGGCCACCTCGTGAGATCACCAACTTGACTAGCTGAGGAACCTCAGCTGCTGCCCGGAGAGCGGCTGCCGCACCCGTACTTGGCGCCGAACAAAGCCACCGGAAGCGAACCCGTAGCGGGCTTGGTCAGTCAACCAGCGGATGGCACCAGTAAGCCTTGAGGCCAGCCGCGGGATATCGAACCGGAGCGTCCGCGTACGGTTGTCGATCTGTTCCTCTCCGGAGGTGAGCAGATCCATCAACAGCGTCGCGTAGCCGGCAACCTGGAACCGCGCCGCGACCATCCTGTTCCTCGGACTGTGTCGGCTGCTCCGCTGCCGTGCGCGAACAGCACTACTCCGCTGGCCGCAGGCGGGTACCACCAAGTCGCCGTCCACCATCACCCCGGCCGTAGGGATGCGCACGCTCTCGGCAAGATCGCGGCCCACGAGTCCAGTTTGCCCTTCACTCATGCTGAGATCTCAGGAAGCAGGGGTAGAACGAGGCGGCTTCGGCAGGTTTACTTGCCCGATGGGTCGGCTCCCCACCATCTGCGGTTTTGCTGCTTATGGTGCCTCGTGCTGGGAGTAGCCGCGCTTGCGATGAACAGCGAAGACGTCGGACGCAGCGGCTCGGCCGCCGCATCCCCGCTCGCCCCGTCGGGGATCCGGACGACGGCTCCTCAAACCTCGCCGAGAAGACCGGGAGCATCGCCGACCTCGGGTGCAGGGACAACTCCGGCAGAGTGAGCGTGGACCGAACGCAGACTCGCGCCTGCGCCACACCCATCATCAAACGGAAAAATCACCCTCCGCACCGGCTCACTGGCAATCATCGATCCAGATCAGGCGCCAAGGCACCGTTCAAGCGGGGCGGAGTCGTCTATCTGACCTTCGACGACGGACCCGGTCCCTACACACCGGCCATCCTGAACATCCTGCACGCCACGCACTCCACAGCCACCTTCTTCGAGCTCGGCTTCCGCCAAGCCCAGTACCCGGCTGAGGCTGCCCGGATCCGGAGCGCAGGGCAGCAGTATCGGCAATCACACGTACAACCACATCGCAAACCTGACCAAGCTGACGCCCAGTCAGATTCAGTGGCAGGTGGCGCACGGGCCTCAGAGTCGCTGCGTACGGCCGCCGTACGGTGCGACGAACGCGACTGTGCAACGCATTCTGAGCCAGCTAGGTCTCCGTCAGGTGTTGTGGACCGTCGATCACGCGGGACTGGAGCCGGCCCGGAATCACGCACATTGTCAAAACTGCTACCGGCCCTCAGGTTCGAGCTGGAACCATCGTCTTGATGCACGACGGCGGCGGCAACCGCTCACAAACCGTTGCAGCGCTGCCGCAGATCATTACCACGCTGCAGCAGCAGGGCTATGTGATCAGGCGCATCCCTGGCTGCTGAAGGAAGATCGTGCACGTGTGACCTCGTCTTGAAGGGTCAAACGCGCACGATCATTTTCGGTCAACGCGACCGGACTGCCGCCACCGGCACGAGACCGGTGATCACCAGGCCGACGACCAGGTTGATCCCCGCCAGGCCAACTGATCGACCAGTACGGCTCCGGTGGTAAGGGAAGCAGCGCGGCCAATAGCGTGACCAGGCCGACAATCCAGCCGAAATAGAGGCCGGGCCGCGGCGCGAAGTTCACCAGCACGGCGTACAGCACGGAGGCCGCGACGGCCGCAGCCGCGGCGAACAACGCGTACGCGCCGAAGCCGATCATGACGAGGCGGCCACCCTCGCTGATCATGACGGGGACGTGCAGCAGGTCATTGGTGATGATCAATGCGATCAGAGCGACCAAAGCGCTGATGCCGGCCGTGAGCGCTGCGCCGACCCAGAAACGGGCGGTGTCGATCCGCCCGCGCTGGCTCTGACGCGGCGCCGCGACCGGGTCGGCGACGGCGGTCTCGGGAATGTCGAGCTGCTGGGCGTTGAAGGTTGGTGTGGTCATGGTGTTCGAGTCCTCCTCGGTACTGCGCCGGCCCTGCGCCGACGACCTATTGATCATCAGCGCCGACGCTCTCCGACGACATCGACTGATCAGTTGGCTGCGCGGTCTGATCACTGTGTCCCCCGATCGGTGGACCCCATGTTCAGCTGGTGCGCCCACCATTCGCCGGATCCCGTGGACGCCGCGGCTGCCGGAAAGTTGTGGTCAGCGGGACGGAAGGTCGAACCGCAGCGAAGAAAGGAAGATCACTACCATGTCCACACCGACCACCACCACCACCCAGACCAAGTCGACCGGCTGGATCGTCGCCACCGTCGTCGCCGCAGGGCTCGCCCCTCGCCGGCATCGTGGCCGCACTGCTATTCGCCTTCGGCGCACCGGCACACGCCAGCAAGGCCAACGCCTGGGATCCCGAGCCAGTCGTCGAGCAGCGGCCACAGCACCAATCCCAACAGGCCAAACCCGCCGGTTGGTCCATCGGCCACGGTCAAGCTGCTTCAAGAACAGCTGGGCCAGCTGAACTACTACAACGGCCCGGCCACCGGCTACATGAACCACGGCACCGTGCAGGCGATCATGTACCTCCAGCGCGACGCCCACCTGCCGCAGACCGGCCAGCTGAACACCGCCACCGAAAACGCCCTGAACTCGATGCTGGCAGGCGGCAACAACCAAATGGGTGGCAACACCAACAACAACCAAATGAACGCCAACAACTGATCAACCACACGGAGCAGCCGATGCCTCCTAGTCTCCACGATCAAGGCCGATGCGAATGGCCCGCTTACCGGCGGGCCTTTCGCATGTCTACGAGCGATTCACGCGCATTGTGGAGATCACAGCATCGCGAGGCGGTGCTTGATCAGCTGCGCGCGGCAACGAATAGGCCGCGTCGAGAGGCACTTCAACATCGACGATCGTGCCGTGCGGATCCGCGGGACTGAATCTGATCCGGCCACCGGCGGCTTCGAGCCGGATCCTTCGGGAGGCCACTCGAGATGGCCCGCGCCGAGACGAGCAGCAAGATCAACCCCCGCCATACCGACGCCATCGTCACTGACCCGGAGCGTGGCCTTACCAGCCTCGCGAGCGAGCTCGATCGAGACCGTACGCGCCTGGGCATGCTTGACCACGTTGGTGATCAACTCCCGGGCGGTGGTCAGCAGCAGTTCATCGATCGGCGTACGGAGGCTGTCATCCCAGTTCCGGGTCCGCAGCTCTGCCGAAAGCTGGCCGCGAGCGTTAACGGTCTCTACCAGGTCGCGCAACGCCGGCAGCAGGCCAGCGGTGTCAACCACGGCCGGATGGAGCTGGGTCATCGTGGAGCGCAACAGTCGGGAGGTCTCGGCCAAGGCAAGATCGATCCGTTCCACGGCCTCCGGATCCCCCTCCTCAACCGCCTCCAGCTCTTGACGGGCGGCGAGCACGTATTGCAGAGCACCGTCATGCAGGTCTCGGCGAGATCCCGCTGCTCGCGCTGCTCAATGGTGACCATCTCGGCCAGCAAGTCGTTGCGCTCGTCCAGCAACCGGGCGATCGTCGAGACCCGGGATCGCTGGACGCGGGACAGCAGCACACAACCGATTCCGACGACAGCCAACAATCCGGTACGGAGCACGATCTCGGAGATCGGGTCCGCATCAACTTCCGGATCACCAAGCTGGATACCAGGTAAACCAGCACCGCAGGGACGGCGACGATCGCGGAGATCCACGGGTTGAGCTGGGCGGCGGCAATCACTGGCACCACGAAGAACCCGTTGATCAACAGATATGGCGCCCAGGACTGCTGAGCGGAGCTGTCGGCGATCAAGGTCAGGGCGGCAACGGTGAAGACATCGACGAACAGGGCCAGCCACGCATAATGCAGCGAGCGCACTCCGCCAGCCCGGACCAAGGCTCGCGACGGCGATGCTCCACAGGGCGTAACAGATGACGACGAGCCAGCACAGAGCGAGGTGCTGATCGGGTGGCTGAAAGATCAGCACACCGACGAAGAACAGCCCGAGCAACAGTCGCAGGATGCGTTGAATGTGGGCCCCACGGAACGCATGCTCGATGAGAACGCCGGTCGCCGCGCTCACTCGAGCAATCCTTGCCGCATGCCCTCCGCAACCGCTGCGGCGCGGTCCGAAACCCCCAGTTTCTCGTACAGACGTTGCGTATGTGTCTTCACAGTGCTCGCCCCGAGGTACAGCTCGGCAGCAAGATCAGGAATGGACAGACCGCGAGCAAATCCCTCGAGCACCTGCCGCTCCCGCTCGCTGAGCACCGGCGCCGCCTGCTTCGCCCGCAGCCGGATCTGGCTTGCCAGGCCAGCCGCGAGCTCCGGCGGGACCACCGTCTCACCTTTGGCAACTCGCAGCACAGCGTCGACGATCTCGGCCCGCCGGGATTCCTTCGACAGATAGCCCTGTGCCCCTTCTTCCAGTGCCCGGAAGACCACTGCGCTGTCCGTCAGCGCCGACAAGATCAACGCGCGGGTCGGCAAGCCGTCGCGGACGATCGCGTGCACGACGTCGAGGCCATCGAGATCAGGCATCTGGTAGTCCAGTACGGCGACGTTCGGCTCCAGTTCACGAATCAGCTCGAGCCCTTCTCTACCGCTGCCCGCCTCGCCGACGACATCCAGATAGCCGCTCTGCCTCAAGCCCCGGGACAGCCCATCACGGAAGAACGGATGATCATCAACGACGACGACCCGGGCCAGCCGGCGCGCCGCGGTGTTTCGCCCGGTGTCGCTCATCCGACCGGGAGGGCGGGCGCGTACCGCACCATCGGCTGATTATACTGCGCTGGCCATGATCAATTAGGTTCAGGCGATCCGCCGCACGCGTACCACGGTCGAGACTGCCGTCGAGCAGATCATCGAGCCTGCCGGCGAAATCGTCCAGATGCGGGGTGTGCATGTGCGTCTCGTGGGTGTCCACTGTCTCCCAGTTCTCATACAGGTAGAACAAGCTCGGATCCTCGATGCCCTGGTGCAGGTCGTAGTTGATGTACCCCTCCTCCTGCCTGGTCGGTGGAATCAGCGCCTCCAGCGCATCGCGGAGATCCTGCTCCTTACCTGGCTTCGCGCGCATGTGGGCGATCACGGTGACGAGCTCGGGGCGGTGGTCGGTTGGTGTCGTCACTTCGGTGGGTGTGGCCACGAGAGTCTCCTCTGAGATGTCGCTGACATGGGTCCTTCGATGTCGCGGGCGCTGCACGCTGGTCGGTGACATCTATCTAGCACGACGCGCGGCGGATGCGGAAGAGCGGTATCCGGGCACCCGCTGTCGCGTTAGATTCCCTGCATGGCCGACGCAGGCATGGTCAGCGACAACGAAACCACCCGCCGCGAGGTTGCGGCCCGGATGGCCGAGGCAGCTAGCGCGTGGCTGGAAACCCTCGACGCGGAGCAGCGCGCGATCGGCCAGGGCGCTGTTCCGGCCGACGACCCGAGCGACAACGAACGCCGTCGCTGGTTCTACACCCCGACCGACCATGGCGGCCTGACCATCCATCAGCAGCGACCCGCGCAGCAGCGGGCCACGATGCGGCTCGTCTCGACCGGACTCTCACCTGCCGCGTACGTCTCGGTCGCGACGACGATGGGCCTGGAGAACGTGCTCGATTTCATCGAGGGGTTCGTGGTGCGGTTCGGCCGGGAGCGTGGTCGCGATCCTGGGCTGTACTACCTGCGGGTGTTTGGCGAGCCGGGCAGCGAACGTCCGTGGGGTTGGCGGTTCGGCGGCCACCACGTGTCGTTGAACAACCTTGTGGTGGACGGCATGCTCGTCGCGACGACGCCGTGCTTCCTCGGGGCGGATCCCGCTACGTCGACGCTGCTGGGAGGGGCTGTCAATCGGCCACTTGGCAGGGTGGAGGACCTGGGCCGCGATCTGATGCGTTCACTGCAGCCCGATCTCGCATCGCGTGCGCTGCTGTTGTCCAAGGCGCCGTCGGATTTCATCACCGCCAACCGCACCTACGTCACCGACGGCGACCGGGTGATACCGCTGACTGGCATCTGGCGGGACGAGCGGTTCCCCGACCCGGTGGAGCAGGCCAACCTGCAGGCGATCAGTGACGCTATCGATGACACTGCGGGACTGAGCGACGCCGACCACGACGCGGTGGCGTACACGATCGAACCCAAGGGCGTACCGGCGGCCGAGCTCAATGCCGAGCAACGCGAGACACTGCGGGCACTCCTCGGCACCTACCTCGACCGAGCTCCGGCCGGGCTGTCCCCGCTGCACCGCTATGACGACGAGCCAGCCCTCGATGCCGTGCACTTTGCCTGGGCAGGACCAACAGCCCCAGGACAGCCTCACTACTACCGGCTGCAAGGTCCCCGACTCCTCATCGAGTGGGACAACACTCAGCGCAATGCCAACCATGCTCACTCGGTGTGGCGCGATCCCACCGTGGACTTCGGTCTCGACGTACTCGCTCGCCACCGCGCCGCGCATCAGCCTGATGGTCTGGCACCCGATCGCGGTTCCTCCTCGGCGACTGAACCCCAAACTTGGCGCTATGAACGCATCGGCCTGTATCGGTGGATAGTGCGGAGGTGGAAGTCGCCGACATAGTGCTGATCCATGGCGCTGGAAATCCGGTGGATGGTTGTGGGATCAAGAGGCTGGGATCCTGCGCCAGCGAGGTCGCTGTCGGCCCCGACGTCACTGGAGTGGGCGAGCGGTTGGCGGACGGTGGACCGGAGACATCGCTGAGCACACATATCGACGACGCTCGGGTGCCTTCCCCAGTCACCCAGCCGGCCTGATGCTCGTCGGGTTCAGCTACGGCGGCCTCGTCGCGGCAGGCGTCCCCGATCGCGTACCCGAGCGGGTGGCGATGCTGGTGTATCTCGACGCCTTTGTCCCGGTGTCCGGCCGGTCCATGTTCGACCTGATGCCTGCCTCCATGCGGGCAGGCCTGGCGGCTGCTCTGTCCAGCGGTCACGGGTGGCAGATGCCGCCGATTCCGTTGAGCGACCCGGCCTTCGCTCGGCGCGGTCGGTGCTGGAGTGGACCTGTCGCGCGTACAAGAGCTCTGGCTCGGCGCGGCCCGCATCCGGATCGGAACGTACCAAGAGCCGGCCGCCCCCTGAACCCGCGCGCGTTAGATGCCGTCGGTCACATCACGTGGGACGCATGGCGACGACGACCTGGATGGCCCCGGTAGTCACCGCCGTACGCAGCTGGAATTCCGATCCATGTGCTGCCCACGGGTCACTTCCGATGTGCCGACCATGCCAGTGGAGTTGGCCGACTCCTCCTGAGTCACTCTTGCCCGTCTGACGGCTGCCCTTGAAAGCTTCCTGCCGCAGCATGTGCAACAGCGTCGGCACTCCCTCGGACGTGGTCACCGCGACCGCTTTATGCACGAACCGCCCGTCGGTGGCTTGTTCGAGCAGGCACGCAGCGAGGTCAGCGCGGCTGGTGAAGATTCCCGGTGCCTGATCTTCGCGCAACTCATAGCTCGTGACGCTGGACGCATCGAACAGGCCGGATGGACGTACGATCGTCCATTCCAGATCGCTGGCACGCACGAGTTCCTCCATGCGTCGCATGTCTGCGTACGTGGTCTTGCCGATAGTCGCGGTGACGAGCGGCTGGATCACGTGGTTCATCAGAAAGCCGCCAGCAGCGTGATGATGCGGCTCGGTGGCGCTCGAGCTCACCACGACCAGCCGCTTTACGCCGTGTTGCGACATGGCTTGGGCGATGTTGCCGACACCGACGCTGTAGATGTTGATCTCCTTACGCGTGAAGGGCGTCCCGAGCGTCGACAACACGACATCGGCCGCCTCGACCGCCGACTCGACTGCGCGCTCATCCAGCACGTCTGCCGCCACCACGCTCAATCGCTCGTGAGTGATCGGGAAGTCGGCCGGTCGACGGGTCACTGCCGCGACGTCGTGCCCGGCAGCCAGGGCCTGCCCGGTCAGCAGCCGGCCCGTGGCTCCGTTGGCTCCGAAGATGACAATTCTCATGGCTATGCTCCTCCTGCCACAGCAGCGAATCGTATATCACTGCTACGAGTTTCGTATAATATGATATTCATAGTACTTGAAGAGGGCGACAATCAAATGCCAACGAAGGCTCAGCGTGCGAATGAGTCTGCGGCTCGCGAAGCGAAACGAGCCCGCAGGCGGCGTATCGCCGCGGCGAAGCAGAGTCTGCGCGAGCTACGGATCGAACTGGCGGTGCTCAACCATCGGGTCGGTTCCAAGATCGAGATCAAGGACATCGATCTTGACTGCCTCGACGTGATCGTTCGGCATGGACCGCTCAGCCCGACTGCTCTCGCCCGCCGGGTCGGCGTCCATCTGGCGACGATGACAGGCATCCTTGCCCGGCTCGAGAGCGGCGGGTGGATCGTACGCGATCGCGTGGAGAACGATCGGCGCGCGGTGCTCGTCCGCGGTGTACCTGACAAGCAGCGTGACATCGTCCGCCTCTATGGCGGTATGAATAGCGCGCTCGACGACATCCTGGACAGCTACTCCGATGATCAGATCGACCTCGTTGTCGACTTCCTGCGACAGCTGCACCCAGGCCGGACAGATGGCGACTGATCGCTTCGCGGAGAACTCACTCGACTAACTTGCCGCGCGGTTGATCATGCTGTCCCTCAATCGGTGGAGGCCGCGTTCAGCCGGTACGCCCACCATTCAGCGGATCCCGGCAAGGTCCTTCAGGAGCAGCTGGGCCAGCTGAATTACTACAACGGCCCGGCCACCGGTTACATGAACCAGGCCACGGTGCAGGCGATCTGCTACCTCCAGCGCGACGCACACCTGCCGCAGACCGGTCAGCTGAACACCGCCACTGAAAACGCCCTGAACTCGATGCTGGCAGGCGGCAACAACCAAATGGGTGGCAACACCAACAACAACCAAATGAACGCCAACAACTGATCAACCACACGGAGCAGCCGATGCCTCCTGGTCCACGATCGAAGGCCCCACCTGTGCCCGCCCTTACCGGCGGGCCAGACCCATGCCCGGCGGGCGGATGAATGGCTAGGGTCGAAAGCATGCCGCCTGGAGTGGTCAGCCAGACCACACTGCGGCTGCTCTGCGGCCGATCTTGACCGGAGTCGCCGCTGCCGCCGTTCACGCGGGCTGCAGCGGCTTCCCGATCCATCGGGGTCTGTGGACCTGCCATCCGACATGCGCGAGCGCATCGCGCACGGCCGACTGGCCAACCCGCTGCCGTACGCGCTGCAGAGCGGCTACTCACGCGACTTGCGGTCACGGGACATCCCCGCGCTCCGGATGACGAACGGTCGGCTGGAGGCGCTGGTGCTCCCGGGCCTCGGGGGCCGACTCTGGTCGCTGCGCGACCTAGCGGCCGACAGGGATCTGATCTTCACCAACCGGCGCCTGCAGTTCGCCAACTTCGCGCTCACCGACGCCTGGTTCGCCGGCGGCATCGAGTGGAACCTAGGCTCCACCGGACACTCGGCGACGACGAGCCGACCAGTATTCAGCGGCAGTGTGCCGTCCAACCGTGGCGCCGCACTGCGGATCTGGGAGTGGGAACGCACGAGAGATCTTGTGTTCTCGGTCGACCTGCCGATGCCGGCCGACCGACCGCTGCTGCTTGCTTTCGTCCGTATCCGCAACCCGGACCGCGAGCCGAAACCGCTGTACTGGTGGACAAATATCGCCGTTCCGGAGGAACCAGGCGTGCGGGTCTTGGCCCCGGCCACTCAAGCCTGGCGGACCAGCTACGACGGATCCATCGCGAACGTGGACATCCCATTCGCCGACGGCCCGGCCACCGACATCAGCTACCCGCTTTCGGCGCAGCGAGCCGCGGACTACTTCTTCCAGGTGCCTCCCGAGCGACGGCCCTGGATCGCCGCCGTACAGGCGGACGGTCGCGGGATGGTTCAGACCTCGACCGCTCAGTTACGCGGCCGCAAGCTGTTTCTCTGGGGCACGGCCGCCGGCGGCCGACACTGGCAAGAGTGGCTGTGCGGACCAGAGTCTCGCTACCTCGAGATCCAGGCCGGTCTGGCCACGACACAACTGGAGCACCTGCGGCTGGACGGAGCGCCGAGATCAGCTGGGCGGAGGCGTACGCGCCAATCGAGGCGGCGCCCGCAGCCGTACACGGTTCTTGGCCGGACGCGCTCGCCGAAGTCGCCGAGCTGGTGGCCCAGATGATTCCCGATGAGGAGCTCGACGAATGGCACCGCTGGTGGCGAGCCGAGGTGGCCGATGCTGCGCCGCAGCAGATCACGGCCGGCTCGGGCGCCGGCGAGGCCGAACTTCTCGTACGCGGCAAGGATCCCGACGGTTTGCCGGGCACCCCGTTCGGACAGCCGCAATCTGACGGATTCCGTCACCTCGTCGCACTGGCTCGCACGGGCGAGGTCGACCAGGATGCCGCAGGCTACGGAGGTCCTGGTGCCACCGATCACAGATCGCTGGGAGGCGGTGCTCGACCGTGCAGCCGAGGGCTGGTGGGGGCAACTCATGTTGGCGATCCGATCCCACGCTCGCGGCGATCTCGAGGAGGCGCGGCTCGGCTACCTGCGCTCAGACCAAGATCAGGCTCGACGCCCTGGGCGGCCCGGGGTCCTGCCCAGCTCGCGATCGAACGCGGTGATCACGCCGGCGCCGCAGACCTGTACGCACGCTGCCGTCGCCCAGGCGCCGACCTAGCCTGCCGCTGCTGGTCGAGGCTACCGATCAATTGCTGACCACGGGTCGATCGACCGCATGCCTCGCGATGATCGACGCCGCGCCGGACCGGATCTCCTGCGCACGGCCGAGCTGGTCCTGCAGCGGATACGCGCCCTGCTGGCCGTTGGCCAGTGTCGACGCCGCTCGCGCCATCCTCGAAACCGAGATCGAGGTGCCCGATCTTCGGGAGGGAGAGACGCTCGGAATGCTGTGGCAGGCGGCGTTCGGCGACCGGCCACTGCCGTACCACTACGACTTCCGGATGCGATCCGACTCGAGCAACAAGCTCGGCAGGCTGGCACTGAGCCGGCGGTTTAGCTGACGCGTTTTGTTTCGTACGCCCACATGGCGAGCTCGAACGCGGTTTCGCGCTCCGAGCTTGGTCATCAGGCTGGCGACAGCTGCCCGAGGTCTCCTCGTAGCTCAAGACCGACGCGGAGCGAGTCGCCGCTGTCCGCCGCCAGACGCTCCAGGTCGGCTCAGGCCATGGGACGCGGCCACCTCCGGCTCTTCCCGGCGGTCACGCAGGGCCCCGACCATCGTGCGCATCTCGGCGAGAGTTTGCCGGCCTCGCGATCGATGATCTCGAGCGCGTCGGTTGCCCCGTCGGGTGAGCCGGATCGTAGGAGGAACAGCCCGGCTGGCTTGATCGCTATCGCGGAGACATGGTGGGCCACCGTGTCATGGAGCTCCCTGGCCAGCAGCTCGCGCTTCGGTGAGCTTGGCCCGTTCGATCAGCTGTTCACGGGCCGCGGACCGGTAGCGGACTGCTAACCCGAGTGCGGCTGCGAACAGGAGCACGGCCGCTCCTCCGATCATGTCCGTGAGTCCGGTGTAGTCGGTGAGAACACTGGCGGCGAAGCCGATCACGATGAGAGCGAAACCCACGACGATGTCACGTCCTGAGCCCCACCGGAACAGCGAGTAAACGAGCACGAGTACGGCGCCCCCGCTGTAGAGCACCATGGGCTCGAGATTGGCGATTGCCATACCGATGTCCGCAGCAGCAAAGGTCCCGAAGGCGAGAGCGACCGCCATCAGAGGACGCGCCCGCCGGTTCAAGATCGCAACCGCGAGGGCGCACCCGACGGCCAGTGCGGCTGGCGGCCAGACCACGTCGGCACGCAAGACTGCTTCCGAACGCCGCGATCGCCATGACGACTCGCGGCGAGGACCCAGTCCCATCGGCCCCGCGGAGGAGGGTTCGTCGCGGCAGCCTCGGCCCACAGCGACGCTTGCGACAGCCCACATGACCTTGAGCCTAGAGAGCCAGCGCTGGTGGCGCGCGCAGTCGGACGACCACAGCGTGACCTGACCTTCGGCCAGGTCGGTTCGACCAGATGGCTGGGGTGTGCAGCTTGGCCAGCCCACACTGAAGATCGGACAGCCTCTCGTCGACAAACAGAGGGAGAACGGTCAGTGACCAAGAATCGGACAACGAACCTTCACGACGCCGGAGTGGATGTGAAGATCGTGCTCAGCGGACTGTGGGCTCTCGATGCTCTTCGTCCTTCGCCTATGTCGACATCTTCGGCTTCTGGCGGGCCGACGTGATCAACGGCGCGCTGGACGGCAAGGTCCCGGGCGCGGGGTTCGAGATCGACTCAGGCCTTCCTGGCTCTCACCACGGCCTACATCCTGATCCCGAGCCTCATGGTCGCCGTCTCCTGCTCGCGCCAGCGAGGATCAACAGGACAACCAACCTCGTTGTCAGCCTGCTTCTACGTGGTGTCCGTGGTCGTGTCGATCCTCGGTGAGACCTGGGTTCATTTCATCCTCGGCAGCGTTGTCGAGGTCGCGCTCCTCCTCACCATCGCCCGAGTCGCGTGGGCGTGGCCCAGCCGTCCCGCGGGCACTCCAGCGGACAAGGATGGGGTCGTCGTAGCCCCACCCTCGTCGCCTGATCGCGTGCTAGGCGAGCTTTGAGATCCTCGCGCCGGTGGACACAGCTCGATCGGAGGCAAGTCCCATTCGTCATTAGGTGTCTTGATGATCTTGACCGCGCAGCATACGAAGGCCAGCGTCATGAGCAGCCAAGCGGCCATGTCCAGCGCCGGCATCTGCAGCACGACGAATGCCAGCGACATGCATCGGTGTGGTCAACAACATGGCCAGCCAACCAATGGTGGCGATACTGCCGCGCAGGGCAAGACCCATCAGGATCGCGCCGAGGACGTGGCCCAGCACGAAGAGATTGGCGCTGAATCCCGGGATCCCACTCGACCACATCTTGTCGATCACAATGGCCGCGACATCGCGTTGGTCTGCGGGGAGCAAGGCGCCGATCAGGTAGAGGCTGTCGATCGCGGCCATCGCGAAGGCACCCAGATAGCCCGCGAGATTGACCGAGAGCGCGATGGTGGTGAGTACCGGACGCCGACGCCGTGATAGTCCCGCGGCCGCGAGGAAGGCCGGGACGACGGTGAGGAGGCCGATGAAGCCGAGCAGTGCGAAGGTGAACTGGCGGTCGGGATTCGCCGCAATCAGGTCCAACGTCCGCCTCGTGTCGGAGTCGTCGGTCTGGAACAGCCGCCCAATCGCGACACAGGTCGGGGGAATGGGCAGGATGATCGCCGCCGCGTACCGCTGGAAGCTCCGCACGTCGCGGACTCGCCGTGCTCGGCCGCTGTCGTCGTTGATCTTGGTGCGAGTGGTTGTCAGCGTCATGATGATGTCCTCTGGTGGATAGAAACTGGCTGGTCCCTGCACCTTGCCGCGACCTGAAGTCGAGTGGCAGGAGGATTCCTGCTGCCTCACCCCCGGGAGTCTGCCCGGGCGCCTGAGGAGCCAACTCCTGGTGATCGGGAGTTCTGGGCGGGATCATGTGGGCATGGCCAGGCGGCTGTCGGTGTTGGCGTACGCGCTGTTCGCGTTCGTCCTGCTTACTGGCTGCCGTCGCTGTCACAGGTGCTGTGCTCGCGGGCCTCGACCGGGAATCGCTCTGGTCCAGTTTCTTGATCACCAACACGGCTATCGGCCTGTCCGCGGCACCCTGCGGTCTCTTGATTACGCGCGCCAAATCCGACAACCCGATTGGCTGGCTGTTTCTGATCATGGGCATCGCCCACCTGCTGACTGCCGGGCGACCGCGCCGCTGATGATCTACGGCGCTGCGCAGCGACTGGCCGGAATTCGGCCTGCGGCTCCTGGTGACGATCAACATGTTCTCCTGGTCTTGGGGCGCTCTATCTGCTGCTTGCCGTTGATCTTGCAGCTGTTCCCGACTGGGAAGCCGGTGAGCCGGCATTGGCGCATTCTGGTCTGGCTGACCCTCGCCACCGCAGCCCTTGGCAACGCGTTCGTCGGCCCGGACGCCCGAGACTACGGCGCCTCATCCTTCCTTGTCGCGCCATGGTGGGCGATGACCGAGGGCATCGCTTCCGCGGCGACACCGATCATCATCTTGGCCTCGGTGATCAGCTTGGTCGTCCGGTTCGTTCGCGGCTCGGAAACCGTCGCGCCAGCAGGTGCTGTGGCTGCTTGGTCGCGGTGCTTCTCGTGATCTTGATCAATGCACCGATCTGGTTCGCCATCCCTACCGGGCAGAACATCCTGCTGCTGTTGAGCTTTCCACTGATCCCGGCCGCGGTCACCATTGCTGTGCTGCGGCACGGCCTGTACGAGTACGTCCGAATCTCGTTTGCTATCGCGGTGGTCGTCTACGCCATGCTCACGGCTGGCGTCATCGCCGATTCACGTCGGCCTGGTTGCGGTGCTTGATCAGGTTCTCCGGGGCGCGGGAGCGCCAGCAGTCGCCGCACTTGCGATCGCGTTGGCCTTCAACCCCGTCACGGGTGCGCCTGCAACGAGTAGTCGACCGCGCCGTGTACGGCACCCGACGCGACCCGGTTGCCACGGTGTCCGCAGTCGGGCAGCGGCTGACCGGAGACGACATCGGCGGTGTCGTTGATGCCCTGCGCGAGTCACTGCGGCTGAGCTATGTCGCAGTGCAGCGGACGGACGACAGCCTCGTCGCGAGCGGCGAGCCCACGGCGGCCTCGCAGACCTGGCCATTGAGCTACGACGGCCGGGAGCTCGGAAAGCTCATCGCAGCACCACGCCGGGGCGAGCGCCGGCTCTCGCGAGCCGACCAGAAGGTGATGGATCTCGTGGCGGCGCCGCTTGCGATCGTGCTGCACGCGCAGGCACTGACGGAGGATCGTGAAGACTTCCCGCGAGCGGGTGATCAGCGCCGCCGAGGAGGAACGGACCAGTCTGCGCCGCGAGCTGCATGACAGTCTCGGCCCCATGCTCACCGGCGCAGCGTTCAAGGCTGACGGCATCGCGCTGGCCGCCCAGCACCGACCAGAACGAGCCGAGTCGCTGGCCATCGAGCTGGCCGATCAGCTACGGAAGTCCGTCGAAGCCGTACGCCAGCTGGCCTACGGCCTGCGCCCCGCTGCTCTGGACGAGCTCGGGCTGGTCGGAGCGCTGCGCGAGAGGAGGGCAGCCGGCTCGGCCCGATCAAGGTGATCATCGAGGCGCCGGAGCACCCTGCCGGCACTGCCGTCGGCGGTCGAAGTGGCCGCCTACCGGATCGCCGGCGAGGCGTTGACCAACGTCGTACGACACTCCGATGCCCAGCGTGCCTCCGTACGGCTCAGCACCGTTGACGGCACCCTCGAAATGATCATCACCGACAATGGCAGCTCCACGACACCCTGGTCGCCCGGGCTTGGCCTCGCCTCCATCAAGACCCGGGCCGCCGAGGTCGGCGGTGCCTGCGAAGCAGGTCCCACGGCCGACGGCGGACGAGTAGTTGCCGTCCTCCCGCTGCGAGCCAGTCGATGATCAAGGTCTTGGTTGCCGATGATCATCCAGTGGTCCGAGATGTGGCTGCGCGCGCTGTTTGCCGAATATCCCAGCATCGAGCTGATCGGGGAGGCTGCCACCGGCCGCGAGGCGATCAAGGCTGCCGTGATCGATAGAGCCAGACGTGATCATCATGGACCTCGCGATGCCGGATACCGACGGATTCAGCGCCACGGCCGAGATCAGCAGGGTGGCACCCGAGGTGGCGGTGCTGGTGCTGACCATGAGCGACGACGACGTGACCGTGACCAAGGCCATGCGTGCGGGCGCACGCGGTTACCTGCTCAAGGGCGCAACCAAGGAGGAGATCCTCCGTGCCGTGACGGCAGTCGCCGACGGCCAAGCAATCTTCGGGCCCGCCGTTGCACAGCGGGTGCTCGCCCGACTCGGTGCCAGATCAGCAGACGAGGATCCGTTTCCTCAGCTGACTCCGCGTGAGCACGATGTGCTGCGGTTGCTGGCCCAGGGTCTGTCCAACTCGGCCATCGCTGCTCGTCTGGGGCTTTCGCTGAAGACCGTGAATGTCAAACAGGCCGCCGACACATCTTGTCATTTAAGTCAGGTCGTGGGCGAAGTCAGGTGGTGAAGGTAAGTGATTCCTCGCCCGAGTGAAGGTACTGAACGGGCATA
>ERZ1370068.9672-contig-8432_pt1 | contig 34041 bp, 45 predicted proteins | sample MGYA00561227_ERZ1370068 | MGnify/ENA primary metagenome ERZ1370068 (study PRJEB38410, sample SAMEA6850437) | metagenome | study: Metagenomic assessment of the ecological functions of the soil: analysis of the soil microbiota associated with the...
TTACGCATTGCTACTGCGCGCCGTGCGATCCCGCCTCGTTGCGCTCGCGCGTCGTGGCGGCGCCCGCGCGCCGGCGTTCGGCGCCCCGACGCTCGAGCGCGGCGGCGACGCGCACGCCTTCGCGCACTGCACGCTCGCGGGCGAGAGCCGTCCCGCCTCCACGTGCGCGACGCCGGTGCTGCTCGCGACGCACAGGGCTGGCGCGTGCCACGCGACGGCAGGCTGAGCGTCGCGCTGCCGCCGCAGACGCCGCCGCTCGGCGGGGTCGTCGTCGAGGTCGAAGCCTACGCTCTACGAGCGCGCGCCGGAGACGAAGCTCATCCGCGGCGCGATGAAGCACCTGCAGGCGATCCTCGCGCAGGCGCACCAGCAAGGCGTCCTCGGCGACCTGGTCGGCCCGAGCGAGCGCGTGCGCCGCGTGGCGCAGCCGCCGACGATCTCCGGGGCGGAGCCGCCCGGCACGATCACGATCGCACTGGCGCCGACGGATGCCGGGAAGCGCGTCGCGTACGCCGCCTGGGCGTGGCGGCTCGCGTCCGCCGACGCCGAGATCGATCTCGGCGCCGTCGCCGCGGGTACGCGCGTCACGCTCGCCGCGGGGCGCGCAGGACGTCTCGACGATCGGTATGCCGGCGGTCGGCATGACCGCCGAGCTGATCGACGCGACGTCGAACGCCCCGCTCGCGATGATCTGGCAGCGCACGCTCGATCCCGTGCAGCGTCGACGCCGACCGCGGCTGGCAGGAGACGACCGTCGATCTCACGCCCTGGGCGGGGCCCGCACGCCGTCTGGCGCTGCACGCGCTCGGCGCCGGAACGGACGTGGCGGCGCACTTCGGCACGTGGGCGCGTCCGCTCGTGCGACGACCCGCGGCGGCGCCGGACACGCGCCCGAGCGTGCTCCTCCTCTCGATCGACACGCTCCGCGCCGATCACGTCGGCGCCTACGGTCAATCGCGGCCGACGACGCCGAACCCCGACCGGCTCGCTCGCGACGTCTGCGCTTCGAGCGGGTCTATTCGGCGTTCCCGTCGACGACCGGCTCGCACATGTCGATGCTGACGTCGCTGCTGCCGTGCGCGCACGGCGTGACGGTGCCGAACGGCAAGCCCGCGCCGGCGATCCCGACGCTCGCGGAGCTGCTCGCCGGGCGCGGCTACGCGACGGTCGGCATCACCGAGGACGGCTCATCAAGGGGCGTCGCCGGATTCAACCGGGGGCTTCGACCGCTATCGCGATCTCCGGCCGGATCCGCCGCCGAACCTGGGCGATTTCCACGTCGGCATCGACCTCGCGCAGCGCTGGCTCGACGGCGCGGGAGCCCGGACGAGCCGTTCTTCATGTTCCTCCACACCTACCAGGTGCACATCCTCGTACAAGATCCCGCCGCACCTGACGGGCCTCTTCACCGCGCCCGCCGACGCGGTCGAGTGGCAGCGCCACATGGCGGACTACGACACCGGGCCTGCGCTACGCGGACGAGCTCGCTCGCGGGCTTCCTCGACTTCCTGCAGGCGCGCGGGCTGCTCGCGAAGATCGTCCTCGTCGTCACGTCCGACCACGGCACCGAGTTCGGCGAGCGCGGCGGCATCGGCCATGCGAAGGGCGTCCACACCGAGCAGCTGCCACGTCCCGCTCCTGGTGCGCTATCCCGGCGTGGTTTCGCCTCGGCGCGTGACCGACGTCGCGGCCGTCGTCGACCTGCCTGCCGACGATCTCCTCGAGCTGGTCGGCTCTGACGCCGCTCCCGTCGTTCACCGGCAGGAGCCTCGGTCCCACAGCTGCGCGGGCGAAGCCGGGTCCGGAGCGCGAGATCGTCGGCGAGCAGCTCTGGGGACCGCGCCGTGACGTCGCTCCGCGACGGCCGGCACACCTGGATCACGACGGAGACCGGCACGGCCCTCTTCGAGGACGCGACGGATCGGTGGGAGCAAACGCGACCGCGCGGCGGATCGAGCGGGACCTCGCGGCGCGCGGCCGCGACGCGATCGTCGCGTTCCGCGCCCGCTGCCAGACCGAGATGCGCGAGCTGTCGAAGGCGCCCGGTGCCGATGGATCCCGACTCGGCTGCGCGCGCTCAAGGCGCTGGGGTGACGTGCAGTAGCGTCGGGCGTCCGGCGCGCACGATCCGCGCTCGAGCGTCGCGCCGACGCTCGAGAACGTCGAGACGAGATACGGCACGAGCACGGTGAGCCCCATGCGCAGCCACCGTCCCGTCGGCAGATCGCCCGCGAGGATCGCGTCGCCGTGGTTGATCGTGATCAGCACCGCGCCGACCACGACGGCGTACGTGCACGCGCGCGGCGCACGGTCGCGGGCGCCGTCGCGAGCCGCAGCCACTCGCCCGCCGTCGCGAGCCTGCAGCCTGGCCGCGGACCCCGCGGACCCCGGCTTTGCCTCAGAACCCCCGCGCGGTCCGCACTTTAGAGGCAGGCGCGCCACTTTAGGCGGGCAACCTCCGTGGAATCAAGCTATCCGGGGGTGCGCCGCACGAGCCCTAAGCCGAAGGGGGAACTCCGGGCCCCAGCTATTGGCACCAAGCGCAGGACATCGCCTACCGTCTCGGCGTGTCGCTCGTCCTGCGAGGAATGCGGCCTCGACATGGGCGATATCCGACGTGCGGGTGAGCGCCTGGATCTGCACACCCGAGGAGCCCGGAGCACGTTTGGTTGGAGACGTACTTGGCCCCCAAGCGGGAGCACCCGCACCTGTCGCGGCTCTGGGACCCGGGGCCGGCGATTGACGAAACCCCGAGGGGCTTAGACGTGCAGCTCCGCCCACCCGTCCGCCTACGCGAGCTGCGGGAAATCTCGGCGTGATGCCGAGGCCGTGCATCTCGTGAATCAGCACCCGGATGTTGTGCGCAGATGATCTTGAGCAGGACTTCGTTCTCCTGCGGCGACCGGCGCCTTGCCCGCACGCGAGTCCCCGAACATGCGCTTGGATCATCGAAAACGTGGCCTCGACGTTCGACCGCTTGTGGTAGTGCGCGAGGAAGTCTTCGCGGTTCATCGCGAAGTAGTGGTAGAGGCGCGACCAGAGCGCCGAATACTTGCAGGGCTCGCGTTCGAGCTGAACGGGATGAACGGCCTCTGCGCCGAGGGCCAACGATCGTCTTGCGCGTTGAACCGGCCGCTGTAGGCCTTGTCGGCCGAGACTTCGCGAAGGGTGAACGTCTCGGCCGTCTCGCGCACGAGCGGGTAGAGTTGCGGGTAGTCGTTCGCGTTCCGATCCGTGATGCGAACTGCCGTGACGACGTTCGTCTTGACGCCGACCATGGCGTGCGCCTTCACCGCCATCGCGGCGCTTCGCCGTCTCGCGCCCGTACTTGATCGACTAGTAGGCGCGGGCGTGCTGGCCGACAGGCCGAAGCCGGTCGAGTCGACCGCGCAGTCCTGCTCGACTTCCTTTGAGGCGGTCGCCGCAGCTCGCCGTGATGAGGTCGTGCAGGATCGGCGTCGCGGCCTCCGGCCTCGATCACGCGGAACACGCGAGTTGTAGTGCGGCGCGCGGGCGTCGAAGCCCTGCGCTTCGCGCGCTTCACGGGAGTGCGTCCGTCATGAGCCGGCGTCCGCTGACGGTCGAGTAGAGCCTTGAACGCGCGCGCTAAAGAGCGCGTCGGCCAGTAGTGGATAGCGCGGACGACCGGGCGCCATCGCGCTGGCTCAGAAACGGCTGCGTGACTGGACGCGCATGGTCGCGTGAGCAGGCGGCAGAAGCTGGGCCCGTCGTCGGTCGTGGCGGCGGTTGTAGGCTCGCCCAGTCCTGCGCCGTAGGTGACGCGCACGGCCTGCGTCTCGGTCACGACCGCCTCGCCCTTGGCGGTCGTCCGCGCGTCTCGCGCTGCATCACGCACTCGACGGCGATAGACGTGCTTGCAGGGGAAGCTTAAGCGCTGACTCGAAGTCCGGGCAGGTGCAGTGCTTCTCGGATGCCGCGCGCGGGTGGGCGCCATGCGTGACGGTGTAGGCGCCGGGCTTGACTCTGCGCCGGGACGGCGTAGGTGGGAGCCCTTGCGAGTGATCCTCGCCGTCGCCGCAATCATCAGTCCGCGCTCTAGCCGAGGGTCCATGAGTCATCAACCTCCGTACTGTACTAGAGGTAATATACTTCATGGGTATGCGCAAGAGTCAAGCCCTTGTGGTGTATTACCGAAAGGTATAGGTTCTATGGCATGCCTAAGGTGAAGCTACTGGGTTGCGTGCGAACGGTGCGAGCACGAATGGCTGCCGCGCGACAAAGATCAGGAGCCGCGCGTGTGCCTCGAAGTGCAAAAGCCTGGTATTGGAATACGCTCGTGGAAGGCGCTAGCGCGGGGCACTTGCAGTTCCCCGATAGTCTGCAAAGAGTGTAGAGCGGAAGTGGTTGCCGCGATATCGACCAGCATCGTAGCCCGTACATCTCAAGCGGTTCGACCCAGTCGGAGCCTGAACTCCTGAATGTGTAGCGGCGGACCAACGCCGCCCTCGCGATGCGCCCCCTGATGATATCGCCTCGTCATGGCGTCGGGTAACTGAAGCGCGCGTTGCGTCCACTACGCCAAAAGTTCTCGAAGTACCTCGTCTCGCCACCGTCTCTTCGGTGGGCTTGCTTACGACAGGTCGGTCGAGTTCGGCGTACGCTTTGCGGGCCGTTGCGCCGGCGATAAATGCGGTTCCGCGCCATTGGTGAGCACCTCGACGTTTCGCCGCGAAACCGCGCTCAAGTAATCACGGTATGCGTCTACCGCCCCATGTTCTGACAGAGCTGCCGCGAGCTGTCAGCTTTTGTCGTCGCTAGCGAAGGTGAGCTGGTGATACTTACCGGCAATGCTGGAGAACAGATCCAGGTCATCGGTAGCGAACGTACCAGCTTCGCCCGAGTGAGCCTCGCGCGCTGAGACTGGTCGCGCCAGCATGGGAAACCCGCGGCCTGCTTCCTGCGAGAGTGCGGACCAGAGGGGAATACAGGCGACCGACGACGATCGAGAGGTCGTTGAATAGGATGTGGGCCTTCGCCGCCGAGATCAAAGTGGGTCGCCGAGCCACATCCATACCGAATCTCAATTTCGTGCCCTCTTCGGTATGAGATGCGGAGCGGCACTCCTGCCCGGCAGTAGCTCGTCCGGCAGAATCCTGACTCGACCAACCACGCATGCAGTCGTCGCTGGGCTTCGCGGTCGTAGTCGACCACCGCGATCCGGCGTCTCTGGCGAAAGCGGGAGCGAATTGAGGTGCCGCCCGCGATCATGCATCGAGTTCCGGCGCGGTGATTGACGCCACCAGCCATCGCACCGCCGCGCGTCAACTCCTCGTCGACGGCCAGCCCAACAAAGCGCCCGCCATCTCAGAGTCACTAGCTGCGGCCCGCTGTCACCCATCAACACGTCGGCAATCGCCACTGGGGCCAGCAGTGTCCGCCGTCGCCTGGCGCAGGAATGTCCAGGCGTGTCTCATTCCGGCACGATCGCGAGAACAACTCGTCCCCTCGCGGCCAGATACTGCCCGCAGCAAAGCGAATGATGGCCACGGCGAGGTCCAGGTGTTGGATTCCCGCGGGCTGGAGCACGGCACGAAAGATTGGCGCGCCGATGGCTACAGCGGCGACAGTCGCCGGAAAGGCGGCGTGCTCAATCTGACGCTTATGGCTGGCGAAGCCTGAGGCACGGCGGACGATCCTCGGAATGCCCACGCTCGGCGGCGCTTCCCCAGTCCCGCGGACTACAGGATCAAAGCCGAAAGACTTCGCCATCCACCGGCGGGATATCCCCATCGGGGCAGTCGGGCGGAAAGCGATCGGCCATTCGTAAGGCGGAGGCGGAGGAGGCTCAGAGTCTGGGGCCGAATCAACCATGAATGCGTGTGTTCTGGCCAATAATAAGAAGGTCGGATCATCAAGCCCGCCTCCTGGTGCTGTGGGCGAACAAAACGCGAAAATCCGAGTCAATCCGTGTCACGGAATACACTTTGGAGCGGTGCCGCGCACTTTGGGCAACGGCAGTTTCGAGGCAAAGCCCCGGACCCTCTTGAAACGAACGCGTTCGTCCTCCACTATGCTCCCCACCCACGGAGGACCCGCGACCCATGCCGCGCGACTACCAGCTCATCTCCGCCGACTCGCACGTGCTCGAGCCGCCGCACATCTGGACGACGTACATGCCGAAGAAGTTCCACGACGAAGGTCCCGCGCGTCGTGCTCCGACGGCGAGGGCGGCGAGGCCTGGCAGTTCGCGCCCGACATCCCGCCGGCGCCGATCGGCATCTACGCGTCGGCCGGCCGCAAGCACGAGGACGTCCGCTGGACGGGCGTGACGTTCGCCGCCGGCGAACCAGGGAACTTCCGCGGCGAGCCGCGCCTCGAGGAGCAGGACGTCGACGGCGTCGACGCCGAGGTGCTCTTCGGCTCGGCGCGCATGATGAGCCACTTCTTCTCCGACGCCGATCCCGAGTTCCAGCTCGCCGGGCGTGCAGGCCTACAACAACTGGCTCGCCGAGGAGGTCATGAAGGTCGATCCCGACCCGCCTGATCGGCCTCGCGCGCGATCCCGGCGCTCGATCACGAAGGCGGCGATCGCCGAGATGGAGCGCTGTCTCAAGCTCGGCTTCCGCGGCGTATGGCTGCAACACGTTCCCGTCGGTCGGCGACAAGATCCGGCCCCGACGACGATCCCTTCTGGGACGCGTGCGCAGTCAGAACGGGATCGCCGTCCACTTCCACGTCGCGCGTCATGCGGAAGGTCGCGAAGCCGAAGCCCAAGGGCAAGCGCGGCGACGATCTCACCGGGCTCGCGAACGTCGGCGCGGCCGACATGATCACCGACATGCCGGAGATCATCAGCTCGGGCGTGCACGATCGCTTCCCGACTCGACGTGGGTCGCCGGTCGAGACGGGCTCGGGCTGGATCCCCTACATCCTCGAGCAGCTCGACGACCGCTGGTGGCGGAATCGCGAGCTGGCTGCCGGTGAAGCTCGAGCACGAGCCGAGCTACTACTACCGGCGGAACTGGCTGCTCGGCGTTCATGATCGACCACTACGCGGTGCGAGAACCGCCACCTCCTCGGCGTCGAGAACCTGATGTGGTCGACCGACTACCCGCACCACGGCTGCGACTGGCCGGAGACGCGGAAGACCGTCGACGAGATGTTCCGCGGTCGTGCCGGCGGATGAGCGCTGGAAGCTGACGGCCGAGGAACGCGATGCGAGCTGTACGGGCTCAGCCTGATACGCGACGGTCTCGTTTCGCCCTGTTGCGACGCGGGGCGATCGTGGGCGTCCCGCTGACGCTGCTTCGCCGTCATCGACCGCGACGTTCGCGCACCTCAGCCGAGCATGCCGCTCGGGCGCGGCTCCAGGAGGCGCCGCGAGCGGGACCCGTATGCCACGCGTCGGTGCACACACGACGCGACTCGCCCGCCGCCTACGCGCGTTCCTTGCCGACGGCGAGCGCGCTCGCCGTCGAGCTCGTCGCGGCGTTTAGGCTTCCGGGCGGGCCAGGAAGTAGGCGCGGCAGGCGTCGTGCAGGCATTCGACCAGTGAACGGCGGGCGGCTTCTGCTCGTACTTGGCGCGCCAGAGGATCTGGCTTGATCAGGTCGCGCGGACTGGCAGAGCGCGGATGCGGCTGCTCGAACTCGTGCTCGATCCGCTTCATCACGTCGTCGATCGAGCTCGGCGTCGTACTTCAGCGACGCGTTCCGCACGGCGGCGGAAGATCTCGTGGAACTGCTCCGACGTCACCTTGCCCGATGCTGATCTTGGTCTGGATGCGGCGGAGGAACGCCTCCTCGACGACGCGTCGCGGGATCGAGGTTCGTCGCGAACACGACGAAGAGATCGAACGGGATCTGGATCTTTCGGCCGCGCCGCCATCGCCAGGAAGTCGACGCGGCGATCGAGCGGCGACGACCCAGCGGTTCAGCAGGTCGGCAGGCGGGATGCGCTGGCGGCCGAAGTCGTCGACGATCAGGAAGCCGTTGTTCGGCGCGCATCTGGACCGGCGCCGTGTAGACGCGTCGTGGTCGGGTTGAACTGGAGGTCGAGCATGTCGATGCGTGAGCTCGCCGCCGACCATGAGGCGCGGGCCGCCGGCAGCGCACCCAGCGGGTGTCGCCCGTGGAGCCCGCCCGCACCCTCGACGCGCTCGTGCGTGTGCGGGTCGTCGAAGACGGTGATCATCTGCCCGTCGACCTCGACCGCGTACGGGACCCAGATCGGCCTCCTTGCGGAAGAGGTCGGACAGCTTCTCGGCGACCGTCGTCTTGCCGGTGCCCGGAGCGGCCGTAGAGGAAGATCGCGCGGCCGGACGATGACGGACGTGCCGAGCCTGGCGCCAGCGTCGGGTCGTCGAGCACGAGCTCGCGGAACGCCTCCGCGACGTCCGGCGGAGTGCACGACGATGTCGCCGCACGGTCTGCTCTTCACGCGCTCGACGTAGTCGCCGAGCGAGACCGGCACCGGCCCGACGTATTGGTCGTGAAGCTCAGCAGCTCGCCGCGCGCGTGCGCCCGCCGGACGTGAGGTTCACGCGGTGGCCGCCGTCCGCGAGGCCGAGCGCCTGCATGAGCATGATCCTTCCGCATGCGCTGGAAGATGCCCCTCGACGATGTAGGGCGCGATGAGCATGCGGTCGGCGAGCTCCTGGACCGAGGCCTCGCCGAGGTAGAAGAGCGTCTTGAGCGCGATCGCCTCGACCACGCTGCGCCGGACGCCGAGCTGATCGGCCGCCGTCCCTTCGAGATCCGCACTCAGCATGGGTCCACCCCCTCACGTTGATTGCTTCAGAACATCATGGGCTTTCCCTGAAGGAAAGCCGGCCGGCGCCGAATGCCCGACTTGACGGGCGACGGTCCCGTTTGGTGAGTGGATCGCATGCCGCGTCCCGCCGCCGATGCGGCGCTCGTCCGCTCCTGGCTCTTCTGCCCCGCGACGCATCCCGACCGCTTCGAGAAGGCGGCGCGCTCCGGCGCGGATGCCGAATCAGTCGACCTCGAGGACGCGGTCGCGCCCACCGCCAAGGACGCCGCCCGCGCCGGCGCCCTGTCCTGGCTCGCCGCGCCCGCGGGACGACCGCGTCGTGCGCTGCCTCCGATCGAACGGCCTCCGCACGGCGGCCGGCCTGCGCGATCTCCTCGCGCTCGTCGAGTCAGGTGCGATGCCCGACTTCCTCGTCCTGCCGGAAGGTCGAGAGCGCGGCCGAGATCGCGATCGCCGCGGAGGTGCTCGCGAGCCCGACCCGATTCCTGCCGCTCGTCGAGGCCGCACGCGGCGTCGCGCCGCCGCCGAGGCGATCGCCGCCGCGCCGCGCGTCGGGCTGGCTCGTGCTGGGCGGCGCTGATCTCGCCGCCGAGCTCGGCGCCGAGCTCGCGTGGGAGCCGCTCCTCTGGTCGCGCTCGCGCCTCGTGCAGGCGGCGGCGGGGCGATCGCCGTCGTCGACGTGCCGCACCTCGCGCTCGACGACGACGCCGGCCTCGCCGACGATTCGGGCGGGTCCGCCGGCTCGGCTTCACCGGCAAGCTCGCGATCCATCCGCGCCAGGTGACCGCGATCAACGCCGCCTGACGCCCAGCGACGCCGACGTCGAGCGCGCCCGGCGGATCGTCGCGGCGGCAGCCGGCGGCGGCGTCGCGGTCGTCGACGGCAAGATGGTCGACGCGCCGGTCGTGCGAGGCGCGGAGCGTACGCTCGCGCGCGCCGCCGTCAGCACGTACTGCCCGACCACGTTGAGCAGCCGCTCGAAGTCGATCGGCTTCGTCATCGCCGCCGCGACGCCGGGCGTCGCCGCGTGGCGCGCGGCATCGGGATCGGCGGAGACGACGACGACCGGGATGTCCGCGATCGCCGCGTCCTTCATCTGTGCCTCACGGAAGGCCCAGCCATTCACTCGTCGGCATGAAGAGATCGAGGAGGATCAGGCACGGTCGTTCGCTGTCGCGGAGCTTTGAGCGCGTCCTGGCCGTGCACGGCCTCGATCACGCCATAGCCCTCGCTCTTGAGCCAGCACCGACAGCATGCCTCGCAGATCGTCGTCGTCCTCGACGACCAAGAGTTCCCCACGAGAAGCCACCTCCTCTCGCGCGCGTTGCTCTATACGAGCCGACTCCGGTCGAGAACCGCGACCTTCGCGCCGTGGGCGACCGCCTCCGGCGCCGCCGCCCGCCAGCGGCAGCCGCACGACGAACGTCGCGCCCCCGGCCTGAGCCGTCGCTGCCCACGGTGATCGAAGCCGCCGTGCAGCTCGACCAGGTGTCGCGTGATCGCCAGCCCGAGCCCGAGGCCGCCCTTCTCGCGGCTCGTGACCCGCGCCGCCTGCCGGAAACGTTCGAACACGTGCGGCAGGAACTCCGGCAGATGCCCGCGCCCGTGTCCGCGACCACCAGCTCGGCGCGCCGGTCGACGGCCGCCAGGCGGAGCGCGATCGATCCGTTCGCCGGCGTGAACTTCACGGCGTTGCTCACCAGGTTCGCGACGACCTGCTGGAGACGATCGGGATCGCCGACGACGGCCCGGCCGAGCGGCGCGGCCTGCACGTCGAGCCGCACGCCCTTGGCATCGGCCTGCGGGCGCATCGGGTCGGCGACCGTCTCGATCGTGCGGCGAATTCCACCGCGCTGCCGGTCGATGCGGAGGCGTCCCGACACCATGCGCGAGACGTCGAGCAGGTCGTCGATGAGCTGCGCTTGATGGCGCACGCCGCGCTCGATGGTCGCGAGCGCGCGCTGGGGACGTCGTCGGTCTTGCTTCGTGCGGAGCACGCGCAGCCACCCGAGCGTCGCCGTGAGCGGCGTCTTCAGCTCGTGCGTCACGACCGACAGGAACTCGTCCTTCGCCTGGTTGGCGTCCTCGCGCGATCGCGCGCGCACTCGCCGCCTCGCGGTAGAGCCGCGCGTTGTCGAGGGCGAGCGCCGCACGCCGCGCGAGGTCTTCGGCGAGCGCGAGGTCGTCGAGCGCGTAGCGCCGGCCCGCGTCCGTCGTCGCGCACGTGAACGCGCCGAGCGTCGTCCCGCGCGCGACCAGCGGGACGATCATCGCGGACGTGTAGCGGAGCTCGCGCATGATCCGCAGGTGCTCGGCGTTGGCGGCGATCTGCACGAGGCCCTCGTCCGTCACCTCGGGCACGAGCTGCGCGCGCCCGGTCCGGATGACCCGCGTGCGTGGATGGCGGCCGTCGGGATCGGGCTGATACGTGGCCGTGAGCCGCGCGAGCTCGGCCTTCGCGGGATCACGGTGGGCGGCGGCGACGCGCCGGATCGAGCCATCGCGGCTCGACGACGTCGACCGCGCACCAGTCGGCCAGCCGGGGGACGAGGAGCCCCGTCATGCTCGCAAGCGTCTGCTCGTAGTCGAGCGTCGCCGTGAGGACGACGTTGGCGTCGGCGAGGAACGTCGTCCGCTCGCGCGCGGCTCCGGCGGTCTCGCGCGCCGCGAGCTCGGCGCGCTGGATCTCCTCGGCGCGCTCCTTCGCCCGCCGGAGCGATCCGTAGGCGATCACGATGACCGATGCAGACGACGAGGTAGGCGAGCGAGCGCGCGCGGTCCGTGGGACCGAAGACGAGGCGTTCGCGACCAGGCTCGCCACGAGCGCGACCGCGCCCGGACCGAAGCCCCCGAGCCACGCGCTCGCGATCGTGACAGGGAAGAACGTCAGGAACGGCGCGCGCGGGCGCCTGCATCGGGGAGGAGCGCGGAGAACGACCGCGAGGCCGACGCCGAGGAGGGCACCCCCGTATCGCAGGAGCGGCCGCGATCGCACCCGGCCGTTATGGCGCGGATCGCGCCCGGGTCAAGCCCGGCGCGCCGCGCGCGCGATCTCCCAATTCCCCTCGCCGCTCAGCGGCGGCCGTAGTCGAGCGCCTTCCCTTTCCGCTGCGCGGTGATGTACGCCTCGAGCGCGCGCATCTTGGCCGATCGTCGGCGCGAGCGGCGTGCCGCGCACCGGGTGCTCGATGCACCAGTTGATCATGTCGCGCAGCAGGGCGACGCGGCCGAGCTGCGAGCTGGAACTTCGGGTAGGTTTCGGGTGCGTGTTGGCGGCGTGCGGATGGCACATGTCGCACGACACGGCGATCGTGCTGCCGAGCGCGGTCGCCGCTGTGGAAGACCGTGCGAGCCCGCGACGACCATCGTCGAGCGTCTCGCGCTGCCACGTCAGGACGTCCTGGTTCGTGATGAGGCCGTACGCGTCGCGCCCTGGCCGCTGGCCGACGAGCGCGCTGTTGTCGGCCGGCTCGACGATCGGTGTGCTTCGCGCGCTCCTCGGCGATCCAGTCGCGTGTCGGGATTCGTCGCGCGCCACTGCGATCATGAGCGCGTCGGCGATCTGCCGGCCCTCCTCGCGCGTCGCGCGGCCGCGTTGGCCGGCGACCGTCGTCGTGGTCTGGTTGTCGCAGAGCTTCGACTTCGATCGTCTTCTCCGCGGCCGCGGGCGCGGCGGTGGCGCGATGCCGCACGCGAGCGATGCCGCCGATGGCCACGACGGCCGCGCGGCGATCGCCGAACGGCGAACGTGCGCCGCGATGTCGCTCATCATGGTCGTGCCTCCTCAGAAGCTCGTCAGGTTGCGGCTTCGGCCGGCACGGTCCTGCTTGCCGCCCGAGCTCGAGGTAGTGCGCTCGGCACCTGCACCGGGTTGCGGTTCCAGAGGTTGTAGACCTTGTCGACCAGACCGTCGGGATGCACGACCGCGTGGCCGTCGCCGCAGCCGTCGTTGGGATCGAACGGATCGGGCCGGTTCATCTGCACGGTGAGCGGCGGCAGCCCTGCGGGCGCGTACGGCCACGGCCACGCGGTCGACAGCATGCCGTGGAAGTGGATGTTGCCGATGCGGTTGGTGAGCAGCTGGTGCGTGTGGCCGTGGATCACGGTGACGTGCGTGAAGCGGCTTCAGGATCGCCTGCACCTCGTCGCGCGTCGTCGGTCCAGAAGTTCCAGGGCTCGTAGTACTTGTAGAGCGGCGAGTGCGAGAACACGATGAGCGGCGTCGTCGGCGGCACGCTTCGCGAGGTCGTTCTGCAGCCACTCGCGCTGCTCGTCGCCGACCTCGAAGCGGCTCTGGATGCCGTTGTCGAGCCCGGCGACGGTGTGCATGCGCTCCATCGGCGTCATGCTTCGCGCTCGGTCCAGAAGTCCTTCTCGTTGACGCTGTTGAGCACGACGAAGTGCACGCCCTTGTGGTCGAACGAGTAGGTCGGCTGGCCGAAGAGCGTCGCGCCACTTGTCGCCCATGTCGAGGAACCAGTCGTGCTCGCCGACCATCATGCGCACCGGCGCCTTGACGCTCTTCAGGATCTGCGCGCCGAGGTCGAGCTCGCTCCGGCTGGCCGAGCTGCGCCAGGTCGCCGCCGTACAGGACGAAGTCGGGCTGCGGATCGAGCCCGTTGACGTCGTCGACCGCGCGCAGCAGCTGCGCGCACGAAGCGGTCGTTGACCTTGCGCTCGTACAGGTGCGAGTCGGAGATGTAAGCGATGCGGAATCGCCTGTCGTCCGTGGTCGCCGCGTCGGCGACGTCGATCGGCATGAACGAGCAGGGTGGACGACTCAGGCCGCTGGCCGCGAGCGCCGCGGCGGCGGCGCATCGACGACCTTCATGAAGCCGCGGCGGTCGAGGTCGCCGGAGGCGCGGAAGAGCGCGCTCGCGCTCCTCGTAGTAGCGCGTCTCGACGCTCTTGATGCGACGGCGTCGCATGGTCAGCTCTCCTTCGCTCCGGTCGCGGTGACGCGCCTCGAACGGCAGGGTCTGCGCGCATGCGCGAGCGCGTCGTCGCGGAACGGCCGCTGTCGTCGCGGCGACGCTGGCGCTGGCGCGCGAAGCTGCGTCGCCTGTTCTGCTCGCGCGAACCGCCGGTCGGTCAGCGTGAACATCAGCGCGACCAGCGCGTCGATCTCGTCGTCGGTCGAGCGCGAGCGGCTCGATGCCGCCGTCGAGGTAGGCGGTTCGCCTCGCCGCCCTTGTTGTAGTGGTCCATCGACGTCCCACAGCGTCTGCATCGATCCGTCGTGCATGTACGGCGCGGTGATGCCGACGTTGCGCAGCTGCGGAGGTCTTGAAGCGCGCCGATGTCGGCAGCGGTTCTGCGTCACCAGGAAGCGGCCGAGCTCCGAGAGGTCGGTGCTCGAGCGCCAGCTCGTCGACGGCTTCGAGGCCCGCCGTTCTTGCTGCCAGCTCGACAGCGCCTCGGCGCGGCCGAGCTTCTCGAAGTCCTGGTGCCGCGCCGACGACGCCGATGTTGTGGAAGCGGTTGTCGCTGCCGATCGGGTTCGACGGGTTGAGCGCGATGGCAGCGTCACGCAGCGCGCCTTGCCGTTGAAGAGCGCCCAGCCCTGCCTGCGCGCGCTGCGGCGAGATCGGCGTCGAGTCTGCCCGGCGAGGAAGTGGTCGAACGGCGAGTCGAGGAACACCAGCGTGCGCTCGAACGCGGCGATGCGCGCGCCCGATGTCGTCGTAGTTCGGCGCGCGGCCGTAGGCGTCCTGGAACAGCTGCTGGTACTCGGGGTCGTTGGCGATCGGCCTGCGACCGCCGCCTGCGCCGTCGGGCTGGCCCATCTCGATCGGATTGACGATCGGCAGCTTCGCCTGCTCCTCGAGCGACTGGGCGCGCGCCCGTCGAGGAAGAGCGTGCGGAAGAAGACGGCGTTCAGCGTGGTCGGCGCGTTGCGCCGGCCGAGCTGGTCGTCGATGCCCTTCGGCCACCGGCCGCTGGTCGGTGAAACCGCGGCTGACGTCGTGGCAGGTGGCGCACGCGACGGTGCCGTCGGCGCGACAGCCGCGTGTCGAAGTAGAGCTTCCTGCCCGAGCGCCACGCGCTCGGGCGTCGTCTCGTTGTCGGCCGGCGGAAGCGATGCCCAGATCACCGGATCGACGCCCGCGGGCACCTTCGTCAGGTCGGGCGTTCCGATGAGCGCCGCGAACCGCACACGCTGCGATGCCATCGAGAGCGCGCCGTGTGGCCCCTTGTCCGCGGTCCCTCGCCCTCGGCAGTCGAACGGCCGAGCGGCACCGCGAGGGCGACCAGCAGTCCCACGGGGCGATCCAGGCTTCTTCTCGGTCGCATGGTCTCTCCTTTTCAGCTGCCGTCGACGTCCGCGAACCCGGCGACGGCCGGGTTCGAGCGCGACGCGTGACAGACGCCGCAGGCCTCCCTCACCGGGACGGTCGGCGGCGGACACGAGCAGATAGGACACCGGGCGCGTGGTTCCACGCGATCACGCGGCGGCCGCCGACCTCGAGCGCACGGAACTCGATGCCGCGATGGCGGATCTCGCGCCCGACCGCCGGCCAGAAGCGCGGCGGCAGCACGAAGAGCGACACCGGCGCGTTGTCGTGCAGGTACTGCACCCCACGCCGCCCGTTCACCGCCGAGACGGGACCGCCGATGCACCCGCCAGCCGAAACGTCTCTGGCGCAGCCTCCGGCAGCGCCGGAACGAACGGCAGCTCGCGCGCCAGCCAGCCGTTCACGGCGTCCAGGTCCGACGACGCGAACGCGGGCCGTGCCGCGCCGCGGAGCGCGGCGTCATGCATGCGGAGCGCGGCGCCGATCTCGGCGGGCGGCGTCTCCGTGCGATACGCGCGCATCGCCCACGTCCCGGCGATCGCGAGCACCGACGCGGCGAGCGCGCCGAGCGCCGCAACGCGGCGGGAGCGGCCGGGCCGCACGCCGGAGGGCGTCCGGATCGCGCGCCGCAGCGCCTCCGGGGCCTCGCGGACGGATGGAGCGTCGCGACGGTCTGCCGGAAGCGCCGCTGACGATCGACCGCCGAGCGGCACGCCGGACAGCGCTCGAGGTGCTGCTCGACGGCGAGCGCCGCCTCGACGCCGAGCTCGTCGTCGACGTAGGGATGCAGCCGATCGCGGACCTCGCGGCACGTCATCCGGAGAGGCTCCGGGCGGCCGCGCGCATGAGTCCGCGCTCGCGCGCCTGCTTCACGAGCGATGCCCGCAGGAGCGCCTCGGCCACGCGCGAGCCGCGACATCACCGTCCCGAGCGGCACGTCGGTGATCTCGGCGATCTCGCGGTACGCGAAGCCAGCGACGTCCTTGAGGTAGACCGGCATGCGGAAGCTCTCGGGCAGCGCGACGATCGCGTCGCGCACCTCCGCGTTCCATTGGGCTTCGATGAGCGCCGCCTCGAGCCCGTCAGCCGCCGTCCGCGCCGATCGGCGCGGTGAGGTCGAGCCGGAGCTCGGCTCGCCGGCGCCTGCGGCGGTGCCGGCTCAGGAACTCGTTCTTCAGGATCGTGAAGATCCAGGTCTTGAAGTTCGTGCCGAGCTCGAACCCGTCCCGGTGTTCGAGCGCCCGCAGGCACGCGGTCTGCGTCAGGTCGTCGGCTTCCGGCCGTGGCGCCAGCGCGCACGCGAACCCGTAGAGCGCGTCGAGCGCACCGTCCATCAGCGCCTCGAAGACCTCCCTCCGATCGTCCCTGCGGCTTCTTCCGATCGACACGCGTCCCTTCAGCCACCTAACGCACAGGCGTGGCGGAATATTCCCGCGACGACTTCTAGCTACGCCGGCCTCCCTGGTCGCGCAATGAGTTCCGACACGAGCCGTGGCCCGGGTCTCAGCTAAAGGGTAGAACGCGCGGTCATCGGGACCGTGCCGTCCGTCACGCCAGCCTGCCGCCACGCGCGCCGTCGGGCCTCCCTGGCTCGGCCAGATCGTGCCCTTCCTGCGCGATCTCGAACACGTTCCTGTCGGACGCGCGCACGCGGCTCGGCGACACGTTCCTCGTCGACCTCGCGGGCTTCCGGCTCTTCTGCGTCTTCGGACCGATCGGGCTCCGGAGCCTCTACGCGCTGCCCGAGGACGAGGCGAGCTTCGGCGAAGCGACGCGCACGCTGCTCGGCTTGAAGCTGCCGCCCGCGCTGCAGGCCGGCGACCTCGCGATGTTCCAGCACCTCTTCAGCCGGGAGCGCATGGAGAGCTACTCTCGGTCACATCGGCGCGGCCGTCGACGATGCGCTCGTCGAGCTCGGCGACGCCGGCGAGTCGAGCTCTTCGCACCATGAAGCGCCTCGTGCATCGCATCGGCTTCCGGTGCTGGGCCGGCCGCGAGGCTGCGACGCCGCCGCACTTCGAGGCGCTCGTCCACGCCTTCGAGCGTCTCGATCCCGAGGAGGCATTCGTGCGCCCGTCGCGTCTCGTCTGGACGGTCGTCACGCGGAAGGCGCCGGAGCGGCGCGCGCTCGCCGCGGCCGCGATGCGGCTCGCGATCATCTGGGACGGATCGCGCGGCGCCGCGGCCGTGCGCGAGGACGACATGCTCGACCAGCTCCATCGACTCTTCCCGCGAGCGAGGCCCGAGCGCGTCGCGAAGAACGTGATGATCCTGCACCTGGCGTCGCTGTCGAACCTCTACGCGCGCGCTCGCGTGGACGTTCGTGAACCTCCTCCTCCATCCCAGCATCGCGAGCGCCGTGCGCGCGGAGGCCGACGCCGTCGCGGCGCGCTACGGCGCGACGTACCTGCGGGATCAGCGCGCGCTCGCGGATCTCCCGTATCTCGACGTCGTGCGCGATGGAGTCGATCCGCATGGCGCAGCGGTCGCTGACGCTCCGGAAGGTGATGCGGCCGTGCCGGATGGAGACCGATCAGGGAGCTTCGCGCTCGAGCCCGGCATCTTCGTCGCGACGCTGCTCGCGGTGAACAACACGGCCCATGACACGCTCGGCGCCTTCGACCCGCGTCACTACGATCGCGGCCGCGCTCGCCGACCACGTGCCGCGTCCCGGGGAAGGAGACGGTCAGCACGTTCGGTCACGGGCGCCACGCCTGCGTCGGGAGCGCTTCGCGATGTCGGCGATCAAGATCGCGGTCGCTCCGCCACCTCGACGCGCTCGAGCTCGAGCCGCTGTTCACGACGGCCGAGCCGCCGCGCGGGACAGATGGGCGCGGTCGCGCGCGCCGCGGCGCCGTGTCCGCGTGCGCTACCGGCGTCGCGTCTCGTGATCCGCCGCGTCGTCGACATCGCGGCCGTCGCCGCGATCGTCTTGGTCGCGGCGTGGTTGCGGATGGTCCACGTCGGCACGCCGAGCCTCTGGTGGGACGAGCTCGTCGAGATCCGACCGCGGAGCGCCCCCTCGCGCACGTGGTCCGGGAGGTCCGGCTCGGCGCGCGGCATCAGCTTCCGGCAACGCCGGCGCGATGCCCGGCGACTACCTCCTGCTGAGCACGTATCTGCGCTGGACGAAGCCACCGGCGCCCGCGCAGCGCGAGTCCTACTACCGGACGCCGTCGTGCGTCTACGCGATCGCCGCCGTCGTCGCCCTCTACGCTGCTCGCGCGCACGCTGTTCGGCCGCGCGACCGCCACGCTCGCGGCGCTCCTGCTCGCGACGTCGCTTCCGGCCGTCCTCTACGCCGCCGAGGTCCGGCCGTACTCGCTGCTGTCGCTCGCGACGGTGCTGCAGATGGCGACGTTCACGGCGGTCGTCCGCGCATCCGGCGCGCGCCACGGCGTGGATGGCGTACGCGGCGGCGAGCGTCGCGTACTTCCTCACGGGGATCTTCGCGTCTGTTCGTCGTGGGCGTCGAGTCTCGCCGTGCTCGCCTGGCTCGCGCTGCGCGCGCCGCGCGCGACGGCCGGGCGTCCTGACGGTCGTCGGCGACCGCGAGCGTGCTGGCCGTCGTCGTCGCCGGGCTATCTCGCCGGGACGTCCGTCGGCGCGACGTACCCGCGCCACGTCGTCGTCGAGCCGTTCGCGACGACGTGGCAGGCGCTCGTCTTCCTCGCGGCCGACTCGACGCGCGCTGGCGATCGGCGTTCCTCGTGGCCGTCCCGTTCGCGGTGCGGGCCGGCGCCCGCCGCGGCGCCGCCGCGATCGCGGTCGCGATCGTCGCGAGCTTCGCCGCCCTCCCGGCGATCGCCGTCGTCATCTCGGTGGAAGCACTACTATTTCCACGGGCGCCACGTGCTCTTCCTGCTGCCGCTCTTCCACCTCGTGCTCGCGGCCGGATCGGTCGAGCTCCTGCGCTCGATCGACGCGCTCGGCCGCACGGCGCTCGCGCCGTGGCGACGCGACGATCGAAGGTGCGCCGCGATCGCCGGGCTCGCGGCGCTGCTCGTCGTGCCGCCGCTGCGCGCGTTCGTCGCGGCGCCGCAGCGGTTCTTCGCGCGCACGAAGACGCTCCGCGACATCCGGCCCGTCGTGCAGGCGGTCGCCGCGCGCGTGCGCGACGCTGCCACCGGACACACCGTATCTGCTCGTCGCCGAGCGCGACTCGACGGCCAACGTGCGTCCTCGTCGCGTACCTCGACTGGTACCGGTCTCAGGCGGCGCGTCGCGCTCCGCTCGCACGCGCCCGGCGTGCCGATCGACCGGATCGGAGGCGCTCGCTGCGCGAGCGGCACGGCGACCCGGCGGCGCTGCAGCTTCGCCAGCCGGTCGGGCCTCTTCTTCGGCTTCCGGCGGCCCGCTCGGCATCGTCGAGCCGTCGAGCCCGGTCGCGACGCCGGTCAGCGCCGTCGGCGTCGTCAGCCGTACAAGACGCCGCTCGCGGGCGCGGGCGTCCATCGCTGGATGGGCGTCAGCTTCGCGCGAAGCGAGCAGCGACAGACCCATCGCCATCCCGATCGTGACGACGACCCAGCGGACGGCGGCGGGCGAAGCCGGCGCGCGGCGCGCGCCCCCACGTAGCCGCCGAGCACCTGGCCGATCGTCAGCACACCCGCGTCGCCCCACGCGATCGGCGCCGAAGCAGATGAAGTAGATGGCCGCGATGCCGTTGATGAGGATCGCGTAGTAGTTCCGGAGCGCGATCGTGCGGTGGATCGCGGTGAAGCCGGCGAGCGCGAGCCCGGCGAGCATCATGATGCCGATGCCCGCGCCGAAGTAGCCGCCGTAGATCGACACGCCGAGCTGGTAGAGCATGATCGGCGCCCAGCGCGACCGTGCGCGGGATGCCGTCGCCGTCGGCGCGTCGCGCGCCGGCGCGCCGTGCGCGTTGAGCGGCCCGGAGAGCGCGAACAGCGCCGTCGCGAACAGGATGAGGTACGGAACGAGCCACGCGAACACGCGCGACGGCGTCCGCGAGCAGCAGCACGGCGCCGATCACGCCGCCGGCGAGCGACGGAAGCGTGCCGCGCAGCGATCCAGTCGCCGGACGCTCGCGCAGCTCGCGGCGAAAGCCGTGCAGCGCCGCGACCGATCCCGGCGAGAGCGACACCGTATTCGTCGCGTTCGCGAGGATCGGCTCGCGGCCGAGCCAGACGAGCATCGGGAACGTGATCAGCGAGCCGCCGCCCGCGATCGAGTTGATGGCCCCGGCGACGGTCGACGCCGCCAGCAGGATGGCCGCGTCGGTCGGCGTCACGATCGCGCGGCTCGGTGAGGCGTCATTCCGGGTGCGCGGCATGTACCGGCGGCGGCCCGGATCGGTCAATTCGGCGCGCATTTGCCATGCGTCCCCCGTTTTTCACCTTGACCGTCCGGAAGACCGCCCCGTATGCCCTGAGTGAAGGGCTCGTGCCCCGGCCACCGAAGGAGGATCCCATGCAGACGCATCGTCTCGCCGTCCTGACGCTCGACTGGTCGCATTCGCGGGGACCGAGGCGCTCGCCGCGCCCTGCACGACACGTGACGAAGCGCGCGACCTCGGATCGCGCCATCCGCAAGCGCGTCGTGCGCGAGCAAGGCGCTCGCGCTCGCCGCCGACGGGCTCGTGCCTGACGCCGCCGGCGCCGCCCGCCTGCGCGCGGCACGATCGTCGACGACGCGATCGCGATCTCGCGTTCGGCGCGAACGATCCGCCGGCGAGCACGGTCGACACGCAGGCGCTCCGCGATCAGCTGCGCTGCCAGAAGCAGATCGGCAGCGGCGGTCGCGAAGTTCGTCGGCGACAAGCTCAAGTACCTCGGTCCGCGGGCTCTCGCGGACCGACGCCGAGACCAAGGCGCGCCGGCAGCTCGACAAGGTGCCCGGCGAAGTGCGCGATCCGGTCGCCCAGGTCGACGTGGGCGGCGTCGTGCGTGCCCGACGGCGGCACGCCCGTGCCAGGCGTACGTCGACGCGCCCGGCGCCGCGCTCGTCGACGGCGACTGGCTCCGCGCGTGCCTGGTGACCGCGCTCGAGACGCGCGTCGACGTGATCGCGCCGGCGCCGCCGGCGCGGCCGAACCTCATCATCATCCTCACCGACGATCAGCGCTGGGACACGACCGACGCGACGCACTCGATCGACGGCGTCACGCCGGTCATGCCGAACGTCGAGACGCGGCTCGCGGCCGCGGGCGTCGAAGTTCACGAAGGCGTTCGTCTCGACCGCGCTCTGCTGCCCGAGCCGCTCGAGCATCTGCTCCGCGGGCCAGTACGCGCACACGACCGGCGTGCTCACGAACACGCCGCCGCTCGGCGGCGCCACGAACTTCGACGACAGCGTCGTCGCTCGCGACCTGGCTGCAGGGCGCCGGGCTATCGCACCGGGCCTCTTCGGCAAGTACCTGAACGGCTACAACGCGCTGTGGACGCCGCCCGCGCCGCCGTACGTGCCGCCCGGCTGGGACGAGTGGCACGCCTTCAAGGCGCCGCGCTACTACGACGAGGTCCTCGTCGAGCGCGGCATCGGCTTCCCGACGGCGACCGAGGTGCTCTACCCGTCGACGCTGCACCGAACTACGCCGGATGCCCGGCCGACCAGGTGGGCGAAGATCCCGTGCCCGTCGCCGCAGAACTACTCGACCGACGTGCTCGCGGCGAAGGCCCTTCGAGTTCCTCGACCAGTCGGCGGGCCAGCCGTTCCTCCTCTACTTCGCGCCCTACGCGCCGCACGGCCCGTTCTGCGCGGCGCCCGGCGACGAGCACAGCTTCGACGCGATCGCGCCCGGCTACCGTCCGCCGAACTGGAACACGCGCGCCGACGCCGCGATCACGCCGCGTATGGTCAGACGCGCTCTGTCCGATGGGCACGGACAAGCAGAACAACATCGACGCCGACCGGCGAAAGCAGCTCGCGTCGCTGCAGGCCGTCGACCGCGCCGTCGGCGCGATCCTCGACAAGCTCGCGGCGCTCGGCGAGGACCAGAACACGCATCATCGCTCTTCACGGGCGACAACGGCTACTCGTGGGGCTCGCCACTGCCATCGGCCGAAGCGCTGCCCGTACGACGAGTGCATGCGCGTCCCGATGGTCGTGCGCGTATCCGCCGCTGACGACCCGTCGCGCGTCGACGACCGCATCGGCCTGAACATCGACATCGCGCTTCACGTTCGGCGAGCTCGCGGGCGTCGTGCCGCCGGTGCAGCAGGACGGCCGGAGCATGGTGCGCTTGCTCGCCGACACCGAGTCCGACCTGGCGCACCGACTTCCTGAACGAGCAGTGGCTCGATCGCCGACGAGGAGGACAACGACGCTCGTCCGCCGACGCACGTCGTGCGTGCGGAGCGATCAGTTCAAGTGGATCGAGTACGATGAGCGGCGAGAGCGAGCTGCTACGACCTGGCCGCGGATCCCGTACGAGCTGCGCGAACCTGACGAACGATCCGGCGCACGCGGCCGTGAAGGTCGACGCTGCAGACGCGAGCTCCGCCAGCTCCGGCACGACTGGCCGTAGGCGCGCGCGGTCGCCTGTCGGCTCCGTCTCACCATCGGCGCTCGTCACGACCCGCCGCGCGCCTCGCACCAGGCGGCGGACGCGCATTCAGGGGACACACGCCCGCCGAATGGCGGTCGCCCCGCTTGCGCGGCCGACGGTGGTCGACTACCGCTCCCAATCCTCACGAGAGCCGCCGTCCTCGAAGCCGCGGCCGCTCCGCTCGTCGTCCGCGACGACGTCACGATCGCCGATCCGCGGCCCGGCCACGTGCGCGTGCGCGTCGACGCACTGCGGGATCTGCCACTCCGATCTGAGCATCGTCGACGGCGTGTTCCCGTCGCCCGACGCCGATCGTCCTCGGCCACGAGGCTGCGGGCGTCGTCGACGCCGTCGGCGCCGAGCGTCGACGGGCTCGTCGCCCGGCGACCACGTCGTGCTGACGCCGATCGCGCCGTGCGGCGCGCTGCTACTGGTGCGTGCGCGGCGAGCCGGGCGTGTGCGTGAACGCGTCGCATGATCGCGACCAACACGTTCCGCGACGGCACGACCGGCCTCAGCGCGCGGCGGCGAGGTCGTCTACCGCGGCGTCGGCGTCGGCGGCTTCGCCGAGTACGTGCTCATGCCGGCGACGGGCGCGATCAAGATCGCCGCCGACGTGCCGCTCGACGTCGCGTGCGTGATCGGCTGCGCCGTGCAGACCGGCGTCGGCGCGGTGCTCAACACGGCGCAGCGTCGAGCCGGGCGCCACGGTGCTGGTGATGGGCCTCGGCGGCATCGGGCTCTCGATCGTGCAGGGCGCGCGCGTCGCCGGCGCGGCGCGCATCATCGCCGCCGATCCGGTCGCCGCGCGCCGCGAGGCGGCGACGCGCTTCGGCGCGACCGACGTCTGATCGATCCGGCGACGACCGACGTCGTGCGAGCCGCGCGATCGAGCTCACCGGCGTCGGCGTCGACTACGCGTTCGACGCGGTCGGGCGCGCGAGCCTCGTGCCAGGCGGGCATCGCCGCGACGCGCGGAACGGCGGCACGACCGTCGCCGTCGGCGCGGCGCCGATGGACGACGCGATCACGATCGCCCCGGCCGGCGCTCTTCACGCTGACCGAGAAGAAGCTCGTCGGCTGCGCGCTCGGGAGCTGCAACTCGCGTGCGCGACATCCCGCGCCTGATCGCGCTCTGGCAGGCGGGACGGCTCGACCTCGAGGCGCTCGTCACGGCGCGCCGGCCGCTCGCCGAGATCAACGCGGCGATGGACGACCTGCGCGCGAGCCGCGGCATCCGGCACGATCCTCGCGATCTGACCGGCATGGATCCGGCGGGTCGTCGATCTTCCAGGTCGTGAACCTCCTGCCGATGCCGATCTGGCTCCTCTGGATGGCGGCGCCGTCGTCGCAGCTCTCGCGGCAGGTCGCCCGCATCGACTGTGGCCGTGGGTGATCCTCGCCGGGCCTCTATCTGCGTGCTCGTCGCGGTCGCGCTCGCCGGCGGCGGCGCGCTCGATCCGCGCGCGTTCTTCAGCCTCGACGGCGTCATGGCCGCGTCTCCGCGTCGAATGGGTGACGCTCGCGGGCTGGACGCACTACCTCTGCTTCGACCTCTTCGTCGCGCGCTGGATCATGAACGACGCGCCCGACGCGCGGATACTGGCTGACGCCGATCCTCTTCCTGACGCTGATGTTCGGACCGGTCGGGCTCCTCTGCTACCTGGCCGTCCGCGGACCGCTCGGGTTCGACCGATGAAGACGCGCCGCTGGCGCTGGCGCTCCTCCTCGTCGCCGGCGGCGGCGCGAAGGAGCTGACTCGATACGGCGCGAGTTCGAGGAGCTGCAGCAGAACACGACGCATGCGCGCGAGCTGTATCGAGGAGATCGTGCGGAAGCACCCGGATCGCCGGAGGCCGCGAAGGCGTCGGAGCGGTTGAAGGCGCTCGCGCAAGCGCACTGACCGAACCCCGGCTCTGGCGCCGTTTTCCGGTTGTCGGGCCGCAGCGCTTCTTGGTACGACGGCGCTATGCCTACCTGGCTTCGGGCGATCGCCGTCCTGTCGGTCGCATGCATGGCGCCGATCGCGTCCGCGGACATCGCGACGCCGTTGCCGACGAGCGGCTCGCCGACGATGGCCGTCGACGACCGGCACGGGCACCTCTTCGTCACGCAATTCGGCGCGACGGTCGAGGTCTTCGACTTCGCCGGCTCTCCCGTCACGTCGATCGATCGGCAGGGAGCAGCGCCGCGGGCATGGCGCTCAATCGCGGGCAGTCGCGGCTCTGACGTCGCGCAGCGCACGGGCGAGCAGCGATCGTCGAGATCTCCTGGAGACGCCCGCGAGCGGCGGCGGATAACGCTCGGGCTCGACGGCGCGTGCCCGCTGTGGACGATGACGCCCTCGGGAGCCGCCTCTGGTTCGGCTTCACGCACCGGCTTCTGCGCGTGCCAGCCCCCTCCGCCCGCGGCGGCATCGCCTCGGTGCAGGTGCGCCGCGGTACCGTGCAGACCTTCGAGGACGTCAACGAGTTCCCCTACTACCAGCCGTTCATGGCCGGGAACCGGCGCTTGCGCGACGTGCCGTCGCCGGAGAGGGCGAGCTGTCGCCGACGACGCTCTATCGGTATCGCGTCGCGATCGGGCGTACTGGTGCCGGAGGCACGACTCGTTCTACCCCGGCAGCTCCTCGAACCTCCAGGACCTCGCGCTGCTCGCCGGCGCGCGACAGGTGCTAAGCGCGTCGGGAGCGCCCTACCACGTGAACGCCTTCGCGCTCGACGACCTCTCGCCGTCCGAACGCACGAGACGGGCGCGTATCCGACCTCCGTCGCCGTCACCGGCGACGAGCGCTTCGTCGCGGCGGGGCGGGACGCCTTCTACGAGCCCGACGTCTACGTCTACCCGGCGGGCGGCGACGTGCCGGTCAACGTCTACGAGCTCGGCCTGCCGGGCGCGATGGACCTCGCGCCGGGCGGGCTCGCCTTCGACGCGCACGGCGCGCACCTCTTCGCCGTCATGGACGGCTTCTCCTTCGGCGATCGCGCCGTCCTGCACGTGATCGACGCACCGCTCGTCCCGACTTCGAGCACGACGACCACCACCTCGACGACGACGAGCACGACGACGGTCCCCGTGCCGTGCGGCGTCGCGGCGTTCCCGGCATGCGCGGGCGAATGCCCCGCGGGCGAATCGTGCACGCTGGCACTCGTCGGCGGCACGGGCGCCCGTCGTGCGCGCCCGATCCGGCGTGCACGTTCTCGGCGGGCGCGTGCGGCGGCAACTGTCCCGCGGGAACCACCTGCACGCAGATCCACGTGCAGACGTGCGCTTGCGAGTAGACGGGCGCGCCTAATCCGCCCGACTGCCGGGGTCGCGCGTCGCTATTCCACGCAGCCGAGCGCGCAGGTTCTCGGCGACGTCGGGTGCACACCGCAGCCGGCGCCGCCTTCTCGTCGAGGCGCGCCCGGCGCTCGGCCGTTTCGGCGTCGTAGCCCTGCAGCATCGTCGCGAGCTTGGGCGGGATGACGTCCGCAGTCCGCACCCGGCGCTCCAGCGGATCGGGCCGAGCTCGACGACGCGAAGGGGCCCGTCGTTCCCGAAGGCCTTCCAGTTGCCGAAGCGCACGCCGACGATTGTGCTCGCTCGACCCACCCGAAGAAGTCGGACGAGGCGCCAGCGGCTCGCCCGCCAGGGCGCCGCGCAGGCTGCGACCCTGCATGGAGTCCGGCACGCGCATGCCGAGGACGTCGAGGATCGTCGGCGCGACGTCGATCACGCTCACGGGCGTGGCGATGCGCAGCCCGGACATGACGCCGGGTCCGCGAAATGCGAGCGGGACGTGCAGCGCTTCCTGGTAGGGCGACAAGCCGTGTCCCCGGGCTCCGTGCTCACCGGAAGGCTTCGCCATGATCGGAGGCATCGACCAGCAGCGTCCGCTCCGAGAGCCCGGACGCGTCGAGGTCCTTCAGGAGCTCGGCCAGCAGGTCGTCGAGCTCGCTGATGCTCTCGTCGTAGGCGTCGCGGTCGGCGCGGAAACCGCTCAGGGACGGCGCCCTCGGACGGATCGCCCGCCGGCGGCGTGCCGTCGTACAGCGTCTCGTACGCTGGGGATGGCGCCAGCGGCGCGTGGACCTCGTGCGTGTGGAGGAAGAGGAAGAAGCGGCGACCGCCGCTCGCACGAGATCGTCTCGCGGGCATGCGAGAAGACCTGCCGCGCGCGATCCTGCCCGGTGGGATGATACTCGGTGAGCTCGTCGAACCCCACCCGAATCGAACTCCATCGAGACCAATGCGTCTTCGGTGATGCCGATGGTGGCGAAGCCGCGTCACGGAGCGAGATTTCGGTCAGCATGGGAATCGGCGTCTCGGCCGAGACACGCCGCGCGACGGCAGCCCGCCGGGATGGTTGCCGGTGAAGATGCTCGGGTGCGCGACGTCTCGTCATCGGGAACGTCGTGCTCGCGTCCGGTGAACGTCGCGCCGCGTTCGAGCACCAGGTGGTCGAGGGCGAGTGACGTCGGACGCGGGTATCCGTAGCCGCTCAGGTGGTCGGCTCGAAGCGTGTCGAGCGACACCAGGACGACGCTCTGGTGGCAGGCCCGGTCGTCCGGGCACCGAGGCGCGAACGAGCGGAACGGCCCAGGTCGCATCACCCGCCTCCGCGCCGGCGCCGTCGGCTTCGAGCACGAGGCGGCAGGCGCTCCTCCCGACCACAGCACGTGCTCTCGGTCGTGCCATCGTCCCGCGTCTTCGTCGGCGACCCGCAGGCAGTGCGAGACCAGCGTGCGCGACGGTCGCCGGGCGCAGTCGAGCGTCGCGGTGAAGCAGACGGTCGCATCGCGCGCGACGCGCAGGCGCGGATTCGCCAGGCCGTAGCCCAGCGCGATCGCTCGCACCGTAGCCGAGGCGTCGAAGGCATCGCTCTCGAGCGGCGCGGCATGCGGGACGACGCGCAGTCTCGAGAAGCGCGCCGGACGCGCTCTTCGGCAGGAGCGCCGCGATCTTGGCGACGCCGGGCGTGCGGGGACTCGCCTTGAATCGCCAGCCGCGCTCGAGAGCGACCGACATCGAGCGGACGGTCCGGCTGGCGGGACTCCCGTCGTCCTCCACCGCGTCGACCGAGCGGCCGGCGAGGTCGGTCAGGGTGAACTCGGTGGCCGGGAGCGTCGCCATCTCCGGCGGCAGTAACGACCGTCGCGCGCGCGCCTCCGATCGCGCACGACCGGCACCGGCACGACGGTCGAGAACGCGCTGTCATGCGGGAACGGGACCGATCGCACGACGCCGCCGATCCGCGCGACCGGCGTGTGGGGCAGCGGGCGCGCCGTGCCGAATCGCCGCTCGTCGAGCCGTGGAGCACGACTTCCTCGTGCCAGGGCCCGCGGAGCGGCGCGAGCGCGGCCGCGGCAGCCAGCGCACGACGAGCGCGACGAGCGCCGGCACGCATATGACCAAGCCGCTCGAGCGCGCGCGGATGCACCGCTGCTCCCTTCCCCCGGAACATGTGCGTGGACCTGGAGTACGGCGGCTGCCGGTCAGCCTCGTCTACTGAGGTACCGTGGAACGTCGCGAATGCTCACGACCGCGAGCTCGCTGGGCGGCTTTTCCCGGCACGTCCGCCGGCAGAAACCAGCGGAACCACAGGAGCGCCGTGCCCGTGGCCCGGCCGTCGAGAGCCAGTTCGGATGCCCGGGATCGCGCGCTCGCGACGACTACGCGCCACGAGCCGTCGGGCTCGTAGCGCACCTGGCCGCCGTTCACGGTGCAGCGGTGGTAGCCGGTAGTCGGTAGGTGCACGTGAAGTGGTTCCAGAGGCAGAGGTTCCAGAACGCGCAGTCCGGCGAGCGGCCCTCGACGACGCAGCGCCTCGTCGTCCGCGAGCTCGTAGCGACCCATCGCGTACGCGACGTCGGGCGCCGCCCAGCCGTAGGTCACGGCCTGCTGGCATGTACGGCTCCTGCACGGTGTTCGCGTCGAACGGCGTCGGGATCGGGCGAGATGTTCAGCAGGTCGCGGATGAAGTTCGCGGTGCAGCCGGAGCCGGAGCGCCAGTGTCGGCGTCGGTGAGCGGCGCCGGCGGCGGCGCGGGCTCGCGATCGCCTCGATCGCGTAGCGTCGCCTGCCGCGCCGTGCGCCGGATCGACGAGATAGTCGCGCGTGACGCAGCGCAGACGGCGTCGTGCGTCGAGCGGGATCCAGTTGCCGGCGCGCTTCGGCCCGCCGATCACGACCTCGAACGTCCGGTCGGGCCCGAACGTCATCTCGCGGTTGTTGATCTTGCGAGACGATGCGGTTCGACCAGCGCCCGTCGGTCGGCCCGCCGTAGACGCAGAGCGAGAGGTAGACGGCGTCGCCCATCCGTCCGCGCACGCGGTACGCGCGCGCTCGGATCGATCGGCGCGAAATAGTAGTAGCGCGTCGGCGTTGTCGCCGCCGAACTTCCGGGTCGGCGACACGATCTTCACGAGCTCGGGTCGCGCGGCGTCGGTCGTGACGTAGCATGTCGAGCGCGACCGAGAAGACGTCGATCGAGGCAGCGATAGCCCTCGACGACCGCCGCGTCGTCGGCGACGCGCACGGAAGCCTTCGAGGAACTGCACGACGCGGCGTCGCGCAGGACGTCGAGGAGCTGGCGCGCCACGCGGCGCCGGTCTCGGGAGCGCTCGGCACGCGGAATCCAGCTCGCGCGGCCGCCAGCGCAGCAACCGACCCGGCAGCGGCCGTCCGGCTTCGACGGCGTCGCGGCCGCCCTCGCGCACGACGACGTCCGTTCACGACGACCGCGTCGGATGCCGAACGCGTCGGCGACGAGCCGCTCGGTGCCGCCCGGCAGATCGCGCACGCGCGCGGAGCTCGAGCAGCCGACGGTGTCGGGGTCGAACACGGTCACGTCGGCGGCGAGGCCCGGCTGGCGAGCCGGCCGCGGTCGGTGATGCCCATCACGTCGGCCGACGCGCGACGTGAGCATGCGGACGGCCTGCTCGAGCGTGAGCGTGCTCTTCTCGCGCACCCAGTGGCCGAGGAGGTGCGTCGAGAAGCACGCGTCGCAGAGCTGGCTCGCGTGCGCGCCGGCGTCGGAGAGGCCGAGCATCGTGACCGGGTTCGCGAGCAGCTCCGCGACCTCGTCCTCGTCGTAGTTCGACGACCGACATGCGGAAGCGCGCCTCGAGGTCGGTCGCGAGCGCCAGGTCGAACATGAGGTCCGTCGGATCGACGCCGCGCGCGCGCGGCGACGTCGACGCATGCCGCGCTCCTCGAGCTTCGGATCGGGCGGGTAGTACGACACGACCATCCGCTCCCACGAGAACGAGAACACGCCGCGCCATGGCGTTCGCGAGCGCGTCCTTCACCGTCTCGCGGAACGCCGGATCGCGGTAGGCGCGCGCCTTGCCCGCGCGGTCCGGCGCCGAGATCGTGCTTGAAGATCGGCATGCTCTCGAACGACGAACGGCTCCGCCAGGTCGAACTCGAAGTTGAGCGGCCGGCACGCGACCTGCGGCACGACCGGGACGCCCTGCTTCACGATCGCCTCGGACTGCTCGAGGAACATGCGGTGCGAGCCCTTGCCCATCATGCCGGCGAGCAGCGCCGTCCACGTGATGCAGCGCGTCCGGTCCGTCGCGGAGCGCCGCTGAACTCCGTCGAGGAAGAGGCCCGCGCCCGGCCGTCGCCTGCGATGACGCCGCGACCGAGCTCGCCGAGGCGCGCCGGCGATCGCCTGCACCTCGCCGAGCTCGACGCGACGCGGCTCGGCACCGGGCGTGCCGGCGTAGCCGACGTGCGTCGGCGACTTCGACGTCGCGAAGCCGATCGCGCCGGCGGCGACGCGCGTCGCGCGACGATGGCGCCGCATCGCGCGCGATCTCGTCCGGCCGTCGCCGCGCGCTCGGTCGCCTCCTCGCCCATGACGTAGAGCCGGACCGGCGTGTGGCCGACGAGCGCGCCGACGTTGATCGCGCGTGCCGCGCTGCTCGATCGCGTCGAGGTACTGCGGGAAGCGTCTCGAACGGCCAGTCGGTCGCCGCACGCCGGCTTCGAGCGTCGGCGAGGCTCATGCCCTCGACCTTCTCGAGCGTGCGCAGGATCGAGCTCGCGATGCGCCGGCCGCGTCGGCGCGACGCCGAAGCCGCAGTTGCCCATGACGACCGTCGTGACGCCGTGCCACGGCGAGATCGTCAGCATGCGGATCCCAGAAGATCTGCGCGTCGTAGTGCGTGTGGATGTCGATGAAGCCGGGCGCGACGACGCGGCCGCGTCGGCGTCGATCGTGCGCGTCGGCGCGTGCCGAGCACGTCGCCGACGGCGACGATGCGGCCGTCGCGATGCGCGACGTCGGCCGCGCGCGCCGGGCGCGCCGGTGCCGTCGACGACGGTGCCGCCGCCGGATCGAGGAGATCACAGTCCATAGAGCCTCGCGACGTTGTCGTGCAGGATGCGCGTCGCGCGTCGCCGGCGGCAGACGCGACGGCCTGCTCGCGCAGGACGTCCTGCGACCACGGCCAGCGTCGAGTCGCTGTGCGGGAAGTCGTTGCCCCACATGAGCCGCTCGGGGTTCTGCAGGTGCGACGGTCTGGAACGCCGCCCAGTCGTCCTGGAACGTCAGGTAGATGTGCTCGCGGAACTGCTCCGGACGGCAGCCGCGAGAGCGTGCGCCGCGCGCATGTACTGGTGGCGCTTGTAGTAGTGGTCCATCCGGTACATCCAGTGCGGCACCCAGCCGGCGTCGGCCTCGACGCAGACGATGCGGAGCTTCGGATGGCGCTCGAAGACGCCGCCGAAGATCAGCATGCCCATGATGTCCTGGTTGCGCGCGGATGATCGCGACCGCGTGGTTCATGAACGGGCCGCGCGCGCGCGCGCGAAGTCGCGCGGCGTCGGTGAGGATGTGGAACGACAGCGGCAGCCCGATCGTCGATCGCCGCCTTCCCAGAACGGATCGTAGATCGGGTCGTCGGTAGTCGCTCTGGCCCGGCACGCCGGGCAGCATGACGCCGCGGAGGCCGAGCGCCTTGATCTCGCGCGAGATCCTCGATGCCTTCCTCGGGCGTCCGCAGCGCCGTCTGCCCGACGCCGATCAGCCGCGTCGGATCGGCCGCGCAGTACTCCGCGATCCAGCGGTTGTAGGCCTGCATGTAGGTCGCTTGTAGTCGAGGTCGCGGTGGTTGCAGAGCACCATGCCGACGGTCGGATAGAGGACCTCGGCCGACGACGCCGTCGCGGTCCTGGTCGGCGGCGCGCAGCGTCGGGATCCCAGCCGCTCGGGTACCAGTCCTCGAAGCGGCCCGGCGGAGCTCCGGGCTTCCGCCCGCGGCGGCGACGAGCCCGATCGGGATCGTCGACTTCCATGCCGGGGATCACGTAGACGTCGCTGCCGCGCGTCGTTCCGCTCGCACGTGCGGCGCGTCGTCGCGATCGCGCGCGCCGCGACGAACTTCCGGTACGCGTCGGGATGCTCGGTCACGTGCGAGTCGGCGGAGATGATGGGCGCCGCCATGGCCGCTGCATTGTCTCGCGCCGTCGGGCGGGAAGCGCAACCGTCAGGCCTGCTGAGTCGGGCCCGTGCCGTCCAGGAGCATCGCGTGCGCGGTCGCTGCGGCGCGCTGTTCGGCAATGAGCACGCCGCTCGCGAAGGCATTCCTGCACGACGATCGAGCCGCTCATGCTGGCAGGTCTGCTCTATCTCGGGGCGGGCCTCGGGCTCACAGGTCTCGGCCTCGCGGGGCGACCGGATCCCGACGGACAGGAGCGCCGCTGCGTGGGCCGCGACGTTCCGACGCTGCTCGCGGTCGTCGTCGCGGGGGGCATCGTCGGGCCGATCCTGATGCTCCCACGGCCTCCGCCGGTTTCGGCGTGACGGGATCGCTGCTGCTGAACTATCAGCGCCGTTCACGATCGCTGGTCGCGGTCGCAGCGTTCGGCGAGCATCTGACGCGTCGCTCCGCCATCGCGGCGCTCCTCGTCATCGCCGGCGCGGCGGTGGTCGGACGCGAGCCCGGCACGCTCCGCGCGGACTGGCTGGGCGTCGTCGCCATCGTCGCGGCGGTAATCTCGCATGGGCCGTCGACAACAGCCTGAGCCAGCGGCTTGCGGCGCAGAGACGGTCGCGGTCGCGAGTGTGAAGGGCCTCGGCGCCGGCGCGTGCATGCTCGCGGTCGCGCTCGCGCTGGGTCAGCGGCTGCCGGCGGCGCGGACCATCGGCGGCCAACTCGCCGTCGGAGCCGTCCCGCTGGCGTCAGCATCGTGCTCGACGTCCTGGCGCTCCGCGCGCTCAGCGCGGCAGAAAGCGGCGTTCTTCGCGATGACCGCGCCGGTTCGCGGGCGCGCTTCGCCGCGTGCCGCTGCCGGGAGCGCTGGGGTGCCGCCGAGGTCGTCGCCACGCTGGTCATGGCGACGGGCGTGGCGATGCTGCTCGGCGATCGCCATCTCAATACCACGCGCACGAGCGCTCGGCACACCACGCCCACCTCCACGGCGAGCACCACCAGCACGCCATTGACGGCGATCGCCCGGCACAGCCACCCACTGCCGACGCGACCACGCACGCGCATCCGCACGTGTCCGACGCACATCACATCCATCGGCACTGACGGCGACACACGCGACTCGATCGGCCAGCTCGTCCGTGGCTACAGCAGCGTGCCGCGGGAAGATGACGCTCGCGACGGTGAAGTAGATGACGAGGCCGGTCACGTCGACGAGGGTGGCGACGAACGGCGCCGACGCGCTCGCGGGATCGAAGCCGAGCCGGCGCAGGACGAACGGCAGCATCGAGCCGGCGAGGGTCCCGAAGGTGACGACGCCGACCAGGCTCAGCGGCGACCGTCGCCGCGACCAGCGAGATAATGCTCGCCGTAGGCGTCGAAGACCCGACGCCAGGCGAGGATGCGCGCGAGGCCGATCGCGCGGAGGATGCAGCCGAGCGCCGAGCCCGGCGGAGAACTCGCGGCGGACGACACGCCACCAGTCGCGCAGGCGCACCTCGCCGAGCGCCATCGCCCGGATCACGAGCGTCGACGCCTGCGAGCCGGAGTTGCCGCCGCTGCTGATGATGAGCGGCACGAAGAGCGCGAGCACGACGGCGCGCTCGATCTCCTTCTCGAAGTAGCCCATCGCCGTCGCCGTCAGCATCTCGCCGAGGAAGAGCGCCGAGAGCCATCCGGCGCGCTTCTTCACCATGCTCACGAACCCGATCTCCAGGTACGGCAGCCCGAGCGCCTCGAGCCGCCGATCTTCTGGATCTCCTTCGTCGCCTGCTCGGTCACGACGTGCACGACGTCGTCGGCCGTGATGATCCCCTTCATCCGACCGGCGTCGTCGACGACCGGAAGCGCGATGAGGCTCGAGCGCTGGAAGAGCTGGCTCACCGTCCTCCTGCGCGGTGTGATCGGTGACGGTGACGAGTGCTCGTCCGCATGACGTCGCGAACGCGCCGCCCGGCCTCGGCGTCGAAGAGCTCGCGGAAGGACACGACCCCGATCAGCCGCTGATCGGCTTCGAGCACGCAGCAGTAGTAGATCGTTTCGACCTGCTGGCGTCCCTTGCTTGCGAGCAATACGTAAC
>ERZ1370068.6102-contig-5102_pt1 | contig 34036 bp, 63 predicted proteins | sample MGYA00561227_ERZ1370068 | MGnify/ENA primary metagenome ERZ1370068 (study PRJEB38410, sample SAMEA6850437) | metagenome | study: Metagenomic assessment of the ecological functions of the soil: analysis of the soil microbiota associated with the...
AGTTACGTATTGCTTCCGGAAGAGACCCGCAGACATCGCCCCTTACACCGAAGGCCACAAACTGGCTGAGATAACCCGCCAGACCGGCGTGCCTCGCCACCATCTACCGGATTCTGAAACGGAGGGATCAGGACGGGATCGCGGCTCGCACCCTCGGATGAGGCACTGTCGATGAGCGACGTGCTGGAGGCCCTGCGCCGGTCCGGAGCAGGAGGTTGGCCGGCTGACTGTTGGAGTTGAGCGCGAGCGCACCATCACTCGGTGGTTCATGGATCGCGTCATCCTTCCGGCTGGCGTGGCGGCAGAACTGACCAAGCGGCCCGGCCGGCCCGACCCCGTAACACAACCCAAGTAGGAGGCAGGAGTGGCAACTCAGGAGACCAGCGTTGGTCGAGCCTGTGAACCAGCAGACCTCGCAGCCTGCCCGTGTGTGGACGGTGGCCACCGGTGGGACATCGCCAACGCCACCTACCACGTCAAGCAGAAGGGCCTCTGCGGGGCATGGCGGTACGCACCTTGATGTGCGCGCTGTGACTCCACCCGGCGGACCAACCCTGACGGGACGGCGAGTGGCCGGGCACTCCACCTACGACTTGACCGAGACCTCACATAGAGAACGCTCGCCTGCTCGGGGATCACTCGACCGGGCTCCAACATGCGAAAGGTCGTTTGGAGCGGGCACGTCGTGACCTGCGCGACGAACCAGCGGAGAGTGCGTGATGGGGGAGCACACTTGGCAGAGCACCCTGGAGAACAAGGCTGTCGATGCCTACCTCAACTACCTGACCACGGTGAACTGCCGCCATCGCCCAAACATCGATGCCAAGTTGGAAGTGATGGACGCGAGGGATCGCCGCCGAGACCCGCATGTTCAAGAAGGTCCACAGTTGGTGCGGAGCGGCGCGATGGCCCAACCCACCATCACGGCTGACGATCTGATTGACGACTTCGTGAAGCACGCCGGGGTTCTCAGAGCGCACCGGCATCACCTACGTCACCTGGCGGGAGATGGGCGTGCCGGCCGGCGTACTTGCAGTCGAGCAGGCATCGGGCCGAACAAGAACAAGATGGCGCCCGACGACCTGAACCGCAAGCGCCCCTACCACCTGCGCAAGACCTGACCCCGAAGAGAAGGCAGAGTACGTCGCCTCCTACGAAGCCCACGGGGAAGAGGCCACCGCCGAGAAGTACGCCATGCCTGGCAACGTCAAGACGCGGTACTACGGCTTCAAGTCCGACACTCCGCCGAGCGGCCGGACTACCACCGAGCAGTAAGCGTGGAAGGCCGAAGAAGAGTGCCAGCCAAGCAGGCTGAGCCCGACCCGTCTGAGTACGACGACCTGATGGTTGCCATCCGCCGCTGGCGGCTGGCCGATGAGGCGTACAAGGCGACGAAGGCTGACCTGACGACGCCCGTGCCGAACTGGTCGCCGTGCTCAAGGCGGTGGGCGTGGAAGCTTCGGTGAGCGCGGAAGAACGCTTCCGACCCGTTGGGCCGACACGGGACCCGCTGGGCGCGCCTGCCGAATGTCGAAGGCTGGCGATGGATATGACCGGCTCGAAGAACGCTTATGACCCGAGCGCCGGCATGACCCGCTGCCAGAAGGGGAGCCCCGACACCGCAGGATGGAGTGGCGGACCGGGGGCTCCGGGTCGTAAACATAGGAACCACTTGGCGCCTCTGGCGCCGGGCGTAGAACTCCCCCTGGCATGACGACAGTGAGCGGCATCTGTGACACGTCATCGAACCGCCACTTGACGCCGGTCTGAGACCAGCCCCGCTTATCTTAGAGTTTGGTACCCGTATCGACCGTCCGCACGGTCCCCCTGACGACTGCTGCCCGGATGGTTACTCGCTTGCCGGGCTTCTTCTCGCTTGCGGTCTTCCCCAGCCGGCTTTGTAGCCCCCGTTGAAGGCTTCGGACTTGGCTCTGCTTGATGGTGCGGTCATCGGGCTCTTCTTCCATCAGACTGATGACTGCCTCGCGGATGGCGGCCAGGAGGTTGGGCACGGGCTCGTCGTAGGAGAGGATGCGCTGACCTCCTGGCCAGGAGACCACCACCCGGTCGTCCAGTTCCTCCACCCATGCCTTGTCTCGCTTGTCGATGTAGTGCCTCATGGGAACTCACGTGACCGCGGCCCCCAAGTTCGTGCATTCTTGGGAGTAGCCGCAGTCCGGCAGGCGTACCCGTCGCCGTGCTCATCGACTTCGGTTCGATCGCGCCGCCACACTGGATGCACGTCATGGTTCTCCTACGGTCTGCATGCGAGCAAGTCCTTGAACTGAGCCAGCGTCATCACCACGTAAGCCTTCTCCCGGTCGCGGTTGCGCCGCTTGATGATGGCGGCGTGCCACTTGGTGCCGTTGTGCTTCGCTCCACCACCGCCTGGTCGAGCGCCGGACAGGTCGATGGCCTTGGTGGCCTTGCACTCCAAGGTCCAGTCGCCCGTGTTGACGAACTCACCTTTGTCGAACCGACCGTGCTTGACGCCGCGGTCCATCCGCCGACATCGCAACAGGTACTCAATGACTCTTGTTCTCCAAAGCGGCCGCCGGTTGTCATGCGCCGCTCGCTGGCCGGCGAACCGCGGCACACCATCGGACGTGAACCAGGCCGGGTGCCGTTCGCCGCCCCGGCAGTCACCAGCACCTTGTGCGCTGCGTGTTGCGGCCCCGATGCGGCGGCGGCGAACTCGTCCACGGGTCACCACGGGCTGCGGCCAACGTCGCATCCGTCCGCATCCCACTGACCTTCGTAGTCGTCGGGCACCGTTCGCCAGTGGGGGATGCCTTCGTAGGTCAGGTTGGCCCCGTAGGTGTCGCTGATGAAGTCGAGCCATCCGCACGGCGTCTTCGCGTCGGTGTCGTGCGGCGGGTCGTAGATGATGGCCGGAGTCGTTGTTGTACTGCGACACGATGCGCCACTTGTCGCCAGTCCTGGCGCCACGCCGATGCGGAAGCGCACCAGGCTGTCGGGGATCACTTCGTTCACCACGGCTCTGATACCTCGCTCTCGCGTCGATGGCCTTGCGGGCGATGTCCTCGTAGCGGACCGGCGCGTCCGGCCGTCCTTCGTACTTGTGCGTGTGGATCAGGTCGGCCACTCGGACCGCCTTGGTTATCTCCTGCTCGCCGCTCAGATCCGGACTCGGCACAGCGCATGGCCGAGCGCCATCAGGTAGGACGACCGGTCCTCGCGGATCGGTCCCTGGTGAACTGCGTGTGGAGCCAGACCCGTTGAGCCGGTCCTGCCACGGGCCGGTCACCGGAACGTCCCTCTTGGCCGGCTGTGTGGCCTTGGGGTTGACGTACAGGGCGCTTGCCCACCTTGGCTACCCGGTCGGCCGTCAGGGACTTCTCCAGGGCCTCCTGGACAAACGGGTCAAGCGGGATCGGGACCTCGAGCAGGTCCACGATCACCTGGTGGACTGAGTGGCCCGAGCGCGCCCTCGAGATGGGGAGCCGCACGAAGTTCCCCCAACTGGTCCTGCCCAACCTCTCGGACTTCGGGTTGACCTCCTTGGTGGGTGCGCCGACTGCCTGACAGGCGCCGAACAGGAGCCGGCGCATCCACCTTGCTGATACCCAATCGCCGCAGAACAGCCAGACGTGGTAGCCCTTGGACCGCGAGCGTTCGATCCACACGGGCACGTCCATGTCGACCAGCAACTCGCGGACATTCAGGGCGTGGGACCACGACTCGACCTCTCCCCTCATCGAAGTCGATGCAGCCCCACGCCACTGATCCGCCGCGATCGTGGTTGACCGGGTACACCCCGATACCGACCAAGCCGGCAAGGTGACCGTCAACTAAGGCCAACCACTTTCCGTCGCGCTCATCCAGGGGTCTCCAAGCGCAACGGTCCCGGCTTCCCGCCCCGCGCCGTCTCAGCCCTACGACGACCGGGGTTGCCCCCGGAACAGGTGGAGGAAGTCGCGAGTGCTCACTGCCACACGACCTGCGGTCTTGCCGTTGCGACCGTGGACAGCACGAACCGCGCCCATGCCGCGGTCGTGGATCGCGACGGACGTGGGCCACTCACTCGTCCAGCGAAGGGCCACCACCGCGCGCCATCGGGGAACTCCAACACCCCACGCCACGACCCACGGTGCCCGAGACCCGGCGTCTCGTCACTCATGGCGCATCAACGACGGCTACTGCGGGCGTCCGTCATGCGCTACGAGTGCTCGCTGAGGTCGATCACCTGACGGTTGCGAGCGAGCCCGTGGGCCTCGGCCAGCGTGAAGATGGGGATGCCCGGCGCGGCCAGGTCGCCGGGCTCCAGCGGCCGGATGCCACCGGTCGACGGGTTCATGTAGTAGTCGAACTCCCTGACGTGGCAGGGCGGGCGCTTGTTCTTGTCGATGGCGACGGGTGATGGAGTTCTGGTGCATCGCCACGTAGTCGTCCGCCGCGTAGGGGTCCTCCCGGCGCCGGTACACCCCGAGCACGAACGTCGCTTCGGTCTCGCCGCCCTGCCGCCATGTCGTCCATGCCGATGAACCGGCCCGCTGCGCGCCGCCCCGCTTCGGTTGGTGGATGCAGACCGTGGCTACCCGGTTCTGCTTCGTCCACCGCTTCAACCGGGTGGACTTGCCCTTGGTCCCGTTGTAGTCGGCGTCACCGGGGAGCAGGTCGAGATAGTCGATGATCACGCCATCGCACGGCGCCTGCCACCAGTCCTGTGCCTCGGCCAGTGCCACCGTCATCTGGTCGAAGGTGAGGGCCTGGTCGATGATCACCAGGTTCGGGTACTTCTCGGTGCTGGTCGTGTAGGCCAGGTTCCGAGCGGCGGTATCGCCGGCCCGCATCAGAGCCTCCAGCCGGTCGGCACTGACCCCGTGCTCAATGGCAATCAACTTTGTCAGGACCAGGTTGTCAACCTCATCAGGCGTGAAGTAGAGAAACCTGCCTTCGGGTTGTGATGCACCATGTTGAGCACCACCTGTGTCTTCCCGCTGTGAGCCCGCCCGGTGAGGTAGCACAACTCGCCACGGGCGATGCCTCGGATGGCGGCGTCAATGTCAGGGAGCCCGAACATCAGCCGGTTGTCCAGGTTGGACATCCAGTCGATCAGGTCGTTGGCCGCCCCGAGCAGTGGCCTGACGAACGTGTAGCGGTCCTCCACGTCGGCCACCTGCGCCCGGCTGGCTCGCTCAATCTGGCGGGCCAGGCGCTCGCGGACGATGGCGGGGACATCACGTCAGTCATCTCGCTCCCTCGGGTGGTTGTCGGCGGGTGGGGTTGTGTAGCAACGCGCGACGACGGGCGAGCAGGTATGTCACCGCGTCCGTCCTCTCCACCCACCGACTAGGACTGGTACGTCGGGTGCCGGTTGTCCATGTGCTTCTTCACGTTGGCGAAGGAGCGATGGCAACATGGACAGACACCGTTGCGGGCGCGGCGGGCCAGGCGCTTGGCCTCCTTGTCCGCAGCGGCCAGTTGGTCGGCCAGGGAGGTAGCACGGGCCTCGGCGGCCTCCTGGCCTTCCGCTCGGTCGCCCACTTGACGTGCCGGCGGGATGGTGCGTGTGCCCGAGCGGGCAGTAGACGGAGACCTCGCGCTCACCGTCGTCATGCCGGCGCTGCTGAAAGTCGTACAGCCCCCTCGGGGATGGCGTGGTGCATCCCGCACCAGCACTGCACGACCATCAGTTGCTCGGTGAAGGACAGGGTGCGGGCCATCAGTCCTCGTAGCGACGGCCACCGGAGCGGGCATGTCCGCCGCCGCCCCGGTTGCCGCCACCTTCCCGGCGGAAGGGCGTGATCCACAGGCCCTTGCCGTCGTCCTTGCGCTTGAAGTCGGGGCTGCCCGGCGTACTCGCCGCTGGCCTTGTCGGCCCGGTTGTCGTACCAGTCGTCGTAGTTCTCGCACAGGTCGCGCCACATGCCTTCACTGATGTGCTCGGGCCGGCGCATGTCGGCCGGGTGCGGGAAGCGGGACGAACTGCCGCTACTTGACTCCTGGCGCTCGGCCCGTTGCTCCACCGGCTTGGCCCCGGTGAACGCCTGCACCACTTCGTGGAGCACCCCGTCGTCACTGATCGTGAAGGGCAGGCCGGCCTGTTGAAGCACGACGGCCACGCACTGGTAGAAGGTGTCGGCCGCCTGTGCCGCCACCTGGTCGGGCTTCCACTGCGGTTGCACCACGAAGGGCAGTTCGCAGCGGAAGTGGGCGTTGTTGTCGCGCGAGCCCAAGTTGAGTGATCGGGTGAAGGCGACCACTCCGTGCAAGGTCTCAGGTGTCACGGCTTCCCCGATGGGGATGACGGTCTCCCGCCGTTGCGGGCCGCCACCGGCTGGTTGTCGGGCTCGGGCACGATGGCCCGCACGTTCGGGTCGCCCGAGTAGTCGTAGCCCTCTTCGGCCTCGTCCTCGTAGACGGTGCCATCGTCGTCGTCGTAGTCGGTCATGGTTCTTCCCTCTCCTGGAGGTACTTCCCCCGGCAGTCGGTCCAGTGCGCGCACCAGTGGGGCGAGCACAGGTAGTGGGCGTGGTTCACCGGCCAGGGCTGGTCGAGCATGGTGCGGGTCATCATCAGCGCCCCGATGGCGATGCGTGACAACCAGTGCCAGTCCTTCTCGGTCCTGGTCACGTCTATGAACTGCATGTCGCCGTGCGGCTTGACCGCGATGGCGTAGGTGAAGTCGTGGATGGCCTGCTGACTTACCTTGGTTGCCAGGTAGGTGTACGACGTTGGTTGGATCATCCAGTTGGCGGCCTCATGGCCGTTGTACGTGGACGATGCCGTCTTCCAGTCCCACACATGGCCGAACGGGTCGATGTAGTCGGGAGTCCCCTCCAAGATGACCGACCACTCGCCGGCTCGGGCCAGACGGGCAAGAGACCTTGGTCTCCACCTGGCCCCTGTCAGGAATCTGCGGCAGTCGACGTGTCGCTCAAACGCATTGATGCACGCGCTCAGGTGCTTGAACAGGGTGTCGGTGGTCTTCACCTTCACCCATGCGAAATCGTCATCCTTGGCCTTGTCCGCCAGCCAGACCTCGGCCAGCGCGGGCGGCGATGAACGGTTGCCCTTGCAACCGCTTCTCCATGAACAGGTGGAGTGCGGTGCCGAGCCCGGTGGCGCGTCGTTGTACCCGAACGACGGGTGCAGGAGTTCCCGGCGCTCCGCCCGGGCAGCGCATGAAGTCCTGGAGCCACGACCGGCTCACCGTGAACGTGCAGTGCTCTACGTCGAGAGCGGCACCTGGCACTTCACGCTGCGGATCGGGCTAGATGCTTGACCTCATGGTGGTCGGGACGAACACAAAGAGTGATGCCACACGTCGATGTCAACTGCGCTCCGTCAGGAACCGGACCGTGACACGCCTCCCACACGATGGTTGCAACGGTCACGACCTTGCCCTCATCGTTCATGGCTCGCGGGTGGCGATCTTCGTTGTCGATGTCGTAGAGCCAGCACCCGACCTTCGACGTGGTGGTCCGATACATCACCCGAGCTGATGGCGTCCTTACTGAGGACTGGTGGCGAGCGGGTGACCGTAGCGGTGCCACCGCTGGTAGTGGCCCCAGCACATTCCGTGGGCGGCCTTCGCCTCACGTTGGCAGTCATGGACGCGACAGATCACGGCGTCCCTCCTTCGCTCCCCGCACCACCGGCCCCTCGGCCCAGCCGGCTGACGTGGGAGCCACGATACTGACAAGTCTCTGGACGGTCAAGTCCAACTAGCAGGGACTTCGCCCTGTTTCCGGGGACCGTCTAACCGGTGTTCAGGCTGGCAATAACCTTGCTCAACGGTGGTCCCTGACGCTTCTTCGTCGTGCTTGCTGGCTTAGGGATCGCGCCAGTGGCCTTCAACCGGTTGACCACCCCGGCCAGTTCGTCGGACCGCCGAAAGACCTCGTTCTCCATGTCCTGCGGCGTATTGGTACGCATCTGGACGCCCATCATGTATGACAACCACGTTGTCAACAGTCTGTTGCGGTACTTGCCTTCCTCCATTGGGAACAGACGTTGGGCCTGTGCCATGAACGGGAGGTATTGCTGCACCAAGTAGTTGTCGTCCTCACGCATCATCCATTGTCCGCCCTTGGCCTTCACGGGGCGTGCAAGGGGGAGAACGGAATCTTGTCGGCCGCCACCAGCATGGGGGATCATCCACTTCCACGTCGTCGGCATCGGCTTCAAGCCACCGACCTGCGTGTCGTCGCGCAGGGGCAAGTCCCCGAAGAACTGCTTGCCCTGCCGGGCTTCGATGGGCGCCTTGATGAGCGGGCTCACCATCCCGAGCCCCATGCCCGTCACGTCCAGGGCGTTGAACACGTCCTTGAACGGCAGTTGCACCCGCCGTAGGTCTGGCCGCCCGGCTGCTGGAACGGCAACCGCATCAGCCCTCTGTGCCGAACCACTGAGGCACCACGTCCTGCTGCGGCGTCATGCCCTCCAGGTTGCGCTTGATGCGGCCGTAGGCGGCCAGCGGTCCGGCCGGGCTTGGTGAACATGGCTTCCAACTGGAGCGGAATGTTCTTCCGGGTCCAGGTGTAGAACGGGATGACCCGCCGGCCAACCTGGCGCTCAAACCGGCTCAGGTCTTCGTAGTCGAAATGGTACTTGGCAACGTCGGCCAGCACTTCGTCCATCAACCCTGAGTCCCGAACCTCCTGCACAAAGCGGCCGGCCAACTCCTTGTCGGTGATGTCTTCCAACTTGTGGATGCCGAGACTGGCGAACCGGCCCTGCTCCAACGCCTTGGTCACCCGGTCATAGGCCAGGGTGCCGCGCAGCATAGGCTCCACGAACCGCTCGTTGACCCGCCGGTTCATAAAGGGCAGGAGGGGCGACTTCTCGCCCCCGGCAATGCCGGCGAACGGGTTGACCGACCACGCCTTGTTCGGGCCGTGCCCCAAGTCGATCAGCCGGCCACCCACATCGGACCCCAGGTCGGACGTGAAGAACCCCGAGTTGAGCAGACCCATGTGATTGAGCAGGTCGTGAAACGCCTCTTCGCCCACGGACCGGTTCTTGCTGCGGAGAATCTTCCCGACCTTGACCGTCGTCCACGCCGGGTTGCGGACGTTCGCCAGCCAGTTGTTGAACGTGCCCCTGAAGATGTTGCGTTCCAGGAAGCCGGGCGACGTGGTGAGCCAGCCTTTCAGCCAGTGGTTGACCGGATCGTAGTGCTTGACGATGAACTCATTGAGTGCCGAATCGCTTGACTCATAGGTTGACGCGATGTCCTTCAACATGCCCACCACGTCGGACGGCGCCTCGCGCCCGAACCCGTAGCCCTCATGGCCCTGTGACAGCACGTCGCTCATCTTCTTGATGAACGACTTGTCCTTGGTCATGGTCTCCCACGTCGCGTCGTGGCCGTAGATGGTGGCCCCGATCTGCTGGCGAGCGGCGTCCAGCATCACGTGGTCCCGCAGTGGGTCGTCGGCGCTCATGTTGATGGCCTCGGTCCACTTGTCCTTGACCAAGCCCCACAGACGTTCCTGCTCGGCCAGGCCGGCCAGGTGGGCATCATCCAACAGCCCAACCCTCGGCCATCTCCTGGTGCAACTTGGCTATCTCGTTGTCGACGTGGGCCACGGCTTCGTCCAGGTTGGCGCCCCACTGGTTCTTGACCGCGGCCACCGCCGGGTCGCCCTTGCGCAGAATCTCCTGGAACCGGCCGTACTCACATCGTTCAGCACCTTGCCCGAGTACGACCGCCGGCCGCCAGTCCTCGGGTCGAACGGCCCCATCAGGTCTTCGCGCCAGAGCGACTGCGTGGCGTCCCGGAGTTGGTGGCCCAAGGTCGGCCGGGTCAGGCCACGGGCAGCCAGCGTGTTCTGGACGGTCTGGTTCTCTGCCTGGTGACCGAGCCCGGTGACGTAACGCTCATGGGCCTTGTAGAAGTCCGGCTCATACCACGGCACCTTGGCATCGCCATACAGGGTGCCCAAGGCATCGTCAATCTGCTGCTCTAGTCCAGGGCACCCTTCGGGTACAACTCATTGCGTACACCCGTGTCGTACAGTTCACGGGCCGTATCGCCCTCACCGATCTTGTCGCCCACCGCCAGGGCCTTCTTCTGGAACCACGATTCCTTGCCCGGCGCCGGCCGAATCTTGTGGCCGGCCGCCCCGGTCTTCTCAATGAGCCAGGACTTGAACTCGTCACTCAGGACGCGGGCACGTAGGACGTGCGCCCCCGCTTGGCCGCGTCCCCGATGAACTGGCGCTCCACACCCTGCGCCCGTGTCCAGTTGATGCTGCCCTCGGGCACCGAGTCGTAGAACCGGCCCACCTGATCCAGAGCCGTGGTGATCTTCTCCCGCAGCGCGGGGTTGTCGGCCGCGGAGTTGACGACATCGCGCCACGCCTGGCCGCCGGCCACCTTCCCGCCCCGCTCACCGATCCACTTCACCACGCCCTCGGGGGTATGCCGGCGGCCTCGGCGGCCTTGGCCAACATCTCTGAGGTCATCGGTCGCTCACCAAGCGCCGCCATCAGCGTCGGGCCGTCGATCCCGGCATCCTGCAAGGTGCGGACCGCGTTGCCGGCCTGCTCGCCCGCGATCCGCTCCACCGCACTCTTGGCCGCCCGGCCTCGGCGGATGGCGTCGTTGAGCCCGCTGGCCTTCTCCACCAGGTCAGGTATCTCGCTCGCCAGGGCCTTGTTGACGCCGGCCAACTGGCCGCCCAACGCCTTGCCCGCGACCTTGCTCACGCCCTTGCTGATCTGCTCCCCGGTCTCCGTCAGGGCTCGGCCGAACCCCGCGGTGCCGGGGAGCGTCCATCCCTTCTCGGTGAAGGGGATGTGCCAACTGATGCCGTACTTCAAGGACTCGTCGGGCAGGTTGCGGACCCCCGCGAACTGGCCCTTGCTCATCTCGGACAGTCGGGTGCCAAACATCTGCTCGGGCTCGGTCATCGCGGCGGGGAGCGCCAGTTGCTCCCTCCTTCACCGCGGTCTTCACGCCCCGCACGTCGGACGCCATGAACTGTGACGCCTTCTCCACGTGGCGCAGTTCCTCGTCGGCCAGGGCCTTGCCCGACTTGGCCTTGGTGGCGATCCGCCGCAGTTCGTCGGCCGACTCTGACCGCGTTGGCAGCCTCATCGACCTTGCCACCAACCTCGGCCACCTTCCCGATTTCCTCGGCGTACTTGGCGCCCTGCTCCGCCAGGCGAATCAGCCTCTGCTCCTGCCGATGGCCTCCAGCGTCGGCCCCACCCCGAAGGAGAGGGTAGGTCAGGGGATCGAACGCCACGTCCCCGGCGAGACCGCCAGCCAACTTCAACGGCCGCGGCAGGTTGGGGGCGTAGTGCTCTATGACCTTGCCGAACCCGTAGGACGGGTCCTTGATCTTGTCCATGAACGTCTTGGTATCGCGCTTGCCCAGCCCAGCCTCGCTGCCCTCGTCAATGGCGGCGATGACGGCCCGCATGGGGAGCCCGATGGCACTGAGGGTGTCGCTCAGCGCGGGTGGGCCAACTACCGCCGCCACCCTTGGCGACGGTCTTGGCTCTGGCAATGGCCTTTCGGGTCGGACGCGGCCGCGATCTTCTTCAACTGGCTTTGCAGAAGCGTGGTGGAGCGAGGGTCGTAGTTGGCACGCTGGTGCTGGAGCCGCGCTGGCGTTGCTGGAGCCGAAGGATGTCCCGCGCGATCCCACCGATCAGCCGAACGCGTAGTGCCAGGCCGCCCGTGCTGCCTTCGGTCCCTTGTCGATCACAGTGTTCACGCCCTGGTTCATCAGCCCTGGCGGCGACCACTTGTACGCCGTACCGACCATGCCCTTCTGCTTCTGGATGTCACCGGCAAAGTTCCCCACGTCACGACCCAGGGACCTCTTCGGTCCTGGTGCCGGGTTGGCCTTGCGGCCCCAGTCCGTAGGCGCTCGTGGCTGCATGGCCTTGGCGGCCCGAGCCTCAGCGTCGGGACCGCGAAGGGTTTGGCCCTGCGTGCTCACCACGACGTTCTCACCGGGGCTTTGCAACCGCAGGAAGGTCTCTCTGGCCCGCTGCTCGGGGTCTAGGCTTCGCCCACCGAGTTTGCTTAGACTGTACCGCATCCTGAGTTGCCAACTCGGCTTGCTTGTTGTCGTGGTACTGCTCCAGGTGGGCGAGTCGCTGGATGTTGACCGGGTTGTAGTCGGGCGCACCGTCCTTGTCGACAGCACCGATGGACTGCATGAGGGTGTCCACCATGCCGGCGTCACCAGCGGTGAGCGTGCTGGATCATCTCGGGGGTCCAGCCCTTCATGTGGGCCACCAGGTAGTCGGCGTCAGGCGACGAATACTTGTAGCCCTGTGCCTCGGCCTCGCGGGCGTTCTTGTCCTGGCTCAGCCCCAACTTCTCGGTGTCCAAGTAGGTCTGCCAACCGGCCTTGCCCGCGGCAATGGCCCGGTCACCGAGCGCGCCGCTTGCCTTCATCGTGTTGGTAAACGCGTACTTGGGGTTGTCAAGGCCGCCCAACTGGCCGGTCAACTCTTGGCCGGGGCCGAAGTAGTCGGCGTTGGCCGCGTTGAGGGTAGTCCATGCGCGGGTCGGGCGCCTGCTGCTGCGACTGCTGCTGGCTCATAACATCATCCAGGGTGACCTGACCCGAGAGAATGGCCCTCAGCGCCTCCGGTGGGATGCCAGCGCCCGGTCGCGATGCGGCGATCTGCTGCCATCCGTAAGGGTCGGCAATCTGTCGCCAGCCCAGGGGATCATCAGGTGTAGCCATCACAGCACCCCGTACTTCAACATGAACTCACGACGGGCCACATCGTTCTGCTGCTGAGCCTGAGCCTGCTGCAAACCGATCTGTGCTTCCTGTTGGGCCAACTGGTTCATCAACGTGCCCCGCATTGGCCAGGTTGGCCTCACCGCCAAGGCGGATGCTCCCCCGAGCGACTGATCCTGCGCCAGTTGGTTCGCGGCCGACGCGTCTCAACTGCCCCATGTATTGGCCCTGGTTGGCCAGCATGGCCGTGCGGTCCCCGGCGTTCTGGATGGACTGGTTGAGGTACTGACCGGGCGCCACACCCTGAGCGGCCAGGTCCCCGAGCGCACCGCATCTGGCTGGTCTGCTGCTGGCCCAACTGGTTGCCGAAACCCACCAAGTCCTGGAGCCGTTGTTGCACCGCCTGTGCCCGTGTGGCGTCTATGCCGGCGAGCCCTTGGTTGTAGGTGGCTTGCATCCCGGCGAAGTCCGGGTTGTAGCCCTGGGCCTGTGTCCGCTGGTTGCCGACGTTCTGGCGCATGAGGTCGTAGGGGCCGACGTTGAAACCGAACAACTGGTCGGCCATTGCCCGAATCTGTGCCGGGTCCGGGCCACCACCACCACCACCACCACCACCGCGGCTGCTGCGGTTCTGAGAGTTGATGCCGGTCGGGTTCGTGTTCTCACCCGGTGTCTGTGCCGGCTGGTAGCCCTGAGCACCGGCCGTCAACTGATCCTGGTAGTAGGTGGACGCAGGTGGCGCCCCCATGCCGTAGGACGTGTAAGGCGTGCCCTGGACGTGAACCGGGTTGGCGACACCGCCGCCCCTCGGCTGATAGTTCGGCACGGCATACGCCCCGCCGGGCTTGGGCTTGGGCTTCTTCGCCAACTGCTGGTTCGCTCGGGTGCCCCCTCCCAGATGCCATCAGGTGATCCCCTTTATCTCAGCCGCCAGTTGCGCCCGCCGGGCGTACTCCTGTGCTTGCAGGTTGGCGAGCGACGTGTCCCTGTTCTGCATCGCCAGGTAGTCATCCAAGCCGTACTGGCCCATTTGACTACCGTAGGTGAGGTCTCGGTTCGCCTGGTCGTTGGCCTGGTTCTGGTACATGCCAGTAAGCCCCACCGGCTCGGATGCCGGAGTGGAAGATGCCCCGACCGATGTAGGGGTCATCGAACGTCTGGCGCTGCTGCTGGTTGTTGTAGGTGGCCTGGCGGTTCTGGAGCCCGTAGGCGTTGGTGGCCGTGCCCTGGAGGTACTTCGTCCGCGCCGATGCCTGGTCGTACGCCTGGCGGGCGTTGCCGGCGCCCTGCTGCCACTGCTGTATCTCAACCGGGGTCGGCTGCTGCATCATCGGCGCGGTCATTTAGGCCGCCCGGATGATGTAGTTGAAGGCGATGACCGGCGGCAGGTGCGGTGTCCCCGTGCCCGGCCTCGTTGCCCGTCTCCCCGGAGATGGTGAGACCGTGCGTGTGATCGACGTTGTTGTTGGCAGTAAAGGAGGCCGGCGAACCACCGATGCCGCCGGCATAGACACCGCCACCAGGTTGAGTGTTCACGAACGACCCGCGGTGACGTGGACGTGGGGGTGCTCTGGCCACCCGTGTTGAATGAGCCCTGTTGCGTGTGCGTGTGGGGCGGCAGGTTGGCCGCGACGATCAAGGCCGAACCGGCCTTCTCGCCAATCGTGTCGATGGCGGTGTTGGTCGGGTCCACCCCAATGATTGACCGGCCCCGAGCGTCAGGCAGGATCAGGTCAACGCCCGACTTCCACGACGTGGGCACCACGCCCCACAAGAAGCGGCCAGGCGGTCTGAGCCCCGACCACGGTGGTTCCGTCGAGCAGGAGCCAGTTCGTGGGCGCCACCGCAGCGACCGTGCTCACCACCGCGCCCACGGGGACCGTGGCAACAGCGAGGAACTGTCCGTTGGGCAGCGAGTCGGTGTAGTCGCGGAAAGCCGCTGGCCCATCGGCCAGGTCCGACGAAAGCGGTACCGTCAGTCCCTTGTACGGCGTCGGCATCTCACACCGGTCGGTTGTAGCCCGGTGGGAACTGGCCGCACCGGCGTCCCGCCCCAACCCCGGTCGATGAGGTCTTGGATGGCGGCCTTGTTGAAGTTCTGCAAGGGCTTGTTGTTGCTGTCCATCTTCAACACGCCCGTGATGAGCCCAACGTTGAGTTGGTCATCGCTGGTGATCCAGTTGATGTTCACCCGTTCCAGGCGAAGGTCATGTGGCCGGGGTCGTCGGGGCGGTGATCGCTACTGCCATGTCATCTTCCTCCGAAGGGTGGGGGAGTGGGGCCGGGACCGCCGCACGACTGACGAAAGGAGTCCTCGTTCCAGGTGCCCTGTGCCGCCCATTGCGACGGACCTGCCGGGTCGACCTTGCGACCGGGCGCCCACTCGCAATGCGAGAAGACACAGCCCACCGGAATGCCATAGTGGTCACACAGCGCACGACACAACCGGGTGTAGGCATCCTGCTGCGCGTGGGGCCAGGGCTCCCGGTTCCGTTGTTGCCGGCCTCAATGCCGATGGCCGATGAGTTCATGCTGTCGGCCGGCACCGGCCCGAGCGGGCCACCCGAACCGTTGGTATTGGTTGCACCGGCCGCCATGACCCACACTTTGCCCTGGCGACTTAGGTAAAGGTTTGCGATGGGTCTTGCATCCGCCGAGTAACACATATATGACACGTCGGGTTGGCCGTCCGATGATGGCCCGCTGGCTGTGTGGTGGATCATCACCGCATTGGGCAGACCAGATGAGTAGCCGCCAGAACCACGGGAGCGTGACTGCCACCCCGGTTCCTCCTGGACGACCAAGCCCGCACCGCGAACCACGTTCGCCAGATCAGTCAAATACCTGGAGCCCATCAGAGTGCTTCCAGTCGGGCGCGCAGCACAGCGACCTCGGACCGGTGGTGACGGATGCCGTCGAGCAACCGCAGGGCATCAACGATGCGGAAGCCCCGCCGAACATCATCAGGGGTGAAGCCTCCAACGCGGCCACGACCTTGTGCAGCACGTCGAGCCGGTCGTTGGGCCGGTCGTTCACGTCATAGGCATCCTCGGGGTCAAAGTCACCGAAGCCGCTCACGTTGGAATCGTACATTGACAACCGTTGGACTGTCAGCCCCATGCCACGCCGCACATGACCTCAGCCCGAGCCGGGTAGGAGGGGGTCTGGTACTCCATCCAGCACTCACCGATGTTGGCGCCGAAGGAACCGGCTAGGTGGACGATGCCCCAGCGCACGTAGACCCACTGCTGCGGTAGGTCTTGGGCGTTCTCATCGACGTAGGGCGTCGCGATGGCACCGCTGCTGGTGGTGCGCCAGTTCCAGTCCCGGTCCCAGTTGCCATCACTGGAGATGGAGAGCAAGCCGTTGGGTGAAGTAGCGCTCAGGTCCACCACGTCGATCCACACCTGGAAGCCGTGCGTCCAGCGCTTGAACGACGCCCCGTTGTTGAGCGAGTAGGTCGGGGTCACGACCTCGGTGTTGCCGGCCCCGTCACCCTGCGCGAAGAAGAAACGCCGGACCCGGTAGTTGGCCTCCACCCCAATCTGGAACTGCACCCAGCCTCGGGGGTAGTTGCCGGTCTGGAACCGGCTGGCCCCGGTGCCGTCGTTGATGTTGGCTGTAGGGGAAGTTGGCGTGGGCGGCCATCGCGGGCACGCCCCAGTCCACCCCGTAGGACGATCCTCGTCCGAACGCCGCGGTGGGAGCGGCCAGGGTGTTGTTGATGGAGCCCGTCGTGCCCGGCACATAGGGCGTACCGGCCACCGTGTAGAACCGCCCGGTCACACCGGCCGCGTTGCTCACCGTCCAATACTCGGTGCCACTGCATCCACCGATGACGTTGGCCCCGGCGTTCCAGCCCCACGTCTGGCCGTTGCGGTACCCGCCCACGGAGTTGAGCGACTGAGGGCTGTCCCCAGTCGTGGTGAGGTTGATCTGGCTGTAGGTGACCCCGCTCCATGTCGTGATGGTCGGGGTTGCCACCCGTCTTGACCGAGATGGTTGCCGCCACGGATGACCCGCTCACGTTGAGCGCATACACGTCCATCGTGTAGGTCGTGTTGGCAGTCAGGCCAGACTGCAAGCGAGCCGTGGCCGTACCCACGTTCTGGTCAACCACGCCCCGCATCACGTAGCGATAACTGGTGACGGTCGGGTCCGTGTGGGCATCCCAAGCCACGGTGATGGACGTGGTGCCGACCACGGTGGCGTGAAGGTTGAGCACCGGGCCGGGGATGGCGGGCGGAACGTACAGCGGGTAGCAGACCCACCAGTCGGTACCGTCCGTGGCTTCCACGATCCACGGCGTTAGGAACGCCGTGCCATCGGACGCCTTGATGAGCGTGTCCTTGGACGACACCCATTGCGTGCCGTCGTGCGCCCATAGCGTGCCCTGGTAGTCCACTACTGCTGGCCTCGGTTCGGGCCGATGTCCTCAACCATAATGCCGCCGTTGGCCTCGGTATACACCGTGCCCGTGCCCGCTCCCGCACCCACAGAAACGATGATGGTATAGGAACCAGTGTTCGCCGTGAACAAGGTCCGCCATGAAACGATGCTGAGGCCACCAGGAACCACCAGAACGTTAGCGGTAAAGTTCATCGTCGTGTTGGCAACCGCTCCAGTGGAGAAGGCGGCGTTTGTGGTGTCTCGATGCGCTTATGGCGCGAAAGTATCCATTGAACGCATAGAGCCGTCCGGCCGTAAGTGCGACATTGAAAGCCGCATCACTTCGGTCGGGGTGCTGGTGAAACTGATAGAGCCAGCGTTCGGTTGTTTCCACGCGATGATCCCCACGGCATGGATGCCGGGGCGGTCCACGGTGTCGTCGTGGTCTGCACCCAAAGGTCGCCCGCCTTGCCTGCCACCGCGGGCGCGTTGGGGACACGGTGACGTTGGCGTTGCCAAGGTCGCCCTTCGGACCTGGCCCGCCCGTGATGGGGCGCAGCGTGTCCGTGAACTGGTCGTAGTAGTAGCCGGGGACCGGCTGGCCAACGGTGGGCATGACTACTTCTTCTGCGGGGCGATGACCAGGGTTCTCAGGCCAGTTGGCCTGCACGCCCGAGAGGATCATGCCGTCCGTGATGACGGCCGGGTCACCACCAGGGTCAGGGTTCCCGGCGTTCACCGCGTACTCGTATGCCTGCTCCACGTCCGGATGCCGCGGACACAGCCCAGCACATATTCGTGGAGAACTGCCAGGGGTTCACGTCCTCGCCCTTCGCCAGTTGCTCCTGCGCGATAGCGGCATTGACACGAGCCATGAAGGCCGGATCATTGGCGCATTGGTTCACACTGCTATAACTCATTGGTTTGCCTTCCTAGGTGGCACGGACGATGTAGGACGTGTCTCCACTGACGTAACAGCCATTACCGCCACCACTCGACACAAGGTTGAAACGAGTCTTGTAGCCGGATTGAGAACCTGCGGGAACCGTCCATGACCAGTTCGCGACCGTGCGTGCCCACTGCGCGGCCACGCTGTAGTAGGTCTGCGTGCCCTGGGGCGATGCCCCAGCATCCACATGACGGAAGATGTCAACGCTGCTTTGGCAGGCACCAGTCCCAAACCCCCACTGCCAGGTGGCGGTCATGCTTGTCTGTACCGGGTAGGGCAAGGCGGAGGGTTGGTAGTTGGCAACGTCGTACAGGCCGTTAGCCGTTTGGAGTCCGCGATCCGTCGCCACGTAACCCTGAGCAATGACCGTGCCCGGAGGCGGTTGCCACACGCCGTTCTTCCGCAGCCACGTCGTGTAGGTGTCGAGCGTGACGCAGAGCGAACCATTGGTCGGGCTCGTCCATTGCGCGTCACGGGTGGCCACGTCAGCGAAGATCGGCACCTGCGACGTGGGCGTGTACGGGGCATCGGAGTCCAGCCACAACCGGCCGTCCACCAAGTCGGGTGGCGGGGTGATGGCGTAGCGGTGACGGCCAGGAGGTCCACCGTGGACGCCTGCGCGGCGATGGGACGGAGGGTGTCGGTGGTTTGGTCGTAGTAGTAGCCCTGGACAGGCTGACCGATAGCAGGCATCAGAGTCCTATGTCCTCAATGGAAAGGTTGTTCTGGACAACACTGAAAGGAATCTGCGCGGCTGCTGCATCACTGACCGCTTGCAACTTGTAGACGTGCGTACCGGGCGCGGGTTGCCGCAGGGTGATGCCAATGCATTGACGTTGTGAGTTGGCATACGCGGTTGCATCCGTATAGTCAATGTTGATGCCATCCTCCAGAAGCCGCGCCTCGAACGTCCCTGTGCTGGCGGTGGATTGCATACCCACCTTGGACATGAAGCGATACCAGTGGTTCACCAACGTGGTCACGGTCAGCGTCAGACCAGGCACGTCCACCGGGGTACCACCAATGGTGGGGCAACCGCGCCCGTCCCCACAGCCCGAGCGGTGAGCCGTTGTGCCACCCACGCCCCGGCAATGCGCTCGTAGACCACGTAAGAGTCCGTGGCCACAGCCAGTGAACCGTTGGCCGCGGCCCACGCTTGCAGCGTGGCCGTGCTCGTGAACACACGGAAGTTCTGCCGGGCTTCGGTGAGGTACTGCGGATGGTCGTCGTCGGCCAGACCGGTCAGAAAGCCGTGATCGGGGTTCGTGGTCGGGGGACCACCAGGTCGGAGTCCAGCCAAATCTGGCCATCGACCAGATCAACGGGCGGCGTGGTGGAGTAGCGGTGGTAGCCGCGGGTGTCGGCCGTGCCGCCACCGCCCGCGCTCCACTGCGTGTCGTAGTCCGTGCCCGTCTTCTTGCTGAGCACCTGGCCGGTGGTGCCCCTGCCGGCACACCCACGCCGGCCGGGCCTTGCGAGCCCGTGCTACCAGTCGGACCCTGCGGACCGGTCGCAGCCGGCAGGACCGGTGCTACCGGGAGGACCGGGGACAGTGGAAGCGGCTCCGGTGGCACCCGTGTCGCCCTTGGGGCCTTGGGGTCCCGTGGCACCTGGCGGACCGGGGACAGTGGACGCCGGACCGGTAGGGCCGGCAGGTCCAGTGGCTCCGGTACTGCCAGTGGCTCCAGGGTCGCCTTGGGGACCTTGCGGGCCGACCGGGCCAGGCGGGCCACTGGCCGGCGCCGACCACTGCGTGTCGTTGTCAGCGTTGGACCGCTTGGCCAACATCTGACCGGTGGTGCCACCGGGCGGGACGCCGAGCCCGGACGGGCCGCGGATGTTGCCGATCTTCGTCCACGCCATCAGGTCACCTGAGCGCCCAAATGTCACACGAGGTCGTGTTGAGCCAGTAGTCCTGGGTCCGCTGCGGCGGCTGGAGCAGGGCCGGGTCCCCGGTCCCGTCCCACCACATCGACCCCTCGGCGTAGGCCCGTGACTCCGTTCTCCCCGGCGATGGCCGTGGACGTGCGGGTGTAGGGCTCGGCCACCATGCGGTAGAGGTCCCCGGTGATGCGGTCGATGAAGAAGTCGCCACCGCGGGCGTAGGAGATGGTGACCGAGTTCGGGTCGCCGTTGCCGTCCCACCAGTAGATGCCCCCACCCCGACCGATCGACTCGTCCAGGTTCGCCACGTAGGACTCGACGGTCAGGAACGCCTCGCGCAACTGCGGGTCGAAGTCGACCAGGTGGGGGACCACCCACTGGCGGGCCATCAGCGCAGCACCTTCGGGTGGACGGGGATCGTGAGGCTGGACACGCCCCAATGGCGGGGCGCCCTCGGGGCGGACCACCAGCATCACGGCTTTGGCCCGGCCGATGGTGCCGGGCTTGCCCACGGCGTAGGAGTCGAACGACAGCGGGGTCACGACACCAGTCCGCAGGGTGCGGCGCAGGAAGTCGTAGTTGAAGTCGTAGAACACGTCGATGAGCAGGATGCCGGCCTGGTCGGCCTCTTGATCACCCGTGGTGCCTTCCACCGCTTGATCTGCGCCGGCAACCCACCATGCAACCAGGGGGTCATATAGAAGGCGTCAATGCCCTGCTGCAAGTTCTTCGTCCACCAGTCCCGGCCGTTGTCGTAGCGGTCGGACAGGTAGAGGGGGACGTTGCCGTTGGAGAGCCCGTACACGATGCGCCGGTTGGAGTCGATGTCGCCGGCCGCGTTGAGCCGGGAGCGAATCTGCCCGAGCATGGCGATGTTCTGCGCGGTCGGATGCTGGAGGGTGAAAGAGGTCCAGCCTGCGCCCTGCCGGTAAACCCACACGATGTTGTAGAACTCCACGGTGACCCGCAGCCAGCGGATGCCGGCCGTGCCCGACCAGGTGATGCTGGCCGCCGTCAACTGTGCCCACGTCGTTTCACCGGGGACCAGCGGGCTCGCCTTCGGCATCGCCCCGGCTCGGGTGGCAATCGGGTCGGACACCCGCTGGCCGTAGTAGTCCTGGAAGTCAGTCGCCACGTAGATGCGCTCGCCATCGGTGACAACGCCTCCGCAGCGGGTGATGGAACCACCGGCCCCAGCCTGGAGGAAACCAAGCAGAGGCTCAAACAGGTTGGTGATGCCCTTGCCATCAAACCGGCACAACCCGATGGTGGCATCCCAGAATACAACTGTGCCTTGGTTGTCCCGTGTCCACTCGCCTGTGCAACCGATAGTGCCCGACAACTCCACCACCCGGAAGTTGGTGGAGCCCGAGCCGAGCAGGGCGTAGGTGCTGGACCGCTTGAAGATGACCAGCATGTCCCGCATGGGCGCGATGGCGGTGATGACATCACCCTGCTGGCCTACGTCGATGTAGTCGTTCTGCGCGAAGTCCTCGGGCCGGCCGGGATGGGACCAACGGATGCGGGACGCCTGAATGGGGGAGCCGTCCGCCGGCAGGCAACAGGCCAGCCACATACGCTCGGACCAGTAGGCCAGATAGCGGGCCGGCGGCATGTTGCCGCCGGTCGGGGCGGCCAGGTCGTTGGCCCATGCCGTGCCCAACGCAGTCCCGACCGCCCCGTTCCACTTCGTCATGTAGATGCCAGCACCGTTGGTGGCCTGTGTCCCCACCGAGAGGTAGAGGCTGGTATCGAAGGCCATGATGGCCGGGTTGCCCAACGTGACCAGCGGCGTGGCCCCCACCTGCATGGTCATCCACTGCGAAGGGGGCACGACACCGGCTCCGAAGTCCTCGGCCACCAGGACGTGGCCGTCGTCCACGCTCACGATGTATTGGCTGGTGAACGCGGTCACGGCGCTCGGGTCGCGGATGTAGTGGTAGAAGCGGGTCGGCACCTTGCCCGGTGGCTGGACCTCGGCCCCGGCGTTGCCGTACATCAAGGCCCCGACACCCTTGCGGACATAGAACCCGCCGTTGCTCTGCCACTCCACGTTGCGGGCCATCGGACTGGCCCCAATGGGCATCTGCACCTTGTCCGAGCGCGCTGATCCCCTGGTTGAAGTCCTTGACCACGACGTAGGAGATGGCCTTGGACGACGAACGCCGGGTGCTGCGGGTCTTCGGCTGCGCCATCAGGGGTGCCGCCGGCTGCCGGAACGCCCCTCGGTCGTTGAAGCCCTTGTTGTCACCGTCAGGCGAACGTGCCTTGCCGGCCATGACCAACGGCGTGTAGAGCGATTCCTTCCACCGGTTGCGAATGGAACCCATCTGCTCCAGGAACATGTTGCGATGCACGTCGTAGAGGTCAGGGTCCTCTTCCCGCATATACATCTCGGCCAGCAAACCCTCTTGCAACGCCTGGTCAAACTCTTCGGGCAAGTCCGCGAAGTAAACGTTGTAGGAACCCACATTGACAACGGGGTAGACGGGCTCGGCGAAGAACTCAACGTGCAGCGTGCCGTCCGTGGACGGGTGCGGGAACAGGCCGATGTTGCGCTGCGGCCCGTCGTTGATTTCGGTGTAGACCACCGGGGCGCCCGTAGCGTCCCCCCATGTCCGCAGGGCGTAGGTGTTCTCCTGCCAGACCAAGGGCTGGCGCTCCCACTGCACGACCAGGAGACGGACACCGGGCAGGGCCGGCGTGGGCAGGGTGTCGAACGCCATAGGCACCGCGGCCGAGCCGGACAGAACAGACACGGTGCCCTGGCGCTGGAAGAACCGCCATTCCCGCTCCATCGTCACGGCCTGGAACCAGAGCCGCTGGAGCATCATGTTCAGCAGGTCGTTGGGGAAGTTCAGGTCGTCGGTGTCCAGGTAGGTGCGGACGTTGTTGAAGATTTCACCGACCGTCAGGCGGGGCATCGAACATCTCCTGAGTCGGCGGCGGACGGTTCTTGCTGCCCACCGGGCGGCCCTTCTCGCCCAGCCCGCGGCGGCACCGGCTTGGGCGGCCGGCGCCGACGTTGGGGCGAAGGGATGTGATCGGCCGGCACAGCCCGCACCCCTTGGACAGACCGGAAGGGTTGAGGGCTCGGCCACCGGGCACGTACTCACCGACCGGCTGCGCGCTGGACGGGTGCTCGCTTCGCTGGTCAGGCATCGCTGTCCTCTCGCAGAGTGCAGCCCCCGGCACGGGCCATCGCGGCCGGGGACTGGCGTGATCACTTGGGCGTGAGCGTCAGGCGACCCTGCGCGGAGCGCTTCATGCACACGAACTGCCCGTAGCAGAGAATCTGCGCGGTGCGGGCGTCCCGGTTGTTGGGCCGCACGAACGGCGTGTTCTTGAACCAGGTGTCCGAGTGGCCCACGACCCGCAGGTAGCGGAAGTTCAGGAAGTCCATCGTGTTGGCGGCCTGATCCACGTCGTAGGTGATGGGCGTGCCCTTGAACATGAGGTTCTGGAAGCCGGCGTCGGCCATGTCCGTGGACGTGTAGCGAATCTGGTCGACCAGGGAGTCCTCGTACTGCTCGTAGAGGGCCTGCGTGGTGAGGATGGCTTGGGGCTGGTCCGAGCCGATGGAGCAGGAGTTGTAGACGTTCCGCATGAAGCGCTTGCCGGCCACGAGGTCGTAGTCGCCCGTGACGCCACCGGTCGGCGCGGCCACCGGGCCGCCCTTGACCGGCATCCAGAACCCAGCCGGCGAAGCGCCGTAGCCGGGGTCGAGCGTGCCCGGACCACCACCCACGTCGGTCGGGTAGATGGAGCCGATGTTGCCCGACTTGGTGGGGACCTGCTGTCCCGTGGAGTCGACCAGCGTGCCCGTTCCTGGCGGGCCAGCCTGGAGCGGGCGAGCGGTGAGGGTGCCGGTGATGCCACCGACCGTCACCTTGGCCTGATCCATGAAGTCGCCCAGCCCGAGCCAGGCAATGGTCGGGTCCATCGCCGACTGGTTGCCGGCGACAGCCGCCGACGCGAACCAGACCCGGTTGAAGTAGGCGGCGAAGGACTCTTCGGCCTGCTCGGTCTTCGCTTCCAGGAGGTTGATGATCCGCGACTCGCCGCGGTTCTTGGCCTCTTCCATGCCGGTGATGGTGATGCTCACGGCGGCCTGCGACCAGTCGTAGCGAGCCCCGGTCATGCCCTTCTGGCGCAGGATGCGAAGTTCCTCGTCCTGGCTGTAGGTCATCACGGTGCCGTTGTTGCCCTCCAGCACCGGGACGGTCAGCGACTCGCCGCCGTCCACCTTGCGGATGTTGTCGTTCTTGGTGAGCATGAAGAACAGGACACGTGCCTTGAACACGTTGTCGACAAAGTTCTTCTCCAACCACTTGCTCAACGTGGTGGTGAGGATGGCGTCAAGCGGACCGTAGGTGGTCGCGTTGCCGGGGTCGTCATTGGCGATTGCTCCTTGCGCTAGTTGCCCATTTCCAACTCGCGCTTGGCAGCCTCGTATGCGTCACCAAATGTGCTGATCCGTTCGGGGGTGCCTTGGGCTTGGCCGATCCGTTGCGGCCCGAGCCGCCGGCCACTGCCGCCATCGACCGCTTCTCTGTGCGACGTGTGGCGGCTACATGGCCGAACTGCATGGCTCGCAGTGCGGTCTCCAAGTCCTGCACCCCCGCTCCACCGCAAACTCAAACAGGGCGTTCTCATCGAAATCCCCGTACTGCTGGTGGAGTGAGACCAGTTGTGCATCGACGGCTGCTTCGCGCTGGCGAGCCATGTCCGCCTGTGCCCACTGCTCCAGCTGCGCCAGCCTGACCTGCTCGGGTGTCGGACCGGTGTCCCCTGGTTCGGGTTCGTAGTCCTCCACGCCGAAGTGGCGGGCGAGCACCTGGAGGGTCGCACCCGGATTCCGCTCCAGGGCGACCATCAGTTGGTTGGCGTCTTCAAGTTGGCGTCGTTGGCTCGCGAGTAGTTGGGTCTTGCGCGTGTAGTCGGCCGTTCGCATGTAGCCCTTGGACAGTTCCGACAGGGGAACCTCGGTGTCCACGCCGTCCACCTTGATGGTGAACGTGGGATCGTCCTCGGCCCCTGCGGAGTCCTCTTCCTCGGGCTCGCCTTCGGTCTCGGCTGGCGACTCTTCCCCAACCTCTGCCGCGTCGGTTTGATCCTCGGATTCCTCAGCGGCTTCGTCAGTACCTTCGCGCTCTACTTCGTCGGCTTCGATGGCCTCCGACACTGCGCTCAGGTCGTCATCACTTTGGTACCGGCCCATGTAGGCCCTCCTGAGTCCCGCGATGGGTTGCTCAGGATTGGACGGTACACCGACCATCCAACAGGTGTCTAGCGACTGGCCTGCTCAGACGTAGGTGAAGGCGTTGGTCTTGGTGCCGTTGCCGGTCGGGTCGAGCACCACCACGTCGACCGCGCCCGCGGCGTGAGGCGGGGAGAGGCAGGTGATCGTGGTGGAACTGGTGATGATGACGCCAGTAGCCGGCGTGCCACCGAAGGTGACCCCGAGGCGTCGATGTACCCGGTACCGGTCAAGGTGACCCCGGTACCACCAGCAACCGGACCGCTGGTCGGGGCCACCGTGGTCAGCGTGGCGGCAACCGGCGCGGCGTAGGTGGGAGGCGTGCCCCGATCACGGCCGGCGTCCGCAGTTCACGGGCGGTCAGCCCGTAGCGGAACCGGTTGGTCCGGTCGGTCGGGTTGATCAGGCGCACCCCGCCGGACTTGTTGTATTCGACCACGGGGTTGACGGCTCGCTGAGGCATCTCACACTCCTGCTGGTATCGGTGGCATGGCAGCCGGCGGTGCGCCGTTGCCTTCGGGCATCCCCATTCCCATGTCGGGCGCAGGACCAGGAGGCATGGCACCCCCGGCCCCGCCCCGCCTGGAGCCATCTCCGGCCGGGGGCGCCAGGCTGGCCCTCCCCGGCATGCCCATCATGGGCGGTGGCGGGGGCGAAGAAGCGATCGACGTTCTTGATGTCGTAACCCTGGCTGAGCAAGTACGTGATCAACGCTTGCGGGTCAATGAGCGTGCCCATGAACGGGGCCAACGTGTTGAACAACGTCACGGCCTCTTGGCGGCGGATCATGTCGTTCTTGGGCTGCGTGGACCCGGCCTCCACGAGAAGGTCGAACTCGCCTTCGATGTCGTCGGGGGTGAAGGTGAACAGCATCTCCCCACCCGGCCCGGAGATGCGCGCCACCCGCTCGGACTCCATGAACGACTGCATGGTCTGGAGCAGGTGACGGCCGGTGAGGGCCAGGGTCCGTTCCACCTTGGACAACTTGAACGACGCTCGGGCGTTGGTGGCGCCCTCCACCGCCATCGCCTCCGTGGCCAGCCGGCGGGTGTCGGGCATCTGGCCGAACTGGTAGTCGCTGAGCCCGGAGACCATCTGGAGGTCGGTGACGATCTGGTTGGAGTGAGCGATGAAAACCTGCGGGTCGAACGACAGCGAGGGAGCGGCGATGATCATGTCGCTGAGCGGCCGGTCGTCGTCGGTCATCACGGCCACGTCACCGTCAATCTCCGACATCAGGGCCTCGCGCGCCTGCGGGTTCATGGTGACCTCACGGGCGATGAACTTGCGAATGAACTGCTTGCGGGCCTCAATCTGCTGCGTCCGCGCCTTGTTCAGTTCCTCCTGCAAGGTCTCCACCGATTCGATTTCACCGATGGGGTAGAAGGTCTCGGGCACGTCATGGTCCCGGTACATGACGAACGGGTTGTCAAACGGGGTTGGTATCTTGCCTGGCTTCACCAGGAAGCCCTCGCCGGCCTCGGCGAAGACGCACCACTCCTTGGCCACCAGGTCGTACAACTCCCAAATGGTCACCCGGTCGTCGTCGTCGGCCTGCTCACTCAACCCACCGTGATCATCGGAAGTCCGGTAGTCGTCGTTGTGGGAGCCGCCCACCGACAGGTCGGCCTCCACCTTGTGGCGGGCCGTCGTGTTGTAGGCAGGATCGTCACGGACCTCGGACAGATCACGCACCGACCGCTGCGCGATCCAGCGCAACTCCCGCATGGCACACGCCTCGGTGTCGACCACGATGTCGAAGGGGACACCCGCTCCACGAACGGGTCGTCCTTGATCACGTCAACCACGTTCTGCGTGGGCTCCACGCCGGCCGCGATGTCCTCGTTGGTCGGGAGAGCGCCGGCAGCAGGGGCCGCTTCGGGTGGAAGAGCGGCCGCCTGCTGCTCGGCTTGAAGGGTCTGCTCGGCCACCTGGCCGAACTGCTCGGACGCGGTAAGGGTCTTCGACTGCTCCTTCTCTTCGTAACGCCAACCAACCTTCAACCATCCGTGCCCAACCATGCACATATCTATGACGGCCTGTTGGAACTCATCGTGGAAGTTGTAGTGACGCCAGGCGTAGTTCAACACGGCTTCCGCGATGACTGCCTGGTCATCTTGTCCAAGTTGGTTGGGGGCCACCGTGAACTTCGGGTACTGCGTGGTGACTGCGGCCACGACCACGTTCATCACCGAGAAGCACAGGTTGACCACGGCCTCATCGACCTCTGAGTCCTCGGTGCCCTGGCGGCCCCGGTACAGGTCGATCATGCGGCGCCAGGTCTCCACGTAGCCCTGGTTCTCCCGCCAACGCCGACTGGCCGTGATGCGGTCGCGGTACTTGGCTAGCCGCTGCTCCTGCGTTTCACGGGCCACTACGCTGCCGCCCGTGTTCGTCCTGCACTACCACCCTGACGACGCCCACCTACTGCCAGGCCAGGACTACCTCGACTTCCACCGGTTCGGCACGAAGGCCGACGACGATTGCCCGCGGGAGAACTGTTCCTCCTGGAAGAACCTGGATCATCGGACCCTCTCGATGTCTAGGTTCTGCTCGCGCGCGCCTCGTAGATTTCCCGCTTGGTCCCCATCACGGTGTCCTCGTTCCAGCCCCGCCGGCCCGTGTGGGCACCGCGGAAGGTGAAGCCCACCGTGGCGATCTTGCAGGCGAAGCACAGACCGTCCTGGCCGGAAGGCTGGTGCTCGCGCCCGCACTCAGCGCAAGCGGTCACTTCTTCTTGGACCCGACGCGAGCGATGTGGCGTGGCCCCTTGCCGACCTTGGGGCCAGGAACGAACACAGGGTGCTTGACGGGCTTCTTAGCCATCGGTCACTTCGTGTTCGTGGACTGACCCGAACCGGACGACTTGGGGCGGGACTTGCGGATGGGATCGTTGCCGGCGCCCTTGTACTCGGACGACTGGCCGCCGGGGCCACCGGGGCGGGACTTGCGAACCGCGTCACCGCCAGTGTCACCCGACACCTTGTTGCCGCCGGTCCCACCGGGCCGACCCTTCCCGATCATGGAGCCCTGCGAGGGGAACGACATTGGACGCCTCCTTAGACGGTCATCCCCTATCTAAGCGCAGGATGGCCCCTACGTCGAGCGTGGCGACCCACCACCAGACGCCCGTCGTCGGACTCCTGACCGAGCCGCTGCCACCAGCCGAAGGTCATGTAGTCGTCGTGGTCGGCGTCGGCCGAGTCGCGCAGGTGCATGTAGCCCCGACCGTGGTGGGCCAGGGCCAGGGCAATCACCCGGTCATCGAACGGGCTCCCACCCATGCGGCCGCCCTCGTCGCGCACGTAGCCCTTCAACTCCACGATGGTCTCGGCCTCCCGGATGATGACCTCGGTGTTGCGGGAGGGCTTCGTCCAGGGCGTTGATGACCAGAGGCTTGGTCGAGCGCGTGGTCTTGAATCCGTACTCTTCGGTCACCCGGTTGTAGAGACGGTTCACCTGCCGGCGTCGGTAGATGGATCGGTAGCCCGAGTTCCGCAGCACGTTGAGCGTGGCGATGCCGTGGTTGTTTGCCTCTACAACTAACAGTCCGCCGTTGTAGAGCCGGGCCATCCGCACGGCGATGATGGCGATGAGGTCGGGCGGGATGCGCTCGCAGTAGCAAGCGACCTGCTCACCGTTGTCGACCCGAAGCACCTGGATACAGGACTGGTCACCGTGGCCCAGCCCCTCGGCGGTGTCCACCCCGAGCGAATACAACTTGCCCTCCACGGGCTCGGCCCACATGCGGATGGGGGAGTAAGCCCCTAACTCTTCGTCAAATCCGTAGTCGCTCATGTCAATCCCGTGTCACTCAGGCAACGTCCAAACCACCCATCTAATCTATGGGCTCATGCTCACCCGACATGCAGTCATCCTCGGGGCAGTTGCGGCTGCCGTGGTCATCCCGCTCGCTGCATCCCGAGCCGGTCCCAACGAACTGGTAGCCCAACAAGTGCTCCCACCAGGACCACCAGCGACACCGATCCCCACCGCCCCGTGCCCCACGTGCGGGCCGACCGGGGCAGGCCCGAACGCCACGCTGCGGGCGTGGGCCTACCCGCTGCACTTCTGCCCGCCAGGAACGTCGTTCGCCAACCAGACCTTCGTGGCGGGCAGCGCCCTGTACGCCATCGTGTACGGGCTCGGCCGCAACGACACGTCGACCCCGGCCACGTTCTTCGGGGAAATCAACGGGACCGTCCGCCAGTTGCAAACGCTCAACGCGGGCGAGCGGGGCATCTCGCTGCCGGCGGTGATCGTGCCACCGGGCGACACGTTCTTCCTGACCGTGTGGCCACCACCGATGGCACCGCCGCCGGACCGCGGGTCCTCTTCGGCAACGGCACCACGCAACGGACCGGCACGCTTCACCTGTGACTGCGTGGTCCCCACGCAGCAGAGCACGCCACCGTCACCATCGTCACCATCGTCACCGACGACACCGGGCGAAGCCACGTCCATCCCGAACATCAACACAGTGGCTCCAGGGGGCACGTTCCCGCCCACGCGCTAGTCCGCAACGACCAGTAGCACCCCGCTCGGCAGCGAGGTCTGGAGCACCACGCGACCGAGATAGCCGGGGCTCTGACGCGATGGCCAGGCGATGATGCGGTCGACCGTGTAGCACTGGCTGTAGACGCACACCTGGTCCCCGATCCGAGCGTTGACGAGGTTGTGGAACACGGCCCCGTGCGTGGTGCGATGGCCGGCGAGCCAGGTGCCGGGGAGGCCGTCTACGTCCACGACCTCCCCGCGCCGATCTGTGCTTGGCCCCCGGTCACCACGTCGTCGTGGATGCCGAGCCGCGCGTAGTCCAGCCGGGCACAACCGGCCAACAGGAACAGGGCCAGGAGCCACCAGCGCTTCACTCGTCGTCCTCGTCGTCCAGCACCTTGATGGCCTCCTGGATGACCAGCACCCAACCACGACCACGACCACGCCCACGGACAGCACGAGAAGCCAGGTCACCAGGTCTGCGCCCAGGCCCCCGGCCCCTGCGCGGAGTAGACCACCGCCGCACAGCGCAGGTTGGCCAGAGGGTCGAACAACTGGTCGCGCGTGAGGCCACAGTCGTCGGCCCACATGGGCATGATCTGGAGCAGGCCACTGGCCCCGGACGGGTTGTGGGCGGTGGGCTGGCAGTGGCTCTGCGGTTCATCACGAACAGGAAGTGCTCAGGCAGCCCGAGCCAGGCCAGATGGCCGGCGTACTCGGCACAGGGCTCCCCGGCCGCCGCGGCCTCGTCCTGGTGCTGGCCGAGCCAGGCGACAAGCCGCTCCACGTCTGGCGAACACGCGCAGAGCGGCACCAGCCCGACCAGCAACAGGATGAGCCGTTTCACAACAGGACCCACCCGATGCACTCCAGGCAGATGGCCGCGGCAACGCACGTAGCCCAAATGGCCTTGATGGTCCACGCGATCACACCGCCGATGCCGGCCAGGATGGCCGCAATGAGGAAGAACAGTTCTGCTCCACCCGTCTTGCCTACGGCGATGTCAGCTAGAATGGCTGCAAGCATTTGGCTTTCCCTTTATATAAGGACGTTGGCGGCATGACTGCCCGGCTTGATTGATGGCCGTCGTGCATCGTTCCCGTATGGTCGATGACGGCGGCCTCATCAGTCAGCCGCACCCACCGGGCCGACTTGACGTTCTCCCGCTCCTGGAACTTGATGGCCTCGTAGTCGAAGACCATCGCCCCCGACATGACGAACGCCTCGTCGGGGTCCTGCGGGTACTCCTGCGCCCTGATCCACGGCAGCAGTTCATCGACCTTCTGGTCAAACCACGCCTGGTCGCGCGAAGGCACGGCGGACCACGGGATGAAGATGGGCCGGAAACCATTTCGTCCCGTGGTCGCGCCCTGCCACATGCTCTGGAACAGGTTGCCCGAGCCCTTGGCCGTCGAGAGGATCATCACCCGGCCACCGATGTCGGCCACCGGCTCAATGGCAGCCCACGCCTCTTCGGGCTTCTCCAGGCTGGCGAACTCGTCACAGATGATAAGAGATGCCGTTTGACCTCGGGCGGGGTCGTTCTGGCTTTGCTCTGACCGTATGAGCGAATCGTTGGCGAACGTCATTCGCTGCATGGTCTTGTCAGTCCGCTCGGGCGCCCGCTCGCGCATCCAGTCCGGCAGCCACCTGTACGCATAGTCCGCCTTGTGAAGAATGTCCTGGCGTCATCCTCCCGCCGGCTGATGAATAGCACATATTGATCAGCGTGGAACAGGACCCACCAGAGCGCGGCCACGGCACAGGTGGTCGTCCAACCGACCTGCCGGGACTTGAGCGTGATGATGCGGCGCTGAGAAGGGTCAGCGAGCATCCTCAGTCCTTCCTCCTGGTACGGCCGGTTGGACGTGTTCATGAGGCAGCGCCCGCCCGCGCCGAGCGCCACCACCTGCACGAAGTGGTTGGCCCAATGCACGACATCGGCCTGGCACTTGCGCCACTCGGCCTCCCGGACCAGGGCCTCGGTGTCGAACTTGGTCGCCACGTCAGTCAGTCACACGGCGGCGGATGTTGTTCATCCGCGCCGGGTCCGCATGTGGCGGGCGGGTTTGGCGCTACGGTTGCACCGGTCGTGGTCGTCGCCAAACTTCCGCTGTCGGTCAGGGGTGGAGAAGCGGTGGCCACGGCCACCGTCGTCGGCGGGCTAGGCGTCGCGACGGCAACCGTGACCACGGTCTCATCAGGAGCGTCCTTCTCGTCACCAGCACAACCGGCGAGGATCAGCGCTAACGACCGCGGCGATGGCCAGACTTCTTGACGACACCGTTGGCCTCCCTGATGGCCTTACCGGGAGAGGCACCACGCTTCTTGGCTGAGTCATAAACGTGTTGCCACTGGCGCTTCTTCTTCGGGGTGTTGGCCTTCTTGGTGAACCGCTCAGCCGGCATCACCACCCACCTTTCCGGCTGCCCGACGACGGCGCGGCCGCACGATCAACTCGTTGACAGCCACGTAGACGACGAGGGTGACGGCCGTGATGACCTCCGACACGGTGAACGTCTCAATGACATCGAACGCCGTGAGCATCGTCACGACCGCCTGTACGAGCCCGAAGATGATCCAGACCCACACCGTGGCGTCATCAGCAAGGAGGACATGCCGGACAGCCGGGTTGGGCTGAGGTCCAACCTCATCTACGGGCTCCACAGCCCTCACTGGTTCACTTCGGCGCGTTGGCCTTGTTGGCCTTGGCGGCCTCGTCCAGTTCCTTCTCCGCTGCAGCGGCGTCCGCGCTGGCCTTCAACAGCGGCGAGTTCTTCCCCTCACCGTCCTCAAACGGCCCCTCGTTGACCTCATCGCGCCACGTGCCCTCGGCCTCACTGACCGGGTACACCAGTCCCTCATCAGCCACCTGCTTGGCGGGGCCTTCGGGCTCTCCTGTGTCTCGTGCTCCTTGGCCATGTTCACACCTTCCTCAGTCGCGGGTTCTTCCTCTTCGCCGCAGCGCTCGCCTTGCGCGAGCCAGCGGCGAGGATGGCCCCCGCGCGGTCCTTGCTCACGCCCTGCTTGCGGGCGATGCGGGACTGCACGGCTTGGAACCCTGGGTGCTTGCCCTTGACGTGGCCATCGACATCCAAGGTAGGCGTCTAGTGCTCCCCTGTCGAGCCTTCCAAACCTTCCGAGTCCTCAATCACCACGGCTTCCTCAATCTCCCCAGCCGGGGCCTGCGCCTCCAGAAGGGCAACCGCCCTCTTCAACTCCATCCGCAACTGCTCATCCGACAACGACCGCGTGCCGGTGATGGTGATGGTGGTCTCGGTGCGCTTGGGGGCCATCCGGCCCACGACCTCCAAGTAGGTGCGCGCCGCCTTGATGTCGTCATCCTGCGTGGCGCGCCGGAACAGCATGTCGAGCACCATCTGTACGCGTGGCGCTGGCATTGACTCGTCCAGGGCATTCCCGAGCATCCGCTTGACGCGGGGGTCCATCAGCCAGTTCCGCACCGACTGCACCGACACGCCGGCCTTCAACGCGAAGTCGGCCTGGTGCTCGCCCTCCTTGCGCTCATGGACCCACCAGTTGACCAACTGCCTGATGTGCCGGGGCGGGTCGTCCTCCGTCCAAGCGGGCCGGCCGGGTGGGTTTCCAGTGCGCCGGCTGCGGCGCGTGGCGACCTCTTGACCCATGCCCGCGCAGGCTAACAGTCCAACAGAGGGGTCAGATCGTGAGAATGATCACAAGTTCTTACATATTCTCCACACCGCGCATGCGCGGAGCCCTCGGCCGAGGGCTCCCGCCCAGCACTGTGCCTACGCGCGCGGCCCTATAAGACTGCGCGCCACGCCTACGGGGCACCACGTCGCGAGCCGAAGGCGAGCGACGGCGAGGTACCAATCGCGTAACGATTGGCCCTCCAGGGGTTGACACGTCCAACGACGTGTCACGCATACTGACCGCGCGGTACAGGCTGAGGCGGAGCGTACCGGTGTGGGCAACCGAAGGTTGTCCATGCCGGGCATGGGGGCGACCAAGGGTCGTCCCCAAGAGCGCAGCCGAGCGCAACACTCCGTCGCTATGTGGGAGCGACGGAGTGTGATTCCGGGAGGACAGCAGGGACGGCCGAGCATTCTTGCTCGGTCGGCCCTGATGGCCGACCGACAGTGCAACCGTTTGGCACATCCATTTACGTGGCAAGGTTCAGCCAAAGTTGAATGGGTAGGTTGCGGGAGATATTATATATATACGTGTGTACCGGCCGACTCCTGGGGGTGGCGACGGTAGGGGTGCCCCGAAGGGGCACAGGGGTCAGAACAACCGTTCTGTCCACGAATCCGCGCGCGACGCGTGTTCCTCCTCTCCTCACGTCGCGCTTAGTCAACTGACTAAACAGCAATACGTAACTGAACGAAGTACA
>ERZ1370068.8000-contig-6884_pt1 | contig 34036 bp, 44 predicted proteins | sample MGYA00561227_ERZ1370068 | MGnify/ENA primary metagenome ERZ1370068 (study PRJEB38410, sample SAMEA6850437) | metagenome | study: Metagenomic assessment of the ecological functions of the soil: analysis of the soil microbiota associated with the...
TGTTGTACTTCGTTCAGTTACACGTATTGCTTCAGGCGCGCCCGCGCATCCCTACACGCGGCGCCCTCCTGGAATCGATCCCGCGCATGGGCGATTCACGCCGGCGGCTCACCGCCATCGACGGCAACCGCCCGACCCTCGCCGCGCTGCCCGTCGGCGCTGCGCGTTCCACCCCGCTGCCCGGATGTGGTGGACCGTTGCCGCGAGGAGGCGCCGCCTGAGCTGCCTCCGTCGCCTCCGGCCATTTCGGCCGCTGCTGGCTCGCCGCGAGCTCGAACGGTCGAGGCAAGGCATGACCACCCCCGTCATCGAGGCCCGCCGGCTCAGCAGCTCTTCCCCGTCAGGGCGGCTTCCTCGGCCGGAGCGCGGGCGTGGTGCGCGCGGTGGACGACGTCTCCTTCACTATCTTCCCCGGGCAGACGCTGGGCTGGTGGGGGAATCGGGCTGCGCAAGACCACCACCTCCAAGCTCGTGCTGGGCTGGAAGAGCCCACCGGCGGGAGCATCAGCTTCGAGGGCAAGGACCTGCACGACCTGGACGCGGCGGGCCGCCGGCACTACCGGAAATCCGTGCAGGCGGTATTCCAGGATCCCTTCGCCTCCCCTCAACCCCCGCATGCGGGTGGGCGACATCATCGCCGAGCCTCTCGTCACCAACGAGTCCTTGCCCAAAGCGGATGTGCGCAAGCGCATCGCGCAGCTCCCGAGCTGACCGGGCTGCCGGAGCGCGCGGCGGACCTCTTCCCCCACGAGTTCTCCGGCGGCCAGCGCCAGCGCATCGCCATCGCCCGCGCGCTGGCGCTGTCCCCGCCGCCTGCAGTGGTGCTGCGACGAGGCCGGTCTCCGCGCTGGACGTCTCGATCCGCGCGCAGATCCTCAACCTGCTGCGCGATCTCCAGGCGCCAGCTCGGCCTGTCCTACCTCTTCATCGCCCACGACCTCGCCGCGGTGGCTCACATGAGCCATACCATTGCGGTGATGTATCTCGGCCGGCTGGTCGAGTCCGGCGAGGCGGGCGAGCTGACGCCGCGTGCCCAAGCATCCCCTACACCCGGGCGCTCTTCTCCGCCGCGCTGCCCTCGCATCCCGACGAACGGCGCGAGGAGATCATCACTGCCCGGCGAGGTGCCGAGCCCGCTGCGATCCGCCGGCGGGCTGCCGCTTCCACCCGCGCTGCCCCGAGGCGATGGCGCGCTGCTCGACGGAGGAGCCTCAGCTCCGGCCGCTCGGGGGCGCGTGGTGGCCTGTCACCTCTTCGACCAGCGCGCCCGCCGGCCAGGCGCGCGCGTCGCCCGCCACGCCACCGCGAGCGAGACCAGCATCAGGAGGGCGGCGAGCAGGAGCGGCGCGCCGGGCAGGACGATCCCGCCGCGCGCGCCGATGAACCACGCGAAGGTCAGCGTGAAAAGCCCGGGGCCTGATGAGCCCGGCGATGCTGCCCAGGCTGGACAGCGCGCCCTGAGCTGACCCTGCTCCGACTCCGCCACGCGGCGGGTCATCAGGCCCTGGGCAGCCGGGCTCCCTGAGCCCCCAGAAGGCGTGGATGGGCACCGCGAGGGAGTGCCAGGATCCCCACCGACGCGAATCCATAGATCGCGAAGCCGAGAGCGCCGCAGGTGAGCGCCAGGAGCAAGGGCGCGGCGCTCGCCGATCCGGCTGACGATGGGATGCACGAGGCGTCCCGAGACGATCATTGTGGAGACGCCCACCAGGGCGAGAAAAGAGTCCCAGGGCGCGCGCGTCCCATCCGTAGCGATAGCCCGCGTAGAGGACGAAGACGCTCGGCAGCACGTCGTGCGCCACGCGGCCGATGAAATGGACCACCGCGAGCCCGCCCAGCTCGCGGTGCGAGGCTCGAGGAGGCTGAGCGCCCCCAGGGGATTGGCGCGCCGCCACCGAAAGGGCGCGCGCCGCGCCGCCGGCAGGGACTCCGGCAGGACGAAGTAGCCGTAGCACGCGTTGAGCAGGCTCAAGCCCGCCGCCACCCAGAAGGGCAGCCGCGGATCCACCCGTCCCCAGCACCCCGCCCAGCGCGGGACCCAGGATGAACCCGATGCCGAAGGCGGCGCCGATCATGCCGAAGCCCCGCGCGCGCCGCTCGGGTGGGGTGACGTCAGCGATGTAGAGCGCCCGCGATGCTGACGCTGGCGGCGGTGACCCCAGAGATCACCCGGCCCACGAAGAGCCAGGTCAGCGTGGGCGCCAGCGCCATCAGCACGTAGTCGAGACCCAGCCCGAAGTTGGAGAGCAGGATGACGGGCCGGCGGCCCCCAGCGATCGGACAGGGCGCCCAGCACGGGCGCCGCCACGAACCGCATCAGCGCCCACATCGGTACCGAAGACGCCGTAGATCTCCGCCGCGCGCGCAGTATCCCCGCCGAGGAAGGCGACCACCAGCCGAGGCAGCACAGGAATGATCACGCCCAGCGCGAGCATGTCCAGGCACGACGGTGACGAAGATGAAGGCGAGCGCGGCGGGGCGAGCGGCCATGGCCTTCGAGGCTAGCTACACGCCCCCACCCCCTAGATGCGGTATCCCCACTGCGACGCCCCTTCCCGTGCTACACTGCGGGCCATGGCGACGACCGCGACTCCCACGACGCCCGGATACGCATCACCCGCTGGATCGAGGAAGGCACGAGCCTGATCGCCACCGTGCCCGGCCTGCTCACCGAGCAGGAGCGACTGCGCGAGCGCCTCGAGGCCACCGAGCGCGCCTCAACCGGCTCCTCCGGGAGGTCAACGACCTCCGGCGCGAGCTCGACGCGCTCCAGTGCGAGAACGACCGATCTGCAGGCGCGAGCGCGCCGAGCTGGCGGAAGTCCTCGCCGATAGCCTCGGGCGCGTGTTGAACGAGACGCTGCCCCGCCTCCGCGCGCCGGTGGTGTCGCAGAGTCTGCCCGCGGAGCCCAGCTACTCCTGATCGCGGGGTGTAGACTCGGCCTCGTGAGAGATCACGGGGCCGTGCTGCTGATCGCCTGCTACGAGCTGGGACACCAGCCGCTGGCGGTGGCCTGGCCGGCGGCGGTACTCGAGCGGCACGGGTTCGCCCCCGCCGTCCTCGACATCTCCGTCGAGCCGCTGGACGCCGAGAAGGTGCGCCGCGCGCGGCTGACCGCCATCTCCGTCCCCATGCACACGCGCGCTGCGGGTGGGCATCACGGTGGCCGAGCGGGTGCGGCGGCTCAATCCCGGCGCCCACGTGTTTCTATGGCTTGTACGCCACGCTCAACGCCGGACAGCATCTCCTCGCCCATGGCGCCGACAGCGTGATCGGCGGGAGGTCGAGGAGCCGCTGGCGGCGCTGGTGGAAGCGCTCGAGGCCGGCCGGCCGGATCCCATCCCCGGGTGCACCGCACTGGGCCAGCCCGCAGGTCCCCATATCGCGCGGCCGACGCTGCCGCGCCCCAGCCGCGCCGCCCTGCCCGCGCTCAAGACCTATGCACGGCTCGAGCACGACGGGCACCAGCTCCCCGTGGGCTACGTCGAGGCCAGTCGCGGGTGCAAGCACCTCTGCCGCCACTGCCCGATTCCGCCCGTCTACGGGGGCGCTTCTTCGTGGTGCCCGCGGACGTGGTCCTGGAGGACGTGGCGCAGCAGGTGGAGGCCGGCGCCGGGCACATCACCTTCGGCGATCCCGACTTCCTCAACGGGCCCGGGCACGCGCTCCGAGGTCGCGCGGCGGCTGCACCGCGACTTCCCCGCGGTGACCTACGACTTCACCGCCAAGATCGAGCACCTGCTCCGTCGGGCGGGAGACCTGCCTGAGCTCGCCGCCCTCGGCTGCGCTCTTCGTGGTGTCCGCGGTGGAGTCGCTGAGCGGAGACCGTGCTCGCGCATCTCGACAAGGGGCACTACGCGGGCCGACGTGGAGGTGGCGCTGTCCGCCACCCGCGCCGCCGGCATCGCGCTGCGACCCACCTGGGTGGCGTTCACGCCGTGGACCACACTCGGGGATTTCGTGGAGGTGCTCGACTGGGTCGCCGCGCCGATCTCGATGGACCACGTGGACCCGGTGCAGTACTCGCTCCGGCTGCTGGTGCCTCCCGGGTCCCTGCTGGTGGACCATCCCGGGATGCGCGCCCTATCTGGGCGCCTTGGTCCCGGAGCGATTTCTCCTACGAGTGGCGACACCCGGACCCGCGGATGGAGGCGCTGCAGGCCGGAGTGGCGGCCCTCATTGCCGAATCGGCCCCGCGGGCCGAAGGATCGCCGCCGTCACGCTTCGCACCGCGTGCGCGCCCTGGCCGCGCGGGCGGCGGGGACCCCCGCCCCGGAGCCCCTGGCGCCGGGCCTCATCCCGCGACCGGCGGCGCCGCCTCGGCTCACCGAGCCCTGGTTCTGCTGAGCGGAGCCCACCAAGGGCCAGTTGGCCCTGACCGGACATTCGAGTACAGTAGGTGCTGTCAGACGCGCTGCGCAACGGAGCCGCAAGGGAGGCCCCAGGATGAGCGAAGATCTCAAGACCAAGGTGCAGGAGCTGATCGACTCGATGATCAATCCCGCGGTGGCGGGCCACGGCGGCTTCGTGGATCTGCATCGACGTCAAGGACAACAAGGTGTATCTGACCATGGGCGGGGGTTGCCAGGGCTGCGGGGCCGCCGACGTGACGCTCAAGTCCGGCATCGAGCGGCCTGATCAAGGAAGAGCTGCCCGGAGATCGAGGAAGTGCCTGGATACGACCGATCACGCCTCCGGCAGCAACCCGTACTACCAGCCCAGCAAGTAACCGTTCTCCAGAAAGACCTCGGGCGGGGCCGGCGAACGCCGCCGACCCCGCCCGGATCGTGTTTCCGCCGTCCGTTCCTTCTATCGCCTACTTGCGGAAGGCGTCGAAGATCTCGCCGAAGAGCACCCACCGCTCGCCGTCGAACTTGGCGAGCTGCTCCTGCTCGATGGGCGCGTGGTCCGTGGGGCTCGTGTTGATCTTGATGCCGGGCAGCAGCAGCGGCAGCTCGAAGTCCTTGAGGTTGGCCGCCTGCTTCATGATGTTCTCGCGCGAGAGGTCGTTCCCGCACTGCTTCAGGACCTGAGTCATGCAGGATCGGCCACGTTGTAGCCGTAGGCGTTGGACTGGTCGTCGAGGTTGCCCTCGGGATAGTACTTCTTCATGAACGCCACCCAGTCCGTGAAGCCCTTGTCGTTGCTCCACTGCGGATCGGTGACTTCCTTCATGTACAGCGCGGTGATGAGGCCCTTGGAGGCCTCGAGACCCGGCGGGCTTCAGCACGGTGGCCAGCGAGCTCGACACGTTGTTGAGGAAGTGCGTGGGCTTCCAGCCGATGTCATGCGCCTTCTTGATCGCCTGCACCGCGAACTTCGGGATCGTGACGTTGAAGAAGACGTTGGCGCCCGCGTTCTTCAGGTTGATGATCTGCGAGTCGATGGTGGGGTCGGTCACCTCGTAGCTCTGCTTCAGCACGATGAGCTTCGAGGCGGCGGCGCCGAGCCCGTCCTCCATGCCCTTGAGGTAGTCCTTGCCGTAGTCGTCGTTCTGGTAGAGGATGCCCACCTTCGCGTCGGGGAAGTTCTTCAGGATATAGGACGCGTAGACCCGCCCCTCCGTCTGGTAGTTGGGCTGGAAGCCCATGGTCCACGGGAAGTTCTTGGGGTCGTTCCACTTGGTGGCGCCGGTGGCTACGAAGAGGTGCGGGCACCTTCTGCTGGTTCATGTACTTGTGGATGGCGGTGTTGGTGGGGGTGCCGAGGGTCTGGAAGAGAAGCGGCCACCTGGTCCTGCTCGACGAGCCGGCGGACCATCTCCACGGCCTTGGGCGGGCTGTAGCCGTCGTCGAGCGTGATGTAGTTGATCTTCCGCCCGTTGACGCCGCCCTCGTCGTTGACCTTCTTGAAGTAGGCGCCGATGGCCTTGCCGATGGTGCCGTAGGCCGAGGCCGGGCCCACTGTACGGGTTGGTATTGCCGATCTTGATCTCGGTGGGCGTCACGCCCGACGCACCGTCTGGGCGCTCGGCGAGGCCGCCAGGCCGAGCGCGACGAGACTGCCGACCAATGCGATTGCCAGAGCTTTCTTCACGTCATGTCTCCTCCTTCGTGATCGAGGCCTGTGGTCAGGCCGATGGGGTATGCACCTGCGGAGAAACCGCTGCACCTCCTGGGCCTGTAACTCGCGACCGGCGCAGCCGCGGATCCAGAGGCGCTTGAGCGCCCCGCGATGCCGTAGGGCATGACGTACATGAAGCCGATGAGGAAGATGCCGAAGATGGCCCACGGGGCGGCCTTGGAGATGTCCTGGGCCCAGTTCGGCACGAACTGGATGAACAGTGCACCGAGGACGTTCCCCAGATGGAACGCCAGGCCCCCGATGACGATCCCGATGAGGAAGGTGACGGAGAGGAACACATTGAAGGAGTCGGGCGCGACGTAGGCGATGGCGACCGCCGACAGCGCGCCGGCGATGCCGGTATAGGCCGCGCTCACCCCGAAGGTGAGAGACTTGTAGAGCGCGCTGTCCACCCCCATCGCCTCCGCCGCGAGGTGATTGTCGCGGATGGCCACCATGGCCCGGCCCACCCGACTCCGCGCACGAGGTTCGCGGCGATCACGAACATGATCACGGTCACCGCCAGCGTCACCAGATAGAGCCACTGGTCCTCGGTGAGCTTGAGTCCCCAGGGCGCCTTGGGCTTGCTGAGCACGATGCCTTGCGAGCCTCCCGTCCAGTGCTCGAAGTACTTGAGGATTTGCGGGACGGCCAGCGCGAGCGAGAAGGTGGCCAGCGCCAGGTAGAGGCCCTCGAGCCGGAGCGCGGGGCGGCCGAAGAGGAAGCCGACGACCAGGCAGAGCACCCCCGCCACCGGAATGGTCCAGGCGTAGTTGACGTTCCAGCGGTCCATCATGATGGCGGAAATGTACGCGCCGATCGCGTAGAAGGCGCCGTGGCCGAGCGAGAACTGGCCGTTGTAGCCGGTGAGGAGGTTCAGCCCCATCAGCGCGATGGCGTAGATGCACACCTGGGTGAACTGGAAGAGGCGGAAGCCGCTCATGTAGAAGGGCAGCGAGCAGCGCCACCCCGATCACCACGATCGCCACGGACGATGCTCGCGCGGCGGGTCGTAGCTCAGACGCGGCGTGCCTGAGTGCGGCCGAAGAGCCCGCTCGGCTCGACCAGCAGCACGACGATGATCATGGCCAGCGCCACCGTGAGCTTCAGCTCGGTGCCGATGAAGGATACGTAGGTGCCCGACCAGGTTCTCGACGATGCCCGACCGATGAAGCCGCCCACCACCGCCCCCACCGGGCTGCGTGAAGCCGCCCAGGGTGGCCGCCGCGAAGGCGTAGATCTGGATGCCGCCCATCATGTTGGGGTCGAGGGTGAGGATGGGCGCCACCATGAGGCCGGCCACCGCCCCGAACACCGCCGCCAGTCCCCAGCCCAGCGCCAGCATCCAGCTCACCCGGATGCCGGCGAGCCGGCTCGACACGGGGTTCTGCGCGGCCGCCCGCATGGCCAGCCCCAGGGGCGTGAAGCGGAAGAAGGCGAAGAGGAGCGGCGAGCATCACCAGCGTCACGCCGATCTCGCCGAGGTCATGTGCGCCGAACACCACGGTGCTCACACGGATGGGCTCGCGGGGGAACGGGCTCGGGAAGGGCTTCTGGAGATAGCTCCACACCCAGCCGGCGATGCTATTGCAGATGACGAGGAGTCCCAAGGTCACGATCACGATGGTCAGGATGGGCTTGTCCTCGACGGGCCGGATGATCACACGCTGGATGGTCACGCCCCCACGAAGGCGATGGCAAGCGTGGCCAGGAAGGCGCCCCAGTAGGGCATCCCGGCGTTGAGCATGGACCACGCGATGTACGTCGCGAACATGGCCATCTCGCCCTGGGCGAAGTTCACCACGTCGGTGGCCTGGTAGATCATCACCAGCGCCAGCGCCAGGCTCGCGTAGATGCCCCGGTGGCGAGCCCGGACATCACCTGCTGCACGAATATGTCCATGCGCTCCTCAGTAGCCGAGATAGGACCGGCGGATGGCGTCGTCCTTCTTGAGGACGTCGGAGGTGCCCGACAGCACCACCCGGCCGGTCTCGAGCAGGAACACGTGGTCGGCGAGGTCGAGGGCGAGGGAGGCGTTCTGCTCCACGAGCAGGACGCTGACCCCGACTCCTGGTTGATGGTGCGCAGGATGCGGAAGATCTCGCGAACGACCAGGGGCGCCAGCCCCAGCGAGGGCTCGTCGAGGAGCAGGAGGCGCGGCCCCAGCATCAGCGCGCGAGCCACCGCGAGCATCTGCTGCTCCCCGCCGGACAGCGTGCCCGCGTGCTGCCGGCGGCGCTGGCCGAGGATGGGAAAGAGCTCGAGCACCCGCTCCATGTCGCGCGCGGCGTGGCGCGTGTCGCGCCGCGCGTACATGCCGATGCGGAGGTTCTCCTCCACGGTGAGATCCACGAAGGTGCCGCGCCCCTCCGGTACGTGGGCGATGCCCATGGCCACGATCTGCTCGGTGGCCTTGGCCTCGATGGGCGTGCCGCCGAAGCGGATGGAGCCCCGGGTCTTCACCATGGCCGAGATCGCGCGCAGCATGGTGGTCTTGCCGGCGCCGTTGGCCCCGAGCACGGTGGTGATCCCGCCCTCCTCCATCGCGAAGCTCACGCCGTGGAGCGCCTGCGTGCGCCCGTAGAAGGCCTCCAGCTTCTCGACCTCGAGGATGGCGCCCACGCTACTCCCCGAGATAGGCCTTGATGACTTCGGGGTTTCGCTGCACCTCGGCCGGGCGTGCCCTCGGCGATGTGCTTGCCGAAGTCGAGCACCACGCACCTTGTCCGAGACCTCCATCACCAGGCTCATGTGGTGCTCCACGAGGAGGATGGTGGTGCCGAGCCGATCGCGGATGGTGCGGATGAGCGCGCCGAGGACCGCGACCTCCTCGTGATTCAATCCGCCCGCCGGCTCGTCCAGGAGGAGCAGCTTGGGCTTGACGGCCAGCGCCCGGGCCGCCTCCACCCGCTTGAGCGTGGCGAAGGGCAGCCCCGCCGCCGGCAGATGGGCCACCGCCTCGAGCCCCATGAACCGGATCGCCTCCATCGCCGCCGCGCGCTGGGCCTCTTCCTCGCGCCCCACCCGGGCAAGCGAAGCGCGCAGGCGACGAAGCCGCTGCGCGTCCGGCTAGTGCGCGCCGACCATCACATTGTCGAGGACCGACATGGTCCCGAACAGCGCCAGGTTCTGGAAGGTCCGCCCGATCCCGAGCCGCGCGATGTCGTGGGAGCTCGGCCTTGAGGAGGTCGCGATCCTCGAACGCGACGGAGCCGGCGGATGGCTGGTAGAGCCGGCTCAGGCAGTTGAAAAGCGTGGTCTTGCCCGCGCCATTGAGGCCGATGAGCCCCACGATCTGCCGGGACTCGATGTCGAAGGAGACGTCGTCGAGCGCCACGATGCCGCCGAAGCGCACGCCCAGGTCACGCACCTTCAGTATCGGCAACTCTGCCGCCTCTCGTGGGAACTCACGCTGTGGATCGAATCATTCGCTCCCCGGCTCTGGGGCCAACGGGGATTGGTGGGTGAGTATATTCGAAGACTTGGCCCGCCGGAAGCCTCTAAACCGGCGTCAATCCAGAGAACACTCCGTCATCCTCGGCACCGTTGAGAACACGCTGGATGACGTCCGGGTCCTGACGAATCGCTCGTCCCGGTGCCCCGAGCCCCGGCCATAGTATCACCTATCTTATTGATATTCCGTGCCAAGTGTCCCGGTAGTTCCTCCTGGCACCCCGGTTGCTCTTCCTCTGGCCGTCACATGCCGAACCTGACGCTGCACGCAGCTGACCAACCCGAGGGGATATGACGGCCGTGGCCACGGGGCGACCCGGGGCCGGCTTTGGAAGACGCGAGGCGCCGGATGGCGCCGCGCCTGTGGAAGCAGCCATCTCGATCAGGGGAGGTCTTTGGACATGAGCCGAGGCATCGCCGCTTTGACTCGCGCGGTTCTCTTCACGCCCATCTTCACCCTCAGCCGGCCCACCAAGGTGGTGCTCGAGGTTCGCCGCCCCGCGCCCATGGCGACGGTCCAGAAGGCCGTCGAAGAGATGCTGGGCGAGCGGAGCGGGCGCGGGCGCTCGGACGCCGCGCCGGCGGCCGCCGACCTGGCCCGCATCGCCGGTGGCTTCTTCGATCTCCGCGAAATGGCCAAGATGAGCCTGGGCCGGCACTGGGTGGCCCGGACGCCGCAAGAGCGCGACGAGTTCGTCAGCTCTTCACCGGCATGCTGTCGCGCGTCTGGCTCCGCACGCTGAAGACGGGCAAGCGCATCACGTATAACGGGGAGACGGTGGGCGCCAACCTCGCCACCGTGCGGACCACGCTCGCGCTGGAGCGGCAGGGCCAGGTGCGGGTGGAGTATCACCTGGTCCCTCCTCTGGCAATACACGCTGGCGCGTCCACGACGTCCTCGTGGACCGGCGCAGCCTGGTGACGGGCTACCGCGAGTACTTCGATCAAGCCCTCGCCGACTCCTCCTACCAGGACCTCATCTGGAAGCTCCGGCTCAAGGAAGTGGAGATGAGCCCCGCGCCCGGGCGCGCCTAGCCCGCCGGGACGGCCCGCCGCTGCCCGACCAGGCGGCGGCGGGCCCAGTCCACCAAGCGTATCCCCAGTAGCAAGATGAGAATGGCCGCGTACCACCGCGGCGCCGTGTTCACCTTCTTCGCCAGCCAGAAATAGTGGAGCGTGGCCAGCACGCCGGTCAGATAGACGAGGGCGTGCAGCCGCCGCCAGGCGCGCCCTCCCATCCGCTTGATCATGCCGGTGGTGGACGTCGCCGCCAGCGGCATCAGGAGCACCAGGGCCGCCATTCCCACCGTGATATAGGGCCGCTTCACGATGTCCGCGCCCAGCGCCCCCAGTCGAAGAAGTGGTCCAGCACCACCCACACCGAGAAGTGCAGCAGCGCATAGGTGAAGGCCCAGAGCCCCAAGAGACGCCTCGGCGTGATGGGCCAGGACCAGCCGGTGAGGATGCGCAGCGGCGTTGTGGCCAGGCTCGCGAGCAGGATGCGAAAGGTCCAGTCGCCGAGCGTATTGGTGATGAAGCTGATGGGGTTCGGGGTGAGATCGCCGGTGGCCGCGCGATAGCCCAGCCAGGCGAGCGGCGCCACGCACACCGCCCAGGCGGCGACCTTGAGCGCGATCCGCCCGCGCCGCGTCACGTGAGGCTTAGTAGAACTTCTTCAGATCCAACCCCGTGTAGAGCGAGGGCGACCTGGTCCCCGTAGCCGTTGAAGGGCAGGGTCTTCCGACGGCGGAACTCCCCGATGCGCCGCTCGGTGGCCTGGCTCCAGCGGGGATGATCCACCGTGGGGTTCACATTGGAGTAGAAGCCGTACTCGCTGGGCGCCGCCTTCTCCCACGCCGTCTTGGGCTGCTCGCTGGTGAGCCGGATGCTACGATGCTCTTGCCGCTCTTGAAGCCGTACTTCCAGGGGATGACCACGCGCACCGGCGCGCCGTTCTGGTTGGGCAGCACCTGGCCGTACATGCCCAGCGTCAAGAGCGTGAGCGGGTGCATGGCCTCGTCCATGCGGAGCCCCTCGATATAGGGCCAGTCCAGCCCGCCCCAGCCGAACACGCCCTTCTTCTGGCCGGGGAACTGCTCGGCATCGTGGAGCGTGGCGAACTCGACGAACTTCGCCGCGCTGGTGGGCTCCGACCTGCTTGAGGAGGGCCGAGAGCGAGTAGCCGATCCACGGAATCACCATGGACCACGCCTCCACGCAGCGGAGCGAGTAGACGCGCTCCTCGAGGGGCGCCAGCTTCAGCAGCTCCTCGATGTCGAAGGCTCGCGGCTTGGCGCAGAGCCCCTCTACCTTGACCGACCAGGGCCGGGTGCGGAGCGAGCCGGCCAGCCGAGACGAGGTCCTCCTTGTCGGTGCCGAACTCGTAGAAGTTATTGTAGGTGGTGGCGCTCTCGAAGGAGGTGGGCGGCTCGTTCAGGCTGAGCGCCGCGTTCTTCTGGGTGGCGAGCGGCTGGCCCTTGGGGGTGGCCGCCCGGGCGTCACGCGGAGTCAGGGCCAGGGCGGCCGCGCCCGCGATGAGGCCCCGCCGATGCCCAGGCGCATGCCCAGGCGCATGAAGGTCCGGCGGTCCAGATAGGCCGCGTACGGCGTAACGTCCGAGTAGGTGAACCGCTCCGCGCGCCTGATCAGCATTCCCCTGCCTCCCTGGTCTCTGGCTACCGACAGAGCCAGTCTACCAGGGCGCCCGCCCCCGGATTGTCACCGGATTGTCAACTCTCGGCGCCCGTCAGCGCAGCCGGACGACGCGGGTCCCGGAGAGCAGATCGGCCAGATCGCGGCCTTCCCGATTGAAGAGTGCGATGAGGGCGGCCAGGCCCAGGGTGAGCGCGGTGACGAGATTGCCCAGCGAGCGAAGCGCCGCGCGCCCATAGCCGGGGGCGCGGCCGTCGGAACGGACCACCGCGATTCTCAGCGCCATGCGGCCCACCCGTCTGGCCGCAGCCGCCGAGCACCACCACGTGGTAGATGACGTGGAGACCGACGCCGAGGCCGAGGATGCCCGCGTAGAACAGAGAGCAGCGTGATCGGCTCCCGCGGCAGCCCGCGCAGCGCCCATACGCCCAGCACCAGCCACATGGCGGCCAGGCTCCAGAGGACCAGGCCCAGCGCGGTGTCCGAGGAGCCCGGCGGCGAGGCGGCGGAAGATGCCCGCGCGCTGGACGCTCACCGGTCGGCGACCGCGTAGAGGCGGCGGTACTCCTCGTATCCGACCGACACGCGCCGGACGAAGTTGCGCGTCTCGTTGTAGGGGATCTGCTCCACCCACACCTCGAGGTCGTCGGACTTCCGCGCCGCCCACCACTCCTTCACGCGATTGGGCCCGGCATTGTACGCGGCCACCGCCAGCCGCGCTTCGCCGAACTCTCGAACGAGCCACCCGAGATAGGCCGCCGCCCAGCTCCACGTTCGCGGCGGGATCGTCGAGGAGGTCCCCCGTCCCGGAAGTCCATGCCCCGCGCGCGGGCGAGCGGCCGGGCGGTATCGGGCATGAGCTGCATGAGACCCCGCGCGCCCACGCGGGAGCGCGACGAGCGGATTGTAGGACGACTCCTCGCGCACCACCGCCGAGACGAGCAGCGGGTCCACCACGCCCGCGCTGCGCGGCGGTGGCGATCTCCACGCGCCAGCCCAGCGGATAGAACATGTCCCAGAACGGGCGCGGCAGCCACGGGTAGCCCGCGCGCGCCAGCGGGAGGAACTCGCGGCGGAGAATCCGCAGCGAGAGGTGATGGCGCGCGTCCTGGGCGAAGAGCGCGGAGACGGCGTAGAGCCGCGCCGCCTCGCCGGCCGAGCGGCGGGCCACCTCTTCCAGCTCGCCGTCGGCCCAGGCGCCGAGCCCGGCGCCGCGCAGCGCGGTGGCCTTGGCGTAGCGCGGCTCCTCGCGGAGAGGCTCGAGCGCGTCCGCCGGCAACGTGATGGGCGTCTTGAGCTCGCGCGCGATGGGCACCGCGGCGCCTCGGCGCTGGAGCCGCGCGGTGGCGAGGATGCCGAAGTACCCGCGCGGCTCGCGTCCCACGCTCTCCATCCACTGGCGGCGGTGGCCAGGTCGAGCTCGCCCCGCTCCTCGTAGGCCCGGCCGATCCAGTAAGTCGCGTTGTCGCGGTAGGCCTGGCCGCCGGGGAGATTCATGAGCCGATTCCACCGCGCCGTCGCGCCCTCGTGAGTCGCGCCGGAACCACGACATCCAGCCGAGGCGCCAGAGCGCGCGCCCCGCGTCGTCGTCGTCCCCGTACTCGAGCACCAGGCGCGCGTAGGTGGCCTCCGCCTCTACGGGCTGCGCCTGCGCCTCCAGGAGCTGCGCGCGGAGGAGCAGGGCGTCGCTCGCCTCGCTGCTCCGCGGGTGCTCGCGCACGAGGCGGTCCAGCGTGACGATGGCCGCCTGCGGGGTCCGCGTCTGCTGGAGTCGCGCGCGCTCGAGCAGCCAGGTGGCGCGCCGCTCTCCCGGGGCGGCGGCGATCGCGCGGTCCACCGCGCGCAGGGCCTCGTCGGACTTCCCGAGTCGGCGCGAGGCCTCCGCCGTCACGCGGAGGGCGCGGAGCAGCGGATCGCCGCCGATGCCCTCGGCGATGAGCGCGTCCGCTCTCGACCCGGGCCTGGGCGGCCTGGCCCCGGCCAGCAGCCGCTCGGCGCGGTCGACGCCGCTCGCGCGCGTGAGAGCGAGGCGCCGGCACCCGCGGTCCGTCAGGCTGCGCTCGCGATCGCGCGCCGCCGGGAGCGGAGGAGAGCGGGGCGGTGATCCAGATGCCGCGGAAGAGCCGCAGCGCCTCCTCACCCTGACCGGTGGCTTCGAGCGCGTCGGCCAGACCGAAGCGCGCCGCCGGGCTGTCGCCGTGCTCGGGATAGCGGTCGAGGAAACGCCGGTACAGGACGATGGCGCCGGCCGGGTCGCCGACCCGCGCAGACTCGCGCGCGGCGAGGAGCAGCGCGGCCGGCAGCAGAGGGCCTGAGCCGGCCAGCTCCACCGCCTGGGTGGCCGCGCCGGGAGCCGCGTGGATCCTGGAGCTGCGCGAAGCGTGTCGGCCTGCAGGTACAGCGCGTACTCGGGGATAGGCCCGACCATGGCCGCGGCCTCGCCAAAGAGCCGCGCGCGGCGGCCGGCAGATCGCGGGCGCGCTTGGTGGCCAGACCCAGGGCGATGGCATCGGCCCGGGCGCGCCCTGGAGCTCCTCGGGGAGATGGGGCAGCGCCCTGGAGGCCAGGGCCACCGAGGCCACGGTGAGGACGACAGAGCGCCAGATCCCGCGACGCCACATGCTAGAAGTCTACCGGAGAGCCCGCGGCCGCCCATGGTTCGCGCGACGCGGCGCGTATAGAAGATGCGCTGGAGCGCGGTGAGGTGGGTGAGAGCCTCCAGCACCACCATGGCCGGGGCCATGAGGTGGAAGGTGGCGCCGGCGATGAGGACGATGAGCCGCTCCGGCCGCTCCATGAGCCCGATCTCGCAGGAGATGCCGATGGACTGGGCTCGGGCCTTGGTATAGGACACCATCACTGTGCCGACCAGGGTGGCCATGGTGAACACGCAGAGCGTCCACTCACCTATACGTTGGCAATAGACGATGAGTCCCAGGAGCACTACCAGGTCCGAATAGCGGTCCACCACCGAGTCCAGGAAGGCGCCGAAATCGAGTCCTGCCCCGACAGCCGCGCCAGCGAGCCGTCGAAGAGGTCGAAGAGCCCGGCCACGGTCAGCAGCGCGGCGCTCGGTGCGGAGCCGCCCGTCCGCGAAAGCCCACGCGGCAAGCGCAGGACACGCCGAGGCCGGCCACGGTGAGGTGGTTGGGCCGCACACGGGCGCGGAGCAGGAGCCGCGCGACGGGGTCGGCGGCCCGCTGGACGGGGACCTTATAGCGGCTTGAGGAGAGCATCTTCCAGGGCAGTCGCGAAGCCGGTCCATCTGGGCCGGATCCTCCACGCGCCGTCCCTGCCGGCCCGTCACGTAGAAGGTGTCGTAAGCCTGCTCGATCTCGGTGGCGATGCGCGCGCTGCCGATGTCGAGGCCGAGCGACTGGAAGGTGCGCGTGATGAGGTAGAGGAGGCCCACGCGATCGGGGCACTTCACTTCCACCACGGTGTGGGTGTCAGAGAGCTGGTTGCCCACCGAGATCTTGGGCGGCCCTGCCACGGCCTCCGGCCGAGCGGCCGCCCCGGCGCGCGGCCAGCAGCTCCTCCACCGACTGCTCGCCCCGCAGCACGCGCACGGAGCGCGGCCGAGCGTCCGCCGCCAGCGGGCATCCTCGGTCACGGCCTCGCCGAAGGGGTCGTTGACCTGGAAGGTGTCGATGGCGATGCCGTCGGCCCGCGTATGGATCTGGGCGGAAAGGATATTGATGCCCTCGGCGGCCAGGGTGCCCGCGATGAGCGCGAAGAGTCCCGGCACGTCGCGTGGTCACGATGACCAGCTCGGCGGAGCCGAGGTCGGATGGTGGAAGAGCTCGGTCGCGCACCACGCTCTCCTCCAGCCGCTCGCACCAGCCGGAGGTGGGCGGCGATGCGCTGGGCGCGAGGTGGTGACGAGATAGCGCTCGGACATCATGGCGAGCGTGGGCGCACGGCTGGCGCACGCGCGATCCGCCGGCCTGCCTCCGCTCACGCGCTCGGCCACCGCCTCGCGGCTGGGCCGCTCGAGCTTGCCGCCGGTGAGGCGAGGCCAGCGTGCGCGTGTACACCTCCCAGAGAATGCGCGCCATCCAGCCGCGTCATCACCCCGGCCCCACCGCGCGCATGTCGGAGAAGGTGAGGAGGTAGAGCATGCGCAGCCGGTCGGGATTCCCCACCACCTCGGCGAGCGCGAGGCCACCGTCTTGGGGGTCGTGGATGTCGCGCCGCTGGGCGATGTGGGACATGCGTGAGGTGATGCGCCACGAGGAGGATCACCGCGCTCCGCGTCCTCGGGCGGCAGGCCGATGCGCGCGGTCAGCTCCTGGATGAGCGGGATGCCCCTGGCCACGTGGCCGTGGCCCTTTCCCTTGCCGATGTCGTGCAGCAGCATGCCCACCATCAGGAGATCCGGGCGCGCTCACCTCGTTGAGCACCTCCGCGATGCCCTCCGCCTCCGCCGACTGGCCGGGGGCCAGCGCCTCCAGGTTCTCCACGGCGAGGAGCGAGTGCTGGTCGGCGGTGAACCTGATGGTAGACGTCGTACTGCACGAGGCAGGTCAGCGCGCCCCACTCCGGGCAGATAGCGGCCCAGCACGCCCAGCTCGTGCATCTCCCGCAGCGTCTGCCAGTGCGCCCCCAGCTTGCGGCAGATGGCGAGGAAGAGGTCGCGCACCTCCGGCGAGCGCCGGAACGCGTCGTCGACCAGGTCGAGCGACTCCTCGATGGCGCGCTCCACGTCGATGCCGAGACTCGAAGCCGAGCTGGTGCGGTGCCAGAACACCTTCATGAGGCGCGCTGGGATCCTCGCGGAACGCACGCCCGTCGGCGTCCGCCAGGTGCAGCGAGCCGTCCAGCACGAAGAGCCTGTCGGCGAGCGCCTCCTGGCGGAGCGGCGCTGCACGGCGGCGCGGACGGCGAGAGCGTCTCCCGGCAGCGGGCGATGGAGCCGCCGGGACACGCGGTGGATCACACGCGCGTGGAGGTAGTAGTCGCGCATGAACTTCTCGACCGCGAGGACATCTCGTCGCCCAGCGTAGCCGAAGTTCCTGGCGATCTGCGGGCTGGACATCGCGCGAGAGCACGTCGTTCTTGTGGCCGGACAGGAAGTGCAGCTCGTTGCGCACCCGCCACAGGAAGGTCAGCGCGGCGTCGGCCGACTCCTGCTCGCGGCCGGTGATGAGCCGCTTGTCGGTGAGCTCGCGCAGCGTGCGCGTGCCGAACTTGGTGGACGCCAGCCACATGGCGGTGTGGATGTCCCGGAGCCCGCCCGCCGACTCCTTCACGTTGGGCTCGCCCATGTAGGGCGAGCCGCCGAACTTTCGGTAGCGCTGGTCCCGCTCGGCCATGCGTCGTCTCGAGGAACTGGGCGAAGTCCTTCCGATAGACGTTCTCGGCCAGCACCTTCCGGAAACGGTTGAAGAGCCGGCGGTCGCCGACGAGATACCGCGCCTGCTGCATGGAGGTCCGGCTGGCGAAGTCGGTCCGCGCCATGGCCACGCAGTCGGGCAGGCTCCGCACCGCGTGACCGATCTGGAGCCCCAGGTCCCAGAGCGTGTAGAGCAGCCCCTGGGTCGCCCGCTGGACGTACGGCCCCATCTCGCCGTCGAAGATCACCATGAGGTCCAGATCGGATAGCGGATGCAGCTCCCCCGGCCATAGCCGCCCAGCGCGACCAGGACCATGGGCGCCGGAGCCAGGCCTTCCTTGCGCCGGAGTCTTCTGACGAGAGGCGATAGATCGTGGTGAGGAAGGTGTCCATGAAGGCGGCATAGGCCTGGACGGACTGCTGGCCGGAGGCGCCGCCCAGGTGGGCGGCGCGGAGAAAGTCCACGTTGGAAGCGAGATGCTGGCGGAGCAGCTCGAGGCGAAGCCGGCGCCGGCGCTCCGCGCGTTCGGCCGGCTTGCCCTCGAAGCCCTTCTCGGCCTCGGGCCTCGACGCGGCGGAGCTGCCGGAACAGCTCGGCTGACATGCCGAGACGTTAGCATGGCGGGAGCCGATCCTGAATCAAACCTGACGCGGACTTGCCCGCGCGCGTTACAATGGTGCCCCGATGCGAAAGATCTGGCGCGAGACCCTGGACAAGGTCACCCCCTACGAGGCCGGCCCTCCCTGGAGCAGGTGGAGAAGGAGCTGGGCCTCCCATCGGTGATCCGGCTGTCCGCCAACGAGAACCCGCTGGGCCCTCCCCAAAGGTTGCGGAAACCCTCCGCCGCGAGGCGGAGCGCGTGCATCTCTATCCGGACGGTGGCTCCCAGAGGGTGCGGGCCGCGCTGAGTGAATGGATCCGGGGTGGACGCGGGCTGGATCATGGTGGGCAAACGGCGCCGATGAGCTGATCGGCTTCCGTGGGCGGCGCGCGCGTTCGCGCCCGGCGACGAGGTGGTGCTCCCGCATCCCTCCTTCGAGCCCTATAGCACCGAGGCCCTGCTGTCGGGAGCGGACGTGGTCTTGAGTCCCCTGCGCGGCTACGAGACCGACCTCGACGACATGCGCGCGCGGGTGACCGCCTCGGACCAAGGCGATATTCGTCTGTACGCCGCACAATCCGGCGTCGACCATCGTGAAGGCCGGCCCGCTGCGCCGTTTCGCGGAGTCGTCTGGCCGCGGACGCCCCGCTCGTGGTGGTCGACGAAGCCTACCGAGGATTTCTGCGATGATCCGGAGACTCCCGACGGCGTGGGGCTCGGTGCGCGAGTTCCCCTTCGTGATCTCGCTCCGGGCACGTTCTCGAAGATCGCCGGGCTGGCCGGCCCTGCGTATCGGCTACGCCATCGCGCAGCCGGATATCATCAACCGGCTCAATCGAGGTCCGCGCGCCCTACAACGTGAACCGCCTGGCCCAGGTGGCGGCGGTCGCCGCGCTGGAGGACCGCGCCACCTCGAGCGCACCCGCGCCCACATCCTCGCCGAGCGACCGAAGCTGGCGGCGGCGCTGCGGCAACGCGGCTCCATCGTGCCCGCCGTCACAAGCGAACTTCCTCCTCGTCAAGGTGGACGCCCGCGCGGCTGTCCTCCGTCGAGGCGCTCCTCAAGTCGGGCATCCTCGTGCGCGACGGCGCCGGCATTGGCTTTCCTGGCCACCTTCGCATCACCATCGGCACCGCTGGGCCGCGAATGCGCGGATCCTGGAGGTCTGGGACCGCACCCTGGGGGCCTGAAGCCCGTCACCGGCAGTCCGCCCCGAGGCTGGTCGCCCGCGCGCCCCCGGGAGATCCGCGCAGCCGCGCCACCGTCCCATCCTCGCCAGACGTCTCCACCCTCAGTGATGTCTACCTGCGCGCCGCCCGGCGTGGCGCCCATTTCGCGGAGGTCCCGCACCAGCGTGTGGCGCCCGATGAGGAGCACGAGACCCGACAGGGAGAGCAGGCAGCCGGTGACCAGTACCGGGAGCTTGAGCCCGACGGAGTCCGAGGCCAGGCCGATCAGCCACGGCGACACCGCGTCGCCGAGGAGATGCATGAGCATGGTGGTGAGGGCAAAGCCCCGCGCGCGGAGGGCGGCCGGCAGCACGTTCGCCATCGCCGCATTGAGCGGCCCGATATTGATGAACAGCAGGGAGGAGCATGACGAACATGGCGGGCCAGAACACCAGCGGCTGCGGGGAGAGAATGGCGAACAGCGTGAAGACGATGGAGGCGGTGAGCGACCAGCCCGAGAGCACGAAATCCGCACCCGGTGAGCGACGCGCCAGCCGCTGGGCCAGCCGGCCGCCGATGAGCGTGCCCAGGAAGCCCGCCACCACCAGAAGGCCGCCGAACGTGGTCGTGGCCACCGCCAGCGGGATGCCGCGCTCGCGCACGAAGTAGGCGGGCGCCCAGGTGGCGAGCCCGCCCATCGCGAAGGTGTAGATGATCTGCGCGGCGGTGTTCACACACATAGCTCTTCCGTCGGAAGAGGGAGCGCGTGGAGACCTCCGGCGCGGGCCCGGACGGGGGAGCGGCGTCGAGGCTCCCGCGAGGGGCTCGGCCAGCAGCAGGAGGACGAAGGCCAGAGCCACGCCCGGCGCGCCGGCCACGAAGAAGGCCGCCTCGCCACCCGTACGCCTCGCCCACCACGCCGCCCACGATGTGAAGCCGAGCGCGCTGCCCACCGGGATGGCGGCATAAAAGATGCCCAGCATCGCAGCCCGGCGCGCGGGTGGATAGCAGTCCGACAGGAGCGGCGGCGTCACCACGCCATAGCCCGCCTCGCCGATTCCGGTCACCGCCCGCGCGAGGAGGAGCAGCGCGTACGAGGTGGCGAGCCCAGAGCCCACAGTGGCGAGGCTCCAGATGAAGATGCCCACCGCCGCCAGCCGCATCCGGCTCCCGCGATCGCCCAGCCAGCCCGCCAGAGGACAGGCGAGCGCATAGGTCACGATGAACATGGACTGGAGCAGGCCGCCCTGCGAATCCGAGAGACGGAGATCGGCGAGGATGAGCGTCAGCGTGGCGGCGGCGACGTAGCGATCGAGGTAGTTGAGCCCATTGAGCGCGGTGAGCGCGCCCAGGATGAGGCCGGGCCGGCCACGCCAGGCGCTACCGGCCATGGACGCCGAACCGCGAAGGGGAGGGCGAGAGGAGCAGGCGGATGACGTCCCGGACGAGCCGGTATCCCACGCCGCGCTATCGCGTGGTGGACTTGCCGCTCTTCGGGGTGGGCTTCGCGGGAGCCTTCGGCGCCGGCTTGGTGGCCCGGCTATTGGACTCGTCCCGCTCGTTGCGAATCGACTGCACCTGCTTCTCGAGGAGGGCGACGCGCTCCTGCGCCTGGGCCGCCTGCGTGCGCAACAACTCCGCCTCCGCATACACCGTCTTGAGCTCGGCACGGAGGCGCTCCACGTCCCCGCGGCTCTCGCTCCACTTGGCCCAGAGCACGGCGACCAGGACCACCAGGAGCAGGGCGGCCACCATGAGGGCCCACGGACGGCGGGGGCGGACGAGGTCCGGCCCGCGCAAATCCAGCTCTGCGTCGTCCATGCGATCGCCGCCCCGTAAATCCATGGCGCGGAGTCTAGCACCGCCGGCAACGGTCGGCCAGGGGTCTGCTAGACTCGGAAGCGTGGAGCCCGGATTGCTCGCCCGCTTCTTCGCGCGCGTGACCCGGAGCGCCGTTCGGCGATCTCACGCTGGACGACGCGCGCCCGCGGCGGCGTACCTCACGCGACCTCCTCACGCGCTTCGCGCGCACCGAGGCGCTGGCCGCCATCGACGCCCTGCCCGGCCGGCGACTGCCCACCGTGGTGGACGCCCTGCTGGAGATCCAGCGGGTCTGGGAGTGGGAGGGTGCGCGCTTCGATCCCGGCAAGGAGCGCGCGGTGCGCCGCCACATCGGCGACTACACGCTGTTCATGACGGGGCTCTTCCGGGAGCACGTCGAGCGGCTCGCGGTGGTGGACTACTACGAGGCGGAGGGCCGGCGCGCCTATCGCTTCCTCGCCGAGCCTGGGCCGAGCCGGGGGCGAGCTCGGACGCCTCCTTTTCGCGAGGCTCGCTCGCGGGTTCGAGCGCTATGCCGGAGCCTTGACCTATATCCGAAAAGTCTACTCCCGCGACACGCCGCTGCCCTGGCGCGGGCTCGCCGCGCCGTGACCCGGCCCGCCCTCGAGGCCGCGCTCGCGGGCGGCCCCCTGCCCGATCTCACCGCCGTGCCCGCCGACGTCCTCGAGGCGGAGCTCCGCGAAGCTGGGGCGGCAGCATCGGCGCCGGCGCCGCGCCGCTGCTCCAGCGGTCTCGCCGACGGCGCGCCGGACAAGTGTGTGCGCAAGAGCGCCCGGCGCGCGCTCTATCGCCTCGGCCCAGGCCGGCGTGGCATCGGCCGCGACCGCCGCCGCGGCCGCCCACCGGCCCCCTCATCCGGCGCCAACCGGAGCTGCGCCACCGCGGCCTGGCTGTCCGGCATCGACGGCTCGGGCTCGCGCGCGGCCTGATCGTTTTCGAGGGTGGGCTGGGCGGGCGGGCCTGCGGCTCTGCTCGCTCATCCTCAACGACGAGGCGGGGATCCTCGAGGCCGCGGGCGGTCCGGTCACCCGCAGGCGGCTCGAGACCGAGCAGCGCGCGCTGCGCGAGTCCCAGAAGCTGCCCTGCGGCCACCGCGCCGGAGCGCGCTCCAGGCCCTGGTGGCGGAGGCCCGCTGGCGCTGCACGCGGCGCGCGCACCGCGCCTCGCCCTGAGTTCGCGCGCTGGCGGCTCTCTTCCCGCCGCGTCCCGTGCCCGATCCGCTGCTCGCCGACGCCGCGCCGCCGACCACGGTCGATCCGGAGCAGCTCGCGCAGGGCGCGTCGCCGTCTCGAGCCGCCGGGAGCCGGGCGGCTGGTTCGTGGACTCCCGGCGCCCTCCGCGAGGACGCGGTGGCCCTGCTGGAGGCCCGCGACGAGCCGGCTGGTGGTCTCGGAGCAGATCAAGGCCGAGCGCGAAGCGGCCATCGTGGATGCCGCCATCGCGAAAGTCTTCACGCGGAGCGCGCGGCGCTGGGCCGCGGCGGCTGGGCGAGATGGCGCTGGTCTTCGACGCGACAGATCGGCAGCAGCCGGCGCGGGCCCGCGCCGCCGCCGCCGCGCTCGGCCGACGGGGGCCGGCGGCGCCGAGGCCATCCCCTTCGCGCGGCGCGCTGGCGCAGCGCGGGCTCGAGGTGGCGCGGGCGAGGTCACGCTGGGGCGCGCGCGCCCGAAGACGTGAGCCGCGCTCCCGCGCGCCTGTCGGCACGCTCATGATCCCCGTGCGTGCGCGTCGGCCACGCGACCGGATCCCGTGGCGCTCACCGGCTGCACCGTGATCCTGCCCGACCGGCCCGCGGTGGGCGGCGTCGAGATCCGCGGCTGGGCGGCGGGCGTGCACGGCCCGGTGCCTCGACCCGCGCCACCCTCGTCCCCCACGTGGATGCGGTGGTGCTGGCGGAGCGGCAGCGCCTACGGGCTCGAGGCCATCTGGGGCGTCATGCAGTACCTCGAGGAGCGCGGCGTGGGCTTCCCCGTTGCGCGTACCGTGGTACCGCACGTGGCCGGCGCCATCCTCTTCGACCTCGGGCGTGGGCGATCACTCGCGTGCGTGCCTGACCGCGCCATGGGCCGTGCGGCGGCGCGGGCGGCGCGCGCGGGCGCATGCGAGAGAGGGCAATGTGGGCGCGAGCACGGGCGCCACCGTGGGCAAGCTCCACAAAGATCGAGCGCGCCATGCGCGGCGGCCTCGGCTGCGCGGTGGTGGAGGGAGCCGGCTTCGTCACCGCCGCCGTCATGGCGGTCAACGCGGTGGGCGACGTGCGCGACGGCGAGACCGGGCGGCTGGTGGCGGGCGCGCGCGACGCCGGCGCCGGCGAGCGCCTGGTGGACACCGCGCGCCGGCGCTGGCCGCGGGCGCGCCACCGCCCGTGTTCCGTCCCTCAGAACACCACCATCGGCTGCGTGGTCACCGACGCGCGCCTCGGCAAGGCGCGAGGCCGCCCGGTGGCCGCGCTGGCCATGGACGGCTGCGCGCAGGCGCTCGTCGCCGCCGCATCTGGCCACCGACGGCGACACGCTCTTCTGTCTCTCGATCGGCGACCGCGGCGCGGATCCCGCCCCGGTGGGGCCAGGCGACGCGCGCGGTGGCGGCAGGCGATACTGCGCGGCGTGCGCGCGGCGACGGGCTGCCGTGGCTGCCGGCGGCGAGCGACCTCAACCCTGACCCATGGGAGAATCCCGTCGAGGCCAGTACGGTCCCACCGTCCTCCGGCTGTTCCTCGGCGTGACCTTCCTGATGCATCGCCTATCTCGCCCCTCGTCGTCTACACGCCCCTGCGGGCGCCGCTGGCCCTCAATGCGAGGATCGGCATCCTGCTGCCCGAGGTCGCCGCGTGGTACCTGATCATCGCGCACGGCCTCGGCGGCATCATGCTGGTGCTCGGCTCTGACGCTGCTGGGCCGCCCTGGCTAACCTGCTGGTGGATGCTGGGAGCCCTCTTCTTCGTCCACCTTCACCAGGGCTACTTCATCAATGGCGGTGCTCGCGGACAACGCGCCGCGGCCGGCGTGGCTACGAGTGATGCGCTCTCGTGGTGGGGCGACGTCGCGCAGGCGCTGCTGGGCGGCGGCGCTGGCGGTCACCCGGCGGGCTGAGCGCCGCGGACTGAGCCGCGCCGCGCGCGTCAGGTCCCGGATCTCTTCCCTGCCGCAGCCCCAGCGAGCGGAGCGCGGGCTCGTCGTTGGGAGGTGGAAGAGCGCGGCCGGCGAGCCGCTCGGATCCGTTCCGGTGCTCGATCCACTGCCAGGGCGGGACGGCGAAGCAGTCGCCGGGCTCCCAGCGTGAGGATCGCGTCGCCGACGCGAGTCTCGCCGCGCCCTCGATCACGTGGAAGACGCCGCTGCCTGTCCGCCGCTCGGCCCGCGTGGCCTCACCGGGTCGCAGCCACTGCGCCTCGCACCCCATGGTGGCCAGCGGCGGGGCGCCGGTGCGCGGATTCACGTAGCGGAGCGTCACCGCCTGCTCCCGCGGCGGCGCCGGCCGACAGGCGCGACGAGCGCCTCGCGCACCTCGCGCCAGGGCCAGCGCACCTGTGGATAGCCCGTTTCCGGATAGCGCGAGCGCTGCGCGGCACCAGCCCGGCCGCGGTGAACTCGTCCTCGCGAGGAGTCGGTGACCGTCCCGGCAGTCTGCGCCGGGCGCATCTTGGACGCCCACGAGGCCCTCGAAGGCCCGCACCAGCGGGATGTCGAGACCATCCAGCCAGATCACGGGCTCGCTGACCTCGTGGCCGTGATCGTGCCAGCGCATGGGCGGGGTGATGATGAGATCGCCCGGCTCCATCTCGCAGCGCACGCCCTCCACCGTGGTGAAGGCCCCACTGTCCCTCGACGACCAGGCGAGCGCGGCGGGCGTGTGGTGATGGCTGGGCGCCGACTCCCCGGGCATGGATGATCTGGAGCCCGCGCGTACAGCGTGGCGGTGGCGGACGAGCGCGCCAGGAAGCCCGGGATTGCAGAGAACGAGCACGCGGCGCTCCGCCTGCTCCATCGGCACGAGGCGGCCGGCGGCGAGGAGCTGCGGGCGCAGCTCGGTCCACCGCCACCGATGCGGCACCACGCGAGGGACGCGCTCCTGTGGCGGGAGCTGATGGAGCGCGGCCCAGAGCGGCGCGAGGGAGGGGCGCTCGAGATCCGCCGAGTAGGCGGACGGAGCGGGCCTCGTCGCGAGTCGACAGCGCGTTCACGTCCATGTGGCCCCTCGATCGGTGCCCCAGAATACGGCGCGGCGGCAACCGGGTCAAGGCGAGGCGCTCCGCGCGGGCGGTCGCGCGGCCAGCCAGAAGCACGCGGTCTGCCCATCACGCAGAAGCCGGAGGCGAGGAGAAACGCCATCGCGGTAGCTGCCGGTGACGTCGTAGATGGCGCCGCCCAGCCAGGGGCCGAGCGCCCCGCCGATCCCGTTGCCGAGGCTCAGCGCGCCGTAGATGCGGCCGAACTGGCGGCCCGGAAGAGCTCCGACGCCATGGCGGTGATGATGGGCCCGCGCGCGCCGAAGCCGGCGCCGAAGAGGAGCGCGTACGACGTACAGCGACGCCGGGTGGTGCCAGCGTCTCGAGCGAGAGCAGGGCGAGCGTGCCGAGCGCGGTGCAGGCGTAGGAGAGTCTGGCCGACTGGGCGCGCGGCCGATCCGGTCGGCGGCGAATCCGAAGACGATGCGGCCCAGCACCGACATGAAGCCGGTGAGGCCGAAGATGCCCGCCACGAAGAGACGCGGGAACCCCTGGTCCACCGCGAAGGCCACCTGGTGGGTGACGACGGGAAACACCGCCAGCGGCGTGAAGAAGGTAGGCGAAGAAGAGCGCCCAGAAGGCGCGGGTGGCCAGCGCGCCGCGGAGATTCCACGCCGCGCGCCGCCCCAGGCCGCCGCTGTGGGCCGGAACCGCGCGCAGGCGTCGCGCCGGCACGGTCGGCGGCGTCGGGGGCGTCGCGATGCCGAACCAGGCCAGTGGCAGCAGCAGCGGCGATGGTCCCCGCGCCGATGAGGAAGTACGCCTGGCGCCAGCCGTGGTTGGTGATCAGCCACTGGGCGAGCGGGCCCAGCACGAGAATGCCCACGCCCATCCCGGAAAAGGCCAGCCCCATCACGCTGCCCTGCCGCCTGCGCGAACCAGCGCGGAAAGCAGGCCGCGCACGGGACCCAGCCCACCGCGCAGGCCTGGCGGCCGCGAGCACGCCCGTCACCAGGTAGAGATGCCAGAGCGCGGTGATCCAGCTCCCCAGGAGATAGGACACGCCGAGGACCACGCCCTCGCCCAGCATCACCCGGCGCGGGCCCACGCGGTCCACCAGCGCGCCCACCAGCGGGGAGAGCACCCTGCACGATGGCGGACAGTGAGAACGCGCCCGCGGCCACGCCGCGCGACCAGCCGAACTCCTCCAGCAGCTGCGACGTAGAAGACCGGGAAGGAGAAGTATGAGCCAAAGGCGACGCCCAGCGTGAGCCAGATGGAGGCGATGAGCCGCCACGACCGCGCGCGGGTCGTGAGCACGCGGTGGCTCGGCTCAGCCGCGCGGGGTCATGAGCACGCGGTGGCTCGGCTCAGCCGCGCGGGAGTCCAGCCCGTCACGACGGCGGCGAAGCCGGCGGGATCGTCGAGCACGAGGTGGTGGTGGGCTCCGCGCACCTCGGCGAACTGGCCCAGGCGCACCGTGGTGGCCGCGCGCAGCATCTCGCTCGCGGTCCATCACCGGGCTTTTCATCCCGCGCACCACCAGCGTGGGACAGAGCACGCCGGGCAGGAAGGGCCAGGGGTCCACGGGCGGATGCGCGAAGACGCGCCGGTCGAACGCCCACTCCCACGCGCCGGGCCGGGCTCGACGGCGCCGACCTCGGCGAGATGGGCGAGGCGCGCGGGGGGCCAGCGTGTCCGGGGGCACGAGGCGGAAGCGGGCCACCGCTTCCGCGCGGCTCGCGAAGACCGGCCCGGGGCGCTCGACCTGGCCTCGCGGCGCGCTCGGCCATCGCCTCCGTCCAGACGCGTGAGCATGTCGGCGATGACGAGCGAGCCCACGCGCATCGGGTGCAGCGCGGCGAGGTTGGCGCCGACATAGCCGCCCAGCGAGTGGCCGATCACCGCGGGGGCGCGCCAGCCCAGCGCGTCGATCACGGCGGCGACGTCGGCCACGTAGTCCGAGAAGCGATAGGCGCCGAGTCTGACCATGCGCTGGCGCCGTGCCCGCGGAAGTCCGACCGGCGACCAGGTGGAAGCGCGCAGCGAGAGCGGCCGCCACCCCGTCCCACCAGTGGCTGTGCGCGGCGAGCGAGTGCAGCAATATCGCGGGTGGATCCCCCGCCCGCCCCCACTCGTAGACGCGCAACGCGAGGCCGTTGGCCTGACGGTGCGCGCCGTGCCGCAGCTCAGCTCAATAGGAGAAGCCCATGGTGCGCGTGTGATAGTGCAACCCGCCGTCCTGGACGATGAGGAACAGCGCCCGGCGGTCGCCGTCATTGTGGTGCGAGTGCATCTCGCCGGGCGGGTGAGCATCACCGTCCACGGCTCCCACGCCGACGCGGCGGCCGTCGATCATGGAGTAGCAGCGCGCTCGCCCTGCACGATGAGGGTCACCGCCACCGCGTTGTGCTGATGCGGCCGCTGCATCTCGCCGGGCGACAACGAGTTCAGCGAGAAGGTGAAGGACGGCAGCGCGACGTGGTCGGCCTCCAGCCCGGCGGTGCCGAAGGAGATGGACTTGCCCGGCATCTCCGCCGTCATCGCCATCCGGTGAATGGCGTCGAGCTGCCGGCCGATCTCGTCGGCGGGGAAGTGCGCGGCCTCGATGGGCGCGCGGCCAGCGGCGGGCGGCTGGAGCCGCTCGAAGGCCAGCATCGGCTCATTGGTCACCACGTAGAGGAGGCTGTCGGCGGCGGCGACGTGGACGGTCTCGCCGCCGCCGGGCAGGCAGAACGGCGTCGCCCTCGTCCCAGGCGATGACGTCGGCGCCCTGGGCGGACTCGCCGGAGCCCGCGATCACATAGTAGAGCCGCGCCGCTGGCGGCGAAGCGGGTGGCGAGGCGCTCGCCGGCGTGGATCCGGGCATAGCGCGCCAGCACCAGCGGGCGGTGGCGGGAAAGCCGATCGCCGAGCTCACGGGAGAGGTCGCAGGCGACGAGCCCGGTGGGCGCGGCGGGATCGAAGGCCCGGTCGCGCTCGGCGCGGAAGATATGCGCGGGAACCTTCGGCTTCTGGATATTGAAGCCGTCCAGCGACGAGTAATAGCGCGCGCTGCGTATAGGGCGTCTCGACCCGCGTGGCCATGTCAGGGCTCTCCTGGAAGGTGGGGAAGGACGTGCTTGGCCATCAGCTCCATCGAGCGGAGCACCCGCTTGTGCGGGATGCCGCCGAAGTTGGCGATGGCGAGGAAGTGGGTGAAGCCGATCGCCGCGTAGCGGCGCGCGACGCGCAGGATCTCGTCGGGATCGCCGATCGCGACCACGTCCTGCTCGACGAGGGTCTCGAACGGCCGCTGCACGGCGTAGAGCCGCGTGCGGACATAGCGCTCCATGGCGGGCCGCGCCTCGGCGCGTGCGTCCGCAATGCTATCGGCGCAGAAGGCGTGGAGCCCGAAGGGCGCGGTGGCCCCGTCGGCGCGCCCGCCGGCGCGCCACGAAGGCGGCGCGATAGGCCGCCGAGCCCCGCCGCCATCTCGGCCTGCGTCTCCGCGGAGGCGTAAGGGATGAACATGGCCGGCAGCCCGCGCGCGCCGATGCGGGCGCCGCCGTCGGTGCGGAGGGTGGCCACCCACACCGGCGGCCGCGGCTGCTGCACGGGCGTGACGTTGAGGCGCACGTCCTGCACCTGGTGATAGCGTCCCGCGTAGGAGAAGCGCTCCGCCCGTCCACGCGCGCGCAGCAGGATCTCGAGCGCCTCGTCGAAGCGCGCGCGCTTGTCCTCCGGGTCCACGCCGAAGCCCGCGTACTCGTGCGCGAGATAGCCCGAGCCCACGCCCAGGTTGAGCCGGCCGCCCGAGAGCACGTCCACCATGGCGTAGTCCTCGGCCACCCGCAGCGGATGGTCGAAGGGCAGCACCACCACCGCCCGAGCCGAGCCGGATGCGGCGCGTGCGCTGCGCGGCGGCGGCCAGGAGCACCGGCGGGCGCGGGACGGAGCCGTACTCGTGGAAGTGATGCTCGGCCACCCAGAAGGAGTCGAAGCCCCACTCGTCCGCGGCCTCGGCCTGCTCCAGCAGCTCGGCGTAGAAGTCGCCCGTCGTGCGCCCGAGCTCGGAGGGGTAGTGGTCGACGACCGAGAAGAGCCTGAGCCGCATCAGGACGCGGCGCCCTCGTCGCCCATGGGCGGGCGCAGCTCGTCGCGCGCGTCGGCGCAGCTTCTCGCCGAGCGCGCGCACCTCGTCCAGGCGCGTGGCGCTCCAGCCGGAGCGCGCCTCGGTGGCATAGCCGCCCCAGGTCCCCATGTAGTCGGGGCGCGAGAGCCCGCAGGGCGAACTCCGAGATCGCGGGCGGGATTGGTGAAGTCCGCCATGATGCCGACCTCGTCGAACTGCTCCGGGCGCTTGCCGTCCAGGAAGGCCTTGAGCGAGGCCGGCTTGGGCCCGTGCGGGAGGCCCACCGGATGCACGGTCACCATGCCCTGCTGCACCACGCCGCCCGCGCTGAAGAAGTCGCCGTGGTGATAGCCGAGCGTCTCGAGGTAGTCGAGGTTCTTGTGGAAGAAGGGCACCCACATGCCTTCCTGCTCGGCGCGCGCGCACGGTGAAGACGCAGAGATAGCAGCCGGGCAGCTTGAAGACGGTGTGGCCCGGACGGCGGCACGTGCGAGCGGTCGGCGATGAGCGGGCGCACGTCCTCCACCGCGAACTTGTAGGGCAGATAGTCGCCGCGCCAGCCCACCGCGTCGAAGGGATGGGTGGCGTGCACGCGCCGCGTGTAGATGCCGTCCACCTTCGAGACGATCTCGAAGCGGCCCGGACTCGTTGCGCGTGTCGAGCGTGCGCGGGAACTTGTAGTCGCTCTGGCTGTGGGTGAGGAAGCGCCCGGTGGTCGGGCGACTCGCCCTTCTCCGGATCGCCGGCGAAGGACTCGTACATCCAGTAGTACTGCGGGCCCGGCCGCGAGCGCGAAGCGGTGCGTGATGCCCTTGGGCACGATCAGGAAATCGCCCTTGCGGTACTCGATGGGCCCGAACGTGGTCTCGAGCGTGCCGCCGCCCTCGATGCACGAAGTACACGCAGCGTGGCCGAGTGGTGCTCGAAGAAGTAGTCCATCGGAGGCGGCGGGCGCGGTGACGTTCATCGCCACCGTGGCATTGGCCACCAGCCGCGCCATGCCGCGGTAGACGTCGCGCGGCGCCGGCGGTCGCCATCGTCGAGCGCGTGATGGGTGCCGCCCACCGGCCGCAGCGGCGACTCCCAGTCCGGCGCCCAGGCGCGCGCCGTCGAGCACGCGCGCCTCCGCGCGGCGAGCCAGTTGGTCGGCGGGTAGAGGTGGTAGGTGTGGCTCACCTTGCCGGCGAAGCCGCCCGCGCCCGTGCTCCTGCTCGTAGACGTGGCGCGAGGAGCGGGCCGGCATGGGGCGCCCGCGGGACGATGCCGACCTCGGGAATGCCGCCGAAGTACTCGAATTTTTCCATGGTTCTGGCCTCCTACGGTCTGATTCTACCCTCTTCGAGCCCGCCCGTGAGTAGTGTACGCTGGCGGCGCAGTCCCCGGCGGGCCTCCTCTGAGCGAGGTCGATCAGCGAGGGAGATCATGGACTTTCCCGAGTACCGGTTGGACTGGCAAGGTCGCGCTGATCACCGGCGCCGGCCGCGGAATCGGCAAGGGATCGCCGAGGTGCTGGCCCAGGCGGGCGCTGACGTGATCATCAACAGCCTCACCGCCACGCACGTCACGCCGCTGGCCGCCGAGCTCGCGCGCTCGACAGGCCGGAAGGTGGTCCCGCTGGTGGCCGACGTCGACGCGCGCCCCGACGTCGAGCGGGCGGTGGCGCAGGTCCCTCCGCGACTTCGGCAAGCTCGACATCCTCGTCAACAATCTCGGCGACTCGATCCGGGGCCCGCTGGTGAGCCTGTCGGACGAGGATCTTCCGCTTCGTGATGGACGTGAACCTGACCACGTCCATCCTCTGCACGCGGGCGGCGGGGCCGCACATGCTGGCCCGCGGCTCCGGCAAGGTGATCAACGTCGCCTCGTTCGCTTCGCTTCGCGGCGGCGCCGGGCTCAGCATCCACACCACGGCGAAGACCGCGCTGGTCGGGTTCACGCGGGCCATGGCGCTGGAGTGGAGCGCCGCGCGGCGTGCAGGGTGAACGCGGTCGCGCCGGGGTACTTCCCGGACGCGGTGACCGCCGGCGAGGCGGGCTATGCCGAGCGCGTGCAGAGCGCCAAGACCACGGTGCCGCTGGGCCGCGTGGGCCGGCTTCGCGAGGTCGGCCTGCTCTGCACTCTACCTGGCCGCGGCCGCCGCCTCCGACTACATGACGGGTCAGGACGCTCTACCTGGACGGCGGCGTCAGCCGCTCTCTAGGCGCCGCGCTCAGGGCAGCCGCGAGATCCCGCGCAGAATCCGCGCCGGTGAGCCTCGACGATGTGGAGCCCTGGTATCCGCGCGGTCGGCGAGGTAGATGAAGCCGCGGTCGTCCACCTCGACGTTGTTGGTCTGGATCGCCACCTTGCAGCGGTCGCCCCGTCCACCTTCACGCAGCGCGGCGGCGGTGGCGGCGGTGACGGCGGGAGTGAAGTAGCGACCTCGACGGGGCGGTAGGGATCGCGGATGTCCACCGCGCGCACCCCCGCGTTGAAGTAGGCGATGAAGACCAGCCGGCCGTAGTAGACCGGGGGTGAAGGGGATTCGTGGCTCGAGTGCGGGCCGAAGCGGCCGCCGCGCGCGCAGAAGTCGCCGGGCCGGGCCGGCACCTGGAAGGTGGACACGGAGAAAGGGCGCGCGTCGCGTCGGTGACATCCACCATGAAGTGAGAGCTGGCGGAACTCCTGGCACCTCGTTGCGCAGCGACTTCCGAGACCAGCAGCACGAACATGTCGCGCGACGGCCCGAGGCTGCTCCCCGCCCAGTCGGCGATGGGCATGGCCGAGAATCGGGTAGCTGGTATGAACCCGCCCCAGGCGGGCGACATGTCGAGCCGGCCGGATCTGCGGGTAGGAGATTCTCGCGCGTGGGCGCGAAGCGGTCCGCGACGCCCGGCTCGCCGGCGAGCAGGCGGTCGCGGTCCACGATCTGGAGCGCACCGGCGGCGCCGGTGCCGTAGGCGAAGTAGACGCGGTTCTTGTAGGCGATGGGCCCGTGCACTCCTTCCGGCGCGGTGCCGGTGGAGCCGGGCTCCTGGCCCGGCAGCCCGAAGTCGCGACGAATCGCGGCTGCGCCGGGTCCGACAGGTCGTAGATCTTGGTCATGCGATTCGTGCGCCAGTCCTGTGGCCGCCCGTCGGAGACGAGGTAGGCGTGTCCCGGTATCGCACTCCCACCAGTTCTCGTGCGTCTGGCCGAGCCCGTCGACCACGGTGACGACGAAGGCCGGCCGCGCGGGATCGGTGACGTCCCACACTTCATGGGAGAGATTGCCCAGCGTCCGCAGGAGATAGGTCTCGCCCCGCGCGCCGCGCGGCAGGGTGGCGCTGCTCGCACAGACGCACCATGCGAGGCGCCGCCCGCCTCGCCTCGCCGGCCGCGCCCGGGAATGTGGTGGAGGTAGCGCGGGCGCGTGGATCTCGTCACGTCCACGATGGAGGAGAGCGCCGTTGAGCTCCATCTGGCCCGTGAGGGGGCTGAGCTGGGTCCCGCCGTGATGGCCGACAGTGCGATCCAGCGCCGCCCCGGCGGTGGATCACCGGCTGATAGGCCGCGCGCGCCTGCAGCCCGGGTCATGGCCGACCAGGCCGCATGTCGCGCGATTCCGCGGGTCGGGCGCCCGGGGGCGATGGCGCGACGGCCTCGAGCAAAGCCAGCGCGAACAGAGCCGAAGAACGCGAGCGCCAATCCCCGGATCACCATGAGGGCTCCCCTTTCGCCGCCGACGTGGCCCGGCGCGGGCCCCAGCCTAGCACCCGCCGAGCCGCGGTATGCTATCGGCCGCACGAGCGGCTCACGAGCGCCACGACGAGAGGAGACCTGCATGTCGGCTCGAGAAGAAGGTCGTCATCGTCACCGGCGCGGCCAGGGCATCAGGCGCCGCGCATCGCCGAGGCCTTGCGCGCGCGAGGGCGCCCGCGTGGCCGCGCTGGACCTGGACGGGACGGGCGCGAAGCCGTGGCCAAGCGCACTGCGCGATCGCGAGGCGGACGCGCTGGCGCTGGCGCCTGCGACGTGACTCGCACGCCGGACACGCCGCCGCGCTGGAGGCCGTGCTGGCGCGCTGGGGGCGCGTGGACGCGCTCGATCAACAACGCGGGAGGCTTCGCCGTCATTCGCGCCACCGAGGACATCGACGAGGTGGAGTGGGAGGCCATCATGGCCTCGGAACCTCACCAGCGTCTTCCTTCTTCTCCGAAGGCGGTAGCGTTGCCGAGCATCATGAAGCGCCAGCGCTGCGGCCGGATCGTGAACTGGCCTCGGTGGTGGCCGGCGGGGCGGTGCGCGTCACCTCCCACTACGCGGCGGCCAAGGCGGGCGTCATCGGCTTCACGCGACATCTGGCGCTTGAGGTCGGCGCGGGACGGCATCACCGTCAACGCGGTGGCGCCGGGGCACCTTACCGCCACCGAGCGCGTGCTCAATCGCGCGCACGGCGGAGGAGACCGCGCGGTGGCGGCGGCCATCCCCGTGCGCCGGCTCGGCGAGCCGCGCGAGATCGCGGATGCGGTGGTGTTCCTCGCCCCGGATGCCGCCGCTTTCATCAACGGCGCCACGCTGGACGTCTAACGGCGGCCAGGTGATGATGTGAGCCCTCCCCGCCCCGGCGGCGTCGCATTGCCATCGCCGGGAGCAATACGTAACTGAACGAAGTACAA
>ERZ1370068.8893-contig-7711_pt1 | contig 34027 bp, 54 predicted proteins | sample MGYA00561227_ERZ1370068 | MGnify/ENA primary metagenome ERZ1370068 (study PRJEB38410, sample SAMEA6850437) | metagenome | study: Metagenomic assessment of the ecological functions of the soil: analysis of the soil microbiota associated with the...
AGTGTACTTCGTTCAGTTACGTATTATCAGGCCTCGACGGCTACGAGGTCTGCCGCCAGCTTCGCGCGCAGGAGTCGACGCGCGAGCTGCCGATCATGTTCTTGAGCGCCCTCGAGGACGTCAAGGACAAGACCCGCGGGTTCGAGGTCGGCGGCAACGACTACCTGACGAAGCCGTTCGAGGTGCTCGAGGTCAAGGCCCGCGTCCGGTCGCTGCTCAAGGCCAAGGCGTATGCCGACGCCGATTCGCGAGGCGATGGCCCGCGACCTGCTGCATCGCGCGCGAGATCCAGATGGGCATCCTGCCCACCGATCTCGCGGCGGCGACCAGCCACAGCGATCTGGACGTGCACGCGATCATCGAGCCGGCACAGAAGGTTGGCGGCGACCTCTATGAAGTTCTGCGCGCCTCCGACGACCGCCTCGTCGTCGCACTGGGCGACGTGTCGGGGAAGGGGATCCCGGCCGCGCTCTTCATGGCCATCACCGTGACGGTCCTGCGCACGCTCGCCCGGCACATCGTCGACCCTGCCGAGATTCTGCAGTCGCCTCAACGATGAGCTCGCCGAACGGAACCCGCGCGGCATGTTCGTCACGATGCAATGCCTGGTGTTCGACCTCGAGCAGCGGCCGCGTGTCGTGCGCGGGCGCCGGACACCACCAGCTGGCGATCCTCTCGCCGGGCCGGCCGCCGCGGCTCGCGTGTCCGTCGTCTGGACCGGCCGGCCGGGCTGATGGCGTCGAATCCAATCGAGCGCGAGACCTTCCCGCTCGAGCCGGGCGACACCTTTGTGCTGTTCTCCGACGGCGTGTCCGAGGCGATGAACGCCGTCGAGGATTTCTACGGTGAAGAACGACTGTTGACGGTGCTGTCGGCGTGCGCAGGCGCGTCGGCCGCAGACATCGTCACGCGGGTGCTGGGAGACGTTCGCGCATTCGCCGCCGGCGCGAAGCAATCGGATGACATCACCGTCCTGGCAGCGCGCTATGCGCCCGCGAACTGGAAGTTCGCGACTACAGCGCGAAATAGAGGATGTTCAGTCTGTAGTAGAGCGCCGATCGAATCGTCCCGGCGAGAACGCACGGATACAGCGGGCAGGTCGCCGTTGAGATGATCTGGATGGCCGGGTGCCGATCCATCCACGACATCAGCCGGTCCTGCTGGTCGCTGGTCAGATCCTGGACGTTTCGCACGATAACGGAGTCCGGCGCCGCCGGCACGTCCAGGCCTTCGTCCGGGTAGACCAGACGGCCGCAGGCAGCGGCAGGAACGGGAACCTGCGGGCGACTCACGCGTCTTCGGTGAGCCTCGCGGCGGGTCCGACCAGGAGCGTGTTCCACCCGCGCGCAGTTCTGGCAATCGACCAATCATCGATATCCGACGCCCTCCGTGGTCGATGTGCAGGCCGCTCCGGAGCGGTGCAAAATCCATGATCTCGGTGCGAACGTCTGTGCTCAGAATCACGGAAGAGACCTCTGGCGGATGTGTGAAGTTGGCTTGTGGAGGAACGTTTCAACGTCGGGGTCCGATGCAAGCGACTATACACGAACCGACACTATAGTGCAAATATTGACTTAAAAGTGCTTTCAATGACTAATCGGCGGCCATATCGGGCCCTCGTGAGGCCGTGGGCCTCCACGCCACCGCCGACTCAGGCAGCCGCTGGCGCGAAACGATCCGCTGCCGTCGTGGAACGAAGGATCCAGCGAAGGTGTGTATATGCCTTGCCCGACATGTATATACCTAATGGGCATGTTTGAACCATGCCGTCGGCCTTCGAAATCATCGCGGAGCCCAACCGCCGGGCGATCTTGAGCCTGCTGCGTCTCGTCGGAGCGAGTCCGTCGGCGACATCGAGCGTCAGCTTCGTACTGCCGCAGCCGACCGTGTCGAAGCACCTGCGGGTGCTGCGCGAGGCCGGGTTCGTGGAATCACGAATCGAAGCGCAGCGGCGCCTCTATCGACTGAGACCGGAGCCGCTCATGGAGCTCGACGCCTGGCTCGTTCCCTTCCGGCGCTTCTGGTCGAAGCACGTCGATGCCCTGGAGCAACACCTGGACCAAGATGGAGAAGGCGCCATCTGTGAAAGGAAAGGAAAAAGACATGAGCAGCCGTGAGCAATACGCGCCAGGTGCCGCTTCTGGCGCCGAGGTCCGAAAAGATGGAGACAAGTGGACGCTCGTTCTCGTCCGCGACCTCCGCCACCCTCCTGCCAAGGTCTGGCAGGCGCTCACCGACCCCGAGCATCTACGCGAATGGGCGCCGTTCGATTCCGACCGGAACCTCGGGACCGTCGGCACCGCAAAGCTCTCGACGGTGGGAGCGCCGACGCCGCACGTATCCGAGACCCAGGTGAAGCGGGCCGACGCGCCGAAGGCGCTCGAATTCAACTGGGGTGGACAGGACATCCGCTGGGAACTGGAGCCGCTCGAGCGGCGGCACTCGGCTCACGCTGTGGCACAACATCGACCGCGGATTCATCTCCGATGGGCGCGGCTGGGCTGGCACATCTGCTTCGACGTGCTGGAGCGGTTCCTCGCCGGGCGAGCCGATTGGACGCATCGTCGGCCCTGACGCGATGAAGTTCGGCGGCTGGCAGCGGCTGGACGCCGAGCGCGCGAAGCAATTGAACGTCGAGCCTCGGCTGGCCTTCCAGCCCGCGGACCCGACCATGCCACGCTCAAAGCAACAGCCACGGAATCTGCCTCCTGCGTTGATCGACGAGAAGATCAAGGAACTTGGGGACTGGCGCGGGAAGACGCTCGCGAAAGTGCGCGAAATCATACACGAGGCAGACCCTGAGATCGTCGAAGAGTGGAAGTGGATGGGGACTCCCGTCTGGTCCCACGGCGGCATCGTCTGCACGGGAGAGACGTACAAGAACGTCGTCAAGATGACATTTGCCAAGGGAGCTGCGTTGAAGGACCCTTCAGGTCTATTCAACTCCAGCCTCGACGGGAATGTCAGGCGCGCCATCGACATCCACGAAGGCGACAAGATCGACGAGGCGGCCTTGAAGATCTCATCCGCTCCGCGCGGCGGCGCTCAATATCCATATCAAGGGCAGGAGCAAGCCGCCCCGCCGGGCGGGCGGCTGAAAAACCTCGTGCCGATCTGCTGTACTATGCGGGCCCGGCTGATCCAACGCGCTCAAGGACCTCGAGGTGCTCGACGACACGCTGGTCGATCTGATCGACGGCGCGTCGGCCGAGGAGAACGACATGGTGGTGATCCCTCGGTTCGCCACGCGGAACGGCAAGCCTCCGAGCCGATCCTTCCCTGACGGCCGCCGGCAAGCGCCGGGCGTCGCTGCTCGCCGGCGCGATGGCGTTCGCGGGCGCGGGGGTGACAACGGCCGTCTTCACGAGCGCCGCGCGGGCGCACAGAAGGAGACCGCCGCGCCGCTCGCCGGCAGGCGCTGGGGGGTGGCCCCGCGCCAGGTCGACGACAGCACCTGCCGCGGCGCAGGGACTCAGATCCCAGGCGGGTGGCGCGTGCGTGGTGGTCGTGGGCCACAGCGACACGGTCCCCGAGTTCATCGAGGCGCTCGGCGGGCCACTCAGACGGCGTGATCGACGAACACGAGTTCGACCGCATGTTCGTGCTGACCGTGAAGCCGCCGGCGGCGCGCGTCGCCGCTCCAGCTTCCGCTACGTCAGCGCGTGGAGCGCCTGCGCCTACGCCAGCACGGACGTGCAGGCGGCGCAGCGGCGCGCGGCGATGGGCACGTCGCTGAGGCACTCGGCGCACTTCTTCGTCGTCGGATCCGGCGGCGCCTCGCCGCGCCGCATCCGCGCCATGAACGCGTTCATCGGCACCACGATGAAGAAGTAGACGGCCGTCGCCGATCAGCAGGAACGACACCACGCGCGTTGATGAAGTCGCCGATCGGAAACTGGCTGCCGTTGATGGTGAACGTGATCGCCGAGAAATCCGGTTTGCCGACGATGGCGGCGATGAGCGGCGTGATCAGATCCTTGACGAGCGCCGTCACGACGGCTCCGAAGCGCGCCGCCGATGACCACCGCGACCGCCGAGATCGATGACGTTGCCCCTGAGGAGAAACTGGCGAAAGCCCTTCAGCATCGAGATGCTCCTGTAGTCTGACGTGTGGGCTAACTATGAGTCAGGCGCGCCGCGTACTGCAAGCGCCGGTTCAGGCGCCCTTGCGGCACGTCAGGAACAGCCGCGCCCGGAACAGCCGGCCGACGAGCGGCAGGCGAGCCGAGCCCATGGAGGAGCGACGCGACGTACAGATAGTGCGCGAGGTAGCGGACGCTGCACGCTGGCGAACCCGCACTCGGCGAGCAGCTTCGCGTGCTGCGCGGCATCGCGGACGCCGACGTGGCCCTCGACCTGGGTGAGGATGCCGCGCGCCTTCAGCCGCTCCATGAAGTACTCCGCATTCGGCGTGTGCAGGTAGAGCGGCCGCGCCGGGCTTGAGCGATCCGTGGATCGCGCGGAAGATGCGGCACGAACTGGTCGTCGTAGACGTGCTCTGAAAATCGAGCGCGAACGCGGCATCGAACCGGTTCGGGTGCGCCTCGCAGAACGAGACGATGTCCCCGCAGTGAAACGACCCGTTGCGGACGCCGCCGGCGTCGCGCCGGCGCTCCGCCGCGCGCACGAACTCCTCGGAGAAGTCCACGCCGACATACGCGCGGACCCTGGGCGCGACCAGCTCGAGCAGCACGCCGTTGCCGCACCCGAAATCCGCCACCTCGTCGCCGGCCGACAGATCGAAGAACGGCAGCATCCGGCGCATCCGCTGAACCGCATGCGGATCGTACTGATCGCACGTAGCTCTGGCCGTAGATGGCTCTGAGCTCGTCGTCGGACTGACGGGGCAGGCAGAGGTTCACGGGTTCGACGGTTCGACGGTTCAGCGGTTCTGACGGAGTTCCGAGCAGTCGTTCGCAGAGCTCCCGGAAGGCCGCGAGCATCTCGGCATACGAGAAGTTGGCGTTGCGGCCGCTGGGATTCGGCAGCACGAACGACGCGCGCGCCCTCGAGACGCTCGGCTGCAGGCCGAGGCGGACGGGCAGCCGGCAGGCTCGCGCCGAACAGACTCGCGGAACACGGTCACGCCGATCAGGACCACGACGGACGGTTTGAAGCGGCGGATCTTCCGGCGCAGGATGCGCTCGCCCGCGACGAACTCGGCGGCTCGAGCGTGTCCATCCCCGGCGTGGCCCGCGCGACGAGGTTCGTGATGCCGAAGCCCCACTCGGGCAGCCGGTCGTCGTCTTCCGCCCGGATCGGCTCGAGGCACCAGCCGCGATTCTGCACAGCAGCTTCCAGAACCGGTTCGAGTAGCCGGCGAAGTGATGGCCGATCGCGCTCGACCGCATCCCGGGATTGATCCCGACGAACAGGGCGCCTGCACGCCGAGGCTCGATGCGATCGCGAAGCATGACTCGTATGGTCTCGAACTACAATCGAGCTCATGAACTGGCTGTTCAAGGAAGAGCCTGCCAACTACAGCTTCGACGCGTTCGTGCAAGGACAGGCAAACCGTCTGGAGCGGCGTGAAGAACCCGCTCGCCCAGAAGCACCTGCGCGTCGGTGAAGAAGGGCGACACGCATCTTCTACTACCACACCGGCGACGAGAAATCCGTCGTCGGCATCGCGCGGGCGATGGGCGACGCGCAACCGACCCGAACGACAAGGCCGGCAAGGCCGCCGTCGTGGACGTCGCGCCCGTGAAGAAGCTGGCCCGCCCGGTGACGCTTGCGGAAATCAAGGCGGACCCTGCGTTCAAGGACTTCGCGCTCGTGCGAATCTCGCGGCTTTCCGTCATGCCCCGTCAGCGACGACCGAGTGGCGCCGCATCGAGAAGCTGTCTACGTCGACGCCCTGAACGATCTGGCGGACTATCTCGCCATCACCCGAAACGTCGAGCTTGAGCCTCGTCCGCAATGCCGCAAGCCGATGAAGTCCATCGCTGGCACGAATCGGCGTGTACCTCCCCGCCGCGGCCTTCCTGGGCTACTGGGCGCTGCTCGTTTATTGCGAGGTGTGGAGGCCGACCCGCTCGGCTTCCAGCTGAACTTCGACGCCGGACGCATCGCGGCCGTCGGCACCGTGCCGGGTGGGGCCCGCAGCGCGCGGGCGGGCCTACGCGCCGGCGACCGCCTGGACCGCGCCTCGGCGGGCATCCCATCAACGGCCGTCTCGGACTGGATGGCGCGTCCGAAGCGAACCTCGCGATTGGCCGGGCCATATGCGGCTGTCCGTCGAACGTGACGGGGCGGTATTCGCGGCCTTCCATGACGCCTGAGCGCTCGTCATGGCAGTCGTGCGATCGCAGCAGGGCCCCACGCTCCTGGTGTTTGCGCGTGATGCAGCTGGTGACGATCCTGCTCGCGCTGACGGTCGCCATCAAACGCTCGCGCTGATTCGACGGCGGTTGTCGGCGCCGGCCTTTCTCGCCACCATCGGCGTGTTCTCGCTCGCGCTCCCACCCAGCTTGCGCCGGTCTGGCGCACGCTGCCCCTGCCCGCGCGCCTGCTGTTGTGGATCCCGTTCATGAGCAGCGTTTCGATTGCCGCATGGGGATTCTCGTTCTTTGCGATCTTTCCGCGCGTGCGCTATCGGACGCGCCTCGCGTGGTGCGCAGTCTGGATGCCGCTCGGTGCCCGGCCTCGTGGGCCAGGGCATCTTCCGGCTACTACACCGTCGTGCTGGGCGCAACCAGCTCGCTCGCCTCGCCGCCGTGGACCCAGAGCCTGGTCGTGCTCGGCGTCGTGTACTCGTCGCCGGCCTCGCCGTGATCGTGCTGAACTACCGCCGGCTCACCGATGTCAACGAACGGCGCCGCGTGCGCGTGGTGATGGTCGGGTCGCTGATTGGCGTGATCGCCGGGCACGCCGGTCGCTGCTGCTCGTACTGGCGAGCCGGGAACTACAACATCGACCAGTCGTTCCTCGCGTCGCCGCTCGCGACGCTCGGCACATTTCTCTTCCTGGCGCTGCCGCTGTCATTCGCCTACGCCATCCTGCGGCATCGGCTGTTCGACATCGGGGTCATGGTCCGCCAGGGTCCTGCGCTACACGCGTTTGCGCGTCACGCGCTGCTCGCGCGCTCGTGCCCGTCCTGTTCGTGTTCCTGGGCGTGGACCTGCTGGCCCATGGCGACGAACCACCGTCGCCGACGTGCTGCGGAGCCGGGCGTGGTATCGTGTCGCTCGCCGGCCTGGCGGCGGTTGCGGCGGGATGCGGCAGCAAACGTGGCTCGACTCGCTCGATCGCCGGTTCTTTCGCGAGCGCTACAACGCGCAGCGACTGCTGCGGAGGTGGCGGAGGACGTCCGGCACGCGTCGAGTCTCGAACCGGTGGCGCCGACCGTCGTCTCGCGCATCGAGCAGGCTCTCCACCCCAGGTTCGTCGCACCTGCTCGTGCGCGGCGACGCCGACGGCTGGCGGTATCGCCAGGTCGCCGCCTCCCCGAGCGACGCGGCCCCTGGCTCGCTGAACGCGGAGAACAAGCTCCTGGCCCTCGCCCGCCTGCTCCGGCAAACCGCTCGATGGCGTCGGGTCTGAAACCGAATGGCTCGCGCGGACGATGCCGGCGGCCGACATCCGAGCTACGCAGGCCGCCGTCGATCTGGTGGTGCCGGTCGCGTTTTGGCGACGCAGACGCCAGGGCGCTGTTCGTGCTCGGCCCAAAGCGTTCCGAAGAGCCCTACAGCGAGGATGACGGGAGCTCCTGATGGCGATCGCTGGAAAGCGTCGCGATGCGGCTGCCCACGGGTCGAAGGCCCTGGCCGCCGAGGCCGAGCGCTTCGAAGAATGCCCCTCCTGCGGACGTGCTACGACTCCGGGGCCGGCCGATGCCGATCGGAAGGCGCCACCGCTCGTGACGGTGACCGCGCCGCGCCTGCTCGGCCGGGCCGCTACCGGCTCGAGCGGCGGCTGGGGCCGCGGCGGGATGGGGCACCGTCTACGTGGCGCTCGACACCTCGCTCGATCGACGCATCGCGGTCAAGCTCGTTCGGGAGGATCTCGCCGGCCGGCCGGAAGCGGCGCGACCGCTTTCAGCGGGAAGCGCGCGTCGCTGCCGCCTTCTCCCATCCCAACGTGGTCACCGTGCACGATTTCGGCGTCGCCGGCGGGCAGGCGTTTCTCGTGATGGAGCTGCTCGACGGACGGACGCTGCGCGAACGTGCTGCGCAGCGAAGAGCGGGTGAACGTCCAACGCGCTCGCCATTCTGCGCGACGTCACGGCAGCTGTCGAAGCCGCACATCTGCGGCAGCTCGTGCATCGGGATCTGAAGCCCGAGAACATCTGCCTGGCGTCCGCACGGGTCGTCTGAAAGCGCCAAGGTGCTCGATTTCGGCATCGCGAAGCTCGTCACGCCAGAAGGATGGCGACGCGCCTCGCCACCCATTCGACCGGCGGCGCGCTGCTCGGCACGCGCGCTGTATATGGCGCCGGAGCAGCTCCGAGGCGAGGACCCGGATCCGAGCTGGGACCTGTGGGCGCTGGCCGTGATCGCCTTCGAAATGCTGTGCGGATCGCATCCGTTCGCGTCGATGCCGCTCGCCGACGCCATCCGCGCGGGCACGAGCCGGCGGTCGACCCGCGACTGGCCGACCTGCCCCAGGGCTGCCAGCAGTTCTTTGCCCGCGCGCTGGCACTCGATCGAACAACGCGGCACGAATCGCCGGCGGTCTTCATGGCGGAGCTCGAGAGCCTGCATGCCTGAGGGCGGTTTCCGGCCACCGAAGGGGGCCGGCCTGTTTCGCCACCACGCGCTGGAGCCTGGTCGTGCCGCCGGCCGGAAGGCGGACGCGCGCTCGGCGGAGGCGCTGGCCAGCGTCTGCGAGATGTATTGGTTTCCGGTGTACGCGTTCATCCGTCGCCAGGGCTGCGGCCCGGACGAAGGCGCCGACCTGCACACAGGAGTTCTTCGCCCGGGTGATCGAGAAGGACTACCTGAACGACGCCGATCCCGCGAGAGGGCGCTTCCGCTGCGTTTCTCTGCGCCTCGATCCGGCATTTTCTCTCGAACGAGCCGCCGATCGCGCCCGACGCTGAAACGCGGAGGCCATCACCCGACCGTCTCGCTCGATGTGGAGACCGCCGATGGCATGATCGCGGCTCGAACCACGCGACGACCTCACGCCGGACAAGCTGTTCGACCGCCGATGGGCGCTCGTGCTGCTTCGAGCGTAGTGCTCGCGAACGTCCGCGACCAGCAGGTGTCGGCAGGCAAAGGCGAGCTGTTCGATCGCTCTGAAAGGGATTTCTGACCGGTGACAACACGGGAACGCCCTACGCCGGCGTCGCCACAAGCCTCGGAATGACCGAGGGGCCGTCAAAGTCGCCGTACACCGCCTGCGCCGCCAGTTTCGTGACACGCTGATGCAGGAGATTGCGGATACCGTCGCCGACCCCGCCGACATCGACGGCGAGATTCAGTATCTGCTGAAAGCCGTCAGCGAGTAACCTTCGACGGCGGTCGCTTCACATCATTGACAGGCATGAACCCACTCCAGTCCCCTGCCGTGCCCGCGCTGCGGAACCGTCCGCGCGGCGCAGGCGGCGCCGCCTCGACCTCTGTCCCGCGTGCCTGCTCACGACGGCGCTGTCGATGGACGACGAGCCGCCCTATCGGGTGCTGACGCCGATCGACGAAGATGCCACGCGGCGTGACGTATCTGGCGCAGGCGCTCACTCGGGCGCGCGGGCATGTCGCGCCTCAAGGTGCTCGGCGCCCCGTGATGACGTGGACGCCGTCCTGTCGAGATATCAACACTGGAAACCCGCCCTCGGCCGAATCCAGCATCCAGGCGTCGGACGCCTGCTCGATGTCGGTCTGACCAGCGAAGGGGCTGCTGTATGTCGGCGTGCGACTACGTGGCCGGGCTGGCCGCTGAGCACCCTCGGATCGCGGGCGGCGATCGGCATGGCTGAACGGGCCGACATCGCCCGTCAGCCGACCGGCGCCTTCGAGGCCGCCCACGCGGCCGATGTCGTGCACCTCAGACCCGACGCCTCGAAAGTGAGGATCCGACGGCGAACGGCCTCCACGCCACGATCCTCGGCTTCGGATCGGAGCCCCTGCTCGTCGACGGCGCGAACGGGCCTCCTGACATCGACCGCGTGACCCTGGCACGCATCCTCGCCCAGCTCGGCCTCGAGCCATAGCCCTGTAACCTCCAGCCCGCGATCCGTCATCCCCTTCCCAGAGGCAAGGGAGGCACACATGAACCGCATCGTGACGACCGCGGTGTTCCTGGCAGCATTGGTCACCGCGGCGGCGGCACGCGCGCAGGGACGTCACCCCATCGCACGATCAGACAGGAGCCAGCCCGCCCATTCGACAGGTTCTGGTACGCGCGGCTAGGCTACGGCGGCGTGTTCGGCGACTCCTTCACCGGCGGCCCGGCGCTGGGGTTCGGATATCGCGCCGGTTTCGACTCGTTCGGCCTCGATGTGTCGTTCCTCAACTTCAAGCTTGCAGGATCCGGATCGGGCTCCGTCTACGGTTCGTCACCAGGCAGCCTGGCGACATCGGTGCTGAAGCTCGAGGGGCTGTAGCTTCCTGAAACCCAGGGCGAATGCCACCCCGTACCTTGGCGGGGGATTCAGCCACGGCGTCACCAACGTCGGCGCCACGTTCGATAACGGCGGCTTCCAGGGCAACTGGAATGGCAGCGGCCTCCAGGGCGAACTCACGGTCGGCTACGAATGGCTCAGGGCCAGCCGCGCTGCGTGCACGTTCGTCCAGGCCGATACGACGCTGCCCTTCTACAACGTCACGTCGCAACGGCTGCCGCCTACCCGCAGCTGCGCCCGACGATCACGACCGCCTCGCGTTACGCGCCTTCGATCGTTGTCTCGCTGGGCCTCGGTTTCTGGGACCAACCATGGGATCCACGATGTCCACGGTGACGACAGGGGTGATCTGGGCGGCGCTGCTCGTGGGAACGACGGGCTGCTCCGTGGAAGCGATTCGCCATCAACAAGCTGGGCGATTCGCTGGCCAACAGCGGCACCACGTTTCGCGGCCGACAACGACCCGGAGCTGGTCGGCCAGGCCGTTGCCATTCAGCCTGAAGCTTGATCGAAGGGCTCCTCGGCCGAAAGCCCGAAACACCAGGGGCATGCTGCTCGCCGCGGCAAGCGGCTTCACGCAATACGCCTACGCCTACGTGCAGCAGGACGCCGACGTCATCGGAGAACGCTGGACTCGACCGATCGACAGCGCTGCGCGACGCGTGCGCGACGACTCTATCTGCGCGGCGCGGAACTACGGCCTGCGCGGGCTCGGACGCAGGGCAGCCCGGGTTTCAGCCAGGAGCTCGGTCGCGAGCCGCAACAGGCCGTGCGGGTCACGCGCAAGCGAAGACGTGCCGCTGCTCTACTGGACGGCGGCATCGCTGGGGTCTGGCGATCGGCGTGTCGAAGAACGATCCCAACCTCATCGCCGATCAGCGGATCGTCGAGGCGCTGATCGATCGCGCGCTGGAGCTGGACCCCGACTTCGACTCGGCGCCATCCATGGCTTCCTCATCACTTACGAGCCGGCGCGCCAGGGAGCGAACGGCGATCCGGCGTCGCGCGCTCGCGCAAGCATTTCGACCGGGTGGTCGCGCTGACGAACGGACAGCTTGCCGCGCCGTTCGTCTCGCTCGCCGGAAGCCGTCTCGGTGCAGAACCAGGATCGCGCCGAGTTCGACTCGCTGCTCAAGCGAGCGCTCGCGGTCGATCCGACGCGCGGCCCGAGTGGCGGCTGGTGAACCTCGTCGGCCAGCGGCGGCCCGCTGGCTGGTCGAGCGCGCAAGACGATTTGTTCGCGCAGTAAACCAGGGAGACGACCGATGACACCGACACGCACAACTCGGCCTGGCCGCAGCGCTCGTGCTGGTCCGCAATCGCCGCGTCCGGAGGGCCTCTGTCCGCGCAGGCCAGGATCAGGATCAAGCTGGCGACGCTGGCGCCCCGAGACACGTCGTATCACCGCGATCCTCCTCGAGATGGCCGACAAGTGGCGAAAAGCGACGGCCGGCCAGGTCGATCTCGTGATCTACCCGGGCGGCACGCAGGGCAGCGAGGCCGACAGCGTCAAGCGGATGAACATCGGCCAGCTGCAGGCCGGCATGCTCTCGGTCGGCGGCCTGACGGAAATCGATCCGGCGGTCGCCGCGCTCCAGGAAATCCCGATGCTGTTCCGCTCGCTGGCGGAAGAGGAATACGTCCGCGACAAGCTGCGGCCCGACCTCGAGAAACGCGCTGCTCGGCGAAGGGATACGTGGCCCTGTTCTGGGCCGACAGCGGCTGGGTCCGATTCTTCACGCGAAGCGCGGCGACGCGCCCGGCCGATTTCAAGAACCTGAAAATCTTCGTCACGGCATCGAACAGCGCCACCGAGCTGCAGCTCATGCAGGCGCTCGGCTACAAGCCGGTGGCGCTCGACTGGGCCGACGTGCTGATTCAGATGCAGACGGGAGGCGTCGACGCCGTCCCGACCGTTCCGATCCTCGCGCTCTCGGGCCAGTACTACACCATCGCGAAGCACATGACGGCGCTGAACTGGCTGCCGCTCGTCGGCGCCACCGTCATCACCGAAGCAGGCCTGGGACGCGCGTGCCGCCCGCCATGCGACCCGTATGCACTCGAGGCGGCCGCCGAAGCGGGCAGGAAGATCCAGGACGCGAGCCGCCGGGAGAACGAAGAGGCCGTCGAGACCATGAAGACGAAGCTGAACGTCACGGTGCATGCGGTGTCAGGCCAGGCTCGAAGAGGAGTGGCGCTCGCTGGCTGAAGCATCTACCCGAAGATCCGTGGCCCGATGGTGCCCGGCCGACATGTTCGACCAGCGCCAGACGCGCTGGTTGACGAGTATCGCGCGCGCCCATCCGGGCACGAAATGACCACGCGGCAGCCCCTCGACCGTCCGCGACCGGCGAGCGCTCCTGCACTCGCTCGAAGATCTCGCGGTGTCGCTGGTTCTGGCGCTCATGGTCGTGCTGCCGCTGGCCGACATCGTCCTCCGCCGCGCTGATCCACACCGGCATCGCTGGAACGCGCGCTGATCGTTCAGCATCTCGGCGCTGATCGTCGGCATGCTCGGCGGAGCGATCGCGGCCGCGCGAGGGGCGGCTGCTCGCGTTGTCGACGCTCGGAGATGCGCGCTTCGCGGCCCGCGAAGTCGGCCGCGGGCGTCTTCACCGCCGCCGGTCGGCTGCACCGTCGCGGCCTTCCTGTCGATCGCCGGCGTGCTCTTCGTCCAGACCGAGCAGCGCGGCGGACAAGCGTCCTGGTCTACGGCATTGCCGTCTGGGCGATTCGAACTCGCCGTCCCCTCGGGTTCGCGGCGATCGCGCTGCGCCTGATCTATCGGGCCTCGGACCGCTGGCCGGCGCGACTTGCGGCCGCGGCACTCGCCGCGCGTGCTCGTCATCGCTCGCTCTGCGTGGTGCCGGACGCGTCCGACGCACGCTCTTCGTCCCGGCGCTGTGCGTGCTCGGCTCGCCGTGGTCGTCGGCGCCCCGGCCTTCGTGGCGCTCGGCGGCACGGCGCTCATCCTGTTCTGGTGGGCCGGCGAGCCGATCGCCGCGATCCCGGTGTCGCACTACTCGCTGGTCACCAACCCCGTCGATTCCCAGCCTGCCGCTCTTCACGCTCGCGGGCTATCTCCTGGCCGAGAGCGCCGCGCCGCAGCGGCTCGTTCGCGTCTTCAACGCGCTCTTCGGGCGGCTCCGCGGCGGTCCGGCGATCGTGACCGTGATCGTCTGCACGTTCTTCACCTCGTTCACCGGCGGGTCCGGCGTGACGATCCTGGCGCTCGGCGGTCTGCTGATGCCGATCCTGATCGGGGCGAGCGTATTCCGAGCGGGACGCGCTCGGGTCTCGTGACCGGCGCCGGCTCGCTCGGCGATGCTGCTTCCGCCCTGCCTGCCGATCATCGTCTACGCCATCGTCGCGCGCGTTCCCATGGAGCAGATGTTCCTCGGCGGGCTTGTTGCCCGCGATCCTCATGATGGTCGCGACCGCGTGGTGGGGCATCCGGCGGGGCCCCAAGCGCAGCGGGAGCGCGCCCGGCATTCGATGCGCGCGAGGCGCGAGCGGCCCTGTGGGAGGCCAAGTGGGAGTTGCTGACCCCGGCCGTGGCAATAGGCGCGCTGTTCAGCGGCCTCGCGACCACCGTTGAAGCCGCCGCCGTCACGGCGCTTCTACGTCTTCATCGTCGAGGCGGTTCTCCATCGCGACCTGCACGTGTCTTCGCGACCTGCCGCGTGTGATGACGGAGTGCGGCCTGCTCGTGGGAGGCATCCTGCTCGTCCTCGGCGTGGCGCTCGGCCTGACGAACTTCCTCGTGGACGCGGAAGTCCCGCCCGCGCGGTCGACTGGACCACGCGGGTCGTGCATTCACCCGTCCTGTTTCTCCTGCTGCTCAACGTGTTCCTGATCATCGTCGGGCTGCCTGATGGACATCTACTCGGCGATCATCATTCAGGTCCCGCTGCTCGTCCCGCTCGGCATGGCATACGGCATCGATCCGATTCAGCTTCGGGATCATCTTTCTCGCCAATCTGGAGCTCGGGCTATCTGCACGCCTCCCGTCGGGCTCAACCTGTACATGTCGTCGTATCGATTCGGCAAGCCGGTGCCGGTGGTGCTCCGATCGGTCCTTGCCGATAATCATCGTCCTGCACATCGGCGTGCTGGCTGATCACGTACGTGCCGGCTCTGACGACCCTGTTGCCGCGCTGGCTGTCTACTTCGACTCCTTGAAGCCGGCCGGACCGCAACGTCCGCGGCCGCCACGTCGGTCGCGACCTTCAGCACTTCGTGCGTGCTGGTGAAGATCGTCGAGCGTGCCTGCGGCCCGCCCTCCGGCTTCTTCTTCATTGCTTTCTTCGCGAACCCGCCCAGCGCGCCGGAGATGCCGCCGGCCGGGCTGGCGGCCTTGTCGTCGTCCTGGCTCTGGCCCTTCGCTTCTTCGGCCAGCTGTGCGGCTGACTTCACGCCCTCGGTGGTCGCCGTGGTCAGGATGGCCAGTGCCGTCGATCTTCCCGCCCTCGACGTTCATCCTCCGCGACGGCGTCCTTCATCGCCGGATACATCGCCAGCGCCATGCCCAGCTGCTCGGGCGACACGCCGGCAAGCATCGACCCGCATAGCGCCTTCGCGTAGGCGCATCGAACTCCGCCACTTCCTTCATCGCGGCGATCTTCGGCGCCAGCCACATGTCGGAGGTGAGGACCATGCCGCCGCTCTCCTCGAGCGTCTTGCCCTTCTCGCGCACGGTGACGGTCATCATCGACCTGGTGCGTGTCGAAGCCGTTGATCGCCTTCTTCTCGCCGGTGTTCCTGACGGTGAAGTCGATCTCCATCTGCTTCTCTGGCTCTTGTCGGGCTCCGGCTCCTTGTCCCGTTCCTTGCTCGCGCGTTTTCGGCGGTCTTCTTCCGCGCCTCTTCCATCCGCGGCTTCGGAGCTCGGCGAACGTGGTTACGCGGTAGCTCTTCTTCTTGATGTCGAGGTCGTAGACCTTCTCCTCCACTCAGGTCGATGATCTGGCCGCTGGCCTCGCTGAGCGTGGCCTTCCGGTCGCCCTTCACGGCCACTGTCGACGTCAGGCCTTCGCGGGCGGACTTTCCGCCGAGCATCTCAGCCATGCGGCCCAACATGCCGCTGAACTCCACGTGGGTTTTTCTCGTCGGTGCGGACGTCGGCATCGAGCCCGGGGTGCGAGCGTCATGGCACACGCGGCCAGCAAGGCCGCGAGACTGGCACGTTTCATCACGATCTCCTTCAGGGGCGAGCCTTTGAATTGTACCTTTCCCAGCAGGAGCGTGGCGACGATCGCGGCGGCCGACCAGGTGATGAGCAAAACTGGGAACCCCACGCGATCGAACGCGAACCCGCCGAGCGCAGGCCCGATGAGCAGCCCCGATCGCCCAGGCGGTGTGCTGTGTGACGCCGTAGCCGACGCCGTACGCGTCGGCGCCGCCGGCGCGACGTGACCTCGCGCCATGTAGGTGAGCGACGGCGTCGACGGCGAGCGGCACGACCATCCACTCGACCAGCATCAGCGCCAGCGCGGACTTCACCCCGATGGCCGGGGCCAGCATCGGCAGCCACGCGAGCATCAGGATGAGGCCGAGACGGACCAGCCGCCGGCTGCCCCACCTGCCGACCAGCGGACCGTAGACGATCGGCATGACGATCAGCACGCGCGGCCGCGGCGCCGAACAGCAGATCCGATCTGCGGCGGCGTCATGCCGAGCCGCCGGTTGAAGAAGAGCGGCAGCACCGGTTCGAGCATCGCGAGCGTCGCGCCCGATGACGACCACGTAGGCCGCGCATTCGGCGACGGCGGGCGCCCGCATGACCGTCCACGCCGATGGCGCCTGGCTCGCGGCCACGGGCGCCAGCGCGGATCAGCAGAAACCCGGCCGCGCACAGCGAAGCGAGCATCACGCCTACGAACACGAACGGCAGCTCGATGCCGCCGATCGCGTACAGCCAGCCGCCGAGCGACGGACCGACCAGCAGCGCGACGCTCGTGCCGGACATCACGTAGCCCATCACGCGGCCGCGATCCTCCGGGCCGTATCAGATCCGCGATGAGGGCGAAGCCCACGACCCAGGTGACGCCGTCGGCGGCGCCCTGGACCAGGCGCGCGGCGAACAGCCAGCGGCAGCGACCGCGCGACGGCGAACAGCGCGCTCGCCAGCGCCAGCGCGATCATGCCGGCCACGAGCGGCAGGCGCCGGCCCACGCGGTCGGATACCGCGCCCATCGGCACCGACGACGGCCAGCAACGTCAGGCCGAAGCGATCCGAACAGCAGGCCGATCATCGTCGGCGTCGCGCCGAGCCGCTGGCTCAGGTCCGGCAGCACGGGCACGGCGATCGAGTACGCGACGATGTCGGTGAACGTCGCGCACGTGACGAGGGCGACGGCGAGGGAACGTGATTGCTCGAAGCGACATGGGCAATCCGATAGCGACAGTCTATCACACGAGCACGAAGGACTAGCGAAGACCCCGTTTGGATCTTCTTCGTGTCTTCGTGTCTTCGTGGTTACGACGGTGCTGATACCTAGCTACGCCGCTTCAGTACAAGCGCACCGAGCGGTGGGACGGTCAGACAGCACCGAGTGATCGAAGCCGTTGCGCGGGGACCGGCTCGCTCGCTCACGCCGCCGAGGTTGCCGACGTTGCTGCCGCCGTACAGCTCGCTGTCGCTGTTGAGGATCTCGTCGTAGCGGCCCGGCTTCGGGCACGCCGATCCGCCAGACCTCGCGCGCGGCACGGGCGTGAAGTTGAAGACCATCACGAGGAAGTCGCGCGCGGTCGTCGCGCGTAGCGGACCAGCGAGACCACGCTGTGTTCGTTGTCGTTGCAGTCGATCCAGCGGAAGCCCTCCGGCGTCGAAGTCCGATTCGTACAGCGAGCGGCTCGGCCGTGTAGTGCCAGTTCAGATCCTGGACGAAGCGCCTGAGCGCCGGCGTGCGACGGATCGTCGAGCAGGTGCCAGTCGAGGCTGCGATCGTGGTTCCACTCGCGCCACTGGCCGAACTCGCTGCCCATGAACAGCAGCTTCTTGCCGGGATGCCCGATGCATGTAGCCGTAGAGCGTCCGCAGCGTCGCGTGCTTCTGCCACGCGTCGCCGGGCAGCTTGTCGAGCAGCGACCGCTTGCCGTGCACGACCTCGTCGTGCGAGAACGGCAGGATGAAGTTCTCGCTGAAGGCGTAGAGCATCGAGAACGTGACGTCGTTGTGGTGCCAGCGCCGGTGGATCGGATCCTCGTGGCGTACTGCAGCATGTCGTGCATCCAGCCCATGTTCCACTTGTAGGTGAACCCGAGGCCGCCAAGGTGCACCGGCCGGCTCACGCCCGGCCAACGACGTCGATTCCTCCGCCGCGGTGATCGTGCCGGGATGCTCGCCGTGCGTCAGCGCGGTTCAGCTCCTGCAGAAAGCTGATCGGCGTCGAGGTTCTCGCGCCCGCCGAACTGCGTTGGGAATCCACTCGCCCTCGTTGCGCGAGTAGTCGAGGTACAGCATCGACGCCACGCGCGTCCACGCGCAGGCCGTCGACGTGGTACTCCTCGAGCCAGAACAGCGCGTTCGACAGCAGGAAGTTCCGCACCTCGTTGCCGGCCGTAGTTGAAGATCAGCGTGCCCCAGTCCTGGTGCTCGCCCTGGCGCGGATCGGCGTGCTCGAAGAGCGCCGTGCCGTCGAAGCGGCGCCAGGCCGTGCTCGTCCTTCGGGAAATGGCCCGGGCACCCAGTCGAGAATCACGCCGATGCCGGCCTGGTGGCAGGCGTCGACGAACAGCTTGAAGTCCTCCGGCGGACCGAAGCGGCTGGTCGGCGCGAAGAACCCGAGCACCTGGTAGCCCCACGATCCCGAGAACGGGTGCTCCATCACCGGCAGCAGCTCGATGTGGGTGAAGCCCATCTCCTTCACGTACGGCACGAGCCGGTGCGCCAGCTCCGCGTAGGTGAGGAACCGGTTGCCCTCCTCCGGGACGCGCGCCCACGATCCGAGGTGCACTTCGTAGATCGCCATCGGCCGGTCGAGCCGCGCCGCCCTGCGCGCCGCGCCGCCATCCACGCGTCGTCCCGCCACTTGTAGCCGCGAGATGTCGCGGACGATCGGCGGCCGGACTGCGGCGGCACCTCGAACGGCGACGCCGAACGGATCGGTCTTCTTCAGCAGCGCGCCGGTCGCCGTGCGGATTTCGAACTTGTAGCTGCTCGCCGTCCGGCAGGTCCGGCATGAAGATCTCCCAGATCCCTGACGGCACGAGCAGCCGCATCGGGTGAACCCGCCCGTCCCAGCCGTTGAAGTCGCCGATGACGCTCACGCGATCGGCGTTCGGCGCCCAGACGGCGAAGTGCACGCCGGTCGTCGTCCCGACGTTGATGCGATGCGCGCCGAGCTTTCTCGAACGCGCGATGGTGCGTCCCCTCGCTGAGCAGGTGCAGGTCGAAGTCGGTGAGCACGCGGCCGTAGCGGTACGGATCGTCGATCTCGACGCGGTGGTCGACGTCTCCGTTCGCGCGGTAAGTGATCCGCAGACGGTAGTCGGCCGCCTCGGCCTGCATCGAGCACGCGCCTCGAACAGCCCCGCCGGGTGCCGCATCGTCATTGGCCGCAGCTCGCCGGTCCGCGACAGACGCACCTCGACCGATTTCGCCGCCGGGATAAGCGCGCGCACGACCCATCCGGACGAATCCTCGTGCGGCCCGAGCACCGCAAACGCGTTCTGGCTTGTTCCTCGACGAGCGCCCGAATCGCCCGATCGAGCGGGGCCTCTGTGGTGGGATTCATCTCATTTGGTCATCTGGTCATCTGGTCATCTGGTCAGTTGGTCATTGGATGCCACATGGAGTGACCAAATGACCAGATGACCAAATGACCAGATGCTAGATTCGCTATTTCACGACCGGTGGCGGTCTTGATGTAGTCGAGCTTCGGGAAGCTCGCCATCAGGAACTTGTTGCCCTCGGCTGAAATGCGTGACTGTGCGTCCTGCGGTTTGCTGCCGTATCCGCGTTCAGCATGTCGACGACCTCCATGCCCTCGACGACCTGCCGAATGGCGTGAACGGCGCCGATGCCGTGTCGAGGCAGGAGTTGTCCCTGTAGTTGATGAACACCTGTGTGCCGCGGCTGTTCGGACGGCCCGTGTTCCCGCAGGAGATGATCCCGCGCGTGTTGCTCTGCTTCGCCGCTCGGATCGTCTTTCAGATCGACCTTGTCCCACGCGGCCGTCGACCGCCGGGTTGCCGTTGATGCCGAACTGCGCCATGAACGTCGGGAATCACGCGGAAGAAGCGCACGCCGCTGAAAAACCGTTGCTCACCAGGTTGTAGAAGCGATCGGCGCCGAGCGGCGCCCAGTCGCGGTGCACCTCGATCGACGAAGACGCCCTTGCGTGGTGTCGAACTTCGCCTTGAAGAGCGCCGGCGCCTTGGCGGTGAGCGCCGCCGGGGTCAGAAGCTTGACGCCTGCTCGCCGCGGCCGGCGCGCTGGCCTCGCGGCGAAGATCGTCGCGACGAACGGAACCGATGCGGCAACCAGGACGACAGCGGCAAGAACGAGCGAACGACGCATAACCATCTCCTTAAGGAATATAAAGCGTGCCTTCACCGGCGAGAACCGCCTCCCGCCGACGCGCACGCGATGCGTGATCTCGCCGCCTCTCGACGCCGATCGACATATGCACGTGGCTCGGGCGGCCCATCTTCACGCCCTGCAGGCTCAGCATGGCGCCGGCCTGGTCGGCGGCCACCACGTTGTGCCGCACAAGATAGCAGCCGAGCGGCCCGCTCGCGATCGCCCGTCGCGGGATCTTCGGCGATGCCGACGTCCGGCGCAAACATCCGGCTGTAGACCGTGCGCCTCGTCGATGCCGCCCGCTCCGGCGTGAAAGAAAAAGACGCCGTTCGCCTGCGGCCTGCGCGCTACGCATGAGCTCGCCGTAGGCCGCGGGATTGATCGTCGCGCTGTCCGACGGCGCTCCTCGTCGCGACGGGCACGATGAGAAACGGCGACGCCGCACGAAACGACCTGGACGGGCAGGTTCGGTGCCAGCCACGTCTTCCTCCCGCAGGCCGAGTGCCGTCGCCGCGAGGCCGGCGGTTGGCGATCGGACGCTGAGAACGTCCGGCAGCGGCTGCGTCATCCAGGCGAAGCTCAGATCAGTCGCCGTCGCCACGTGAGCGACACCGGCGTCGGGTCCGACGCCGAGACCAAACACGAACCGATCGCGCTCCGGCGCGATGACGCCCGGCGCGCGCCAGCGCGAACGTGCTGCCGATCGTCGGATGCCCGGCCATCGGCAGCTCGGTCGCCCGGCGTGAAGATGCGCATGCGCACGTCGGTGTCGGGACGCTCGGCCGGCAGGATGAACGTCGTCTCCGAAAAATTCATCTCCCTGGCGACGGCCTGCATCGTCGTCGCCCGACAGCCCGCGGCCGTCGAGGAACACTGCCAGCTGGTTGCCGCCGAAGAGGTGATCGGTGAAGACATCGAGCTGCAAGATACCGGTATGATCGAGGCATCGTCGCGGCCGCAGCGGCCGACCAGCGGAGAGAGCATATCAATGTTGTACGCGCATTTCACGACGAGCGAAGGCAACTTCACGATCCAGCTGTTCGACGACAAGGCGCCGAAAACGGTCGCGAATTTCACCGGGCTGGCCGAAGGCACGAAGGAATGGACCGATCCGCGCACCGGCAAGAAAGTGAAGACAGCCGCTACTACAACGGCACGGTCTTCCACCGCGTCATCGACGGCTTCATGATTCAGGGCGGCGATCCGCTCGGGCCAGGGCACGGGCGGGCCCGGCTACAACTTCGCGGACGAGTTCCATCCGACGCTGCGGCACACCAAGCCGGGCATCCTGTCGATGGCCAACCGCGGACCCAACACCAACGGCGGCCAGTTCTTCATCACGCTGGCGCGAGACGTCGTGGCTCGACAACAAGCACAGCGTCTTCGGCGAAGTCGTCGACGGCATGGACGTCGTCAAGAAGATCGGCAGCACGGCGACGAGCAAGCCCGGCGATCGGCCGATCAAGCCCATCACCGATCGAGTCGGTGACGATCGAAAGAAAATAGCGATACGGCGACGCTCACGACACCTACGGCGCCTGGAGTCGGCGAGCTGCAGTTCACGCGCGTCCGCAACGCCACGGCTCTGACGCGCGCTGGCAGCCAGCCCGCTCAAGGTGCTCAACCCCGGACACGCAGGCGCGTCGGCCTGGGTCTACCTCGCGATCGTACGGAGGCGGCCTCGTCGGCGGCGATGCGTTGTCGATCGGGATCGCGGTCGGATCCCGGCGCGCGGGCGCTGGTCGCGACACAAGCGTCGACCAAAGTGTACCGGTCGGACCGCGGCGCGTCGCAACGATTGCGCGCGCGCGTCGATGACGATAGCCTGCTCGTGCTGCTGCCGGATCCGGTCGCCTGCTTCGCGGGATCGCGATACACACAGGAGCAACACGTTCACCTCGCGCGGCGGCGCGAGTCTCGTGCTCGTGGACTGGCTGACGGCTGGACGGATCGGCGCGGGCGAGCGGTGGCAGTTCGACGAGTATCGCAGCCAGACACGCATCTGGCGCGGCGACCGGCTCGTGCTGCACGACGGCCTGGTGCTGTCGCCCGAACACGGCATCCTCGCCGAGCGCATGATCGCTTTCAACTGTCTCGCGATGGCTGTTCTGCTGGGGCCTCGCGCTGTCAGCGACGGCCGCCCAGCTCGCGGGCTCGCTCGGATCGGCGCCGGTGCCGAAGCGCGCCATCTGCTTGTCGCGGCGGCGCCGCCTCGGAGACGATGGTGTGCTTTTGCGGATGGCGGGCGTCTCGGTCGAACAGGTCGGCGCGGCGCTGCGGCAGTACCTCGCGATTGTGCCGACGCTGCTCGGGCGACGATCCCATGGGCGTTGCAAGTTCTCAGGGTTCGAGAGGTTCGAGAGGTTCAAGAGGTTCGAGGTTCGGGGTTTGCCGATGCATTTGACGCCTCAGGAAATCGACAAGCTGACGCTGCATCAGGCCGGCGTGCTGGCGCAGAAGCGCCTGGCGCGCGGCGTGCGGTTGAATCATCCGGAATCGGTCGCGCTCATCGCCACGCAGATTCTGGAGTTCATCCGCGATGGGCGATCGGTCGCCGAGCTGATGGATCTCGGCCGCCGGCTGCTCGGGCGCCCTGACGTGATGGACGGCGTGCCGGAACTCGTGCACGAAGTCCAGATCGAAGGGACCTTCCCGGACGGGACCAAGCTGGTGACGGTGCACCATCCGATCGTCGCCGAGCACGGCAACCTGGAGCTCGCGCTATACGGGAGCTTCCTGCCGGTGCCGGCGAACGTCCGGCTGAAGCCGGACGCGACGGCTGCCGACGCGAGCACGCCCGGAGCGATTACGTGCGCGCCGGGAGAAATCGCCGCGAACGAAGGCCGGCGCGTAGGCGAGCCTCGCCGTGACGAACACCGGCGACCGTCCGATCCAGGTCGGCAGCCACTATCACTTCGTCGAAACCAACCGCGCCCTCGCCTTCGACCGCCGCGCGTCGCATGGCATGCGGCTGGACATCCCCGCCGGCACCGCGGTCCGCTTCGAGCCCGGCGAAACACGCACCGTCTCGCTGGTCGCCATCGCCGGCAACGCCGTCATCCGCGGCGGCAACGACTTCGCCCGCGAATTCGAGAACCCCGGCAACTCGTGAACTCGTGGCTCGTGGCTCGTGGACTCGTGGACCCGTGAACCTCTTGAACCTCTCGAACCCTTGAACCCTCGAACCCTTGAACCCCTATGTCCCATTCCATTGATCGCTCCCATTACGCAGCGCTGTTCGGCCCGACGACCGGCGACCGCGTGCGCCTCGGGGACACAGGGCTCTCGTCGCCGAAGTCGAACGCGATCACGCGGTCTACGGCGACGAGTGCAAGTTCGGCGGCGGCAAGGTGCTGCGCGACGGCATGGGCCAGGCGACGGGCGTCGAGCGACGCAGGACGCGCTCGACTGCGTCATCACCAACGCGCTGATCGTCGACTGGACCGGCATCTACAAGGCCGACGTCGGCATCAAGCGCGGGCGCATCGCCGGCATCGGCAAGGCGCGGCAATCCCGACGTCATGGCCGGCGTCTCGCCCGGTATGGTCGTCGGCGTCACCACCGAGGCCATCGCCGGCGAAGGGCTCGATCCTCACCGCCGGCGGCATCGACGCGCACATCCACTTCATCTGCGCCGCAGCAGGTCTATCGACGGCGCTCGCGAGCGGCGTGACGACGTTCATCGGCGGCGGCACCGGGACCGGCGACCGGCACCAACGCGACGACCTGCACGCCGGGCGCGCGGCACATCCGAGCTGATGCTCGCAGGCGACCGACGCGCTGCCGATGAACTTCGGGTTCACGGGCAAAGGCAACTCGTCGGCGCCCGAGGGCCTCGTCGAGCAGATTCGGCGCCGGCGCGATCGGCCTGAAGCTGCACGAGGACTGGGGCACGACGCCCGCGGCGATCGACTGCTGCCTCGCGCGTCGCCGAGACAGTACGACGTGCAGGTGACGATCCACACCGACACGCTGAACGAGTCGGGCTTCGTCGACGACTCGATCGCCGCGTTCAAGGGCCGGACGATTCACACCTATCACACCGAGGGCGCCGGCGGCGGCCACGCGCCCGACATCATCCGCGTGTGCGGCGAGCCGAACGTGCTGCCGAGCTCGACGAACCCGACGCGGCCGCTACACCGTCAACACGCTCGACGAGCACCTCGACATGCTGATGGTCTGCCATCACCTCGACAAGAACATTCCCGGAGGACGTGGCGTTCGCGGAAAGCCGGATCCGCGGCGAGACGATCGCCGCCGAGGACGTGCTCCACGACCTCGGCGCGATCAGCATGATGTCGAGCGACAGCCAGGCGATGGGCCGCGTCGGCGAGGTCGATCTGCCGGACGTGGCAGACCGCCGCACAAGATGCGGCGAGCAGCGCGGCCGGCTCGCCGAGCGAGCGGGCGACAACGACAACCTGCGCATCCGGCGCTACATCGCGAAATACACGATCAACCCCGCGATCGCGCACGGCATGTCGCACGAGGTCGGCTCGGTCGAGGTCGGCAAGCTGCGCCGACCTCGTGCTCTGGCAGCCGGCGTTCTTCGGCGTCAAGCCGGAGCTGGTCATCAAGGGCGGCTTCATCGCGTGGGCGCAGATGGGCGACGCGAACGCGTCGATTCCCGACGCCGCAGCCGCGTGCTGATGCGGCCGATGTTCGGCGCGTTCGGCCGCGCGAGCGGCGACGTCGCTCGCGTTCGTGTCGCAAGTCGCTCGCTCGAGGCAGGACATCGCGACGCTGCGGCGTCGGCAAGACGGCTCGTCGCCGTGCGCGCGGCTGCCGCACGCTCGGCAAACGCGACATGAAGCTGAACGACGCGCATGCCGGTCGATTCACCGTCGATCCGGAAACGTACGCGGTGACGGCGGACGGAGAAGTTCTTCGCTCGGAGCCAGCGCGCCGTGCTGCCGCTCGCTCAGCGATATTTTCTATTCTGAGCGGTGAATGCGTCCAGCCCGAGCCGGTCATCGTTTGTTCATCGACCAGATTAAGTTAAGCGGACAAGCGATGACCAGGATGACTAGACGACCAGATGACTCAAATTGGCCGATCTGGAGAACGGTGCAGTTAGCGGATCTCCGGCTTTTCCGCGCCAGGCGGCTTCAGCACTCGTTCGAGCGCTCAGGAGGCCGCGTGGCATGCGGGCAGGCGACGGCCGCGCTCGCTTGCGCGGTTCGTGCGGGACGCGGTCGTTCAGAGCTGGGCTCCGGGAGCATGCCGTTTGTCATGGCCGCGCACGACGATCCGCACGCGCTCCGCCAGCTGACGAACAGCGTCGACGCGTTCCTGCGCAACCCGGTGCGCCAATCGTGCCAGCCGCGTGCAGGGACGTGCCTGGATCAGGACGGTCGAGCGATCGTTCCCCATGCCCGAAATCGCGATCGCTGCGACATGCGTCCGGTCACTCGTCTGCGGCCCGGCACCATGCGCCGATTTTCGGCGCGACGCCTCCGTGCGCTTGGCGTCGAACGCCAGACGGCGTGCGCGCCTGTTCCTGTTCGGCGTCTGCCGCGGCACGCTGTCGGCCGCCGTCGCGTCTCGGCATCGCCGGCACTACCGACGCGCAGCGGCTGCTTGGACGAGCGAGCCGAGGACCTCGATCGCACGCTCGCCGCGTCGATGGCGGTCACGGTAGAGGACGCGCGCACACGGCGCCGCTCGCGGATCTCTGGCAGGCGTCGCACGATCGGTTGTATTCGCGGCTGTTTCAGATCGTAGGCAGACCTCAGCGGTCTGCACTACTCTGATGTAGTGCCGGCCTAGTGCAGGCCTTCAGGCCGGCCGGTGAGACACACACATGCACGAAATCGGGCACCCGCACACTGCACGAGCACCACGACCACCCGGGACTGTTCCACGAGCGGGACGCGCCGATCTCGCGCGACTACCGGGCCACGCAGCTTCACCGTCGGCATCGGCGGGCCCGTGGGCAGCGGCAAGACGGCGCTGATGCTGGCGCTCTGCCGCGCGCTGCGCGACACGCACAGCCTCGGCGTCGTGACCAACGACATCTTCACGCGCGAGGACGCCGAGTTCCTCGTCCGGCACGAGGCGCTGCGACGAGCGCGGATCCGCGCCGTCGAGACCGGCGGCTGCCCGCACGCGGCCATCCGCGAGGACATCAGCCACAACCTCGTCGCGCTCGAGGAGCTGATGGAACGACGTCCGGCCCGAGCCTGCTGTTCGTCGAGAGCGGCGGCGACAACCTGGCCGCGCAGTTCAGCCGCGAGCTGGTCGACTACACGATCTACGTGATCGACGTCTCCGGCGGCGACAAGATCCCGCGCAAGGGCGGGCCCGGCATCACGCAGTCGGACCTGCTCGTCGATCAACAAGACCGACCTCGCCCCGCTCGTCGGCGCCGATCTCGACGTCATGGCGCGCGACTCGCGCAGCGGATGCGCGGCGACGGCCCGATCGGTGTTCGCGCAGGTGACGCAACGGCGTCGGGCGCGGACGATCGTCCGCAGGCAGGTGCCACGCGACTTGGGACGCGCGGCGGGAGGGTGCCGGTACGGAAAACGGAGAATGCCGAACTGCAAAACGTAGAGGGCGGCGGAGACGGTGATGAGGCCCAGGAAACGCCGGCGGATCTCGCCGTTCTCTCTGACCTCGTGGCCCGCTGGCCTTCGCATCCGCTACCCGTTGCTCGTGGACTCTAGCCCTGGCTCTCTCTACCCTCCATGTTACGTTCGCGTTCTACATCTGGCGGCGCGGCCTGCTTCGCCACGCGGCGTACGCCGCGTGCCGCTTCCGCCCGCTGCGGCGCTGAGGATGCCGTAGAGCCCGTGATTGCCCTCGTAGGCGCGCACTGAAGACGGGCTGATCGGTCGTCGTGCGTCAGCGTCATCAGCGAACGTGTCCAGGGCCGCGTCCACGTGTGCGGGTCGTCGGCCGCTCACCGACCACTCCTCGACGGCTTTCGGCCCCATCGGCTTGAACCGCTCCGTCAGCTTCAGGTGGCTCGACGCCTCCGCGGAACGCCGCCGTGCGCTCCCTGAAGTTCGTCGTTTCGACGACGAGCGTGTCGCCTTCGAAATGGCCGCGGGCGTCGCCCATGTCGAGCTGGATGTCGTCGCGCAGGCGCGGCCGGTTATCCAGCGGGATGATGCGCGTCTCGTGGCACCATCTCGTGCGGGATCGCACAGCTGGCCCCGGACGATCTGGGGATACGAGTTGCCGTAAATCGCCGGCATCATCGAGCTTCGGAAGACCGCGCTGAGATGCAGCGCACGTACAGCGTCAGATCCTCCGGGCCGTCGAACGGTCCGGTTGTAGCTGTCGGTGCAAAGCCGCGACGAGAATCGCGGCGCGCTGCTTCGCCTCGTCTGTCGTGGGCGGACCTTTGCCGTCTGGCGGATCCGTGACCATCCACGGCCGGCTGTCTCTCTCGCGTCGTAGTCCTCGAACCAGTGAATCGGGCCGGCGCGCCGGTGCTGGACTCGCCGCCTCCAGCGTCGGCGCGCGCGCTCGACCTTGCGCTGGCTGCTGCTGCTCGATCGCCTTCGCCAGCCTCGGCGGGCGTGATCCTGATTCAGGCGCCGCCTCCTCGTCGTAATACCCGGCTTCGGACGCCTGAACGGCGTCCCCGCTTTCGCCTGGTGTTGGTGTGCGAGCCGGACGAGATCGTGGATCGCCCCAGGCCGTCCGCGGCGGGCTATACGCCGGCTTCGCGGCCTTGGCGGGTGCGGCCGCCCGCTGGGGCGCCGGCGTTCTGCGCTGGCCGCCGTGCACGGCCAGACACGCCGTCACCGCGGCCATCGCGATCGAAAAGAAAACGACACTTGCTCATGCCTCGCCTCCGCGGGACAAATCTCACTGCCCGGCCGAGCCGGACGCCACGGATACTTTCGCAGAATACCAGCACGGTAAAGAGGGCGGCGAACTCCGCTCGCCAGCCTGCCTGGGCGCAGCCGATTACCCGACGCGCGAAATCGAGTCCGCAGCGCTGGATCTTGAAGAACCGGGGCGTCAGCACCGACTGCGGCGCCAGCCACGCGCCCGCCGGGCGCGAACGTCTGGTTGTAGGTCAGGATCGCCGCCTGGTTGAGGATGTTGTGAGATGTCGAACCCGACGTTGGTCCGCATCCGGCCGAACTCGTGAGGATCTTCGCCGAACCGGAAGTCGAGCTCGTTGACGCGGTCGCCCCAGACGTCGCCCGGGAGCGACCAGGTTGACCGCGGCGTCGCGACGCGCCGCCGGAAATCGGCCGGCCGAGCGCGGCTGCACGACCGTGGCCGTCGGCGCGTTCCAGTTGGCCTGCAGCGGCGCGCCCTGGTCGCTCCGGAACGTCCTCGCGATGAGGCACGTCGGCTCTTCGGGACGATGTAGGACGCGATCGCGTTCGCCTTCGTGATGAACCCCGGATCGCCGTGGCACGGATTATGGGCCGTGCTGGACGCGATGCCGAGGCTTCCGGCAACTGCGCACCGGATCGCGCAGCAGTGTCGTTCACCGTCTTGCCGGTGTTGATGCCGCCCTGCAGCGTGAGGCCCTTCGTGTCGCACGGGCCGAGACGTTGATCAGCATCCCGTTGTAGCTCTGATACTGCTCACCGCAGTTGGCCGCATCGGTGATGTTGTTGACTGTCTGGCCGAACTTCTGCCTGGACGACGTTGTAGAGGTCGGTGACCGCGTAGCTGCCGCCGCCCGGCAGTCGCGGATCGCGACGGCGCCGTGATGCTGAACGGCGTGAAGTCGGCGGCGCGACGACCGGCAGGTTGTCGGTGGCCGTGAAGTTCTGCAGCCACCGCTGGAAGTAGCCGACCTCGACCGAGACGCGCGGCGCCAGCTGCTGCTGGACCGACGCGCCGATCTGCCAGTCGTTCGGACGGATGCCCCAGCCGTTGAGCAGGTTCGGGATCGATGGCCGCCGTGATCGGCGTCGACGTGCCGAACGCCGTGCTGGTCGCCGTGGCGCACTCGCCGTTGGCAGCGTTGTTCGTGAAGTCGCACTGCGGGACGTGTGAATCGCCCGCCGTTCCGTGCCGTCGCCGGTCCACGTCGCGCGTCGGCCGTGGTCGCGATGCGCGCGATCGGGTTGCTGATCGAGTAGTTGTTGTTCAGGTTGCTCGCCGGATCCTCGTATTTGCCGGCGTTCACCTTGATCGGCCGTCTTGCCGTTGCCGAAGACGTCGCAGGCGCCATCCGCCGCGCGGCGAGATGTCCTTGTAGTTGACGCCGTCGGTGCTGCGCGAAGCGTCAGCGGCGTCGCCAGGAACGTCTGGCCGTCGATGGCCGGGCCGATCGTCTGCTCGGGCGAGTAGCTCCACGCGTGGTCGAAGCGCAGCGCGCCCTGCAGCGTCATCCGGCCCATCGTCCACTGGTCCTGCCCGTAGAGCGCGTCGTACCGGACGCGGTCGCTCTGCGTGAAGACGCGGAGGCTCTGCGTCAGCGAGACGCGGCACGCCGCCGTTGAACGTGTACGCGAGGTTGAGATCGTTGCCGTGGTTCTCGATGTCCTCGACGAGGTAGCCGCCGACATAGCCGACCTTGAAGGTGTGGGCGCCGGTGACGTACGACGCCGACGCGCGCCACGTGTTCGGGTTGTCCCAGTCCTGCGCCCAGTTCGGCCGACCGGTAGGTCAGTGCCGGCGATGCGCGCCGTTGAGCGCCTGCCTGCTCGGTGATGCGCGCGAGGACCGCGCGTCGGGTTGCCCGGCGCTTCGAACGGGCCCCCACGCCGCGCGATACGATGCCCAGGCCGGCCTCGAGGAGCAAGCGGTTGGTCACGGGCGACGACCACGTGAACTGGCGTGTTCTTCACCGAGCGTGTGCAGGTAGCCGGCGGTCTCGGGCGACGACGTCGCCGTCAACCCGCCGAGGCCGAGCGACCCGACGACCGCGCCCGAGTCCGGCTGCGTGCGGCAGGCGTCGCCGCTCGATGCTGAACGCCGAGCCGTTGCAGGGCCACTGCAGGTCCTGGTGGTAGTTGAACTTGTTGCGCGGCGTGATCTGCGCACGTCAGGCGGATGCTGGCGAGCTGGAAGCTCTCGGCGCCCTGCGCCTGCTTCGTCGTGTCGGGCGCAGTAGGTGAACTTCGTCGGGTCGCCGGCGTTCAGGTTCGGGATAGATCGCCGGAATCGACCGATGCTGTCCTTCGTCGCGCAGCGTGCCGTAGTACCAGAGGCGATCCTTGACGATCGGCCCGCCGACGCCGCCCGTGTAGTCCCACTGCTGGAGCAGCTTCCCGGGAGTGGCGAAGCCGGCAGCCTTCAGCGCGTCGCTGTAGTTGCTGCCGACCATGCCGCTGCTGACGCCGGACAGATAGACGGCGCCTTTGACCGTGTTGCCGCCGCTCTTCGGCACGATGCTGAGCGTCGGGCCGCCGACTTCCGCTTCGCCCAGGCCGCCCGAGGTCGTCGTCACGACTTCGGCCGCGTTCGAGATGTCCGCGACATAGGTGGACACGCCGCCGCCGTTCAGGGCCGCGCCGGTGTTCAGGCCGTCGACCTGCATGCGGCCTTCGTTCGCGCGCCCGCCGGCGCCGCCGAACACCGTCATCTGCGGCGTGACCTGGATGTCCGCGCTCGTGCCGGCCTGAATCGATGATGCCCGGAATCAGCACGGCCGTGGCCGCCCACGACCGCGCGGTCGGCACCGTCGTCAGCGTTTCGTTGCTGAGCGTCGTCTGACGCCTGACGCTCTGGACGTCGACGATCGGCGTTTCGCCGCTCACCGTGATCGTTTCGGCGACGCCGCCGACCTTCATGTCGGCGTTGATCGGACGCGATGAACGAACCGGTCAGCTCGATGCCCTCGCGCTTCACCGTGGTGAAGCCCGGCAGCGAGAACGTCACCGTGTAGGTGCCCGGCCGCAGGTCGAGGATGCGATACAGTCCCGAGCCATCGGTCACCGCCGCGCGGGTTTTCTCGATGAGCACCGGGCTTGACGTTTCGACCGTCACACCCGGCAGCACCGCGCCGGATGAGTCTTTGACCACGCCTGTGATCGACGCCTGCGCAAACGCCAGCGTCGGCAACAGGACGAGGCACGCGAGACATGCCTGCCGTCTTCAACACTCTGAGCACGTCTAGCCTCCTAACCCAAATAAGGGAACGACTTGCTGACCCTCAACCGTAACGCCCACCTTACAGAGAGTCAACGGTTACACAACGTCTCCCTGAGTGCATTTTGGAGAAACATCCGGAATTTTGGATTGGACTCCATGCAGCCGAATGCAGCTGGATGACGCCAGAGGTAGAACGTGGACGACAAAAAGAAGAGGGGCGGCGAGCTCGCGCCCGCCGCCCCTCTTCACCCGCCGCCGGTACCTGATTACGCAATTCTTAGAAGTCGATCTGCGCGCCGATCTTGAAGAACCTGGGCGTCAGCACCGAGGTTGGCGCCAGCCATGCGCTCGCAGCGGTCGCCGTCGCCGGGATGTACGTCTGGTTGTACGTCAGCACCGCCGCCGAGTTCAGGATGTTGTAGATATCCACCCCGACGTTGGTCCGCATCCGGCCGAACTTCAGCACCTTGGCGAACCGCAAGTCGAATTCGTTGACGCGGTCGCCCCACGACCTGGCCGGGTGCGATGAGATCCACGGGGATCGTCACGCCCCCGGTTGGTGCGACCGCGGGGCGGCCAAGCGCCGACGAGATCGTGGCGAGCGGCACGTTCCACGTCGCGCGCTGCGGCGCGCCCTGGTCGCTGCGGATCGTGCCGGCGATCAGGATGTCCAGCTTCGGGACGAGGTACGAGCCCACGCCCGACAACTTGGTGATGAAGCCCGGATCGGTGTGGCAGTACGGGTTGGTCGCGCTGACGAGCGGCGCCACGCCGTTGCCGATCAGCGTGATCGACAACTCCGGCAGCTGCGACGTGACGGCGCAGATGTCCTGGACGGTCTTGCCGCTGTTGACGCCGCCCTGGAACGTCAGCCCGTTGGTCGGCCGCACCGAGACGTTGACCAGGATGCCGCTGTACCTCGAATACTCCGTCCCGAAGTTGGCCGCGTCGGTGATGCTGTTGGCGGCCCCGCGTGCGAACGCCTGCTGCGTGATGTTGTAGAGATTGCCGATCGCATAGCCGCCGCCACCTGGCAGCCGCGGATCGGATGGCGCGGTCAGCGCGAACGGCGTGAAGTCGGCCGCCGACGACCAGGGTGTTGTCCGTGGCCGTGAAGTTGTTCAGCCAACGCCGGAAGTAACCGAGCTCGACCGACACACGCGGCATCAGCTGCTGCTGCACCGAGGCGCCGAACTGCCAGTCGTTCGCACGGATTCCCCAGCCGTTGATCAGGTTGGGATCAATCGCCGCCGTGATCGGCGTGGCCGTACCGAAGCGTGGGGAACACCATGGCGCACGCACTCGCCGTTGGCCGCCGGGTTCGTGAGAGTCGCACTGCGGAACGTCGTCCTTCGCGACGCCCCCGTTTGCCCCGTTGTCGGTCCACGTGCGGTTGGTCGTCGTCGCGATCCGCGCAATCGGGTTGCTGATCGAGTAGTTGCCGCTCAGGTTGCTCGCCGGGTCTTCGTAAGCTTCCGAGGTTCACCTTGACGGCCCGTCTTGCCGTTGCCGAAGACGTCCCACGCCGCGCCGACGCGCGGCGAGATGTCCTTGTAGTTGACGCCGTCGGTGCGCGGGAAGGACAGCTGGCGTCGGCAGGAAGTTCCGTCGGCCCGATCGTCTGCGTCAGGCGAGAAAGCTCCACGCGTGGTCGTAGCGCAGCGCGCCCTGCAGCGGTGATCTGCCCGATCGTCCACTGATCCTGACCGTAGAGCGCGTCGTAGCGGCACGCGATCGCTCTGCGTGAACACGCGGAGGCTCTCGGTCAGCTGGACTCGGCCGGCCGTTAGGAACGTGTGCGCCAGGTTGAGATCGTTGCCGTGGTTCTGGATGTCCTCGACGAGGTAGCCGCCGACGTAGCCGACCTTCGAAGGTGTGGCCGCCGGTGACGTACGAACGCCGATGCGCGCCACGTGTTCGGGTTGTCCCAGTTCGTGCCGCGCCAGTTGGCCGACCGGTACTGCAGCCCGCGCTGGCGCTCCGTTGATGGCCGCCAGTTTCGGTGATGCGCGCCAGACCGCGCGTCGGGTTGCCCGGCGTTCGAACGGCCCCCAGGCCGCGCGATACGGTGCCAGGCCGGCCTCGAGGGAGCAGACTGGTTCGTCACCGGCGACGACCACGTGAACTGGCGTGTTCTTCACGAGCGTGTGCAGGTAGCCGGTTTCCCGGGCGACGCAGGTCGCCGTCAGGCCGCCGAGGCCGAGTCGAGCCGACGAACGCGCTCGTCGTCTGCGATGCGGCAGCGTCGCCGCTCGACGTGAACGCCGCCAGCCGTTGCAGGGCCTACCGCAGGTCCTGGTGGTAGTTGAACTTGTTGCGCGGCGTGATCTGCGCGTCAGCCGGATACTGGCGAGCTGACGGCTCTCGGCGCCCTGCGCCTGTCTTCGATCGTGTCGGGTGCATGCGTGAACTTGGTCGGGTCGCCGGCGTTCAGGTTCGGGAAGATGCTGGAATCGATCGGTGCTGGCCCGTCGCGCAGCGTGCCGTAGTCACCATGCGATCCGTCCTTGCGATCGGCCCGCCGACGCCGCCCGTGAGTCCCATTGCTGGAGCAGCGCCCCGGGGTGACAAGGCCCGCGGCCTTGGAGCTGTCGCTGTAGTTGCTGCCCGACCATCCCGCTGCTGACACCCGAGAGTACAGCGCCTTTTGACCGTAGTTGCCGCCGCTCTTCGGCACGATGCTGAAGCGTGGGGCCGCCGACCTCCTGCCCACTCCAGCCTGACGTCGTTGTCGACGACTTCCGGCCGCGGTCGAGATGTCCGCGACATACGGACACGCCGCCGCCGTTCAGCGCCGCGCCCGTGTTCAAGCCGTCCACTGCATGCGGCCTCCTCGTTCGACCGTCCGCCGCGCCGCCGAAGACGGTCATCTGCGGCGTGATCTGAATGTCCGAGCAATACGCACCAACGAAGTACAA
>ERZ1370068.327-contig-10296_pt1 | contig 34026 bp, 38 predicted proteins | sample MGYA00561227_ERZ1370068 | MGnify/ENA primary metagenome ERZ1370068 (study PRJEB38410, sample SAMEA6850437) | metagenome | study: Metagenomic assessment of the ecological functions of the soil: analysis of the soil microbiota associated with the...
GCTACGTATTGCTCCCAGCTCATCGGTGATGTTGCGCCACGACACCAGGAACACGGTGTGGCCCTGCGCCGCCGGCGTTCGCACACGAACGAATTCTCCGGCTGCAGGTCCAGGATGTAGAACTTGTTGATGCACGGTGGAATGATCAGTAGCGGCTCGCTCGCCGGACGCGCTGGGTGGCCGGCGCGTACTGGATCAGCTGCACCAGCGCCGCGCCCTCGTAAGATCACGGCGCACCGGGCGTCACCAAGTAGGCCGTAGCGCGGCCCACCTCGTAGGCGGTCTCGTCGGTGGTCGAAGAATGCGCCCTTTGGCCAGATCGTCGAAGAACACCAGACGCATCCCGTCCGTGAGGCTCTGGCCGCCGGTCTCGAGTGCGGCGAGCTGCATGGCCTCCGGATTGGTCGCGAAGAAAGTTCGGCGCGGACCCGCTGGCGTCGATGAATTGACCGGGTGTCGTAGCGAAGCTTCTGGCCTTCGCTCTCTCGTCCGGCTGCGCATTGCGTCCACGGCCGCCTGCAGCAATGCTCGAGTAGCGCGAGGTAGTTGCGCTTCAGCACGTCGAAACGCGGATCGTTGCGCCACGCTTCATCGGCGAAGCGCTTGTCGCTCGCGGCGGAAAGCCGGAGGCGTCAGGTGGCGCTGACGCCCAGCTTGGCGACGCCTGGGCATTCCTGCCCAGAACCCGGCGACCTGCTTCCAGTAGTCCTGCTGCAGCCCGGACGAGCTCGCTCGCGATGCCGGCACGAGCGGCCATTGGGGTCGGGCGGCTCCCGCCGTGTCCGGCGCGTTGGCTCGCGGTGAACTGGCGCATCATCGCCCGCCCGCTTTTTCGAACAGGTTGGCGAGCAGCTGGGCCGGATCGCGCTGCCGATGGGGCTGCCTTTCATGGTGTTCTCCCTTCATGTCGTGTCCTGGCGCCACGTCAACGATGGCCGCTGGCGCGACGCACGGACTCAATGCAGCTTCACATGCGGCTCGGTGCGCCGCGTGATCATCCTCGCCGCGGTGTCGAGCGTGACCTTCCAGAAGCCGTGCAACGCGAGCTCGTGCATCTTGTACGAGCGACAGGTACATCATTCGCGCGAACCAGCCCTCGATCCAGAGATTGCTGCCGGACAGGCCGCCCATCAGGTTGCCCACCGTCGGAGTACTCGCCGAGCGAGACCAGCGAGCCGAAGTCGCGGTAGCGCCAGTCGGTGCAGCGGCTTGCCGCGCAGGCGGCGTCGCGATCTGCTTCGACCATGTGCGACGCCTGCTGGTGCGCGGACTGCGCGCGCGGCGGCACCGTCGCGCCTTCCTTGCCGAGCCACGGGCACGCGGCGCAATCGCCGATCGCGAAGATGTTCGCGTCGCGCGTCGTCTGCAGCGTCGGCAGCACGACGAGCTGATTGATGCGATTGGTCTCGAGGCCGTCGAGGTCCTTGCAGGAAATCGGGCGCCTTGACGCCGGCGGCCCAGACGACGAGCTCCGGCCGGAATCGACTTCGCCGGTCGCGAGCCGCACGCCGTCCGGCAGCGACCTCGGCGACGCGCGCCGACGTGCGCACGCTGCACGTCGAGCTTCGCCAGCAGCTCGGTCGCCGCGTCCGACAGGCGCGCGGGCAACGCCGGCAGGATGCGGTCGGCGGCCTCGATCAGGATCAGCTGGATGTCGCTTGTCCGGATCGATGCGGTCGAGGCCGTACGACACCAGCGTGCGCGTCGTGTTGTGCAGCTCGGCCGCGAGCTCGACGCCGGTCGCGCCGGCGCCGATGATCGCGACGTCGCAGCTGCTCCGGCGCGCAGCGGCTCGGCCTGCGCATGGGCGCGGATGTACGCGTTGACCAGCCGCCGGTGGAACGCGCTGCGCCTGTCCGCGCGTCTCGAGCGCGATCGCATACTCCTTCGACGCCCGGCGTGCCGAAGTCGTTGGTCAGGCTGCCGACCGCGATGACCAGCGTGTCGTAGGCGAACGCGCGCTGCGGCGTCGACCTGGTCGCCGTCCTCGTCGACGAAAGGCGCCGACCGTGCACCTCGCGCCGCTCGCGGTCGAGGCCGACCATTTCGCCGATCCGGTAGCGGAAGTGGTGCCAATGCGACTGCGCGAGGTAGTTGGTCTCGTAGACGCCGAGGTCCATGCTGCCGGCGGCGATCTCGTGCAGGTGCGGCTTCCAGAAATGCGTGCGCGCCTTTTCGATCAGCGTGACGTGCGCCTTGCTTGCGCTTGCCGAGCTTGTCGCCGAGCCGCGTGGCGAGCTCGAGTCCGCCGGCGCCGCCGCCGACGACGACGATCCGATGCAGCGCCTCGGCCGGCGCGCGCTCGCGCTCGGTCGATGTCACCGGGAAGCCTCGTCGGTGTCGACCGAAGCGTCGGGATTCACTGCCTACGCGGCCTCGACGGCCATGTGGCTCTTCAGCGCGCGTCCAGGATCTTCTCCGGCTCCTCAGCATCGTCCTCGGTCTTCGTTGTTGAGGCGCCTTGCATCCGTGCTCGCGTCGAGCTCGCCGCACCATTTGCCGACGACGACCGTCGCGACGCCGTTGCCGATCAGGTTGGTCAGCGCGCGCGCCTCCGACATGAAGCGGTCGATGCCGAGGATCAGCGCCAGGCCCGCCACCGGCACGTGGCCGACCGCCGACAGCGTCGCCGCCAGCACGATGAAGCCGCTGCCGGTGACGCCCGCGGCGCCCTTCGACGTCAGCAGCAGCACCAGCAGCAGCGTGAGCTGCTGCGTCAGCGTCATCGGCGTGTTGGTGGCCTGCGCGATGAACACCGCGGCCATCGTCAGGTAGATCGACGTGCCGTCGAGGTTGAACGAGTAGCCGGTCGGGATGACCAGGCCGACGGTCGACTTCTTCACGCCGAGGTTCTCCATCTTGGCCATCATCCGCGGCAGCACCGACTCGGACGACGACGTGCCGAGCACGATCAGCAGCTCTTCCTTGATGTAGCTTGATGAACTTCCAGATCGAGAAGCCGTGGAATCGCGCGATGCAGGCCGAGCACGACGAAGATGAAGACCAGGCAGGTCAGCGTAGAACGTGCCCATCAGCTTGCCGAGCGACAGCAGCGAGCCGACGCCGTACTTGCCGATGGTGAACGCCATCGCGCCGAACGCGCCGATCGGCGCCACCTTCATGATGACGCCGACGATCGCGAACAGCACGTGCGAGGTCTTCTCGATGAAGTCGAACACCAGCGTGCCGCGGCCGCCGAAGCTGGTGCAGCGCGAAGCCGAACAGCACCGCGAACAGCAGCACCTGCAGGATCTCGCCCTTGGCGAACGCATCGACCACGGTGCTCGGGATGACGTTGAGCAGGAAGTCGGTCGTGCTCTGCATCTTGCCGGGCCCGGTGTAGGCCGCGATGCCCTTGGTGTCGAGCGTCGCCGGGTCGACGTTCATGCCGGCGCCGGGCTGCACGACGTTGACGATCGACGAGGCCCGACGATCAGCGCGATCGTGCTGACGATCTCGAAGTACAGCAGCGCATAGGCCGCCGGTCTTGCCGACCTTCTTCATGTCCTCCATGCCGGCGATGCCGACGACGACGGTGCAGAAGATGATCGGCGCGATGATCATCTTGATCAGCTTGATGAAGCCGTCGCCGAGCGGCTTCATCGCCGTCGCCGGTCTCGGGATAGAAGTGCCCCAGCAGCACGCCGATCACGATCGCGGTGATGACCTGGAAATACAGCGATTTGTAGAGCGGCTTGCCTGGTCGGGTCTTTGTCCATCGGCTGTCTCCGTCGAATGCGGTTCGCTGTTCGATGTCACGAGGCGCCGGCTGCCTGGGCCTGGCGGTCGGCGTGGTAGCTGGAACGCACCAGCGGACCGCAGGCCGCGTGCGCGAAGCCCATCTGCCGCGCGCTCGCCTCGAACGTCCTCGAACGCGCGCCGGCTGCACGTAGCGCAGCACCGGCAGGTTGCCCGGGCGCGGCTGCAGGTACTGGCCGATGGTCAGCATGTCCACGTCGTGCGCGCGCAGGTCGCGCATGACCTCGAGGATTTCGTCGTCGGTCTCGCCCAGGCCGACCATCAGCCCGGACTTGGTCGGGATGTCCGGGCATGGCGCCGCTTGAAGTCCCGCAGCAGCTCGAGCGAATGCGCGTAGTCGGCGCCCGGCCGCGCCTCGCTGGTACAGCCGCGGCACCGTCTCGAGATTGTGGTTCATCACGTCCGGCAGGCCCGGCTGCGAGGATGTCGAGCGCGCTCGTCCAGGCGCCCGCGAAAGTCGGGCGTCAGGACCTCGATCGCGCGTCGGCGGCGAGTGGCTCGCGCACCGCGCGGATGCAGTCGGCGAAGTGCGCGGCGCCGCCGTCGCGCAGGTCGTCGCGGTCCACGCTGGTGATCACCACGTACTTCGAGCCCCATCGCCGCGATCGGTGCGCGCGAGGTTGAGCGGCTCCTCGGCGTCGGGCGGCTTGGGGCCGGCCGTGCGCCACATCGCAGAACGGACAGCGGCGCGTGCACAGCTCGCCCAGGATCATGAACGTGGCCGTGCCGTTGCCGAAGCACTCGCCGATGTTCGGGGCAGGATGCCTCCTCGCACACCGTGTGCAGCCGCTGCTCGCGCAGGACTCGCTTCACCTCGCGGAATCGCGGTGCGTGCGGACAGCCGCACGCGGATCCAGTCCGGCTTCGGCAAGCGTCGCGAGCTAGACGGATCTCGATCGTCCGGCGCGCCGGCAAGCGACGCGGTCTTGGCTTCGCCGCGCTGCGATTCGTGCGCTGGAGCCATCATCGGTGCACCATGCGGGTTGCGCCACAGTCGCGCACCTGCGTTGCGCATCGCTCCACGGCCACGGCGACGCCGTCATGTTGACGATGCGCCGCACGGTCGACGACGGCGTCATGATGTGCACCGGCCTTGGCGGCGCCGAGCAGGATGCCGCCCACCGTGATGCCGCTGCCGGCGGCACGCGCAGCGCGTTGTAGGTGATGTTGGCCGCGTCGACGTTCGGCATGACCAGCAGGTTGGCGTCGGCGGTCAGGCGCGAGTCGGGAAACTCGCGGTCGCGGATCGTCTTCGACAGCGCCGAATCGGCGCGCATCTCGCCTTCGACCGCGAGCTCCGGCGCCCGCGACAGGATCAGGTCCAGCGCGTCGCGCATCTTCTGCGCCGATGGCGCATCGGAGCTGCCGAAGTTCGAATGCGACAGCAGCGCGACGCTACGGCTTCACGCCGAAGCGCTGCACCTCCTCGGCCGCGAGCAGCGTCATCTCGGCGATCTGCACCGCGTTGGGATCGCGATTGACGTGCGTGTCGCAGATGAAGAGCTGCCGGCCGGGCAGGATCAGCATCTGCATCGCCGCAAGCGTACGCACGCCTTCGCGCATGCCGATGACGTTGCGGACGTAGCGCAGGTGGTCGCGATAGTCGCCCGAGCGTGCCGCACAGCATCGCGTCGGCGTCGCCGCGGTGCACGAGCATCGCCGCCGATCAGCGTGGGCCGGCTGCGCATCTCCTCCCGCGCCTGCGCGCGCGACACGCCTCTGCGCCGCGCTGAGCTGGTAGTACTGCGTCGCAGAACTCGCGGTAGCGCGGATCGTCGTGGATGTTGACGACCGTCGCAGTTCTCGCCCGAGCTTGAGCCGCAGCCCGAGCTTCGCGATGCGCGGCGCTGATGACGTCGGTGCGACCGACGAGCACGGGCGCACGATGCCCTCGTCGACCGCGACCTGCGCCGCGCGCAGCACGCGCTCGTCCTCGCCTTCGGCGTAGACGACGCGCTTGGGCGCGCGCTCGCGCGGCCGCGAACACCGGCTCCATCGTCGTGCCCGAGCTGGTACACGAACTGGTCGAGCTGCTCGCGATACGCGTCGAAGTCGGCGATCGGCCGCGTCGCCACGCCGCTGTCCATCGCCGCCTTCGCGACCGGCGGGCGCCATGCATCGTGATGAGGCGCGGATCGAAGGCGCGCGGAATCAGGTAGTCGGGCCGAACGCGGGCGTCGGCTCGCCGTAGGCCGAGCGCGACGATCTCCGGACGGCTCGGCCTGCGCGAGCGCGGCGAGCGGCGCGCACCGCGGCGAGCTTCATCTCCTCGTTGATCGTCGTCGCGCCGCAGTCGAGCGCGCCGCGGAAGATGAACGGGAAGCACAGCGAGTTGTTGACCTGGTTCGGATAGTCGGAGCGGCCGGTGCCGATCAGGCAGTCGGGCCGCACCTCCTTCGCGAGCTCGGGCCGGATCTCCGGCTCCGGATTGGCCATCGCCAGGATGATCGGCTTGTCCGCCATCTTCTTGACCATGTCCGCGCGTCAGCACGCCGCCGGTCGGACAGGCCGAGAAAGATGTCGGCGCCGCCGATGACGTCGGCGAGCGTGCGCGCGCTCGTGTCCTGCGCGTAGCGCGCCTTGTCGGCGTCCATCGTCTCCGGCGCGGCCCTTGTAGACCACGCCCTTGCTGTCGAGCGACGCAGACGTTCTGCGGCTTCAGGCCGAGGCTCACCTGCAGATCGAGGCAGGCGATCGCCGCGGCGCCCGCGCCCGAGCAGACGAGCTTCACCTTGCCGATGTCCTTGCCGACGATCTTCAGCGCGTTGAGCACCGCCGCCGCCGCGACGATCGCCGTGCCGTGCTGGTCGTCGTGGAACACCGGGATCTTCATCCGCTCGCGCAGCTTGCGCTCGATGTAGAAGCACTCCGGCGCCTTGATGTCCTCGAGGTTGATGCCGCCGAACGTCGGCTCCAGCGCCGCGACGACGTCGACGATCTTGTCGGGATCCGACTCGCCGATCTCGATGTCGAACACGTCGATGCCGGCGAATTTCTTGAACAGGCAGCCCTTGCCTTCCATCACCGGCTTGCCGGCGAGCGCGCCGATGTTGCCGAGGCCGAGCACCGCCGTGCCGTTGGTGATCGACCGCCACCAGGTTGCCGCGCGCCGTGTAGCTTCGCGGCGAGCGTCGGGTCGTGCTGGATCGCCGTGCACGCGTAGGCGACGCCCGGCGAATACGCGAGCGACAGGTCGCGCTGGTTGGCGAGCGCCTTGGTCGGCGCGATCGAGATCTTTCCCGGTCGCGGAAACTCGTGGTACTCGAGCGCGTCGGTGCGCAGTTGCTCTTCGGCGAGGTCATGGTCGTTCCTCCTATTTCTTCTTGACCGGCGGCAGGTCGGTGCACACGCCTTCGAACAGCTTCGGCCGCCATGCCGATCGATTCGCCCAGCGTCGGATGCGGATGGATGGTCTTGCCGATGTCGGACGGATCGCAGCCCATCTCGACGGCGAGGCAGACTTCGCCGATCAGGTCGCCGGCGTGCGTGCCGACGATGCCGCCGCCGATGCAGCGGTGCGTCGCCTCGTCGAAGATCAGCTTGGTGAAGCCTTCGTCGCGGCCGTTGGCGATCGCGCGGCCCGGACGCGGCCCACGGGAACACCGCCTTGCCGTACTTGATGCCCTGCGCCTTGCACTGCGTCCTCGGTGAGGCCGGCCCACGCGACCTCGGGATCGGTGTAGGCGACCGACGGAATCTGCCGCGCATCGAAGAAAGACTTCTGTCCGGCGGCGGCCTCGGCTGCGACGTGCGCCTCGTGCACCGCCTTGTGCGCGAGCATCGGCTGGCCGATGATGTCGCCGATCGCGTAGATGTGCGCGACGTTGGTGCGCATCTGCTTGTCGACCGGTGACGAAGCCACGGTCGGTGACGGCGACGCCGGCCTTGTCCGCGCCGATCTTCTTGCCGTTGGCGCTGCGGCCTACGGCGACGAGCACCAGGTCGTAGACCTGCGGTTTCTGGCGGCGCCTTCTCGCCCTTCGAACGTGACCTCGATGCCGGCCTGCGGTCGCCTTGGCGCCGGTCGTCTTCGTCTTCAGCATCGCGTTGTCGAAGCGCGCCGCGTTCTTCTTCTCCCACACCTTGACGAGGTCGCGGTCGGCGCCTGCCATCACGATGTCGAGCATTTCGACGACGTCGATCTGCGAGCGCCGAGCGTCGAATACACGGTCGCCATTTCGAGGCCGATGATGCCGCCGCCGACCACCAGCATCCGCTTCGGAATCGACTTGTCAGCAGCAACGCGCCGGTCGAATCGACGACGCGCGGGTCGTCGGGCATGAACGGCAGCTTCACCGCCTGCGAGCCCGCGGCGATGATCGCCTTCTGGAACTTGATCGCCTTCTTCGCGCCGGTCGTCGCCTGACCGTCGCCACTGGTGAGCTCGACCTGCATGTGATGCGGGTCGAGGAAGCGGCCGATGCCGCGCACGACTTCGACCTTGCGCGCCTTCGCCATGCCCGCGAGGCCGCCGGTCAACTTCTTGACCACGCCATCCTTGAAGCCGCGCAGCTTGTCGAGGTCGATCTTCGGCGCGCCGTAGGCGATGCCGTGATCGCCCATCGTCTTCACTTCGTCCATCACGCCCGCGGTGTGCAGCGAGCGCCTTCGACGGGATGCAGCCGACGTTGAGGCAGCACGCCGCCGAGCGTCGCGTAGCGCTCGACGAGCATCGTCTTCATGCCGAGGTCCGCCGAGCGGAACGCCGCGGAGTAGCCGCCGGGACCGGCGCCGAGGACGAGCATCTCGCATTCGATAGTCGGCGCTGCCGCTGTACGAAGCGGCCTTGGGTCCGGGTGCGGCGGGCGCTGGCGCGGTGCCGCTGCGCTTGGCCGGCGCCGCCGCTGCGGCAGGCGCAGGTGCGCTCGCCGGCGCCGCCGCGGCGCCCGCGGTCGCGCCCGCGGCGTCGACGGCTGAGCAGCAGCGAGCCTTCCGACACCTTGTCGCCGACCTTGACCTTGACGTCCTTCACCACGCCGTCGACCGGCGACGGCACGTCCATCGTCGCCTTGTCCGATTCGAGCGAGACCAGCGCAGTCTCCTTCTTGATCGCGTCGCCCGGCTTCACCAGCACCTCGATGACCGGAACGTCCTTGAAATCGCCGATGTCCGGGACCTTCACTTCCGACGGTAGCCATGTGCGCTTTCCCTCTAGACCAGCACGCGCCGCATGTCGGCGAGCAGACCGGCGAAATGTACGTTGAAGCGCGCCGCGGCGGCGCCGTCGATCACGCGGTGATCCCACGACAGCGACAGCGGCAGCATGAAGCGCCACGACGACGTCTTGCCGTCGGTCGACACCTGCTTCCAGAACGAGCGGCACACGCCCATGATCGCGACTTCCGGCGCATTGATGATCGGCGTGAAGTAGATGCCGCCGATGCCGCCGAGGCTCGAGATCGTGAAGCGTGCCGCCCTGCATCTGGTCGGGCTTCAGCTTGCCGTCGCGCGCGAGCTTCGCGAGATCGCCCATCTCCTTCGCGATCTCGATGACGCCCTTCTTGTCGGCGTCGCGGATCACCGGCACGACCAGGCCCGTTCGGCGTGTCGGCGGCGAAGCCGATGTGGTAGTACTTCTTCAAGCACGAGGTTGTCGCCGTCGAGCGAGGCGTTGAACTCGGGGAACTTCTTGAGCGTCGCGCACGCGGCCTTGATCATGAACGCCAGCATGCTGACCCTGACGCCGCTCTTCTCGTTTTCCTTGTTGAGCTGCACGCGGAACTGCTCGAGGTCGGTGATGTCGGCGTCGTCGTGGTTGGTGACGTGCGGGATCATCACCCAGTTGCGGTGCAGGTTCGCGCCGGAGATCTTCTTGATCCGCGACAGCGGCTTCGCCTCGACCGGGCCGAACTTGGCGAAGTCGACCTTCGGCCACGGCAGCGAGATCGATGCCGCCCACACCGCGCGCCCGGCCGGCGCGGCCGCGGCAGCCTTCGCGGGCGCGCCCTTGGCGGCGGCTTCGACGTCTTCCTTGACGATGCGGCCCTTGTCGCCGCTTCCCTTGACCTTGCCGAGATCGACGCCGAGCTCGCGCGCGAGCTTGCGCACGCCCGGGCCTGCGTAGGCGAGCGCGAACGCCGCCTCGTCGACGCTGCCGCCGGTGCCGCTCGCGGCAGACGGCTGCGGCGAAGCTGCGGGCGGCGGCCGCCGGCGCGGCGGCCGCTGCTGCCGCCGGTGCCGCCGCTTGATGCAGCGGCCGCGCTGTCGGTGACGAGCGTCATGCAGCAGCGTGCCTTCCGACACCTTGTCGCCGACCTTGACCTTGAGCTCCTGCGACCGTGCCCGACAGCGGCGCCGGGACATCCATCGTCGCCTTGTCCGGATTCGAGCGAGACGAGCGCGTCCTCGGCCTTCACCGTGTCGCCCGGCTTGACCATGACCTCGATCACCGGCACGTCCTTGAAATCGCCGATGTCGGGCACGCGCACTTCGGCGACACCGCCGGACGTGCTCGTCGGCGCGGGCGGCGGCGGCCACCGCGGTCTTCGGCGCCTGCCGCGGGTGCTCGCGCGGCTCCGGCGCCGCTGCCGGTGTCGAGCATGCAGGATCAGCGCTGCCTTCGCTGACCTTGTCGCCGACCTTCACCTTCACGTCCTTGACGACGCCCGCCGCGGGCGCCGGCACGTCCATCGTCGCCTTGTCCGATTCGAGCGAGATCAGCGGATCCTCCGGCTTGACGCGGTCGCCCGGCCTTGACCATCACCTCGATGACCGGAATGTCCTTGAAATCGCCGATGTCCGGCACTTTGACTTCGGTCATTTGGAACCTCCACAATGGGAGTACCAGAGCCTGTTCCGTCGCGTCGCTGTCGCGGATGCGACAAAGCGCCTCGTTGCGATTGCCCGGACTCATACAGTCCACGGATCGGGACGCTCGGTGTCGAGTGCCGTATTTCGTGATCGCCTGCGCGACGACGTCAGGCTTGATCGTCGCCGTCGTCGGCCAGCGCCTTCAGCGCCGCGATCGACGACGTAATAGCGATTCACCTCGAAGAACCGGCGCAGCTTCACGCGGTAGTCGCTGCGCCCGAAGCCGTCGGTGCCGAGCGTGACGTAGCGCCGCGGAACGTGGCTGCGGATCTGGTCGGCGTAGTTGCGCATGTAGTCGGTGGCGGCGATCACCGGGCCCGCGTGGCCTTCGAGCGACGGCTTCGACGTAGCTCTTGCGCGCGGCGCCGTCGGGTGCAGCAGGTTGTGGCGGTCGGCGCTCATGCCGTCGCGGCGCAGCTCGTTGAAGCTCGTCGCGCTCCACAGGTCGGCGTCGACCTCCGAAGTCGTCGCGCAGCAGCTCGGCCGCTGCGATCACCTCGCGCAGGATCGTGCCGCTGCCCATCAACTGGACGCGCGGTCCTCTTGCCGTTTGCCGCCCTCCTTGAGCAGGTACAGCCCCTTGATGATCGCCGGCCTCCGCGCCTTCCGGCATCGCCGGGTGCGGGTAGTTCTCGTTCATCAGCGTGACGTAGTAGTAGACGTCCTCCTGCTGCCTCGTACATCCGCCGGATGCCCTCGCGGATGATCACGACGACCTCGTAGGCGAACGTCGGGTCGTACGAGATGCAGTTCGGGAATCGTCGACGCGAGGACGTGGCTGTGGCCGTCCTCGTGCTGCAGCCCTTCGCCGTTGAGCGTCGTGCGGCCCGCGGTGCCGCCCAGCAGGAAGCCGCGCGCGCGCATGTCGCCGGCGAGCCACGCGAGATCGCCGACGCGCTGCAGCCCGAACATCGAGTAGTAGATGTAGAACGGGATCATCGGCACGTTGTTCGTGCTGTACGACGTGGCCGCCGGCGATCCACGAGCTCATCGCGCCCGCCTCGTTGATGCCCTTCCTGCAGCACCTGGCCCGACCTTGTCCTCGCGGTAGTACATCAGCTGGTCGGCGTCCTGCGGCTTGTAGAGCTGGCCCACCGCCGAATAGATGCCGAGCTGGCGGAACATGCCTTCCATGCCGAACGTGCGCGACTCGTCGGGAACGATCGGCACGATGTGCTTGCCGATCGCCTTGTCGCGCACCAGCGTGCCCAGCATCTGCACGAACGCCATCGTCGTCGAGATCTCGCGCTCGCCCGAGCTTTGCAGCAGGCGGTCGAAGCGTCGACGAGCGGCGGTGCCGGCAGCGACGCCGACTTGCGCCGGCGCTGCGGCAGGTAGCCGCCGAGCGCCGCGCGGCGCTCCTGCAGGTACTTCATCTCCGGGCTGTCCTGCGGCGAGCGCGATGAACGGCATCGTCGGCGATCTTGTCGTCGGGCATCGGGATGTCGAAGCGGTCGCGGAACTGCTTCAGCGCGTCGTCCGTCATCTTCTTCGCCTGGTGCGCGATCATCTGGCCTTCGCCCGATTCGCCCATGCCGAAGCCCTTGACGGTCTTGGCCAGGATGACCGTCGGCTGGCCCTGTGTGCTTCACCGCCGCCGCGTACGCCGCGTAGACCTTGAACGGATCGTGGCCGCCGCGGTCAGAGCTTCCACACCTCGTCGTCGGACAGGTCGGCCACCAGCGCCTTCAACTCCGGCGTGTTGAAGAAATGCTCGCGCACGTACGCGCCGTTCTTGCTCTTGAAGTCCTGGTACTGGCCGTCGACGCACTCTTCCATCCGCTTGAGCAGGATGCCGTCCTTGTCCTTCGCGAACAGCTTGTCCCAGCCCGAGCCCCAGACGACCTTGATCACGTTCCAGCCGGCGCCGCGGAACACGCCTTCGAGCTCCTGGATGATCTTGCCGTTGCCGCGCACCGGGCCGTCGAGGCGCTGCAGGTTGCAGTTGATGACGAAGATCAGGTTGTCGAGCTCCTCGCGGCCGGCCAGCGAGATCGCGCCGAGCGACTCCGGCTCGTCGCATCTCGCCGTCGCCGAGGAACGCCCACACCTTGCGGTTGTCGGTCTTCGCGAGCCCGCGGCCCTCGCAGGTACTTGAGGAAGCGCGCCTGGTAGATCGCCATCAGCGGGCCGAGGCCCATCGACACCGTCGGGAACTGCCAGAAATCCGGCATCAGCCACGGATGCGGATACGACGGAATGCCCTTGCCGTCGCTCTCCTGCCGGTAGTTCGAGCAGCTGCTGCTCGGTCAGGCGCCCCTCGACGAACGCGCGCGCGTAGATGCCCGGCGACACGTGGCCCTGCACGTAGATGCAGGTCGCCGCCGTGCTCGTCGGTCGGCGCGTGCCAGAAGTGGCCGAAGCCGATGTCGTAGAGCAGCGCGGAGGACTGGAAGCTCGCGATGTGGCCGCCCAGCTCCGACGATTCCTTGTTCGCGCGCAGGATGATCGCCACCGCGTTCCAGCGGATGGCCGAGCGGATCTTGTGCTCGAGCTCGCGGTTGCCGGGCGACTTTGCCTCCTGTTCCGGGCGGGATCGTGTTCGCGATAGGGCGTCGTGAGCGTGGAACGGCGGCGTCGCCCCGATCCGCGAGCGCCTCCTCGCGCAGTTGCGCCGAGCAGAAAGCGCGCGCGGTCGACGCCCTTGATGCTGCACGACGGCCTTGCAGCGAATCGACCCATTCCTGGGTCTCGACCGGGTCGTGATCGCTGCAGGATTCCCATGTGCGTACTCCTCGTTCTGACGTGCTTGGCGACTGCGAGCGCCGACGGGCGATTCGCGGCGCGATGATTCAATCCGGACGGCAGCCCCTGCACGCGGAACAGCTCTTCCAGGTGCGGGCTCATCGGCAGGTTGAGGCGCACGCCGGACGGCAGCGGCTTCTGGAACCAGCGCTCGTAGATCGCGACGATCTCGCGGCTGCCGGCGAGCTTGTGGAACGCGCGCTCGACGACTTCGGCGAATTCGGGATCGTCCTTGCGGAACATCAGCGCGTAGTCGGCGTAGGTGAGGAAGTCGCCGACGACGCGGAAGTCGGCCGCCGACTTCGTCTCGGCGAGCATCCCGTAGAGCTGGACGTCGTCGTTGGCGAACGCGTCCGCCTTGCCGGCGGCGAGCATCTGGAACGACTCGTTGTGGTCGCCGCGCGAACACGAACTTGATCGGGATGCTTCTGCCGCTCGGCGAGCTTCGGGACCGCGGTCTCGTGCACGGTGCCGCGCGTCAGCACGACGGTCTTGCCGGCGAGGTTGCGGAAGTTGAGGATGCCGCTGCCGCGGCGCACCAGCAGCTTGGTGCCGGTGACGAACATCGTCGGCGAGAACGCGACGGTCTTGCGCCGCTCGGCGTTGTTCGTCGTCGATCCGCATTCGAGATCGATCGTCGCCGGAGGTCACCAGGTCGAAGCGGTTCTCCGGCGTCACCGGCTCGGTACTCGACGCGGACGTCCTTGCCGAGCTCCGCGACGATCTCCTCGACGACGATCTCGCACAGGTCGAGCGAATAGCCGATCGGCTTCTTGTTCGCGTCGAGGAACGCGAACGGCGGCGAGTTCTCGCGATGACCGATCCGGACGACGCCGGACTCGGCGATCTTTCTCGAGCGTCCCGGTGTACTTGGGCACGAAGGCGTTGGACTGCGCCTGCGCGCCGAGGGCCAGCGCCACCGCGACGACTCAAGCGCAGCCGCCGCGCAGCTACAGCTCCATCGCCTCCTTGCATCAACCGCAGCGAAAGCCGCGGCGCCTCCGGTCGTGTTCGACACGGCGCATCCTCCTTCCGTCGTCTCCCCCGGGCTCTCGCGATCGAAGCGTCGCGTCGCCGGTGGCGGTGTATTACCAGCCTCGCGCCGGCAAGTGCCGGCAAGGTCATGCCTCAGGACTTAGATTGGATGGGATGGGGCGCGAGCGTTGCGCACCCCGCAGCTAGAATGCCAACTTCGCCGGGCGACTTCAACCTCTAACGGTGGCGTGCGGTAAACGCACGGCGCCGCGGCAGAGGCTTTGCGGGGCGTGGCGCTCCGGCCAAAATGTGCTAAAGTTCTCGTGCGCCGATTTGAGCTTCAGCTTGCGGGCGCTTAACAAATGCCGCTAAAGCGAGGTTCGCTCCAGCCATGGAGATACCGGGCGGGGCACACAAAACCCGTTTGGCGGCACGCCAGACGGGTTTTTGTTTTGCGGCGCGAGCTGATCGAGCCAGGACTCGGCATGGACAGCAAGATCTCGGAAGCGCGGCTTCACGACCGCGATCCTGCATTCGGATCGCGACGCGCCGATCGAGCACGGCGCGCTGCACAAGCCGCTGCACGTATCGGTCGCCTACGGCTATCGCGACGCGCGCGAGCTCGCCGCGGTGTTCCAGGGACGCGCGCCGGGCTACGCCTACGGCCGGCAAGGCAATCCGACCACGGCCGCGCTCGAGGCCAAGGTCAACGCGATGGAGGACGGCGTCGCGACCGTGTGCTTCGCCACCGGCATGGCGGCGATCGGCGCGATCCTGCTCGCGCTGCTGCAAGGCAGGCGACCACGTCGTCGCGAGCCAGTTCCTGTTCGGCAACACCGACGAGCCTGTTCGCGACGCTGAAGGCGCACGGCGCGCCGGTGACGTTCGTCGACGCCACCGACGCGCGCGACTGTCGAGGCGGCGCTCACGCCGGCGACGCGGCTCGTGTTCGTCGAGACGATCGCCAATCCGCGCACGCAGGTCGCCGACCTTGCGCGCATCGGCGCGCTCTGCGCGGCGCGCGGCATCCTGTCTACGTCGTCGACAACACGATGACCTCGCCGTGGCTGTTCCGGCCGAAGGCCGTCGGCGCGGGACTCGTCGTCAACGCGCTGACCAAGTACATCGGCGGCCACGGCAACGCGCTCGGCCGGCAGCGTCACCGACACCGGCCTCTTCGACTGGACGCGCTTCCCGAACATCGCCGACAGCTACAAGATCGCCGAAGCCGGCGCTGTGGGGCATCACAGCAGGTGCGCAAGAAGGGGCTGCGCGACTGGGGCGGCACGCTCGCCGCCGAGCAGGCGCATCACATCTGCGGTCGGCGCGGAGACGCTCGCGCTGCGGATGGAGCGCACCTGCGCGAACGCGCAGGCGCTCGCGGACTTTCTGGCCGCGCATCCGCAGGTCGCGCGCCGTCTACTACCCGGGGCTCGCCGACGCATCCGCAGCATGCGCTGGCGAGCAACTCGTTTTCGCGGCTTCGGCGGCTTGCTGTCGTTCGAGCTCGCCGACGGGCGTCGACCTGCTTCGAATTCCTGAACCGCCTCGCGATCGTCGTGCTGTCGTCGAACCTCGGCGACAACCGCACGCTGGCGATCCCTGTCGCGCACACGATCTTCTGGGAGATGGGCGCCGGCGCGCCGCGCGGCGATGGGCATCGCCGATTCGCTGATCCGCGTCTCGGTGCGGGATCGAGGATCGCGACGACCTGGTCGGCGATTTCTCTGCAGGCGCTTGCCGGCTGAACGACTCATGACTGTGTTTCCGCGAAACTGCGCGACAGCGCCGTTACGCCGGGTCGCTGCGACGCCCTGACGGGCTGTGCCTCGATCCGCCGGTTGAGCCAGATCGCGATCGGAATCCATCCGACCCAGCGGATCAGGTCGACGATGCTCGTTATCCCAGTGCCAGTCGTCGATGCCGTCGACGGCGAAGCCCGACGCGCTCGACCCAGCCCCAGAACGTCAGCCAGACGGCGAGCAGCACGAGCACCGCGCCCAGTGGCGCGCTGCCGCTGGAGCTTGGCCGCGCTGCCAGATCGGAATACGCGATCGAGGCCGCCGACGATCGCGACGTAGAGCGCCGTGCGCACCGGCGTGTAGGCGTCCAGCCACGGCCTGAGCAGCGGCTCGCTCGCGATCATCTTCGCGGCGGTCCAGCCCAGCACCGCGGCGCCGAGCCAGAGGATCGCCGGGAAGCGCTCGACCCAGTTGCAGGACGAGGGTCGAGCCCCAGATGACGATGGGAATCGACACCGCGAGGCCCGATCGACGACGAGCAGCATCGAGCCCTGCGCGGCGCCGCCGACGGCGAGCACGTTGTCGATGCCCATGACCGCGTCCGCGACGATGATCGTCTGGATCGCGCCGCGCACCGACGACTGCGGCGCGAGCGATGCTTCGCGCCTGCGCCGCCGTCCTGCGTCGAGCCTCCAGCCGATGTAGACGAGCGCCAGGCCGCCGACCAGCAGGAACGCCGGGATCTTCAGCAGCCAGACGACGACGAGCGTCAGCAGCGCGCGCACGACGATCGCGCCTGCCGTGCCCCAGAGCACCACGCGCTTCTGCATCTCGCTTCGGAACGTTGCGCGCGGCGAGGCCGATCACGATCGCGTTGTCGCCGGCCAGCACGAGGTCGATGACGACGATCGTCGCGAGCGCGGACAGCCATGCAGTGGAGAATACGTCGGGTGTCATCGGTTCCAGTCGGATCGACAGCGCGGGCGCGTGGGCGAGGTTCCGCCAGCGTGCCGCTTGGCGCGCGGCTTTCAACCCGTGACCTCGCGTACGTGACAGCCCCGCGGCCGATGCTTCCAGATAACTGGCCGCGGTCGTCCCAGTCGGCGAGCACGAATGCGCTCGCGCGCGCTGCCCGTCGACGTCCAGTGCATGCCGCGCCGGACGGTGCGTGTGGCCGTGGATCATGCGGCGCGACGTCGTGGCGGCGGAACATGTCGGCGACCGCGCCCGCGTCGACGTCCATGATCGACTCCGGTTTCAGCGCATTGGCGGCACGGCTCTTGCGCCGCAGCCAGCCAGGCGATGCCGCGCCGCAGCGGATAGGGCGAGGCGCAGCAGCCGGCGGCTCGTAGCGCCCGAGCGCATCCGCGCGCGAAACCGCTGGTAGTCGACGTCGCCGGTGCAGAGCTCGTCGCCGTGGCAACACGACGTGGCGCATGCCGTCGACGTCGACGATCTACTGCTCGGGCAGCAATCGTCGCGCCGGTCGCGCGCGCGAAGCGCATCGCCGCAGCAGGAAATCGCGATTGCCGCGCGCCACGAACGACGGCGACGCCGGCGCTGCGTCGCAGCGCTGCGAGCGCGTCGGCGACGTCGCGCGGCGAACGGATCGGCGCAGCTGGTCGTCGCCGATCCACACAGTCGAACAGGTCGCCCAGAATGTAGACCGCGGCGGCGTGCCGCGCGGGGCCGGCGCGCGAACGCGTCGAAAGGCGGCGAGCGCCGCCGGACGCGTCCGGCGACAGGTGCAGATCGGACAGGAAGAGCGTCGGCTTCATGGCCGTGGGCCGGCTTCACCGCCACGGTGTTGCGTCAGGCGATCGCCGGACGACGGTACCGCTGCGTCTCCGACCCCACGTCAGCCTGACGCACGTCCTCGGCCTTGAGGATCACGACGTCGTCTTTCGGAACGTTCTGGTGCATACCCGCTGTTGGCCGTCGGGCACGCCACTTGATGCGCTCGACGACGTCCTGGCCCGCCGACGACCTTGCCGAACACGCAGTAGCCCCAGCCGTTCGGCGCTCGGCGACTTGTAGTCGAGGAAGTCGTTGTCGGCGACGTTGATGAAGAACTGCGCCGGTCGCCGAGTGCGGGTCGGACGTGCGCGCCATCGCGACCGTGTATTGCTTGTTCTTGAGGCCGTTGCCGGCTTCGTTGGCGACCGGCGCGCGCGTCGGCTTCTGCTTCATCCCGGGCTCGAAGCCGCCGCCCTGGATCATGAAGCCGTCGATCACGCGATGGAACACCGTGTTGTCGTAGTGGCCGTCGCGCACGTACTGGAGGAAGTTGGCGACGGTCGCGGGCGCGTTCTCGGCGTCGAGCGCGAGCGTGATGTCGCCGTGATTGGTTTGCAGGATCACGTTGCCATCTGATGTCTCCTGTCACTTGCGGCGTCGATGACGCGCGCGCGACGTGATCACGACGGCGCTCGGCCGGCACGTCGCCGGGATTGACGGCGTACCGGCGGCACGGGCCGGTCGCGCCCTTCGGCGACCTTCGCGATCTTGGTGACGACGTCCATGCCGTCGACGACCTTGCCGAACACCGTGTAGCCGAGCCGGCTGGATCCGGCGCGCGGAAGTTGAGCGCGCTTGTTGTCGGCGACGTTGATGAAGAACTGCGACGGTCGCGCGAGTTCGGGTCGCGACGTGCGCGCCATCGCGACCGTGCCGGCGCGTTCGACGATGCCGGCCTTGCTGCTCATTTCCGCCTCGTTCGCGATCGGCGGCGCGCGTCGGCTTCTGCTTGAAGCTCGGTCGTGAAGCCGCCGCCCTGGATCATGAAGCCGTCGATCACGCGGTGGAACTGCGTGCCGTCGTAGTGGCCGGCCTTCGACGTAGTCGAGGAAGTTCGCGACGGTCTTCGGCGCGGCCTCGGGATAGAGCTCGATCTTGATCTTGCCGGCGGTGGTGTCGAACTCCACCTGCGGGTTCGCGGCAAGGCGCCGGCGCTGGCGGCCAGCGCGGCGGCGAGGGCGACGAAGAAGCGAAGCGTGCGGCGGTACGGCGAATCATCTGGAGTCTCCCTCGAGCTGAGTCGATGCGATTGCGGACTACGGTGTCACGGCCGCCGCGTCGCGCACGAGCTTGAGCTTCGCGGACGCGCTGTGGTTGCGCTTGTCGAGCGTCGCTGCCTTTTCGTATTGCTCGGCGGCGAGCGCGGCGCAGACGTCGCCCAGATTTTCGCGGGCGACGGCGTAATCGGGGCGGTTTGCACGGCGAGCAGAAGCTCGTCGCGCGCGAGCCCGAGCTCACCCTTGCGCGAGTACAGCACGGCGAGATTGTTGTGAGGCTCGGGCATCTCGGGAAAGTCGGCGCAAGACTGCGGTACTCGGCGATGGCGGCGTCCACCTTGCTCTGGTCGGTCAGCGCCACGGCCTTCAGGAAGCGCGCGCCTGGGGCTCGCGCGGGCCGCTCGCGCGGTAAGCTCGTCCAGCTTGGCGATCGCATCGTCGTACTTCTTCTGGGCAACCAGCGCGCGGGCGTCCGCCATGGTCTGCGCGTATGCCTTGCGCTCCGCCTCCGAGATCTCGAACGGCAGCCCGCGGGTGTCGGTTTAGCCGCGGCATTCGCGGGATCGGGCGGCACCGCCGTCTGCGCTCCACCACGGCAGCGCGAAGCGCAACGCAAACGGCGAGCGCGAACGGGCAGGGAGTATCGGTGGCGGCGGGCGGCAGACATGACGAGCGCAATCGGGGCAGGCGGCGAACTGCACATTCTATCAGCGTGAATCGCCGCGACAGGCCGCCTCAGAAATCCGGATCCGACAGCGTCGCCACATGTCATTGACGGCCATCGCGACGGCACTTCCGCGATCCGCACCAATCCGGTAGCTTGCCGTGATGCCGGTCATCAGCGTCCTGGTGACCTCTTCCGAGTGATCGCTGCGCGCGATCGCCAACGCCTCGAACAGGCCCGGAAGCCCGAGCATCGCGCATACGTCGCCAATGCGGCGAAATGCATCCTCGCCAATCTCGTCGCGCCGGCCGGAGTAGCGGAACTCGCCGCTCCAGTGCATAGTCGAGCTCGTTCGCCGCTGCGATGACCGCGACCTCCGCGTCGAGGATCACAGTTGGGCGCTATCAACGCCGCCGCTGTGCGTGGCGGCGGCGCTTCACGCCGGTGCTACGGCGCGCGCACGCGCGACTCGATCGCGTGGCCGCGACCACCGAGCACCGCGCGCACTGCAGCGCCAGCGGCGTACCGCCGCCGCTGTGCGGCGGGGCGTGCGTGTACGCGGCGTGAGCAGGCCGGACGCGACCGTTTCGGCGCGCAGCCCGTAGTGGACCAGCACACTGGCGGTCCCGACGAGGTGGTTGATGAACGGGCGTCCGCACGGCCGGTAGCCGCCATCCATCAGCACCTGCGCGACGTGATAGGCGTTGGCGATCAGCGCGAGCTCGTCGGCGCGATAGGCCGCCTGCACCGCGGCTCCGAGCAGTTCCGAGCGTGTTCGGGCGAAGCGACGCGCGCGTCATCGGCGCGTCTCGCGGCGCTGCGGGCGCCGCACGCCAAGCGGGCTCGATCTGCGCCACGTGCATGGCGGGAAATGCGCGAACGTCGCCGAACGAGCGTGCGTGTCGACGACGTTCCACTTGCGGCAGAACGTCGCGATGTTCGCTTCCGCCTCCGCCGCTGACCAGCGCGCGCGAAGAACGCGAGCTCGTCGAGGCGAGTAGCCGGCGAAGGCGAGGTAAGTGACCAGTGCCGCGGGCTCGAACACGGTCGCGTAGCCGCGCGCCTTGCGGCAAGCGATACATCGATATGCCTCGTGGACGCAGCGCAGGCGGGTGTCGAGCACCGGATCGCCGCGCAGCAGCGAGGTGCGAACGAGCATGCAGTGAAACTCGACGTAGTCGCACGGCGCGGCGGGCCAGGCCTGCGGGCCTCGGTGCGGGGATCGGCGCCAGCGAGGTGATGCCGCTCGACGAGTACGCGGCCCCCGGCTGCCGAAAGCTCGCTGGATCACGCCGCCGGCCATGTGGATCGTCGGAGGCTTGACGCCATCGCCCCAGAGGTACAGCGGTCCCACGACGCCGGCACCCGGTCTCGTCGGCGCAGCGGACGAGCGCGCCAGCCACCCGGGCGCTACCTGCACGTCGTTGTCGAGGAATACGACATAGTCGGTGTCGATCGAGTCGGCGATCCGCAGCCGTGCTTCCTGCGGCCAGAGCGGCTCGTCGAAGCGCACGACCTCGATCTCTCCGGCCGCGGCTCGCTCGGCGAGGCGGGTGCGCAACCACGCAGGCGATTGCACATCAGGTAGACGAAGCGAAACGGCGGGTGCGTGACTTGGCAACACGCTGTCGATCGCGGTGTCGGCGAGCGAATGGCGCTCGCGTGCTGTCATGACTCAGCGTTGCGCGCGCGTTCCGCTCGCGCTGCGAACCGGCAGTGTGGGCTGTCTGGTTCAACACGCGCGTAGTCGCGCGGCGGTCGCGTCGATCAGCCGCCGCGCGATCGAGAGCGACGGCGGCATGTCCGGCAGCGCGTCCGCGGGGAACCAGCGGACGTCGGCGATCTCCTCGCCGTCGGGCACGAGCTCGCCGCCCGCGTACTCGGCGGTGTACGCGATCATCAGCGAGTGCGGAAATGCCCACGACTGGCTCGCGAAATAGGTCAGCGTGCCGACGTCGACGCCGACCTCCTCCTTCACTTCGCGCCGGACGCAGTCCTCGATCGTCTCGCCCGGCTCGACGAATCCCGCGAGTGCGCTGTACATCGCCGGCGGAAAGCGGTGCGCGCGGGCGAGCAGCAGCTCACGGCCGCGGGTGACCAGCGCCATCATCGCCGGCGATACGCGCGGGTAGGCGACGTAGCCTGCACGCCGGGCATTCCTTCGCGCGCTCGCCTCGCCTTGTCGCGCGTCGGCGTTCCGCAGCGGCCGCAGATAGCGGTGCGTGCGGTCCCACTCGACCGACCTGGAACGCGCGCGCGGCCGATGCGCCACCAGCGACTCGGGCACGCGGAAGAACAGCGCGCGCAAGCCGGCGAGGCGGAACCAGGCGGCAGGCGCGAAGTCGTTCGGCAGAGCACGATCGCGACGCAGGGCACGCCGCGAAAGCTCGCCGAGGTAATGGCGCGCGCCGTCGATTTCCGCCGCGGCGAGCTCGTCCAGCGTCGGGATCGCAGGCGCGCCCTCAGTCGCCGCCGACGACGCATCTTGACGTCGCTGTACGCGAACGCGAGCGCCGTCCCCGCCAGCAACGAGGGCAGGGCGTGCGCAGGGGACAAAGCCGTCGGGAGTGTGCACGGAACCCGGATTATCGGTCGCAATTCCGATCATGGCGAAGCCTGCGACCGCGGCGCGCGCGGTGCCGGCCGCCAGCAGCGAACGCGAGGGCGACCACCGAGCACGCCCGCCGCGCCGCAAAGTGAGCACGACGCCGGTGTCGAACGTCTGCGCGACGATGCCCGCGATGGCGACGCCGACCGACTGGCCGATGAACAGCGACGCCGCGAACTGCGACACCGCGGTACCGCGCCGCTCCGGCGCCATCTGCGTCGCGTTGGTCTGCAGCGTGTTGTGGAGCATGTAGAAGCCCATGCCCATTGCGACGGTGGCGAGTGCCGCGACCGGCCACGACGTCGCCAGACGCGACGGCGGCGAGCGTCGCGCAGATGATCGCGCCGCCGCCGATCGCGAGGCCCACTTCGCCGAGCCGGCGCACCAGCACCGGTGACAGCACGGCGAATACGATGCCCGCCTGCGCCATAGAGCATCACGATCGACCCGGCGAAAGTGAGCGAGATGCCGTAATGCAGGTGCAGGTGCGTCGCGATGAATGCGAACGAGCCGAACATGAACGTGCCTTCCAGAAACACGGTGATCAGCACGACCCGCGCCCACGGCTGGCGCCATACGTAAGCGATGCCGGCGACGAACTCGCGGAGCGTGAAGCGGTGCGCGGTTACGCCGTCGGTCACCTTGTGGCCCTGTGAGCAGTCGGAACAGGATCACGCTCGCCAGCGCTTGCCAGACGGCCAGGATGACGAACGGCGCCCAGTAACCGAGATGCTCGGCGCCAAGGCCGCCCAGCAGCGAGCCCGCGGCGAAGCCGAGCATCTGCCCCATCGAGAAAGCGCGCGAGTACCGGCTGGCGCTGCTCGTAGCGGCGACGTTGTCGCCGATCCACGCCATCGACAGCGGGATCACGGCCGCCGCCGTGCCGCCCGCGAGGAAGCGCGCGAGGACGAGCAGCGTGAACGTCGGGCGCGAGCGCGCAGGCGAGCGCGGTCAGCGGACACTGCGCAAGCCCAGGCGATCACGCGGTACTTGCCGAGACGGTCGCCTACGGGACCGTAGACGAGCTGGAACACGCCGTACGCGGCGGTGAACATCGCTCACGACGCTGGCAGCCGTGCCGATGCCCACGCCGAAGTCGCGCGCGAGCACCGGCAGCATCGGGTCGGTGACGCGCGTCACCCGCGGCCGCGCCGAACGCCGCGATGGAAAGCGCGACGATCGCGACCTTCGGCACCGGCGCGGCGCGGTGCCCCACGTCTTACGCGAGCGGACAGCGGCAGCTTGCGCAGGCGCTCTCCCGGTGGCGGCGGCGATCGCGCTTGGCGACCGCAGGCGCGATCACCGGCACGCCGGGCTCGCCGACGCCCGTCGGCTTGTCCGTCGACGCGACGATGTGCACGTCGACCGCCGGCATCTCGTTGATCCGCAGCAGCGGGTAGTCGTGGAAGTTCGACTGCTCGACCACGCCGTCCTTCAGCGTGATCGCGCCGTACAGCGCCGCCGACAGGCCGAAGCCGATGCCGCCTTCCATCTGCGCGCGCACGACGTCCGGGTTGACCGCGATGCCGCAGTCGACCGCGCACACGACGCGATCGACGCGTGAACTTGTTGTCCGTCGTCGACGGTGACCTCGGCGACCTGCGCGACGACCGTGTTGAACGACTCGTGCACGGCGACGCCGCGGCCGCGCTTGTCGCCGGCGCTTGCCGGCGGCGAGCGGCGTGCTCCAGCCGGCCTTGTCCGCGGCGAGCTCGAGCGCCGCCAGGTGGCGCGGATGCTTGGCGAGCAGCGCGCGGCGGAACTGCGACCGGATCCTTGCCCGCGGCCGACGGCGAGCTCGTCGATGAACGTCTCGGTCGAGAACGCCGTGTGCGTCGAGCCGACCGAGCGCCACCACTGCACCGGCACGCCCATGCTTCGGCGAGTGCAGCTCGACCGCGAGGTTGCGGAATCGCGTACGGCAGCGTCGACGCGCCCTCGACGCTGGTCGCGATCGATGCCGTCCTTCACCATCATCGACTCGAACGCGGTGCCGGCGAGGATCGACTGGCCGACGATGCGGTGCTGCCAGCCGACGATGTTGCCCTGCGCGTCGAGGCCCGCCTTGAGCGTGTGCAGGTACATCGGGCGGTAGTAGCCGCCCTTCATGTCGTCCTCGCGCGTCCACACGAGCTTCACCGGGACGCCGAGCTTGCCCTGCGACGCGAGCGCGTCGGCGATCGCCGCGGCCTCGAGCGACGTAGTCGGACTGCGGATTCGCGCGCCGGCCGAAGCTGCCGCCGGCGAAGCAGCATGTTGAGCTTGACCTGCTCGGGCTTCAGTCCGACGCGTCTTTGCGACCGCGAATCGATCGCCGGTCTGGAACTGCTCGCCGTTCCAGACCTCGCAGCGCTCGGCGTCGAGCTTCGACCACGCAGTTCATCGGCTCCATCGCCGCGTGCGCGAGGTACGGAAACTCGTACGCCGCCTCGAGCGTCTTCGCGGCGCCGTCGAGCGCCTTCGCGGCGTCGCCTTCCTTGCGCGCGGCCTTGCGCCGGGCGTGGCCGGCGAGCTGCTGGTACTCGGCCATGATGTCCGGCGACGACAGCTTGAACGCCGGTGGCGTCGTCCCATTCGACCTTGAGCGCGTCGCGGCCCTTTCTTCGCCGTCCAGAAGTCGGCGGCGAGCACGGCCACGCCGTTCGGGATCTCGACCGACGTAGCGCACGCCGCGGCATCGCCTTCACGCTCGGCGGCATCGAAGCTCTTCACCTTCGCGCCGAAGCGCGGCGGGTGCGCGACCACCGCGGTCAGCATGTCGGGCAGCTTCACGTCCTGCGTGAAGCGTCGCGGTGCCGTTGGACTTGGCGCTGCGAGTCGGTGCGCGGCACGTGCTTGCCGATGAAGACGAAGTCCTTCGCGTCCTTGAGCTTGACCGTCCTGCGGGCACCGGCTGCTTCGCCGGCCGCGTCGGCGAGCTCGCCGAACGTCGCCTTCTTGCCGCGGTCGCGTGCTGACACGACGCCGCTCTTCACCGTGATCGCGTCGCGGCCGACCTTCCAGCGCTCCGGCGGCGGCGGCGACCAGCATCGCGCGCGCCGCGGCGCCGGCCTGCCGCATACTGCTCGAACGAGTTCGCGATCGCGGTGCGAGCCGCCGGTGCCCTGCGCCGCGCCCCACGAAGAGGTTGTTGTAGCGCTTGGCATCGGCGGGCGCGCCCTCGACGCGCACCTGCGACCACGTCGGCGTCGAGCTCCTCGGCGACCAGCGTCGGCAGGCCGGTGTAACGTCCCTGGCCCATCTCGAGGTGCTTGACGACGACGGTGACCGTGTTGTCCTTGCCGATGCGCAGGAAGGCATTGGGCTCGAATGTGCCGGCCGCGACGCGCCGCCGGCGGTCTTGCCCGGCCCCGACATCTGCGCCAGCGCGTCGGCGCAGAAGATGCCGAGCGAAAGACCGGCGCCAGCCGCGCGCCCGCCTTGAGGAACATCGCGCCGCGACATGCTCGGCCGCTTGCGGTACGATGCGATCGGATTCATCGTCGGCTCCTTACCCGAGGGCCTTCGCGCGCATCCTTGATGGCCGCGCGGATGCGCGCGTAGGTGCGCGCAGCGGCAGATGTTGCCCGCCATCGCCTGCGTCGATGTCGGCGTCGGTCGGGCGCTTGTTCTTCGCGAGCAGCGCCGCCGCGCGACATGATCTGGCCGGACTGGCAGTAGCCGCACTGCGGCACGTCGAGCTTCTGCCACGCGGCCTGCACGGCCTGGCCTTCGCGCGTCGGCGTCAGTCCTTCGATCGTCGTGATGCTCTGCGCCTGGCTTCAGCGCGGACAGCGGCGTCTGGCACGAGCGCACCGGCTGGCCGTCGACGTAGACGGTGCAGGCGCCGCACAGCGCCATCCCGCAGCCGTACTTGGTGCCGGTGAGATTGAGGTCTGTCGCGCAGGATCCACAGCAGCGGCGTGATCGGGCGCCACGCTCGACGGCGATGTCGACGCGCTCCTTGTTGACGAAAAAGGTGGCCATCGGAGTGCTCCGGAATGAGACCGCCGCGAATGCGGCGAAGCAGCATATGGTAGGCGAATGTGCGCACCGTTGACCATGCGATCAGCGCGCATCCGTTGTCACGCCGGCTGCGCGATGTCCCTACCGACGCTGGCGACGAAAGGCGCGCGTCGCGCTATAATCGTGTGTTCGAAAATCACGCGGAAACGACGCATGCCATGGAAGCCGAACAGATCAATCTCATCGCCAACACGCTTGCCGGCATCGCTACGCGCACGGCCGAGCTGCGGAGGTATCTTTGACTTCGACGTGAAGTCGGAGCGCCTCGCGGTAGTCGACGCGCGAGCTCGAAGACCCGAAGATCTGGGACGACCAGCAGCGCGCGCAGGAGCTCGGCAAGGAAAGAAAGCAGCTCGACGGCGTCGTCGGCACGCTGACCGACGCTGCGATGCGGCCTCGACGACAGCCGCGAGCTGTTCGAGCTCGCGCGCGCGGAGAGCGACGACGCGACGCTGCGAAGCGGTGCAGCGACGACGTCGCGAAGCTCGAGCGCACGGTCGCCGATCTCGAGTTCCGGCGGATGTTCAACAATCCGATGGACCCGGCCAACTGCTTCATCGACATCCAGGCCGGCAGCGGCGGCACCGAGGCGCAGGACTGGGCGTCGATGCTGCTGCGCGATGTACCTGCGCTACTGCGAGCGCAAGGGCTATCGCGACCGAAGTGCTCGAAGAGTCGCCGGGCGAAGTCGCCGGCATCAAGAGCGCGTCGGTCAAGGTCGAGGGCGACTACGCGTACGGCTATCTGCGCACCGGAGATCGGCGTGCACCGCCTGGTGCGCAAGAGCCCGTTCGATTCCAACGCGCGCCGGCACACGTCGTTCGCGAGCGTGTTCGTCTATCCGGAAGTCGACGACTCGATCGAGGTCGACATCAATCCGGCCGACCTGCGCATCGACACGTATCCGCGCGTCGGGCGCCGGCGGCCAGCACATCAACAAGACCGACTCCGCGGTGCGGATCACGCACCTGCCGACCAACATCGTCGTGCAGTGCCAGAACGACCGCTCGCAGCACCGCAACCGCGCGGAGGCGATGGCGATGCTGAAGTCGAAGCTCTACGAGCTCGAGCTGCGCAAGCGCCAGGCCGAGCAGCAGAAGCTCGAGGACGCCAAGACCGACATCGGCTGGGGCCACCAGATCCGCTCGCTACGTGCTCGACCAGTCGCGGATCAAGGACCTGCGGACCAACTACGAAGTCGGCAACACGCAGGCCGTGCTCGACGGCGATCTCGACGACTTCATCGCGGCGAGCCTGAAGCAGGGAGTGTAGACGTGTCCGACAACAAGAACGACGGTGCCGGCCGCCGGTCGCCGGCCGGACGAGAACCAGATCATCGCCGAGCGCCGCGCGAAGCTCGCCGCGCTGCGCGCGCGCGGGCAGCGCGTATCCCGAACGACTTCCGGCGCGACGCGCTCGCCGCGCGACCTGCACGCGCGCTACGACGCCGAGACCAACGAGGACGCTCGAAGCCGCAGGCGATCGCGCGTCGCCGTCGCCGGCCGCATGATGCTGAAGCGCGTGATGGGCAAGGCGTGCTTCGCGACGCTGCAGGACATGTCCGGGCGCATCCAGCTCTACGTGACGCTCGACGCGCGTCGGTGCCGACGCGCTCGACGCGTTCAAGCACTGGGACCTGGGCGACATCGTCGGCGCGACCGGCACGCTGTTCAAGACGCAAGACCGGCGAGCTGTCGGTCAAGGTGCGCGCGATCCGGCTGCTGTCGAAGGCGCTGCGGCCGCTGCCGGAGAAGTTCCACGGCCTGACCGACCAGGAGCAGCGCTACCGGCAGCGCTACGTCGACCTCATCACCAATCCGGCGTCGCGCGACGTGTTCGTCAAGCGCTCGCAGATCGTGCAGGCGATCCGCGAGTTCTTCGTCGCGCGCGGCTACCTCGAGGTCGAGACGCCGATGATGCATCCGATCCCGGGCGGCGCGGCGGCGCGGCCGTTCGTCACGCATCACAACGCGCTCGACATGGAGCTGTACCTGCGCATCGCGCCCGAGCTGTACCTCAAGCGGCTCGTCGTCGGCGGCCTCGAGAAGGTGTTCGAGATCAACCGCAACTTCCGCAACGAGGGCATCTCGACGCGGCACAACCCCGAGTTCACGATGCTCGAGTTCTACGAGGCCTACCGGGACTACCACTACCTGATGGACCTGACCGAGGAGCTGCTGCGCGAGGTGCGCGCAGAAGGTGCTCGGCACGACGACGATCGCCTACCAGGGCGCAGACGATCGACCTCGCGCGAGCCGTTCGACCGGCTGACGATGGCCGAGGCGATCCACCAAGTACAACCCGCAGTACCCGCTGCAGCGAGCTCGCGAAGCCCGACTACCTGCGCGTCGCGCTGGCGCCGCTCGACGTCGAGGTGTTCGCGACCGACGGCGTGGGCCTGCTGCAGCTGAAGCTCTTCGAGGCGACCACCGAGGCGAAGCTCGTGCAGCCGACGTTCATCGTCGCGCATCCGACCGACGTCTCGCCGCTCGCGCGCGCCAACGACGCCGAATCCGGCGCGTCACCGACCGCTTCGAGCTCTTCATCACCGGCCGCGAGATCGCCAACGGCTTCTCGGAGCTGAACGATCCCGAGGACCAGGCGGCGCGCTTCCGCGCGCAGGTCGAAGGCGCGCGAGGCGGGCGACGAGGAGGCGATGTACTACGACGCCGACTACGTGCGCGCGATGGAATACGGGCTGCCGCCGACGGCGGGCGAGGGCATCGGCATCGACCGGCTCGTGATGCTGCTCACCGACTCGCCGTCGATCCGCGACGTAATCCTGTCGTTCCTCATGCTGAATCTGCCAATGCCAGGAGAGCGCTACGACCGCCGGTGCACCGCTACCCGCTGGCGGTGCGCCTGCCGTCGGGACCTGCAGGTCGTCGGCGTTCCAGGCGCCTCGCACAGGGGCAATCCGCGGTGCCCGGCGCACCTCCGGGACACGCTTTCGCCGGGTCGGACACACTCATCACCCCGACCTGGTTGCGCTACATCTGGGCGACGGCTATTGGACGTCCGTGACCGGCGATTGTCTGGCGCTCGCCACGACTGACTCCTCGCGATGCCTGGAGCGGCATCGCCGCGGTCAGACGCGTCGGCCGCTCGAACCGGGATGACCTGCGCCGCCTGCGCGGCGCGCATCGAGAAGGCGCTCGAACCGCGTGCCGGGACGCACGCGCCGCGTCAACTTCGCGACCGAGACCGCGCACGCGCGCGCGATCGACGCGCTCGGCGCGACTAGATGTCGCCGTGGCCTCGTCGCCGCCGTCGAGCGCGCGGGCTGTCACGCCGCGCGTCAAGCGCGATCCGTGGAGCGAGCGGCGCGTCGACGAAGCGCAGCAAGCCGCAGCCTGCGCCGTGCTGAAGCGCGAGTTCGTCATCGCGGCGTTGCCGACGCTTCCGCTGCTTGCGCGATGATCCTGATGCTCGCGAGCGGCATGGTCGATCGGCAGGCGTCCATCTGCCTGCCGCGCTGGCTGCAGCCTTCGCGCTCGCCACGCCTGTGCAGTTCTGATCGGCCGCCGGCTTCTACGTCGGTGCATGGCACGCACTGCGCGGCGGCGGCGCGAACATGGACGTGCTGGTCGCGCTCGGCACGACGATGGCCTGGGCGCCTGCCGTCGCCACGTGACGCTGACTCGGCCGGCGTACTCGAGGCTCGCATCGTGCCCGCAGCACCAGCACGTCTGCTTCGAGGCGGCGCGGCGGTGATCACGCTGGTGCTGCTCGGCAAGCTGCTCGAGGCGCGCGCCAAAGCGGGACGTCCGCGGCGCTCGAAGGCTGCTCGCTGCAGCTGCACGGACTGCACGGTCGAGCGCGACGGCGCGCTCGTCGAAGTGCCGCTTCGACGAGCTGCGCGGCGGGCGATGCGCTTCGTCGTGCGCGCAGGCGAGAGCGTTCCCGTCGACGGCATCGTGCGCGAGCGGCGCGTCGACGTCGACGAGAGCATGCTGACCGGCGAGAGCTGCCCTGGCGCCAAAGCGTCCGGCGCGACAAGGTGTACGCCGGCACGCTCAATCTGGACGGCGCTCCTGCGCTGCGGTGCGACGGGCGTCGGCAGCTGACGCTGCTCGCCGGCATCGTCCGGCTCGTGCGCGAGGCGCAGGGCACCAAGGCGCCGATCCAGCGGCTTGCCGACCGCGTCTCCGGCGTGTTCGTGCCCGGTCGTCGTCGCTGATCGCAGTCGCTGACGTTCGCTGCGACGTGGTGGCTATGGCGGCGACTTCGCCCTGCGCTGATCAACGCGGTCGGCGGTGCTCGTGATCGCCTGTCCGTGCGCGCTGGGTCTGGCGACGCCGACGGCGATCATGGTCGGCACCGGGCGCGGCGCGCAGTCGCGGCATGCTCGATCCGCAACGCCGTCGGCGCTGGAGCAGGCGGGCCGGTTCGCAGACGCTGATCGTCGACAAGACCGGAACGCTCACCGAAGGCCGGCACCGCGGTCGTCGCAGATTCGTCGCGACCGAAGGCGTACGGCGCGATCGAGGTGTTGCGCGGGATCGGCGCGGCGCTCGAGCAAGGCTCGACGCATCCGCTCGCTGCCGCGATTCGTCGCAGCGGGCACGCGGCGCGCGACGCCAGCGTTCCCGCTCCGGTGGCTGATTTCTCCGCCGGCGATACCGGCGCGTGGGTGCGCGGAACGATCGATGGCGAGACCGCACGTCGCCGGGTCGATCGCTTGTCCTGCGTGAACACCGCGTTCCTCGTCCCGACGACGCTGCGCAAGACGCTGCTCGCAGCGGGCAACACGATCGTCGCGCTATTGCACGGCCGGCCGCTGCATCGGCCTCATCGCGCCTTGCGGATCGGCTGCGCTAAGACCACGCTTGCGCGCGATGTGAGCGCGGCCTAGCGCGCCGGGTATCGACGGTCGTGATGCTGACCGGCGACAATCGCGGCGACGCGCGAAGGCGATCGCCGAGCGCGCAGCGGGCATCGCCGAGTATCAAGGCCGGCGTGCTGGCCCGGCGGACAAGGCGGCCGCGGTGCGGCGCTGCAAGGCCGCCGGCAGTGATCGTGGGCATGGTCGGCGACGGCGTCAACGACGCGCCGGCGCTGGCCGCCGCCGACGTGAGCTTCGCGATCGGCGCCGGTTCCGGCGGTGCCGCGATCGAGGCCGCCGACGTTATCACCGTGCGCAACGACTGCGCCGTGCCGCGTCGACGCGATCCTGCTGTCGCGCGCAACGCTCGCGCAAGATCCGGCGAACCTGTTCTTTGCATTTGCCTACAACGTGCTCGGCATTCCGCTCGCGGCGCGTGGACTGCCTGAATCCGGTTATCGCCGGGCGCGGCGCATGGCCGCGAGCTCGGTATCGGTGGTCGGCAACGCGTTGCTGCTGCAAGCGCTGGCGTCCGGCGCAATATCGATGTCCACCGGGGAGAAACGCGATGGAAACGGTAACCCTGAAAGTCGATGGCATGACTCGGCGGGTGCGTGCGCCAGCGCACTCGCGTGCTGAAGGCGACGCCAGGTGACAGCGACGCCGTGGTCCGGCTCGACGCGAAAGCGCGACGTGCGACGTCTCGACTCTCGCGCGCACGTCGGTGCCGGCGCTGAAGGCCGCGATCGACGCTGACGGCTGGGCGATGCCGCGGCGTCACCCATGCGGCGAAGCGCGCCGCGTAGGGTGCCGGCGCATCCGCGGGTGCTCGCGCGGCGGCGGGCTGCGGCTACGCCCCGTGCGCGGCGCCTGAACCGCGTCGAGGGGCAGGTGCGTGGCGATCGCATGGTGCGAGGAGGATCGCTACTGCGTCGACATGCTGACGCAGGTGAGCGCCGCGCAGTCGGCACTCGACGCGCTGGCGCGCGAGCTGCTCGAGCATCACTTGCACGGCTGCGTCCAGCACGCAGTGCCGGGCGACGGCGATCGCGCGATCACCGAGGCGCTGCGGTCATCCGCAAGTTCGGCCGCTGACGCGGCCGGTCGGCTGAAGTCGGTCTGCTAAGGAAAGTGCTGCACGAACTCCTGCGTAGTCGGGCTTCAGCCTGACGGGTGGCGGGTCAGCGCGGTGCGCTGTCCGGGCTAAGAGACTTTCGTGGAAGTACGCGACGAGGCCTGGCAATCTCCGGCGTCCGTTAGCCGCAGCGGCCGGAGTGATCGCCTGGCCGTCCGCAGTGCAGGCGGCCTCTCGTCGAGCTCGGAATAGTGCTTGACCACGTCCCGGAGCACGCTCGCGAGCTGCCGTCGTGCATGTATGGCGCGTGCGCGCGCGACGCCGCTGCAGCGACGGCACGCGAAATTCCGCCGAAGCTGCGCAGTGCTCGAGCGACACGCGGCGCGTGCTCGCGGTGCCGCGCGGGATCGTCGCTCCAGCGGCCGAGGAGGCTGCGTGCCGGCTCGCGCGCAATCGCTTGATGCCGTCGTAGGCGGCCGCCGTCGACGCGTGTGCGCCTCGACGTGGTATGAACGGCAATTTTTCGCGACGTCGTGGAATCCTCGCCATTGGTGAAGCGCGGCCCCGTGTGGTGGCATCGTCCTCGCACCGGGCTTTGCCGGACAAAGATCGCGAGGCCGCGGCGTGCGTCGGCCGGAAGAGCGCAGCGGCATCACGGCGTCGCCGCGGACGAGCGCGTCGCGATAGTCGTCGAATGGCGTGCGCGCGGACACCAGCGCGTCTCGAGATAGGCGGCAAATCGCCTTGGCGGCGTCGACTGCGACGGCTTCGTCGTTCGCGCCGGGCGGCGTCCCGAATGGTTCTTTTTCGTAGCGGCGAGACGCAGCGCATCGTCCTCGCGATCAGTGCCGAGAGGCGCGGGACGCCTCCGCCCATTTCACGCGGATCGTGACGATCGGCCGCAGGCTCTTGCGCCCACAGGTTGTCGTTCGCTCCATCCTGCCTCCCGTACACCAGCGCTGGCCGCCGACGTCGAAGAGCGCCAGCGTGGTTGCGATCGCCGGTCGCAATGCCTCGCCACGGGCGCGACGGCGGTCGGTGAAGGCGTGCGCCGGCAAGTGACAAGGTCGAGCACGGCATGGCGTGCATTCGCGAAAGGCGCGGGTCAACGAACAGGGCTGCGCCCAAGGCGATCGCAGTCGACGCCGCCCGACGCGCGATTCGACGGATCGGACACGCCGCGCCGGCGGCCACGGCCCGTGCGCGAGGATGGCGTGCGCCGCAGCTCAGGTCGCCCTGCGGCAGATCGAGCGGAGAGCGCTTGTGCGAATCCGCAAAGCGCGACCACGCTGTGCCGGCCGCCGCCGCCGCGGTACTCACGCGCTGAGAAGGCGCTGTTGCTGCGGTCGCGCGACGCCGCCATTCGATGTGCAGCGGCCCGGCGCGAGGCGCTACTCGGTTCCGGCTGCCGACACGAGATCGGAACGTCATTTCCAGCGTCCGCTCATGTGAACATGAGTCCTTCCGCCTTTGTATGCGGCGCCGCCGCTGGCCACGACGACCGGGCGATAGCGTTCATGCCGTGCCGGTGCTCCGGCACGCGTCCGCGTCGACCCGCATACCAGCGTGTCAGGCGCGGGTGCGCCGTTGCGCGGACATCACCTGCAAACTCGACCACGAAATGCCCGCTCGGCGACGACAGGCGCGGGCAAAGCGCACGGTAGGCGACGGCGTAGCGATCGCTTTCCAGTACGCGCGGAAACACGAGATCGGCGCCGCAGGATTGCGCAGCGGTGGCTGCGCCGGCTGTGAAGACGCAGGGCGGTGGTCGTGAGAGCAAGACGTAACTGAACGAAGTGGTCAA
>ERZ1370068.6538-contig-5514_pt1 | contig 34020 bp, 53 predicted proteins | sample MGYA00561227_ERZ1370068 | MGnify/ENA primary metagenome ERZ1370068 (study PRJEB38410, sample SAMEA6850437) | metagenome | study: Metagenomic assessment of the ecological functions of the soil: analysis of the soil microbiota associated with the...
ATTGTACTTCGTTCAGTTACGTATTGCTCACGACTGAGCGCACCGGCTTGCCGAAATGTTCCTGCAGCGCGCCGCGCAGCTTGTCCTGAAAACTCTTCTCGGCGAGGTGCTTCGCCGCCGGCGGCACGCACAGCTCGAAGCGATTCGCCGTCGAAGCGCTGCAGCTCGCTCGCCTGCGCGAGCTGCTTGGCGACGCCGCCGAGGTTGAGCGCGTTGGCGAGCTTCGGCCAGTCCCCGTCGAAGCCGCCTGGTCTGCGCGCCGCGCGGCCTCGCGTGGCCTCCGCGCGCTTCTCGCCGCCGCCGCGGCCGGCGGCGCTTCTCGCCGGTCGCGAAGGCGAGCATGCGCAGCAGCGCCATGGTGAAGCCGGCGAAGTCGTCCGGCGCGAACGGCAGATCCTGGCGGCCGTGGATCGCGATCTGGTAGAAGAGCTGCACGTCCTCGGGATCGAGCGCCTTCGCGAGGCCGGTGAGCCGTTCGCGCAGGCTGCCGCCCGCGTCGACCGCGTCCGGGCGCCGCCTGCGCGAGCGCGACGCGATGCAGCAGCGACCCCGAGGTCCTGCAGCGCGCCGTCGAAGGCCACGCTGCGCGCGCGCATCTCCTCGGCGATCGCGAGGCAGCCCTTGCGCGTCGCGTCGGCGCGACCGCCTCGAGCAGCGAGTAGAGATACGCGTCGTCGATGGCGCCCAGCATGGCGCGCACGCCCTGCTCGCGTCACCCTTGCCGCCGCCGTGGGCGATCGCCTGGTCGAGCAGCGACAGCGCGTCGCGCATGCTGCCGCGCGCGCAGTCGCGCGAGCAGCCCGAGCGCCGCGTCCTCCGCCGGCGATCTTCTCCTCGCGCGAGGATCGCCGCGAGATGGCGCGGCGATCGCGGCCGCGCGGCATCTGCTTCAGGTTGAACTGCAGGCAGCGCGACAGCACCGTCACCGGGATCTTCTGCGGATCGGTGGTCGCGAGGATGAACTTGATGTGCTCGGGCGGCTCCTCGAGCGTCTTCAGCATGGCGTTGAACGCCGAGGTCGAGAGCATGTGGACCTCGTCGATCACGTAGACCTTGAAGCGCCCGCGCGTCGGCGCGTATACCGCGTTCTCGAGCAGCTGGCGCATCTCGTCGACCTTGGTGTTGGTCGCGGCGTCGACCTCGATCAGGTCGACGAAGCGCCCGCGCGTCGATCTCGACGCAGGCGCGAGCACTTGCCGCAGGGCCGCGAGCTGATGCCGGTCTCGCAGTTCAGGCACTTGGCGAGGATGCGCGCGAGCGTGGTCTTGCCCACGCCGCGGGTGCCCGAGAACAGGTAGGCGTGGTGCAGGCGCTGCTCGTCGAGGGCGTGGCGCAGCGCCTTGACCACGTGCTCCTGCCCGACCAGCGACTCGAAGTTGCGAGGGCGCCACTTGCGCGCGAGGACTGGTAGGACATGCGGCGGATTTTACCAGCGGCGCCCGGATGTCAGGTACAGAGCCGTTCCGCCAGACGTGGTAGCATCGCGACTGGACGCGAAGTCGCGACGCATTGATCCCCACAAGGGAGGCAACTGGATGACAGGGAAAAGCCTGCTGCTCGCCGCGCTCACGCCTCGCGCTTCGCCCTGCCGGCGGGAGCCCGGACCGGCGCGACTCGCAGACAGGATCCGCAAGCAGGGCTGCGGTCACGCTGGGCTACGTCGACGGCGCGGCGCCGTTCTCGTTCACACGGACGCCAACGGGCGAGTCCGCAGAGCTACTCGGTCGACCTGTGCCGCGCGGTCGCCGACGGGCATCGCGCACCAGCTCAAGCGCGAGAACCTGCAAGACGCGCTGGGTGAAGCTGACCATCCAGAACCGCATCGACGCGGTGCGCCGCGGCGAGGTCGGACGTCGAATGCAGCACCACCACCTGGACCCTGGGGCGGCAGGCGCTGGTCGACTTCAGCCTGATCACCTTCGTCGACGGCGCGAGCATCCTCGCCAAGGCGGGCACCGACGGTGAGCCATCTCGCCGACTACGACGGCAAGCGCATCGCCGTGATCTCGGGCACGACCACCGAGACGCGTGCTGCGCGACGCGCTGGCCGCAGCGCTCGATCAGGCCGAGGTCGTGACGATCAAGACGCGCGACGAGGGCCTCGCGCTGCTCAACAGAATCGAAGGTCGAAGGGCTGGCCTCCGACCGCATCACGCTCATCGGCGTGGTGGCGCGGAGCGCCAAGGGCGGCATGTTCAAGCTGCTCGACGAGGATTTCTCGATCGAGCCCTACGCGCTGGTGCTGCCGCGCGGCGACGCCGATCTCCGCCTCGCGGTGAACCGCGTGCTCGCGCGCCTGTACCGCACCGGCGAGATCCGCCCGATCTACGACCGCTGGCTCGGCCCGCTCGGCCGCCCAGCCTGATGCTCTCGGCCAGCTACTTCATCCAGGGCCTGTCGGAATAGCCATGCGGGCGGGAGGCGCTTCGCGGCGGCCGTCTGCGGCCTTGATAGGCGCGGCCGCGTGGGCCGCAAACGGACAAGCCGCTCGACCTGCGGCTGCCGCCCCCGACGCGCCTTCGGCGTCCGGCTCCGTGTGCAAGGTCTGCGGCGAGATCCGCTCGATCCGAGAGGTGCTATCAGGGCGCCCGAAGCCCGCCCAGGCGGGCGTTCGGACCGAGTCCATCGGATCGCAGCCAGGCTCAGACGACTGGCGCGTCGTCGGGACGGTCGCCTACCCTGCCCTCGGCGGCGCGAAGACCGACGAGGGCTGGCGCGTCGGGGCCGTCGGGACGCCGGAGATGCAGTCGCAGCTCGAGGAGAGCTCGTACGACATCACGTGGCGATGGACGGCGGCGAACGCCGCACGATCCAGCGCCGCGACGGTTCACGCTTCCAGAAGTCGGCGAGCGCGTGACGCTGCCGTACGGGCAGAGCTGGAACCGAATGTTTCCGTAGCGGCCCGGGCGAGCCGCGACAGCCAGGAAAGGGCATGGAGCACAACCGTTGGTGGCTCACCTGCACGGTGCCGTATGCTATCGGCAATATCCTGCTGGCGATCCGGGGACCGGTATCGTCGCCGTCGTGCACGTGATGCGCAGCTGAGACCGACGCGCTCATCAGGGGAGGAGCCGCATGAAACTGACCACGTGGATCTTCATCGGCATGGTGGCCCGGCATAGGCGTCGGCTACACGTGCCACGAGCTGCTGCCCACGCCGGAGATCGGCGAAGACCACCGCCGGCTACATCTCGCTGTTCACCGACATCTTCCTGCGCCTGATCAAGATGATCATCGCGCCGCTGGTGTTCTCGACGCTGGTGGTCGGGCATCGCGCACATGGGCGACACGGCGTCGATCGGCCGCATCGGCGTCAAGACCATGGCGTGGTTCATCACCGCGTCCCTGTTCTCGCTGCTGCTCGGGCTGGTCATGGTGAACCTGCTGCGCCCCGGCGAAGCGCTCAACCTGCCGCTGCCCGACGCCTCGCGCGTCGACCAACCTCAAGGTCGCGTCGCTGTCGTTCAAGGAGTTCGTCACGCACCTGGTGCCGCGCAGCGCCTTCGAGGCGATGGCCAACAACGAGATCCTGCAGATCGTGGTGTTCTCGGTGTTCTTCGGCGCCGCCGCGGCGTCGCTCGGCGAGAAGGCGAAAGCGATGATCGACTGGGTCGAGCAGCTCTCGCACATCATCCTCAAGATCACCGGGTACGTGATGGCGCTCGCTCCGATCGCCGTGTTCGCGGCGATGGCTTCCGTGGTGACGACCTCCGGGCTCGGCATCCTCGTCACCTACGGGAAATTCGTCGTCGAGTTCTATTTCAGCCTGGGGCTGCTGCTGGGTCCTGATCGCCTTCGCGGCGTGGGTGTTCCTGCGCGACCGCGTGTTCACGCTGCTGCGCATGATCCGCGAGCCGCTGCTGCTGTCGTTCACCACCGCGAGCAGCGAAGCGGCGTATCCCAAGACCCTCGAGCAGCTCGAGCGCTTCGGCGCCAAGAAGAAGATCGTCAGCTTCGTGCTGCCGCTCGGCTATTCGTTCAACCTCGACGGCTCGATGATGTACTGCACGTTCGCCAGTGCTGTTCATCGCCCAGGCTTACAACATCGAGCTGACCTCGCTGCAGCAGATCACGATGCTGCTGATCCTGATGGTGACGAGCAAGGGCATGGCCGGCGTGCCGCGGGCGTCGCTGGTGGTCATCGCGGCGACGCTCGCGACGTTCAACATTCCGGAGGCCGGGCTGCTGCTGATCATGGGCATCGACCAGTTCCTCGACATGGGCCGCTCGGCGACCAACGTCATCGGCAACAGCGTCGCGACCGCGGTGGTCGCGAAGTGGGAAGGCGAGCTCGGCAAAAGCGAGCACCGGCGGTGCCGCGCACGGGCGGCAGCACGCGGCCGCGTGAGGCCCACTGTGACCCGCGCCCTGCTCGGGCTGCTCCTCGCGGGCGCGCTCGCGCTGCCGGCGCACGCCCAGAGCTCACCGGGACCCTGAAGAAGATCAAGGACAGCCGGCAGCGTCACGCTGGGCTACCGCGAGAGCTCGATCCCGTTCTCCTACCTGAACGCCGCCGAAGCGGCCGATCGGCTACTCGATCGACCTGTGCCTCGAGATCGTCGACGAGGTGAAGGACGCGCTGGGCGTCGAGGATCGTCGACGTGAAGTACGTCGCGGTCAATCCGGAGAACCGCATCGACTACGGATTCGCCTCCGGCAAGGTCGACCTCGAATGCGGATCGACCACCAACAACCTCGAGCGCCAGAAGCGGGTCGCGTTCTCGCCGGTGATCTTCGTCAGCCGGCACCAAGCTGATGGTCAGGCGGCCGGTCACGATCCGCTCGTACCGAGACCTCAAGGGCAAGACCGTCGCGGTGACCGCCGGGCACGACCAACCAGGCCGGCGATGAAGGCGCTGTCGGACAAGCAGAAACTCGGACATGCGCTTCGCGGTCGCGAAGGACCACGCCCAGGCGTTCACGCTGCGTCGAGAAGGCCAGGGCCGACGCCTTCGCGACCGACGACGTGCTGCTCTACGGCCTGATCGCCAGGTCCGGACGCTCGCGGAGGATTCCAGGTGGTCGGCGAATTCCTGTCGTACGACCCCTACGGCATCATGTTCCGCAGGGACGATCCCGGATTTCGCCGCGGTGGTGAAGGACGCCTTCGAGCGCCTGGCGACCTCGCGCGAGCTGGAGCAGCCTACAACAAGTGGTTCATCGCCTCAAGCTGCCCTCGGGCGAGCGCCTCAACCTGCCGATGAGCGCGCAGCTGCGCGCGATCTTCGAGCATGCTCGGCCTGCCCTGACGCCGGACGCTACTTCTTGCCCGGCCTTCCAGGCGTTCGCGTACTCCTCGGCCGACTTGCGCATGAAGTTGCCGATCTGCGCGTAGTCCTCGTCGTTGAGGTTGGCGAGCGAGACGCGGATCGACCATTTCGGCCCGCCGAAGCCGCCGCCGTCCATCAGCACCACCGAGGACTTCTCGGCCACGCGGAACAGGAAATCGACCGGCTCGTAGTTGGCCGACAGGTAGTCGAAGAACTCCTGGCCGTACATGCTGCTTCGCCCACACTTCGAGGTCGAGCTCGACGTAGTACCACGCGCGCATCGGATCCGCCGGCGGCAGCGCGGATGCCGCATCCCCTTCCACAGCAGGTCGCGGCGCTTGTGGCAGATCTCCATGGTGAGGTGCTTGTAAGCGTCCGTCTCGTCGAGCAGGTGCGTGAGCCCGAAGAAGCACATCTGCACCTGCTGCGGCAGCGACAGGCCGGCGGTGTGGTTGAGCGCGACGCAGCGGCTGTCGGCCACCATGCGGTCGATGAACTTGATCTTCTCCGGCTCCATCGTCAGCGGCGCGTAGCGCTGTGCAGGCGCTTCTTCCACGCGGAGGCAGCTTCGCGATCATCCGGTCGTAGATGTTGTCCTGGTGCACCGCCGATCACGCCGAGGCGCCAGCCGGTGCAGCCGAAGTTCTTCGAGAAGGAGTAGACGGAGATGGTGTTCTGCGGCAGCTCGGCCATCAGCGAGCGGAAGCCGGGCACGAAGGTGCCGTAGACGTCGTCGGTGACCACCATCAGGTTGGGATTCTTGCTCTTGACGATACCGACGATCTTCTTCAGCGCGCCGGGCGAGAGCGCCACCGAGGGTGGGTTGCTGGGGTTCACCACCGCCACCATCCTGATCTTCCTGTCGGCGAGCTTGGCAAGCTCCTTGTCGGTGCAGTGCCAGGTGTGCGCTGCCGTCGCCGCGCGTGTCGTCGGCGTTGATCGGCACGATCTTGAAGCTGAAGCGCTCCGAGGTGGCAGATCTCGATGTACGGCGTGAACGTCGGCAGGAACAGCGCGATCGGTGTCGCCCTTCTTCGAGCAGGCCGTTCTGCATCAGCGAGTCGAAGATGTAGCACATCGCCGCGGTGCCGCCCTCGACCGCGAAGAGGTCGAAGCGTGCCCTTGGGCGGCCTGCCGTCGCACATCTCCTTCAGCAGGTAGTCGAGCACCACCTTCTCGACGTGCACCAGCATGCGGTCGGGCACCGGGTAGTTGTCGCCGATGATCGAGTCGGTCAGCTCGTGGATCCAGGCATCCTTGTTGAAACCCTTTTTCTCGCACGCCGTAGTCGAGGACGCTTGCGCAGGAACTCCGCGCCGGGCTCGGCTCTTGTTCAGGTCGAGGAACATCTCGAAGCGCTGGCCGATGCCCTGCCTTCGCCGGCATGCCGGCGAGGATCTTGTCGTCGCGCACGCGCCGGCACTCGCCGAGGGCGAACTTGCCCAGCAGGAAAAAAGCCTCGCGCGGCTCGGTGGCGATCCAGTTGGGATTGCCGCGCCCGGCGTTGAGCATCGTGGCGGTGGACTGCTGCGCTCGTCTCCTTCGCCAGGTGGATGAGATTGTCCTTCAGCTCGAAGGGCGAGAGCTGGGCCGAAAGCGATTTCTGGGTGGCTCGGGTGGTCTTCAGCTTCGACGCGAGCGCCACTACAAATCTCCGGTATATCAGAAGTAGAACGTCACGCGGCCGTTGATGATCGTAGCGTGAACTGCGGATCGTCCTTCTTGACGCGCGTATGCGCCGCCGAAGCCGAACTCCCATGCTCTTGTTCAGCCGCTTGATCAGGAGCGCGTCGATCGTGCCACGAACCACTTGTTCGTCACGTCGTTGTAGGCGATGGGATTCTCCGGCTAGAGCGCGAACGACCAGCCTTCCGCCGAACCCGAACGTCACCGTGCGGAAAGATGTCGAGCCTGCGCACCTTGCCCGCGTTGTCGACGGTCGGCGTGGTAGCTGTAGAAATAGCGCAGCAGCGGATTGATGGTCAGCTTCTGCTCGGGCATCGAGTACAGCAGGCCCACCGTAAGGTGCCACCTGGTACTGGCTGCCGCCGAACGGGCTCTTGCCCCCGGTCGGGAACACGAAGCGCGCGCCGGTCAGACCACTTCGTGTTCTTGGAGATCTCGGGCGAGAGATACGTCTCCTCGATGAACCAGTCGCCAATCCCGGCTTTCCTGTCGCCGTTCGCGTTGTCCGGCGCCAACCTTGTTCGGTGTAGTAGACCGGCAGGTCGATGCGCTGCGTGAACACGCCGCCGCCGTCGAGGTTGAACGGGATGTAGAAGCGCGGACGGTATTGCGCACGCGTGCTGTCGTCGGTGTTGCGCTGGTAGAAAAGCCAGTTGTCGAAGCGGATCGGTGGCTTGTCCTGGGCCCATGCCGCTCCGCAGGCGAGCAGAGCTAGATATCAGTTGCCGTGAGTCTTCGCATTGCGTGAGTCATAGTCGCCTCCTTTGGAACCAGATGATGATGACCTCATGCGCATCGAAGTGAAAATTGGCCTTTGCTCCAATACCGTAGCACCCACTCGGTGTCGAGCACCACCCTGTCAACCCACCGTCACTTTGCGCCTTTGTTGGAGGCCGCGTCGTTCTTGGAGGCGGCCATGGGGTCGCTGGCGTCCACCCAACCTCCGCCCATCGCCTTGTAGACGTTGATGAGCTGGGTGTAGCGATCGGCCAGGGTGCTCACCGAGAGTAAGCTCGGCGGAGAACAGTTCGTTCTCGGCGAAAGCACCTCGATGTAGCTCGACGCGCCGTTGTCGAAGCGCAGCCGCGCCAGCCGGGCGTAATCGCGCAGCGCCCGGACCCGCCTCGCCTGCGCCTCGGCCTCTTCGCGCTTCTTCTGCGATCCGATGAGGGCGTCGTTGGTCTCGCGGAAGGCGTTCAGGATCGTCGACCGATAGAACAGCATGGCTTCCTGTTGCCCGGCCTCGGCGGTCTGCACCTGGCCGCTGATCGCGCCGAAGGTGAAGATCGGCCCGGCGAGGTCCGCCGCGACCGTCCAGGTCCGCGCCGGACCGGTGAGGAAGTCGCCCGCCGCCGTGCTCAACGAGCCGAACAAGCCGGTGATCGAGATCGACGGAAAGTACAGCGATTTGGCCACGCCGATGTTGGCGTTGAAGGCGACGAGGTTCTGCTCGGCCTGGAGGATGTCGGGCCGGCGCTCCAGCAGCTCGGCGGGCAGGCCGGCCGGGATGGTGGGCGCGACCAGCTCATCGATCGATTTGCCACGGGGTATCGCGCCCGGGTTGCGGCCCAGGAGCACCGAGATCAGGTTCTCCTGCGTCGCGATCTGGAACTCGAGGGAGGGAATCGCAGCGAGCGCGGTCTGATACTGCGACTCGATCTGCGCGAGCTCGACCTCCGACACCACGCCACCCGCGAAGCGTAGCTGGAAGAGATCCTTGGTGTCCGCGTAGTTCTTCAGAGTCGACTGGGCGATCTCGAGCTGGCGGTCGAGCGCCCGTAACCCGATGTAGCTCACCGCCGCGCTGGTGACCACGGACAGGATCACCCCGCGCCGGCCCTGCTCGCTTGCGTACACCTGCGCCTGTGCGCCTTCGCTCTGCCGCCGCACGCGGCCGAAGAGATCGATCTGCCACGAAGCGTTGAGCGAAGCTTGGTAGAGGGAGTAGTCCGGGCTCGTGCCTGGCGGAATCGGTGTCGGCCCGAGCTGGCTCGCGCGGTTGCGGCTCGCCCCGCCGCCGTAGCCGAACTGCGGAAAGAACTGCGACCGGGTGGTCGACAGCACGCCCAGAAACTGGTCGACCCGCGCCGCGGCAGCCTGGACGTCGAGGTTCCCGCGCAGCGCCGTTTCGATGAGTTGGTTGAGAGCGGGGTCGCCGAACTGCTCCCACCACATGGTATTGGCGACCTCGGCCGCCTTCGGGTAATCGATGCGCCACTCGGGCGGCGACTCGACCTCCGGCCGCTTGTAGTCCGGGCCGACGGCGCAGGCGGCGAGAATGCACCAGCCGCGACGCACAGGGCGGCGCGTCTCACCTCAGTCGCCCTTCCGCTGCTCATGGGCGGAGGCTTTCGCCGCGCCCCCTCCGTGGGCCTTCCGCCGCCGAAGCGCTCGCTCATCGATTCGAGGAACCAGAAGAACAGCGGCACGAAGAAGATCGGCGATGCAGAGTCGAGGACGAGCATGCCGCCGATCACGCCGGTGCCGATGGCGCGCAGGCTGTTGGCGCCCGGGCCGGTGGCGATGGCGAGCGGCACGCAGCCGAGGATGAAGGCGAACGGAAGTCATCACGATGGCGCGCAGCCGCAAGCCGGCCGCCTCGATCGCCGCCTCACGCGGCGCCATGCCGTGGTGCACGCGCTCGATGGCGAATTCGCAGATGAGGATCGCGTTCTTCGCCGACGAGGCCGACCAGCGTCACCAGGCCCACCTGAAAGTAGACGTCGTTCTCAGGCCGAGCACCCAGGTGAGCAGCAGCGCGCCCAGTACCGCGAACGGGCACCGTCAGCACCACGGCGATCGGCAGCGTCCACTTCTCGAACTGCGCCGCGAGCAGCAGGAACACCACGATCAGACCGAAGATGAAGGCCGAGGACGAGGTGCTGCCCGATTCCTTCTCCTGCAAGCGCCTGTCCCGGCCCAGGCATAGGCGAAGTCGCCCGGCAGGGTTTCGCAGCGACCGTCTGCTCCATCGCGCGGATGCGCGTCGCCCGGAGCTGTAGTCCCTGGCGCCGGGTTACCCGGTGACCTTCACCGCCGGGAAACCGTTGAAGCGCGTCACCAGCTTGGGCGAGGCGACGTAGCGCGTGGTGATCAGTGTCGGAGAGCGGGATGTTCGCGCCGCTTGCGGCGCGCACGTAGACTCTTGCCGAAATCCTCGGGCCTGGCGCGGTAGTCGGCGTCGGCCTGGATGATCACGAACCACACCCGGCTGAACTGGGAGAACTGGCCCGGCCACCTGCGAGCCGAAGTAACGCCTGCATCGCCTGGAACGCATCGCCGACGCTTCACACCCGAGCACCTCGGCCTTGTTGCGGTCGAGGTCCACGAACAGCTGCTGGCTGTTGGCGCGGAAAGTCGTGCTGACGCCCTGCAGCTCCGGCCGCTGTCGCGCCTTGGCGATGAACGCCTTGACCGCCGCGTCGGTCTGGCGCGCGGATCGCCCGCGCCGCGGTTCTGGACGTAGAACTCGAACCCCCCGGTCGTGCCCAGTCCGGGAATCGAAGGCGGGTTGACCGCGAAAGCGATCGCCGTCGCTGGCGCCCGGCAAACTGGGCGTTCAGGCGTTTCAGCGTATCGAACGACAGCAGCGATGCGGTTCCTTGCGCTCCTCGAACGGCTTCGAGCAGACCAGAACATGACGGCGCGGCGCTGTTGTTGTGTCTGGCCGTCGATGAAGCTGTAGCCGTTCGACCGTGCCGACGTCCTGCACCGCAGGGATCGTCGAGGCACGATCTTCTCCAGCTCCGCCGTGAACCGGCCGGTGACCTGCATGCTCGCGGAATCCTGGACCTGTGTCGAGGACGAAGAAGTAACCCTGGTCCTCGTCCGGCACGAAGCTGGCCGGCAGGATGCGGAACATCAACGAGTATTCCGGCGATCACGCCGCCGAAGGCGATGAGCGCGATCGGCCAGCAGCTGCAAGCGTTGACCTCGGCCCAGCGCAGGTAGGCTCGCTGCACGGACGCTCGAAGCCGCTCTCGAAGGCCCGGAACACAGCGGTTCTTCTCGCCATGGTGGGCCTTGATGATGATGGCGGCGAGCGCGGGCGACAGCGTGAGCGCCATGATCCCCGAGACCACCATCGAGATCGCGACGGTGATGGCGAACTGCTTGTACAGCGTGCCGGTTACTCCGCCCAGAAACGCGACCGGCAGGAACACCGCCAGCAGCACCAGCACGATCGAAATCAGCGCCCCGGCGATCTCCGTCATCGCCTGCTTCGCCGCCTCGAGCGGGGACAAGCCGTGCTTGCGTGATGTTCGTCTCGACGTTCTCGACCACCACGATGGCGTCGTCCACCACCAGCCCGATCGCCAGGAGTCATGCCGAACATCGTCAGCATGTTGATCGAGAAGCCGAGCAGGTGCATGCCGGCGAAAGTGCCGATGATCGATACCGGCACCGCCAGGATCGGGATGACGGTCGCCCGCAGCGACTGCAGGAAGACGAACACCGACCAGCACGACCAGCACGACCGCCTCGAAGAAGGTGTGCACCACTTTCTCGATCGAGATACAGCGTGAACTCGCTGGTATCGAGGACGATCTTGTAGTCGAGCCCGGTGGGGAACGTCGCCTTCAGCTCCTCCATCTTCTTGCGCACCGCCTTCGCGGTATCGACCGCGTTCGCCCCGGGCTGCTGGTAGACGCCGATGGTCGTGGCGATCTTGCCGTTCATTCGGCTCGCGCATCGAGTAGTCGCGCTTGGCGAGCTCGACGCGGCCGATGTCCTTGATGCGCACGCTCGCCACGCCTTCCTTGTCGGTGCGCACGATGATGTTCTCGAATTCCTCGGGCTTGGTGAGCAAAGCCCTGGGCGGTGACCACGAACTGCTGCTCGACGCCAGGCGGGCATCGGAGCGGCTCCGATCTGGCCGATGCCGAACGCCTGGTTCTGGCTCTGGATCGCGGCTGCGACTCTCCTGCACGTTGATCCCGAGCTGGGCCATCCGGTCGGGGCGCAGCCACACCCGCATCGCGATGTCCGGGCGACCCGAACACCGAAGAACGGTTCGCACCCGGGATGCGCTTCAGCTCCTCGAGCACGTACAGGTTGGTGTAGTTGTCGATGTAGGCGGCGTCGTAGCGCTCGTCGGGCGAGTAGACCGACACCACCATCATGATGCTCGGCGACTTCTTGTCGACGACCAAGCCCCTGCTGTACCACCACCTGGGGCATGCTGCGGCGTCGCCTGGCTGAGCTTGTTCTGCACGTTGACCTGGTTGATGTCCGGATTGCTGCCGGGCCTGAACACCACGACGATCTGCGAGTTGCCGCTCGAGGAGCTGGTCGAGTAGTAGTAGAGAAGGTTGTCGATGCCGTTCAGCTGCGCCTCGATCGGCGCGCGCCACGTTGTTGGCGATCACCTCGGCGGTAGCGCCCGGGTAGATCGCGTCGATCGTGACCTGTGGCGGCGCCATGTCGGGATACTGCTCGATCGGCGAAACCGACATCGACACCGCGCCCGCGAGCACGATGAGGAGCGAGATGACCGACGAAAGGATCGGCCGGTCGATGAACAAATGAGTGAACATGCGCGGGCCGCCTACTTCTTCTTCGGCTCAGTCGGTTTCTCGGCAGGCTTCTCGGCGGCTTGCCCGGCCGCGTCGCTGGCCTTGGCGGCTCCGGCCTCGCCCGGCGCGACGATCTTCACCGGCTGGCCGGGGATCGACCTTCAGCGACCCCTTCGACAACCACGCGGTCGCCCTTGTTCAGACCGTCGACGATCACGATGTCCTTCTCGCCGTAGTAGTCGCCCACGATCACCGGCCGCACCTCCGCGGATCCCGCCTGGTTCACGACATAGACCAGGTGGCCGTTGGAACCCTGCTGCACGGCGAGCTGCGGCACGACCACCGCGTTCGGGCGCGTGCGCCCTTGACGTTCGCGGTCACGAACATGCCTGGCTGCAGCTCGCGCTTCGGATTCGGCAGCACCGCACGCACGAGGAAGGAGCCGGTATCTTGACTGAACGACGGGTCGGCGAAGTTGATCTTTCCTGGTGCGGGTAAACCGTGCCGTCGGACAGGACCAGGTCGACGTCGTAGTCTCGGTTCTTCGGCAGGACGATGCGGCCCCTTCTGCATGATCACTCCCGCTGTTTCGCAACCTGGTTCTGCGACACGCTGAAATTGACCCAGATCGGGTCGATCGCAGCGACGTAGGTCAGATTCGCGCTGTCCGACATCCGCGTTGACGAACGCGCCCTGGCGCTGTTGCGAGCGGCTGGCGAGCCCGGTAACCGGCGAGCGGATCGTGGTGTAGCCGAGGTTGAGCTCGGCCTGTGCACCTTCGCCTGCGCGGTGTACACCGCCGCTTTGGAAGCATCGAACTCGCCTTGTGCCCGGTCCAGATCGGCCTGCGACAGCGCGTTCTGCTGGGCGTCAGCGGCTTCACCCTCTCGAGGTTCGCCTTCGGCAGTGACGAGAGCGGGCCTGCTGAGACTGGCAGCTTCGCCCTGCACGGCCTCGAGCTGCGCTCTGGAACGGCTTGGGATCGAGCTGGAACAGCAGACTGCCGCTTGCTTCACCAGATCGCCTTCGTGATAGGCGATCTTGTCGAGAAGCCCGAGACCCGCGCCACGATGTTGACCTGGCTGCGAGCTCTCCGTCTGTGCGACGAAGGTCAATCGTGTACGGAATCGTCTGCGGCTCCACCGTGATTACGCCCACCGCCGGCGCCGGGCGCTGGGATGGCGGCGTCTCCTTGGAGCAACCGGCGGCGAGGGCGATGACGCAGCCTATGGCAAAGGCTGGTTGACAAGAAACAGCGATCTGGGCATGGGCCGAAGTGGGGTAGAAACGAGAGGCAGGCTGTGCGAGTAGATGGACCGAATCATAGTTCATCACCACCTGTGGCGCTACACCCTGCCATGACAGATGTTGCAGCAAACCTGGGTCAGGGGCGTCGACAATCCCAGTCGACTGCCGCCGCGTTGCCGCTTGGTGACCCGCGCGCGAGGGAGGGGGTGGAAGATCTGGGAAGGTTGCGCTCAGTCGCTGGAGGGTTCCGCGCCTAACTGCAGTCACGTCTTCTGGATCGCGCGGCTCCCGCGTAGCGCGCGTTAGCAGTCCGCGCCGTGTCAACCTAGAGCGCATCGGCAAGCGACCTGTAATTCCAGCGTTTACCCTTCGTTCTATTTCAAGCTCGCGCCCGATGCTGCGACGCTCTGTGCCAGGTGCGATGCACTGCGTTCCTGTACGCCGGCACGCGGCGACGCCGCCCGGCGCGCTTCTCCGGGCGAACGAGGAAACAGACACCGTACCTCGAGCCTGGGCGAAGCGCTTCCAACTATCCAGGTGGCGGTTGCCGGTCGAGCGGGATGTGTCGATCCCGTCTGTGACGGCGTTTACCCTTAGTTCTATTGCATGGCGCTACCGGCGCCGGGAGGAAAACTTTCGCGAGCGTCTCAAACGCAACTGGTGTCCGGCCTGGCCGGCGCCATCGAGTGCAGTTTCCGCAGCGCCCAGAATCAACTGGTCTTCACCGAGTATGGCGGCAAGCTGTCGCGGCTGAATCTCTTCGCTCCTGCAGTGATCGTGTCGCAGGGCAGCGCGGTGCTGAAGGGCACCTTCACCTTCGACTTGGACAACGGCGCCCAGGGTGGCGTCGGCCCGGAGCTGCGACATCTGGTGGGAGCAGATGACCGCGGTGGCACGCCAGATGGCGCCGCAGAACAACGCCCGGATCGTGAACCTCGGCGTGGTCAACTTCAATTCGGTCACTGCCGACGGTCTGCAGACTCTGACTTACGGCACGACGCCGATTCCGGCGGCAACAACAATGCGACCAACAAACTGGTCACCAACGACGTGTTTTCGCGGTCCGGACCAACCAGGGCAACTACGCCAAAGTGAAGGTCGTGGCGTACGGCTACGACATGAGCATCCAGTGGGTCACCCTACCGCCTGAACCCGGCCTATGCCGTGCTCGGCACCGGGTATACCAATCCCGAGGATGTCAAAGTCGGCGCGGACAACGTCCACGCTTATGTGACCGAGCGTAGCGGCGACCTGGTCCGCGTCGTCCTGACCAACGCCAACCGGGCCGCTGCGACGGTAGTGACGGCCGGCATGACGGCACCCCGCAGCAGCTGTTCCTGGATGAAGCGCACAATGCGGCCTACGTGGTCGAGTATGCTTCGCCTGGGCACCTGTGGCGCATCGATCTCACCACCGGCACCAAGACCGCCGTGGTGTCGAACCTGGAGTTCGGCGTCGGCCTGGTGCTGAGCGCCGATCTGCAGTACGCCTACGTCAGCGAGCAGACGACCGGTCCGGACAAGGGGACGGGTCAGTCCGCATCCAGATCAGCAATGGGTTGCGCACCAAGCTTGCGGCGGGCCTGGTGAGTCCGTTCTTCCTGACCTGGGCGGACGCGGCGCAGACCTCGCTGCTGGTCGCCGAGCGCGACCCGGCGAATCGCATCACCAGCGTCAGCCCGAGCGGCGCGGGCTCTACTGTCATCGCAAGCGGGTTGCCGGCGCGGCCGTCGAGCGTCGCGATCATCGCTCCGGGCCGGATGCTGGTGTGCTGCGACCAGGTGATCGAGCGCGTCGATTTTGCGTCGGTCATCTTCCAGCCGGCCGGTCGCCGCTGATGGGGATCGGCTTCATCCCGTTCGACAAAGTGCAGCCTTCCGGCCTGGCGACGACCGACCCGGGCTACTTCTATCAGGTGACCAACGTGCCGTTCGGCGGGAGCTTGCCGCTGATGGTGAATCACCAGCGGGCGGCCAACGACGGTGCCGGTGTACTACCGGGTCAAGGTGGACGGCGTTCTGCGCAACGATTCCTGGTCCGACTACAAATGGAACGGCACCCAGTACGTCCTGCAGACCATCGGGCCGGTCAATGTGTCCGGAAATCCCGACTACTACCCGGTGCATCCGGTGAGCGAGCTGTTCCTGTGGATGAACCCGTCGCTCGGCATGTTGATGAATTCCACCAACCTGACCAACGGACTGCACACCATCGTGCTCGAATTCACCAACGGGACGGGGACGCTGATCGAGACCAGCACGCCGCTGACGATCATGGTGAACAACCAGCAATGCGTGGCGACGGTCGCGGCACCCACGCTCAGCGGCGTGCCGGCGGACACCGTTTGCGGTGTGCTCAAGTATGGCGCCAATACCGCTGCTACCGTGGCCCTGGCCTATGTGGCGAGCCATCCCGCCAACTACGCCGACATACTCGCTCAATGTCATCAAAGGCATCAACACGGTGTTGACGGCCGGGGGCAGTGTGCCGTCACCGGCCGCGCCGCTGACGGCCACAGTCGCCACCTTGTTGGGGACATGCACGGTGGCGGGCTTTGCCGAGTACCTGTATGTCGCAGCGACGATCAACAACGGCTGGTCGCGCCAAAGCCAGTACGACGCTTCCGCGGCGTTCGCGTTCGATGCTCGCGCCATAGCGGTTCACTCTACGCTGCGCGTTACTGAAGGCCGCGGTCGTTTCGGACCGCGGCCTTTTCCGCAAATGCCAGCTTGGAGGATGCAGCAAGGACCATCCGGCGCACGTACGCCGGAGCAGAGTAGAAGTGTCGGCCGTTTCGAGGCTAACTCCGCCGCACAGCCAAAGCAAAACGGGCGGCGACCTCGCGTCGCCGCCCGCACCAGTACAGCTTCTGCGCCTGCGTGACCGATCAATAGATCGCGATCGGATTTCCCGGCGAGCCCGTGCCGCCGATGATCTTCAGCGGCGCCCAGATGAACGCGAACTCGTAGATCTTCGCGTCGACCAGCGGCTTCAGGTCCATGTTCTCCAGGTTCCAGATCCCGCGCCGGGTCTGCATCTCGGTGTGGCAGTGCACGGCGTAAGCGCGTGCCGTTCTCGCCGGATGGCTGGGCGTCGTTGGACGACGTGTCGCCGCCCATCAGGGCGATATCACGCGACGCCATGTACTCGCAGCCACTGATGCCGAAGCCCGGCTCGCCGGCGCCGAACTCAACGCGGGCTTTCGCGCGTTGCTCGGACGTCATCTTCTTGTAGACGCTGTTGCCCCAGATGTTGCCGTGACCGGTGTGCAGGAAGACGCAATCACCGGGTTGCGGTTCCGCGATGCCTTGCTTCTTGATGATGGCCTTGATGTCGTCGGCCGTGACGATGCCGGTATCGCCCGGCTTCATCGGGATGGGCAGGCGCTCCATGCTTCGGTAGCCGGCCGCATCCAGCACGATGGCCCGGCAGATGAAGCCGACCTCACCGACGAACTCGACGCCGTTGGGCCCCATCCCTTCTGCACGCCCGGCGGTGCCGCGCTCGTACGACTCGGGATACATGCGGCCGTTGTAAAGGAACATGCCCTTCGAAGTGTTCACGCCGATGTGTCCGGGACCGTCGAACTGCGTGCCGATCTGACCGATCTCGGTTGCGATGTACTCGTCGTGATAGACCATCGCGTTCTCGCCGAACGGTCCCGCGTTGGGCGTGCCGGTCAGCACGAAATTCCAACGCCGCGTCCCGACGGCCGGGATGTCCCGGTGGTAGTACTTGCCCAAGGTCACGGATTTGTACTGCTTGATCATGCTGATGGCGCGCTTCACGTTCGCCGGGTTCTTGGTGTGATTGGCCGAGCCCGCCGAGTCGTCCTTGCCCCACTTGCTGGGCGCCCAGTTTTCCTGAAACGGCTTGTCGCTGACTTGTGCCAGTGCGGCGGTCGCCGAGAGCGCAAATGCCGTCGCAACCGCCCCGCGATGATGGAACCTTTCATGCTTCGAATACTCCTTCCCGTAAGTGTTTTTGGACGAACGCATGCTCTTTGTCGTCGGCACGCATGCGTGAGCGCCGCAGCGAATGACGGACGGCCTCGTGATCACGGCCCCCGGAGCGGTCGTCAGATCACACCACAGATGCAAGCTTGTTGCAAGGTCATAGGATTGTGGATAGAAAACGACGCACCGATCATCCGCTCAGTCCAAACGCGGAAAGTGGCCTCGGGACGCGATATAGTTCATCTCACGGCCGCGCGGCCGGAAGTAGGGAGCGACCGATGGGGTTCAAGCTTGGCGGCCTGATCGTTGGCGCCCATGGCTAGTGCGCGAGCGCAGGCGATGGACGATGCGGCACGCGAAGGTCCAGGAGCTGGTGGCGGGGCTCGGCATCAAGTACGGGTTCGAGCGTTCTTTCCGGACTTCCGCCAGGCAGTTACTGACCAATCGCTTCCTGCTCGGCTTTCGCAAGCAACGGCTGGGAGCGGCTGCCGATCAGCGCATACTCGAGGCATCTCGGATTCAAGTGGTCTGCTGCCGGGCGACGGCGCCCCGGTGCTGACCAGCTATACGTGGCATCCGCTTCATCACGGTCCAGGCAATGCTCGACAGGACCGAGGCCTGTTCGGTCCAGCCGGCGCCGGTGAGCTCATGGATGTCACCGGCGACATTGTCCGCGCCGCAGCCAGGCGCGTCCCGCATCAGGACGTCTGCATGGAGGCTACGGAGCAGGCAATCCGCGCCGATCCTTCGACATCAACATGTATCGTGCGAAGCTGCGGATGGAAGAGTTGGAACCGATCCTAAGCCGGCTGCTTCACCACTACGATCTGCCGGTGGACAGGTTCCGTGCGCTATGCGACGACATTCGCGCTAGCGTATTCGGGCACATCTCGGCGGATCGGCCGAACCGGCAACGACTTCTTCACCGTCTACCACGGATCGAGTATCTGGAACCACCGTCACGGCCACAGCCACCTCCGGTCGCAGCAGCGCCGCGCTGGTACTGATATGCTGCCGCGCGCCGCCGGTTGTTGGCGGTTCAGGTGGCCTGGGCGCTGTGGTTCACATCCGCCGTGATCACTGAGCGCCTGGACGGCCGCCGCGGCGAGCTTGTCCCACCGCGACCGCGGCCAGGCATCCACGTAGCGCTTGGAACTGGCGCCGCGTCGAGAACACCGGAAAGAGGATCCGCGCCGGTCACTTCCACGCAGCCTTTGACAGTATCCGACCAGCTCCTGTATCGCCCGCTGCTCGTTGAAGCTGCTCCCGCCATAGACGGCACCCAGCAAGGTCAACTCCGCCAGCGTGCTGAGCGCCCAGGCCTGCTGCGGGCCTGACGTCCTTATCCAATTCCCATTGCGCGAGCTGGCGGGCGGCAACCCACCATGCGCCGAACGCGCCGGGGAGAGTTTCGATAGTGGGGGCGCTCGTTACAATCGGCGTTGCGATGATTGATAGATATTGAGTGATCACCCAGTGGTTAGCCGGCTGCGCTTCGACCGCGGCGCGATAGAAGTCGCGCGCCGCCGCGAACGCTTTCTTGCTGTCGTCCTTGTTGCCGGCCAGTCCGTAGAGGACGCCGATGCGCTTTTCCGAACGCGGCGCTCATGCCTAAGCGTTCCGCACGTTCCGTCGCGAGCGCGGAGTCGCCGAGCTCGGCCCGCCACACCGCGAGGTCGTCGCGGATCGACTGGAACAACTGTTTGAGCTCCGCGTATTTGCCTTGCACGTCCACTGCTCCGGGCTGGCTTCGCGCGCCGCTGCACGCAGTGACGATCGCGTCCGCCTGATCGAACTTGACTTCGAGTTTGCGCCGCGTCTGCTTGTCGCGAAATGCTCTGACCTCGTTCCCGAAGCCGCTTGGGACCGTCGCATACGCTACGATGCTCGCCCAATCGTGCGTGTTCGGCGAGTCGGTGCGCAGGCGCTGCCGCAGCTCGTAGAGCACCCACCGGGGATCGTCTCCACGCAGAAACCCGGAGTACAGCACCTCGGCCGCGATCGATGATGCGCGCATCCACAGTGGGAACTGCGAGGCGATCACCCAAGGAATTCCGGTCGCGTGCAACTGGTGCGCGATGCTTCCCGGGGTGAGCACGGTGTTGACATTGCCGGAGTCGCAGGTCGCGAGCGTTACGACCGTGGGGCGATGGCGCGTCGTCCCCGAAGAATCCTTCGCGGTGAGCGCGATGCCGAGCCGCTCTCCGTCGACTATGTCGAGCTGGGTGGGAGTGCTCTCGTTCAGCAACGCGAGGCCATACTGCTGATGCCCGGCTTGATCGAACGGTGCGCCGTGGGCGAGGATGTGCACGTGCGTGAATTCGGTCGCCGCGCAGGCCTCGCGAATCTTCTCCAGCGTCGCGCCTTCGAGGATTGTCAATACGCCTTTGACGTGCGCGATCCGCTCCTCCGGCGTGGGTGCGAACTTGACCCAGGGGTCGATGGCGCGGCGGAGCGCACGTAGATGGTCCTGCGCCGGTACCGCCGGCAGATCGCCCGGCGACGCGAACGCGAACAGGATGCGCGGAGGCCGGTTCCAATCCAGACGGCAATGGGCGGCCGCGGCGGATCTCGCGGGTGATGCGTGATCGGCGAGCGCGATTGCAGAAACAGCGGAGAGCCCGACTGCGGGAACCCATCCGGCGCAATGGCGAACTCGAACGGCACCAGGCCCAGCTCGAACGCGGACAGCGACAGCCTGCAGATGGACGAGCCTCGCCGCCCTCGGACCGCGCATTGCCGATCTCAGACAGCAACGCCGGCACCTGCGCCAGCACGCGCCCAAGCGCCTCACCCATCTCGCGGACTTCGGCTTCGCGCTGTTGTGTCGAGATCTGCCCGGCGGTCGAACCGTAGCGCAAGCGTTCGAGGCCGGTTCAGCAAGTTGCCGGTGCTCGAACGGCATGTTGACCGTTACCGGCCCGTCCGCTCCGCACAACGCAAGATACGGCGTAAGCGGCGACAGCAGCTGGTTGTGCGCCGGGCCCGGCCGCAGCGAGCTCGAGCTTGACGTTCTGGATCTCCACCATGTCAGGACCTCCGGAACGGCGCGCCGACCGGCACGCGTTGAGTTCCATCCCCGGTCACGTGGACCAGTTCGCCGACCGTGCCCCGGCCGTCCACCTTGATGCAGACCGCACTGGTCTGATCGAGGACGAACGGCTTGCCGCCGAACGATGCGTTGTCTATCGCCTGCATCGTGCCCATCGGTGAGCACCTTGTAGACATCCTTGAATGCGGCGGCGTCGCCGAGCATCGCATCGTCGAAGCGTAGGAGGCGGATCCAGGTGCCGGTGTTGAAGTAGTAGCGCCCGCCGCCCATCGCGATCGCGCGCTCCAGATGCGTGTGGCCGGTGACGATGAAGTCGCATGTCCGTGCCGACGCTCTCGGTCACCCCTTTGTAAGGTGCTCGTCGGGCGCATCGACCTTGAACGTCTTGTCGTCCGCCAGCCAGTCCTTGAGCGGCGCGACGCAGGGCCTCGTCCGGCCGCCATGCCGGTGATCCAGCCGGTCAACCGATCCCAGACCAGCTGCCCGGTGCCAAGAGTCTCTTCGCCCCCGGCGCCCCCGCGCCACGGCTCTCGATAGGTTTGCTCCGCTGCGAGCAGCATCTGGTCGGCACCCTGGCCGGCGCGTGGACGGAGCGTGCTGCGCATTCCTGTGAGCGAGGTTCGGGCCCGAGCAACTGATCTGCGCGGTGCTGCAGGCTGGGCCGCGGGAGCGACGCGGCAAACCCGTCGGCGGACAGGCGCTGGTCGACTCTCCTGGCCCTCGCGCGCGCGCACGCCGATGATCGGGAGGAGGCGGTTGATCTTCTGCGATCTGGGTCAGGATCGAGGACCAGCAGCACGCCCGACCGCCGCTTGCGTTTCGGGCTTGAGCAGGTCGATCCAGGCGAACTTGCGCTTCACCTCGTTCATCACGTCCTTGACCATCTTGGTGCCGGCGTTCGGCTGCCACTCGGACGGATCGAGCGCGCGTCCCGGCATTCAGGCGGCGCGCGGCCTCGGACGAGGTCTTCGTAGCGGTTGTAGTTCCACGGGTCGACTTCGTTGCCGTGAGTGCAGAAGACGCGGGCGTTGCCGACGAGGCACGTGATACCCGGCGCCCATGGTCGAGAACTCGATGCGCGCGCGGCGGTCAGATCATCCGCCGCAAGCCGCTTGAGGATGGCACGCTGGACCGACGGGGAAGGCGAGCTCTACGTCGTGGTTGCCGATGACGAGGATGAGCGTGCGGTTCGGCTTCGGTCACGAACTCGGCAAGCGCGCGTCCCAGACCGAGCAGGAACGTTGTCGTAGTCGAAGATCCGCTGCAGCATCGTGACTGCGTCCGCGATCGCGACGTAGCCGCCGATGTCTTCGGCGAGCGAGTCGATGACGTCGCCGTTGAGCAGGAGCGCGACGCGGCCCCTCCGGACGTTGGTTGCCGACCCAGCTCACGAATCCTGCGAGCCGCTTGCCCTCCGCGCAGGATCTGGTAACCGGGCCGACCGCCCATGTGCAGGTCGGACACGACGTGCAGTTCATCGTATTGAGGCAAGTCCATAAAGCCCTCCCTTTGGTGAGCCTCCCGCGCAAGCGCCGCTTCAGAATCAGCTTGGCACGCCGCGCAGGGAGCAAGTCGGAATTTCCTCTGACGCGAGACGATCGTCATAACGACTTCGGCAGCGTTACGAGCCCGCGCAGGCCCCGAGTTGCGCATCATCACACAAACTTCGCCGGGGTTCATGCGCCTCTGACGTGGGGTCGCCCAGGGTTGGCCTGCCTGGTTCCGCCGGCCTCTTTCGGACTGGCCCGGCCGCAGGGCACCATCCAGGTTCGACTTTTCGACTATGATCTGGTCAACTCTCGCCGCCAACAACACACTAGCCTGAGTCAGTGACACTCGCCATGGCGATATTGTCGTTTCGGTGGTAAAAGCCTGATGGGCTCCTTATCGAGGAAAGGACGCGCAATGCCGAACATTGGAACGCTGCTCAAGCAAGAGATCTCCCGGCTCTCCCGGAGAGAGGTGCGCACGCAGGTAGGGGCAACCAAAAGCGCCACGGCGCAACACCGGCGACATATCGCCGCGCTGAAGCGGCAGGTGACGAAGCTGGAGCGCCAGGTCTCTCTGCTCGAGCAGCGGGTTCTCGGTGCGCCGCCTCTGGCGCCCGCCAGTTCGGATGCAAAAGCGGATGCGGTTCGTCGCCAAGGGACTGCGGTCGCAACGCGATCGCCTCGGTCTCTCGGCGGCGGACTATGGAAGACTGGTCGGCGCAAGCTGCCCAGTCGGTCTACAACTGGGAGCGGGGTGTAACCAGTCCTCGCCCGGAGCAGCTGACGAGTCTCTTGCGGCGTTCCGCGGTATCAGCAAGAGGGAAGCTCAAGCGCGGTTGCGGCAGCTGGGCGCAAAGGACGGCAAGACGCGCCGCAAGTCCTGAGCCAGGGCGCTCGGATCAAGCTCGCCCTAGTGGCGTCAGCCACGAAGTCGAAGCGTGGGGCCATCGAAGCGAAGGCATCAAAATCCCCGTTCGCGCTGAGCGTCGCAGCGCCAGCTCCAGAGTCAGAAGCGCCTGGACGAACCGCTAGTCGGGACCCTTCACTCTTCAGGCGACTGCGGTCACCGCATCGATCCACTCCGCCAGCGCGTCCAGCATTTCTGCCATCACCTCCGCATCCTTGCGTCCGGTGCGCGCCGGCACATGAAAAGAATGGTCGGCGTCCGCAAAGAGCTTCAACGTCGCGCGCGCGCCGAGCTGCTCGACCAGCGGCTGCAGAAGCTGCAGGTCCGCAAGCTCGTCGCGGGTTCCTTGCATGAACAGCAGCGGGACCTGCACGTCGAAGAGGTGCTTGCCGCGCTCGTCCGATGGCCGCCCGGCGGGATGAAGCGGGAATCCGAGGAAGGCGATGCCGCGGACTCCCGGCAATGGCGATGCGGCCTGCGCCTGCGAGGTCATGCGCCCGCCGAACGATTTGCCGCCCGCGATCGAGGGCAAGATCCGGCGCCAGACGCGACGCCTCTGCAACCGCCGCGCGAACCGAAGCCTGGGCGAGCTTGGGCGCATCCGGCCGTTTCGGAGCCGCGCTCCATGTACGGAAACTGATAGCGCAGCGTAGCGACGCGGCGCTCCGCCAACCCCTCCGCGACGGACGCCATGAACGGATGCGCCATGCCGGCGCCGGCGCCATGCGCGAGCACATAGCAGGCGCGCGCGCCGGCCGGCGTCTGCAGCAGACCGGACACGCGCTCGCCGCCGTCGATGCTGATAGTGACCGGCTGCAAGTTGCCGGATGTCATTGCGTGAGCGCGATCGAATCGACCCTGCCGGTCAGCATACAACGTGCAGCTGCCGGTCGAAAGCTCCAGGATCGGATGAGCGTCAGGCGCACAACAGGAGAGAGTCGGCGTGAGGCCACCGTCCTGTTCCCGGATCGAGGTCGTGCCACAATTGCACGCCCTCACCAGACCCGAGAACCCCATGGCACTCAAACGCCCGAAAGGCCCCTCCGGCACACTGATCGTACTGGAGCACACCTCGAAGATACTCGAGGACAATCCGCTCGGCGATCCGCACGTGCGCAAGCTCGCGGTGTGGCTGCCGCCGCAGTATGACGAAGGTCCGGGCAAGCGCCGCTTCCCGGTGCTCTACGACCTGGTCGGCTTCACCGGCTCCGGTCTTGTCGCACACCAACTGGAAACCGTTCGGCGACAACGTCCCGGAACGCGCGGCGCGGCTCATCCGCGAGCAGAAGATGGGGCCGGCGATCTTCGTCTTTCCGGACTGCTTCACGGCGCTCGGCGGCAACCAGTACGTGAACTCGTCCGCGATCGGCAACTACGCGGACTATCTCACGCGCGAGATCATTCCTTTCGTCGACCGCGAATTCCGCACGCTGGCGAGCCGCGAGCATCGCGGCTGCTTCGGCAAATCATCCGGCGGCTACGGCTCGATCATCCACGGCATGAAGTACGCGAAGTACTGGGGCGCGATCGCGAATCATTCCGGCGACGCGTATTTCGATTTCGTCTACTGGCACGACTGGCCGAACACGCTGAACGAGCTCGCCAAGCATCGCGTGCCCAAGCGCAAAGCCCGGCGCCTACGACGCGCGCGGCGAATCGAGCCGCAAGGGCCTCGCCGAAGGCCTGGACGACGGGCGCATCCAGCGCTTCCTCGCGCGACGTGTGGAAAAAGGAGAAGCTCACGGCAGCGGAAGGCCATTGCATCATGAACCTGTGCATGGCGGCCACCTACGATCCGGACCGCAAAGCGCCGCTCGGCTTTCGCGTGCCGTTCAACCTCGAATCGGGCGAGCTCATCGAGAAGCGCTGGGCGCAGGTGGCGCGAGCACGACCCGATCAATCTCGTCGCGAGATACCGCGACAACCTCAAGTCGCTGCGCGGCATCTACATCGACTGCGGCTGGCGCGACCAGTACCACATCCACTACGGCACGCGCATCCTGTCGAAGCGGCTCGCGCGCGGCCGGCATCCGCCACACCTACGAGGAATTCGACGACGACCACTCCGACGTCGACTACCGGATGGACACGAGCTTGCCGTTTCTCTACCGGGCGCTGCGGCCCTGAGCCGCCGTAGAGAGCCTTCTGCGCTGATGACGCGGCTGACGCTCAAGGTCGAATCCAGCCGTCCGGACCACACGGAAGCGGATTCCCACGGGCAGTGCTCAGCTGTCGCTGGATGGACGCATCGTCACCAGTGTGAACGGGAGGCCCACTGACAGAAATCAAGTATCCGCCAGGCGTCAGAAGCCATATCCCAGCTTCAGTAAGACCGCGTAGTTGCCCGCTTTACCCTGAGCGTATTCCAGGTTCACCACGATGCCTGCCTCAGGCTTTAGGATGTACTGGACGCCCACCCCCACGGCGGGATACAGATTAGCCTCCTCGTCGCATTTCAGATCACCTCCATAGAGGCACGCCAACACCGGCAAAGGCCGTAGCAGTCCACCGCTGCGCCACATGCAATCTTTCCTCTACCTCGATGGAGGACATGTACTTCCCGAGATATTGGCCGAACTTGTAACCCCTCAGCGTAATGGGTGCATAAGCAGCAGGTGGCGCATCGGCCGTCCATTGATTGTTCTGGCGCACGGCTAGCACGTTGCCGTTTCCGTGTTCCAACAGCCGCTTGAAATCGAGCCGGTACACGTCGAAGTTCTGCTTCGCCGTAGATCCATTCGCGATAAGCGATGTTGTTGAAGTTCATGACCCAGCCCTTGGTGGGGCTGTTCTCGTCGTCGCGTGAATCGTGCATGATCACTCGCCCCGATGCCGCCGGAGTTTGAACCCCGCTCAACCCGAGCGTGTTCAGAACTTGGTCGTCCAAGGCGCTCTGCCCCAGAATTTCGTAGTTCGTGTATATGCCTTGCAGACCGATGAACCGAGTCGTCCCAGACGCGATGACTCGTAGCGCGTCGCAAACGCGCGCAGATCGTCTCGAGCTCTTGAGTGGCTGCCCGGTGCCGAGAAAATCCTCGTGAGTCGTTCTTGATCACCCCCTCCGCCGGCAAACACAACCAGCCGCTGGTGGTCCGGCATCGAAAGAAGTCTTGGCGAACGCGGCGGCGACCGTCGACCCCGTCGATGTGTATCGTCCACTGATGCCGAACATGGAGACCTGTGACTGCTGGTCGAAGTAGTGGAGATATGCTCCCAGGGCGCCTAGGGAAGGCCGAGCTTTGGGTTCGAAGAGAAGGTGGGGGATGAGCAGCCAAGGAGACTCCTTATCTTTCTTGCCCCTCTTCTCCGCTTCCCGTTCCTTTCCTGTGCCTGTTCCTTTTCCTGGTCCTCTCCCGCCGGCTGTACCTCTCGGGACTAGCTGCGCCAGCGCGTTGGGCGCCCAGGGTGCGGGAAGCATGAGCACAGCGAACGCGACCAGGCACGCTCGCATCAAAAGCACGAGCCAACGTATCTCGTGTCGTCTCTTCACCGCATCGACATAGGGTCGAACCCGACATTCACCAAGACCTGCGACCGGTCATGAGCCGCCGGTCACCATCGCCCGCCAACACACCCGTCGCCATCCGTCGGCAGGATATAGATTATCTACCCGGGAAAAGTGCGCTGAAGTAAGGATCCGATGGTGAACACGACCCATGCCTATCGCGCTTTCGGCGTCTCCCTCCCCCTATGCTGTCGGGGCTTTTTCTTCTTCTTTTCTTCTTTCTTTCCAAGTTCGTACCTTCAGTGCGTTTCTGTTTCGGAACGAGCTGGGAGGGAAACAGAGGCGGATAGATGGCGGGCCCCCAGGGATCGTTGATCTGACCAGCGCTTTGAGGTAGAACTCGACGGGATCGCTGCGAATGAGCACTCTCCCGGCCTTGTCCATCACCGCCGCCTGAAGGTGTGGGGTGCCTTCGATCCAATCCGGGGAGCACAGCCCCGGCAGAGCTCAAATCTGTATCGAGCGCGCCGCCATCGAGGCTCAGCTCTGATTCGACTCGCCGCGACCGGCCTCGCAGGGGCGGCATCCTCCCCACCGCGACCGTTACGTTTCCCTCGTTGTCGCGAATGGTTGCTTTGTTCATTGGAGCATGCAGTGTGACTGCCGAATACAGGAAGCGGTCCTTGTCGAGCGACGCGAATGAGCGCAGAGCCGCGCTAGGGGCTGCTTGGCTAGGTCTTGACTTCCTGGGCTCCTGGGCGGGGCTGAATCCGTGCAGAGCACGTTGCCCTGGGCGTCGGTCCATTTGTAGACCGGTCTGCTCTGCCACGGACGTCGATGCGCTACCAGCGCGAATACCAGCGACGCTCGGGCGCATACGAAATCCTCCCGTCGAACTGCGGTGGCTGGGCGAGTTTCATTGGCGAATAACTCGCCGGAACCTCATTGGTAGTGCGGATTCGAGGCAATCCTGGCACTGCTCGGGGCCCAGCAGGGAACGCGCAGCTCCGCGGGACCGCTCATCCGGGACCCTGCGACCGCCGCTCAAAGTAGCATAGGATCATGCGGCACGAGCGGCTTCTCCGCGCTGGAAGCTGCGGCTGGCATGGGAGGAGGACTTGCTCGCAGATCAAGAAAATCGCTGGCGCGTTGGGCGCGAGGTCCATGGCGTGGACCTGGCGACAGCGCTTTCTGCCGGCATCGCAGCCGAGATCCGCGCAGCGCTGCTCGAGCATCTCGTGATTTTTTCCGGGACCAGCACCTCACGGTGGCGCAATTCCTGGCGTTCGCACGCACCCTGGGCAAAGCCCATCGAGTACCTCGCTCCTGAAAGGGGCTCCCCGAGTACCCCGACGTGATCGAGGTGAGCAAGCTGGAGACACGAGAGGGCGAACTTCGGCGGCGTCTGGCATTCCGACACCACCTACCTCGAGCATCCGCCGATGGGCTCGATGCTGCTCTGCGCGCGAGGTCCCGCCCGCCGGCGGAGATACGCTGTTCGCCAATCAATATCTCGCGTACGAGACGCTTTCGTCAGGGCTGCGGCGGATGCTTGACGGGGTGGTCGCAGTGAACAGTTCGGCCAAGGCGGACGCCAGCAGGACGCGCGAGGACCGGATAAAGAAGGATGGACGCGAGGACGCCAGGAAGGAGTATCTCGCCGAGCACTCCCGCGGTGCGCACGCATCCCGAAACCGGCCGCAAGGCGTTGTACGTGAACGTCGCTCACACCGTGGGCTTCAAGGACATGACGGAGGAAGAGAGCGCGCCGCTGCTGAACTACCTGTTCCGTCATCAAGTCCAGCCGGAGTTCACCTGTCGCTTTCAGTGGCAGGTCGGCTCCCTGGCTTTCTGGGACAACCGCTGCGCGCAGCACAACGCCGGTGAACGACTACCACGGCCACCGCAGAGTCATGCATCGGATTACGCTGGCGGGAGATAAGCCGCGGTGACTCCGGCGCTGGTCCCCAGGCGCGGAGTGCGATCAAGGCCTGAGTATCTGCCCAACCATCTGGCGCACGCGTTCGGGCCCCTGGGAAGCGCTCGAAGTGCTACGGCCGCGTCGCGCATGTCCGCTTCCAGCAAAGAGCGCGATGGCGCCGCAGTCAGCTCCGGGCTGGACGAAGAGTCCTCATGAGACGACGAGATCACCGGGTCCGCCCATACGCGATCCAGGCGACCAGCAGTGCGCACCGTGCGCGATGCCGTGCTTGCTGGTCTCGGGAGCGGTCCAGCCTGATTATCCACCGGCCGCTGTGGATAACTCTTGTTGATCGAACCTCGCGGATGCTCCTGTGGCTACCGCTTATAACTTGATTCCGACAAATCGCTCACGAAAAAGGCGGCACGGTTCGTCTTGAGCTCTTCTGACCACGCTGAGGATAGACTCGGGAAGCGGAGTTCGAACCATCGACCATAGGTCGATCAATGAGCTTCGCACGCTTCGACACCGTGAGCGACTGTCGAAGGATCAGCGAGTCGAACGGTTTGCGGGCCGCTTTGGCCGAAGCGGCTCTCAACGGAGCGCAGCATCTCTGCCGCGCGCGCAAAGCCGTTCGTCGGGCTGACTCGGGCGAGCAGCCGCTCGGTGAGTTCCTGATAGAGCGCAAAGCGACCCGGGAGGCGCGCGCACGTCGTCCCGGGCATCCTTGAGCAGCAACTCCCCGACGCTGTTGCCGGTGTAGGGCGGCTTGCCGGTCAGCATCTCGAACAGCATGACGCCCAGGTTGTAGAGATCACCCGTCCGTCGACGGTATGGCCGAGGATCGCATCCGGGCTGATGAGGTGGCGGAGTGCCGACGATCTGGCCGGCCCGATCACGCGACGTCTGCTGAGATACGCGCGAAACGCCGAAGTCCACCAGAACCAGCGCCTTCGGGTCGCGGAACATCACGTTGTGCGGCTTCACGTCGCGATGCACGACGCCTACGCAGTGCACGATGTCCAGGGGCGGCCCAGCTGAACCAGGATGTCGAGCGCTTCGTTGGGTCCGAGGCTGAGCGCCATGCGCTCCTTCAGATTGCCGCCCGGCAGGTACTCCATCGCGATGAAGATGCGATCGTCCGGCCACACCGTGATCATAGATGCGCACGATGTGAGGGCTGTCGAGCTTCGGAGACGATGTCGTATTCCTTGATGAACAGCTTGAGGTCGGTGATCTCGGCTCGGAGCTGACCGTGAGCACCTTCAACGCGCCGACCTGCCCCGTGCGTGTTCTCGGCGAGAAAGATCTGCGACATGCCGCCTCGCCCAGCTTGCGCAGCACGCGGTAGCCCTTGATGCCCAGGTGCGGAGTCGAGTCCGCCCTCCGCTGCCGCCTTGCGTTCTTCGCGCTACCTTCAGCAGGCATACGCCTTCGAGCGCGTGTTGAAGCGCGGCGCGCCAGCGCCGCCCGACGCCTTCTTTGGTCAGACGCTGCTTTGTTCTGGGCGCGCCACCCCGGTGTGAGCCAGCGCATCGTCGGCGGGGATGGCGTCGTCGGAGGAGACGATCGGAAACGGCATCGGATGGGGTGAGCAGGTGGTGAAGCAGATCACCGCGACGTTGACCGCGCTCGTGTGGTCCGGCGTGGCAGCCTGATCATCTGATAAAAGTGATCGATGCCACCATCGGCCTCAGTGCGTGACCGAGGAGCAGGAGCGCGACGGCCCTCGATGTGGAAGCGAGCACGGCGAGACGGCATACAACTGACGTTCCGGAGCGCGGCTTCGCGGGAACGGCAAAACGGGCGCCGCGTGGCGCTCCGTTTTGTTTCGCATCGAGAGAGCGGCCTGTTCACGGCGACTCACTTTCTGCGGCCGGAAGCGCATCGCGCTCCAGACGCCGTCAGATGGAGACCCGCCGCACTCCCTGGATACCTTGCTCGGAGAAGGTGTTTCCAAAGCATGTCGCGGTTGAGGTCTGTTCCGGAGCTGACCTGGGCTCGGGTACGCGATCCACGCCAGGCGGTCCTCCTTCGCAGCGCCTACGAGGGGGATAACCGCATTTAGCGTCCACGTCGGCGAGCGTCTTCACGAAGACGAGGACGCCGTCGGCCTTGGCCGCAGAGGTGGTCGCGCAACGTCGTCCAGATCCACGCCAGCCGGCTTGCCTATGACGTGGACCGTCATGTCCGGTTTGAGGATTCAGCTCTTCGCCAGGCCTCATCACACGATCTCCCCGCGAGCGGAGGCGAGGCCTCGAGCGCGCTACGATGACCATCCAGGACACGCCGAAGCGATCGGCGACCATGCCGAAGCGCGAGGAAAAAAGGTTCTGGCCATCGGCATCTGCACCTGCCCGCCGGCGCCCAGGGCAGCGAACAAACCGCTCGGCCTCCGCATCATTGGCCGCATTGAGCGAGAGCGAGAAGCCTTGAAAGTTCGGACGTCCCAGGCACTTGCCGTCGGAGGCCATCACCGTCGTTTCCCCGATGCGCAACGGACATAGTGCATGATCTTCTGCTCGGCGCCGGGCGGGATCATGCCGGGCGGATGCGGCTCGGGCCGTCTTTGAAGCGCATCAGCATTTCGATTTCCGCGCCGAGCACCTTTGCGGTAGAACTCGACCGCCTCTTCGCAGCGGCCGTCGAAGAACAGGTAGGGTTGACTTTCATGCGGTCTCCTTGTAGACGGTAGGGGGTGAAGGCAGAGGTAGCAAGAGTCCCGTCGTTCAAGCTTGGGCGCTGCTTCCGCCGTCGACTTGAGCTTGTGCGAGGCCTCTTCGAACTGAGCGCCGACCATCTTGTCCATATTCATGAACAGGTGGACTGCCTTGGATACGAAATTGTTGGTGCCAGTCAGACTCCATTCCACCGTGGTGCTATCGCCCTGCGGCTTGAAAGTGAACTCGCGCGAAGGCGGTGCCCGCGAAGGGCTTGACGTGAAATCGAGCTGATCTTGATCGGCTCGTTCGGACGGCTTTCGACGATCGTCGCGCCCTTCGCCCGCCCGGCTGTTGCCGGACCCACGAGTAGCTGGCGCCGGTCCCGGCGGCAGCTCCGCGTAGGTCTCTTCATGGCCGGATCCATCTTGTCGTACGGGGACCACGCGTTCCACTTCGTGCAGATCGTTTACCTGCTCGAACACCACCGGAGCGGGAGCGGCGATGGTAACCTGCCGCGCCGACGCGAATTCCGACGGCTGCATCGCGACGACGACTACGAAGACGGCGACGATCACAACAACAGCGATGAGGATCTTTGAGAGCATAGTGGATTTCTCCGAACCGGTCTGATGTAATGGCATGGGGGCTTACTTCAGGGAAGGTCTGAACAAGTCACTTGGAAGCCATCGCGGTGCCCGCCCATTTCGACAGAACTCAGTTTGCGGCAGCTGAATTTGCGTAGATCGCGATTCTTGGCTTCTTGTGCATCTGCATTTGGCTCATTTCGCCATCTGCGGACGCAATATGGCTGTCATCGCCAACAGCTTACGTCGCGCCATCCAGAGGTTGGACAGGGCGAACAGCGTGATCACGTGCGCGGTGTTCTTGGCCAGGCCGCGGAAGCGCACCTTCATCAGACCGAACTGGCGCTTGATCACTCGGAACGGATGTTCGACCCGCGCACGAATACTGGCCTTGCGCGTCTCCCGCTTCTCGATCCCACGCTTCTGGCAAGCTTCCTTCATCGCCTTGACCTTCCCTCGCTTGGCCGCAATCTCCCAGCGCAACCCCTTGCGCTCGACCCGCTTGTCTGCACCGCTGTAGCCAGCGTCGGCATGCACCACTTCTTCTTTGCCGTGCAGCAGTTCTTCTACTTGCTCGATGTCGGCTTCATTGGCCGGCGTGGTCGTCACCGTGTGCACCAGGCCCGAGTCGACATCCACGCCGATGTGCGCCTTCATCCCGAAGTGCCACTGGTTGCCCTTCTTGGTTTGGTGCATCTCCGGGTCACGCTCGCCGTCTGCGTTCTTCGTGGAGCTCGGCGCCTCGATGATGGTTGCGTCTACGATGCTGCCGCGCTTGAGCAACAGGCCCTTGCGCGCCAGATAGGCATTCACCCGCCCCATGATCTCCGGGGCCAGCTCGTTGATCTCCAACAGGCGCCGGAAGTTGAGGATTGTGGTCTCATCGGGGATCGGCCCGGCGAGCGACAAGCCGGCGAACGACCGCATCGGCGTGATTTCGTAGAGCGCTTCTTCCATGGCCGGATCGCTCAACCCGAACCAGTTCTGCATCAAGTGCACACGCAGCATCGTCTCCAACGGATAGGGATGACGGCCCCGGCCTGCCAGCGGATAGAACGGCTCGATCAGATTGAGCAGCGGCTTCCATGGAACCACTTGCTCCATTTCGGCTAGGAACACTTCGCGGCGTGTCTGCTTTCGCTTGCCCGCGTACTCCGCGTCCCCAAAGCTCATCTGACTCATCGCCTGCTCCGTGTTGTCTCCGTTATCGAAATCAGACCACAATTCCAACTGACTTGTTCAGACTTTCCCTTACCCGACTCCGATGTCTTTTGAAGCGTTCCTCTACTGTTCGCTGGGACCGAAGTCCTCCAGCTCGGAAGAACTGGCGAGCTTCGATTTCGGCGTCATGGTGGCAATGAGCTTTTCTTCCGCATGACGCCCGCTTCCGTGTCCTGCTGGTCTTGACGATAACTGCGAATCGCACGCTTGGTCTCCTTTCGGGTTGGGTAGCTGTCTACAGAATGAATGGCGAGCGGCGATTTCGACAGGTCCAATAGCCTGGTTCGCGGCACCGCATGCCATGGCTGTAGATCGACTGCCCGCACGCTCGACTTCAACCATGCGTCAGGTCGAGCTACCAGGGCGCGAATCGAGCATCACGCCGCCGTAGAGGATGCCGGTCCAGCGATCCTCGGTGTGGTCTGCATAGTGTGGTGGCACGTCTTCGTGGACCAGCGTGAGCTCACAGCCGGTCGTGAGCGGTGCTGATCTCCACCATCACGCGGGTAGTGACGTACCAGTGATCCTCCATCGAGACGCGTAAAGACCAGTCGCCGGTGTGGAACGATTTCGACATATTCGCCGGTATGCTCGATGATTGCGCGGTGCGGCCGCTCGGCGAACCGGAAGAGCCCCCGGCGCGGGCGTCGATTTCGACCTGCGTCATGGGATGCAGGTATCGCGGTCGCGAACAGCCATTTGCCCGCCACAGCCGGATCGAGCCAGGCGTCGAACACCTGTTCCGACGGTGCGCTGAATCGTCGGCTGACGCGTATCGCGGGCGGCCGCCCGGCGACTGGACCGGAGCGGCCGTTCTTCCTGGTGCCGAGCAGATGCTTCATCGTTTCCCTTCCTGTCGTTGAGAGTTGACAGCGTTAGTCGATCGACCGGCTCCCAAATTCGACACCCAAAGTCGCCACTGGCTCTTCAATGCACCAGACCGCGAGCGAGCCGAAGAGGTTCGGGCGATTCCGTCCCAGGAGGCGTTCGAGGACATGCCGCTCAGAATGCCCTTTGGAATCAGCGTTTGCATGCTCGCCAGCAATACGTAACTGAACGAAG
>ERZ1370068.8714-contig-7547_pt1 | contig 34017 bp, 67 predicted proteins | sample MGYA00561227_ERZ1370068 | MGnify/ENA primary metagenome ERZ1370068 (study PRJEB38410, sample SAMEA6850437) | metagenome | study: Metagenomic assessment of the ecological functions of the soil: analysis of the soil microbiota associated with the...
TGCCGGAAATTCATCCGCTCGTAATGGACGCCCTCAGGTGCATCTCCAGGTTTGGTGCCGGGAAAGATGAGAGCTGGTCCCTTTGTCACCTTCCACCAGCCTGCCCCCCCAGTATTGCGCTAAGAGCGGATGACCCTTGCTTGACTTCCCTTCGAGCAGATCCGCCACCAGTTTCCGGTTGTTGACCACCGTGTCCCGCGGCGTGCATATAAGTGGCCAGGATCTCCCGGATGTCTTTGGTCTCGGGAGTGTAACCGGCCCTGCTCACCTTCGAAATAGTTCTGGAAGAAGCGTTCTTTTCGGAACTTAAAGTAATCCGCTAAGCGTCCTGGGAACTCCGGTGCCGGCGTGCTCGTTGAGTTTGGCCTGCCACATCTGGGTCACGTAGTTCTCAAATTCCGCCACCTCCACTCCCGCCCTCTTAGCTTCACCAGGTAGTCGGCAAAGGTTTGTTTTACCTTGCCCGCGATCTCGACTTCCGCCGGGGTGAGGTTGGCCCCCGCTTCGTAGCCTTTGCCTTTAGTTCCAGGTTCTTGCTGGCGGCCGCCCGCTGGAAGGAGGAGGTTGCGGTCCCCGCCGGCCTGGATGTAGTTGGTGACCCCCGCGGCCCGGACCTTGATTTGCTTGGTGGTCAGCCTGAGCGGCTCCAGGCCCGGTCCAGATCCGCCTGCACTCATCAACTTCTGGTTGAACTCCCCCGGTTGGCCACGTAGACCTTGAGTGCCCGGATAAAGTCGGTGATCCCTTTGAGCGCTCTCGCTTCCTTGGCTATTGCCTTGGTAGCTTCCGCCACGTCCCCTGCCGCTTTCGCCGCCTGGGGCGAGGCTACCAACCCGCCGCCGGCGCCTTCAGGTTCTGCGGGGATGGGAGGAGGTTTCTCACCCGGCACGACTCCCTCTTCGTCCAGGATGTCCTTCACGATCTTGGTCCCTGCTCGAGTGCCTTCATCCACGCCGCCCCGTGTCCGCGGTCTTCTCCTTCCAGGTCCGGTCTGCTCGTCGTTCCGGTCTTCGTCAGCCTGTATGGATCAAGCCCTTCCTCCACCACTTGTTCCGCGGTCTTCTTTCCGGAGAGAGATCAGTGGATCTGCTGGTCGCTAAGTTGCTCTTCCTTGAGCCTCCTGGTAGATACCTTGGTCGGCGCGAATTTCTCCTCGCCGGTGGGTGCTTCAACTTTGGGCGGGATGCCCGAGAGTGCTTCGGCTATCCCAGGCTTCTCTTTCGCACCTTCTCTGGCCTTCCTGGCCTCATCAACCTGCCGGAATGAAGCATTCCATTTCTCGGTCTCGGCTTCCTCCGCGCGCACCTCATCTTGCCGATTTCTCTCGCGCTTTGGGGAACGCCTGCTCGGGCAATCAGGCCCTGCGGTCTAGTCCTGGCATCCCTCCCATCACCCCCGCCGAAGATCCCCATGGGAACGGCCACCCTAGCCAACGCTTTCCAGTCGAAGGGCTGCTGTTCGCCTCCGGTGACCGGGACCGATCAGGTTGTTGATGTCACGCAAAGTGCTTCATGGGCTCCTCCGGCAAGCAGGGTCGCCTTCGTCGTGCGTTCGAAAGCGCATGATCGGGCCGACGGCCGCGGACTGAACGTGCAAGGGAAGGATTCGACAAAGCTTCCGATTGGCCGAATCCCCCAGGCGAACTTGCGCCAATTGCTGCCAGGAGCCGCGCCGCGTTCCTTCGCCCTGTCCATTGCATCCATTCCCTCAGTCACCGCCGGCAGGATGAATTTCACAGCGATGGCGCCAGGAGTCACGGCCGCGCTAAGAAGGTCCGGGAACAACTTCCCGATCATCCCGCCGGCTTCGCCTTTGAGTCCCTACACTTCGGTAGCCGGATCAATCTCAAGGCTCTTGCGCATCGAGGAGGCGGCGTCCACCATCGTAGTCTGCCAGTCTCTATTCGCCTTCTCCAAAAACTTGGCTATTGGGGAATCTGACACCACGGCTTTGGCTGCCTCGCTCGCTCCCTGGAGGAGTGGTGAAACAACAAATCGGTTTAGCGCTTCGCCCATCCCGATAATCTTGCGCGCGTTCTCCCGGCTGAAACTTTCTCCGAAGCCAACTTCGCGCCTGTCTGGAAGGAACCGCGGGCGTAATGTCCTTTAATGGCGCAGGTTGGTCTGGTGCTCCCAGGAGATCAGGGTGCGCAGAAGATTGGCACGGGAAGCAGAGATCTCGCTGGGCCACTTCCGGTGGAACTGGAGTGAAGGGTACAGTCGCGGAAGCAGCATGTGTTTGGCCTTCTCCGGATCGGTGTAGGCAATGTCCACCCAGTTCTCTTGCGTCTTGCCATTGCCATAGGCCCCGCTATCCCGCACCCGGAAAACGGTCCCAGGATAATTGGGCGAGGTCAGAACTGGTCTTGCCAGGCACTGTTCTTGTCCATGGCCACCGTCACGTAATCGCCATGCCCGGCCATGGTAATCCTCCATCGTAGTCCGCCCGGAATAGGAGTGTCGTGGGCATCATAGATGCCACCTTCGATTGCGGAATTTACTCCTGGGCAGGTCCGCCCCCAGGACGATAGGCGTCACCGTCCGCACCGGTTGCGGGCGGCTGGTTATCTTGATGCTATTGGGGTCAATGTCGGGGGCTTGATCCTTGGGCAGGATCTTGATGTCATTGGGATCGATGTCAGGTTCCTGACCAGGCGCCGCAGCAGGAACCGCCTTCTCCGCCTTGATATTCTGCTCTTCGGTCATCCCCTCGGTCTTGATCTTCTCCTCCCAGAAGCTCCTCGCCTGCGCTATCCCGTCCGCCTTCTTCTGGTCTCCGGCTCGCAAGGCATCGATCTCGGCCTTGTGCATGACCCCACCAGATTCTCCATGTCCCGGGTGGGGCCGCGGTCTCCTTCGGGCTCGTTCGGGGTGCCGATCCCGTGCGGAACTTTGTAACCCTGCTTCTCAGTAGCCGCGATGGCGTCGATCAGTCTCTGTCGGTTGGCAGCACGTTCATTGGGATCCTTTACCGGTTGCTGGCTGACTGGCTCCGCCTTGGCGGTTTCAGTCGAGAGTTTTGGCGCCCCGACAGGCACCTGCAAATGCTCGGGATCGTAGATGCTCTTGAAGTCCCCTCCCAAGTCATGCCGAGACTTTTGGCGATCGGGCCCAGTTTCTTATAGGCCGGATCCTGAGGATCCAGCTATATATTGCCCGTCCTTGTAGAGACCTATATCAGCGGCCCGTCCTTTCTGGTGCTCGCTCTGGCCTCCGCGGGCATTGGTTTCGATCTCTCCCGGTGCGGTTCTACCCGGGCATAGATTTTATCCTGTTCCTCTGGAGAACGGTAACCACTCTTGAGCCGAGCCTCGATCCCGGTGCCAGCGAATGCCTTATTGGCTTCATCCAAAGCCTCTCGAACGTATGGCTGAGCATCGGGGTTCAGCCCTGAGATCATCTTCTCCTGCTCCGCTCCATAAGGAGTCTGGTGCGCCTGCGGAACAGTTGCTTGCTTTGGCAGGATCTGGATATCCTTGGGATCAATGTCCAACTGGTCCGGTTCCGGATTATACCAGGCAGGAACCCCTGGTTCGTTGCTCGCGCCGAGATCCTTCCACGGTTCAGAAGAGAAGATCACCCCTCCTTCCGGAGCATGCTCCCCGGTGGCCCGCGGAGGCCCCAGGGGATTGCATATTTGGCCGATATCGCCGGGCTGGCCTCCTCGAATTTTCCGGTAGTGGGATTGTATAGCGTTGGCCTCTGCCCTGGTGGCAGCGCCCCGGCCTCTGCCTCTGGGATAACGTTTCTCCGCTTCGGCCTGGAGTTCGCTCTGGATATGTCTCTCAAAGCTATCCATCGCCTCCCTGGCTAAAGCTTTGTCATCCCCTTTATCCTTAACCGCCTTTGCCATCTGGGTCGCAACGCCCGCCTGCAAAGCCTGAGTGCCCAATCCCTTCCAAGGATCATGAGGGTAAAGGGTTGATCCGCTGGTCGCCTCGTGTTCTCCGGTTCTACCAGGACGACCAAGTGGGATTCCATAAATGGAAGCCGTGGTGGGATCTATCTCTTCAAACTTACCGGTAGAACGATTATATAACGTCGGTCGCTGTCCCGCCGGGAGAGCCTCTGTTCCTGAATATGGGTTGCTCTTCTCAATAGCGGCGAGATACTCCGCCTTCTTATCCAGGAGTTCGGCCATTTTCCTATAGGACTCCTTTAATTCGGGCGGCATTGCCGGGCTCTTCTCCGCATCAGGAGCCAGATTGCTTGAGAATCCTGGACGATCCAGTAACTGGATGTCGTTGGGGTCTATGTCATACTCTTGCGGCATCTACTGCACGTAGTAGGTTTTGCCTCTGGAGGTAAACGAATCGCCGCTTCTCAGTGCCGGGTTATACTTCTGCGCCGTGGCTTCCGGGATGGTAATTGCTCCCCCTCCTCCTCCTGGAGCCGCTGCGCTCGGCGCCGGTCCTTGTTGCTGCGCGCTTGGTCCCAGGGGCGTGGTCTGCGGGCTGCCCGGTCCCCGGGGTAAGCCGCGCCTCCCGGCAGGTAGTCGGTAACGGGACCGGGTTCTGTCGGCTGTGGCGCCAGATTCCATTCCTGTAACTGCGGCATGTAACTGGCTGCCGCCGCTTCCTTTTGCTTAGCGGCAATGGCTGCATCAGTCGGGATTCCTGGAAGCCCCCAATTTCGCATCATGCTTCCGGGAGTAATCATATTTTGCCGCGCTTGCATCTGCTGCAGCTCATCTGCCGCCCCCGTGTTCCTCATGAATGCCGGCGTCGGAATCTCCGGATAGGCAATCTCCTTGAACCCCATGTTTACGCCCACCTGGTAGTGTGCGGTGATCCCTTGCACCGCCTTGTCGTAATCCTCCGTAGTTTTGGCCCCCGCAGCCGCAGACATCAGTGGCCTGTATCCAGCATTCCAGGCGTTTACGTCTTTTTGAGATTTCTGTATTTATCAGTGGCCTGGCCCTCTAGTTTGATCGCCGCATTGACCTCATCTTGTTGGTCCTTGATTTGTTTTTCGCGGGCAATGCGAACCTCGCGTTCCTGCTTGAGCGCGCAAGTTCAGCCGCCTTGCGGTCGGCATCAGTCTGCCGGACATCGACCATCGAGCCTATTTGGCCAATCCTCGCCTCGTTAAGCTGTTGCTGGTTGGCCAGTCTTTCACGGGCGATATCGGACTTGTCCAACAGGTCCTGGATCTTCATTCCCGCAACACCCCGGTAAACGGCCCGCCCGCGTTAAGCGGTCCTCCAGGCATCTGGGTCGCGGCAATGTCCGCTGGTCCTTGCAACGCCGCATTGACCGCCATCGCCCGCGGAGGGTTCTGCCGGTTGTAAAGCTGATTGGCTAATGCATCCTGTCGTCCCGTCTGCATCCCTGCCCCAGGTCACCCAAGAAACCGCCAATCCCTTTGCCCCAAAGCTTCCATCCCGGCCATTTGCTGACTGGCGTTGTATTCGGCTACCTGCGCCTTGTTCTTTCGTAGTTCCACCATCGCTGACAGGAAATCCCCAAGAGATGACATGTTATAAACTCTCCTTCCTTGATTCGTATATACCGTGAACCCGCATCCAGTCGGTGACAGCCTTCACGTCACCAAAGCACGCTTTTGAACTGCTGAGCCACTCCCGCCCGCGGGCCAGGATCGCTTCCTCCCTCCACAACCGCTCGAGATCCTTTGGCTCCAGGTCGAGCGAAGGCGCCTCCGCCGGCACTTTGAATCCTTCCCGCGGCTCGATGCCAGCCATCTCGCAGAATTCCAGGGCCAGTCTCCTTTCGAAAGCGAGCCGCTGGGTGAACGCCGAGTCGGGGACGATTTCATGCCAGCGGTGGATCTTCCCGTGGTGGAAGATTTTCGCATCGTTGGTCTTGAAAACGCCCCCATACTCAGCTTCCGCATTCCGGATCTCCCGGTCTGGTTTTCTTTTGGGGGAAGGTTGGCGCACGTATAGCAAGGTGCATGGCATCGGTGGCCTTGAGATCGACTTCGTATTCCTCCAGGTCGAAGTCACGAAGCTCGCAGGCGTCCGCTAGTCCCCGCCAGGTCCGTTCGGGGTAGAAGATCCCTTTGGCAATATCGATGATCTCTTCCCGTCTTTTGGCGCTGAGCATGATGGAAGGGACCGCCTTCAAGGTTGCCCTGACGTTAACCATCGGCACGGAAAAGGGTTTCCAGTTGGTTGACTCATCCCCGTGAGCGAGACACACTTCATCGTCGCCCTCGATCACTCCCGATGCATACCACTCACAAATTTCCCCGACCGGTTCCGCCCCCCAGGGCGCACATTCCACCGCTCGAAGGGCACCCATGCTTGCTGCGCCTAAGACCCTCGCCCCATCCGCTAATACATCTAAGATTTCGCAGTGCCACGCCGGAAGCCTCTGGCTGTGAACCCCGTCGATCATGGCGATCACGTCCGCTCCTAGTTGGCGCCGCGCGAAATGCACGTCGCCCTGTTCCATGGGGAAAAATTAGCGCGTCTGGCACGATCTCTTGCACAGTTGCTTTGGAGAGTGACGGGCCGACAAAGATGACCGTTCTCATGGCTTATGCTGGTCCTCCTTCAGCCCTTTCACGTCGAACTCCAGGTGGTCGATCTTGCGCTCCAGGAAGTTGAGCCGGTCCCGGTTCTCGGAGAGCACTTGTTCCATGCGTTCAAACCTCGCGTTGAAAGTCGCGATCGCCTTGTCGCCGCGCGCCTCCACCGAGGCTAGTTGGGTTCCGTGCTCCCAAAGTTGACGCTCTCGAACGTAGAAGGCGCCGAGAAATGTGGTGCATATGGCAATCACGGCAACCCATCCTTGTGGACTTAAAAACCATTTATTTTCCTCCGCCATAGTTGGGACGTCCCGGCTCGGCGTAGGGCAGCCAGTAGCCGGCAAAGCCAGGAACCAGCACTTTCACGCAGGAAAAGGGACACTCAGCAATAGATGGCTCTTTAGCGCTGTCTATTGGAGTTTCGTGGCGCACGATTGTGCGTGACGGAATCGGAAAGTCCACCACCAATGGGTTCATCCCATGTTCGGCCATGACCTCCAGAGGATCCTTCTCAATGCTTGGGATATCCTCCATGGAAACGACGTTCTTCTCCGCTTCCAGGAGTGCCGCCCAATTGCTGCCCAGGCTGTCGGAGACCAGCTTGCGATGCTTAGCCCAAGTCACGTCGTCGCGCGCGCCGGCGAAGACCACCGCCCGGCTCTGCGCCGCTTCGCAAATTGACCCGCAAAGTGCAATCCACTTATCGGAGTTGCAACGATAGCCTTTAAAAGCGGGATTCCTTTTCATGATCCACGAGCAGACACTGGAAGGTCAGGATGCCCAGTTCGTTCCGGGTATCGTAGATGAAGACCCGTGCCCCGGCGTCCTCGATCCTTCGGAGGAGCTCCAGGCAATCAGAATCGTCTATCGAATCCTGGTTCACGCGAGCCAACATCGTGCCGGCCTTGGTCCGCTCCATCGCCAAGTGGACCCCATCGCGTTCGATGACCTCGTAAAGGCCGGCAAGAATGGCTTCCTCGCGCGTATTGCCCGCGGACATCCCGTTAGTGGAAGCGAACCAGGGCTTCTCTTGCAAGGCCTCGTTGCCCTCGTATAACTTCACCGCGAAATATGGCACCGCAACCACGTCGCCAGTTTGGAGATCAATTGCATTTGTCGCTTTTTGATTACCGGCACCGACCACCGCCCCCGGTTTAACGCAAAATTCCTTAACACGTTTTTACCTGGAGCTGGGAAAGACGCTATCGGAACTTCGTCTAGCGCCCAGCGCTCGAGTGCCTCCATCGAGGCCGAGCACTTCGCCTGTTCCTTCGTTGTCCCCTTCCCCGAATCTACTGACAAGGACTTCGAGTCAGGTCGAATCGATACGTAAGTGGGAATCCCTATACGGTCCATTGGCGTTATGTCTGCCACTCTCGAAACCCCAACCTTCTTCAGCCAAGGCTGAATGACTTCGAGAGTTTCCTCTGGCGAGCGGGAATAGGTAGAGACGGTATCGCTTGAGTTTGAGGTTGGCGGGTGCCAAGGGGACGGTGGGTGCCCCGGGCGCGGCGGTCACCGTGACGTTGACCATATTGCTCAGCGGCCCCTCGCCCTTGGAGTTGACTGCGCTCACGGCATATACGTGGGAACCGACCAGGACAGGAATAACCTGATTGTCCAGACCGGTCGTTTCCGCGAGCTTGACCGGAGTCGATCCCTTGATCTCGTAGAAGTAATACTTGGTCGCCCCGGCGCTGGCGTCCCACTGGAGGCTGGAATCCGCAAGCGCGCTGGAGGCAATAACGAAGGGGATCAGGACTTTCATTTCTTTAGTTTTCGTTTCATCGACGCGGCGATATGGATCTGGTCTTCCCAGGAAAGCGTCACTGGCTAAGCGCCGGGCGTTGTAGACATAGGCGCGCCTTAGTTCGGGGTCTGCGCGGGTGAAGATGAATTCCGCCATCCCGGCCACTCCTCGGGGATCGCCTTGCGGGCCAGCCAGCAAATGGCGCGCACCGGCGGCCGGAGACTGCCGCGCCGATGGCGGACGCTCCTGCGGCGATCCCGCTTCCGATGGCGGTTGCACCTGCGGCGATGCCACTGCCGATTCCCGCGATGCCCGCGCTGGCTGCGCCGATGAGTCCGGTAGAGGCTACCGCTGGTGCGGCGGCAGTCGCGGCGGTGCCAAAGGTGCCCAAAGGCTCCGCTTCCGAGTAAGCTTCCCAGTCCGCTGATTCCCTGTCCAGACCATCCCCATCGCTCCTGCGCCGCCCCCTCCGCTCACTCCGGGTTGAGTCAAGAGCCCGGCGCTAAGGGCTTGTTTATACAAATACTGGTCCCACTGATTGCTATATTGCTGCTGGATCCCGGCGTTGTTGACCTGCGCTCCTTGGATCATCCCCTGGTTATTTACATCAGTAGAACTGATCAGCGCTTGATTGTAAGCATTACCGGCGGTAACAAAACTTTGATTGTAATTGGCCTGGCTGCCGGCGGCCACGTTCGCGGCGTTGATCCCCAGCTGCTGGTCCACGTAGGTGCCAGATGGGTTGTAGGCTTCCGTCGCATTGAGCGCCCCCAGAGGTCGGTGGGCTGCCGTCCCTGGAGGAAATTCTGGGCGTTGGCGGTGCGGCCCTGATAGAGCCCGAGCGCGTTAGCGAGCCGTTGCTGGTAGAGATTCTCAGACGCCTGCCCGGTGCCAAACGCTTCCTGGGCGGTGGGGAAGCTCCCAAGACATTGCCCCGGGCGGTCTGGGCGCCGCGGATCGATTGCTGGATCTCGCGCTCGAGACCCGGACCGAGATTATGGCCGGCGGCCAGATCGGCCATCACCGCCTGCCCTGCCGGGTCCTGGAAGTTCAGCCCTTCAGAAACCTTTCCGTAGAGCTGGCGGTTCATGTTCATGAACTCTGGGGCCACCTGTTCCAGCTGCGCGTTCTTCAACTGCGCCATCGGGAGGCTGTACTGCTGGTTCAGCGCCATCCTCTGCGCCGCATTCTTCTGCGCCGAGAGGTTGTAGAGGTCCATCAGCTGCGGCGCAAAAGCGCTCTGCTGCTCCATGAAGCGCTGATTCGCATTCAGCAGATCATTCACGCTGAAGGGCTGATACGGCACTTCAGTCTTGCTGAAGCTGGGGACCGTCTGGGGGTGACCTGCTGCGGCTCAGGGATCTTCGGAGGACCTTTTTCTTTTTGCTAGCCATTGTCAGTCTCCTATGCTATCTTGCCATGTCACTTCTTGCTTCGGCATGGAGTGCGGATTGAAACTTCATCAACACGGTCAATCTGATCGAAGGATAAGCCTGCGCCTGGTTTCGGCCCGGCGCAGGTGATTGTTGAAGTAACCATATCAACCCTCCTGTAAATTTACCGTGTTCATGAACGCCTGAGCGGTAATCCTACGAAGGGTGAGCGCTCCGCTATCGCTGGTCAGCCGGAATTTGAGTTCGGTGAAGTCATCATGAGTAAAGATCGGCAGGGTCTTGCGCACGAAGGTCGGGTCGAGGGGAAGAGGAAATCCAAAGCCACCGGGAGGGTGAAGCCGGTCGGGCGGAATTCCCAGGTGCCAATCAGCTCCGGGTTGTGCCCGTCCCGGATCATCGAGATCGAAGCGATTCCATCCTTTTGCAGAACCTCAAGCGATCCGTAGAAGGGACTCTTGGTACTGAAGATGTCGCCGAAGCTAAGCGCCCGGGTGATCACCTCGCAGTCAGTGTTCTGCGCCAGCGGAGAAAGAGCGGCAACTCGAAGGGGATCCGCACGCCAACCAGTTGATCCTTGTAATCGGTCGTGGAGTTGATCTGGTCGATTCTAAGGTAATCGAGCCACTCGCGGAGCTCCCCGTCGTCGTAGCCCATGAGCAATCTGGAAGTTCCGAGGTAGGGTTGCTCGAGGAAGCAGGTCGGGTTCCAACCGCTGAAGATGGTCCAACCGCCGGTCAGGTAATGGTAGGTGAGGACCGTGTCCGGGATGTCGTCATTAATCGGGACGGCCAGGAGATACATGTTGTTGTAGCAAGCCGCGCACGACTTCTCGACATGTTCCCAGCGGATGTTCTCGACCACGTCCTGGATCGGTTGGCTCATCGGGACGGCCACCACGTTCTGGGAAGTGGCGATCTGCTTCTGCACCGACATGACTCCATTCCTGCTAAGGAACCAAACATCCTGCCCGAGTTGGGCCACGCTGTTCTTCGCCACGCAGCCAATCGAATTGTGGATCTTGAGCACGCTGAAGTTGGCTGCCGTGCTGGCGGTGGGATCGCAGGCCATCAGATAGATCCCCTGTCGTTTGAGGATGACCAGATTGTTATCCTGCCAGGGTTCGATGGCCACGATCGGGCTGCCTTCTCCACCTCCGACCCTCAGCGCGTTGTTGATGTTCCAGGTCTCGCCGTCCAGCAAATCCGAGAAACTGATCTGGTCCGGGACATCATCGATCCCGCTGGCCACTAAGCGATTGGTGATCACTTTTAAGATCGTCGCCCGCGGGGCATCGGTCACTTCGGTTACCGTGGATCCGTCAAATAATTGGATATGATCCTTGGTCGAATCGGTGAAATACACCATGTCCATCAGTTGAACGACATCGATTACTTCGTTTGTGTCCCCGAGGTCGGCGTCGAAGTACGTCCTGCCAGTTCACCCCGTCGTAGTAACGGGCCACGCCGTTAGCGAAGGCGATCAGCGCGGTCGCTACCGGCGTATCGTAATAGAGCATGGCCTGGATCTTGTTGTCCTGGCCGTTCACGTAACCGGCGCCCAGGCTTCTGGTCCCCACCCGCTTGCGCAACTCACCGTTGATCTTGGGAATCACGTTGCGCAGAAGGTTAGCCTGGCCTTCCTGGAGGAGTGAGGCCCGGATGAAACTATTCTGGCCGTTAACGAAAGCTCTGCATCACGTCCTGCATCAGGGGTCGTCGGTGGCGTCATTGAAGAAGGGCATCTTCAGTCTCCTTTGCCGCTCCAGTCCGCGGAGTGGATCAGGTCGGGGATAATCCGGCAGTTGTTCGCGCTCTGTTCCTTTTCCATCGAAATCGCTACGGACATCAAACCTTGCACCTCCTGGGCTTTTCAGAGACGCTTTCCCATACTGGCGCTCCCACCTTCCGCATGTCGGTTTCCACCGCTGCCGAGAGACATGTTGTCGATCTTCGCCGATCTCGGTCGCATCGCTGTCGTTGATCAAGTCCCGGCAACGCCTCTTATAGAGGACCGCGAGGGCTCCCGAGTTGCTGGGCGTGGAAGTGGAAGCGATCCGCTGATGCAAGCCGGCTTTGATTCGTTGCCGGGAAGGGTTAGTAGGTTGCCCCGCTCTGGTCTTCCACGATCAGATCGAAGCTGGTGTCGTCTTTGCCCAGCGACCCGATCTCGTCGTAGGAATAGCGCGAATAGACCGGGCTGGTCCCGAGGCGCGGATGGTTTCAGATTGGTCGGTTTCTCCAAGAGATCCCGCGGATTGAAACCGTATACCTTGCATTAGTGTCAGTGGAATAGATCGAGATCTTGCCGCCTCCGGGGCTCATGGTCACCGCTGAGGGCGAGATGATGGAAAAGCCGATCGGATCACCGCACCGCTTCGAAGGTTTCCGGGTGCAGGCGGAATTGCTGGGCCATTTCCTCGACGTGAAGGAGTCCGGCTTGTTGCTCCCAGCGGCAACTGATCACCAGGCCCACGATGTAAGGGAGGATAATCATCTGTCCAGCGATCCACTTCTCAGGATGTTCCCTGGACTCGTCGGTGATCGGCACCCCGAACTCGTTGTAGAACATCGTCCCGTTGAGCATCAAGCGGCGGGCCGATCGCGTCAGTTCCAGATCCGCGAATCGTAAATGATCCGGTAGCGGGCGCGAACGTAAGCGGCCGCTTCATCGCGGCTCGGTTGGTCGGTGCGGTGCATCTTGATGCACGCCAGAGTCAACCAGTTCTTTCTTAGTCATGCGTTGAGGGCTTTGATGATCTTGTTGCATCATGATTGTCGGCTGCACGTTGTTCATCGCTTGGCCTCCGCCAGCCACCCCAATCGAGGTGGTGCTTTGAACTCCTGTCTCATACCCTGAGGTCACATAGACGCGGCCTGTGAAAACCCGGTCTGCTAGTAGTCAGCCCGTAGGCGGCATTCTCTGCGGGTTGGGATGCATCGGCGCAAGCGATGAAGTGGAGGCAGTGTGGGAATGGACCGGCATCTGATTGACCGTGATGCCGTTGGCATGAGTTCCTCCCGCCACTGCCCAGCACGCTCCCATTGAGTCCGACATTGATGAAGCGGGATCTCCCACCCTTCCTGCCCCAGCGTCCAGTCCGGCCACCACCGACCTCTGGCATCTGGCAGCAAAAGTGGTAGTCCCGTCTCCGGCGCCGTAGGTGGTTCCGATGATCGCAGAACAGATCGCTATAAACGTCCCGATCCACCAGCCTGCCCCTGGCAGAGGAACCATCCGGTTGTCGGGCATTGGCGCCGGCGAAGTCTGCCGACCGTTCCGATCGGCACCCCGGCATTCATGATCGATGGGGTAACGAGATCGATGATCTGCTGGATGGTGATCGCCTTCAGCGCTGCCGCTGTCCTCGATCAGGATCCGGTCGCTCAGGGCTGCAGGGTCTTTCAACACCTTCTGGCTAATGAGGGTGGGTTGGACGACCGCGTTGCTGACCAGGTCGTTGAGACTTTGGGCTTCGACGACTTCGCCCGCTGACAAAGGTGTGGCCTCGTGCGATGTCGCGGCATTACTTTGATCTCCTGGAGGGTTAGAGGTTGTCCTGGATACGCCGCCGAAAAACCTGGCAGTAGCGCTTCCATTAAAGCGGATGGTGGCGGCACGATCAGGCCCTACTCTTACCCGGTAAGTCAGCGCGCTGGTGGTGGAAGGCGAATCCAGATACTCAAAGCTTGAATGAACAATGCTCCCACCACTGCCGATGCTCACGCCGCACTCGCCGCCAGCGCAGAGGCCGCTGCATCTCGGAACAACGCGCCAACACTATTGGCGGGAACCGTAGTTGAACAGAATCCCTGGAAGCGGACCAGGATCCGGCTGGCGGCAAAGACTCGGCGTGATCGAAGCCGTCACAATCTCGGTGCCCTCGGTATTCTGGGGAATCGTGTCATCGAGCGGGATCACCGCCGTCAAGTTGCTATTAGCCGCGTATTCCGCGTAGGACTGTTTGGATTATCGAGCCCGCCCCGACCATCAACTTCAGCAAGGTGGTGAGGGTGACTTTTCGATACTGGTCAGCCACGGTGTCGCGCACCAGCAACTCGTCGGTCAAGACCGCCGGATCCTTGGCGCTGCGCGCGGAATAGAAGGTCGGCTTGATCGTCGCCTCGCTTACGTGCTCAGTTAGGAGGGCCCGATTGACGAATTCGCCGTCAGTGTAGGAATGTCCAGGTAGTAGGTCGGTCCCCATATTACATTGGTATTGTTTCTTCGATGGTTACTTTTGCTGCCAGGACCCGCTGCGAGATGCTCGGCATAGTGTAGACGTTGTTGGCGTATTGCTCGCGCTCGCGGTCCGCTTCCGTTGTAAGCTCGGATCGCCTCGGGAACGTTCCCCTGGTGCTTATACTTCACTTCCAATTCCCCCACGCACTTGTCCACGCACTTGCTAACGTCATACCAGCGTCTCTCCTTGAAGAAGACCTCGTCGGTGAGGCTATATTGGAGGTCGTATTGGAAGGGGCCGTAGCCTTTGTAGAGTTTCCCCCACGGTTTCATCCCGCGGAGCAACCGGCTCTTGTTGCCCTCCCGGATGAGCAGTTCGGTGAAGTCGTCCCCGAAGTGCGCGGCGGAAAGCTTCCGTGTTGCGGGGAAGGCATTCCTGCTGGTGCCGGCCACGTCCCCGCTTCCGTCCAACACGCATCTTGCGCTGACCTGATTCGGGGTGATCCGCTGGATGTAGTTCAGCCAGAAGTAGGCAGTCTCCTGGCAGAGGATGCCGTTGATGTGGTGGTTCGGTGAAGGGCTCGGTTACCCGGTCTTTTATCGGGACGCCCCAGTTGCCATCGCTATATTTGATGGCGACGACCGCCTGCTTGTCGTTGATGGGCAGAGCTCATGGGGTGGCGCCTCCTGCTCGCCGGCACCCGCGCAGCCCGATGTAGCGGGCGCTGGACGCTCCGGCCGGGAAAGACATTGCGCTCGTGGTGGTGACGCCCGTCGCGGCGTAGATCCCGATCGAGGAGAGTTGGGGAGGCGGTCGCTTGTTCGGTGCGAAAGGCGCCATTGGTGACGATCGTCGTGCTGGCGCCGCCGCCGCCGGGGGTTACCGTCAAGGTCAGGTATGGGCCGTGGTATTGATGATGGCGACGAAGTTGTAGTAGAGCGCCAGCGGTATAGGCCGGCCCGGCGGTATAGCCGCCCCGTTGATGCCATTGATCGTGTTGCCCGGGAACTGAACGATGCAAGCCAGGCCCGTATAGGCAGAGATCAGCGCCGGCCCAATTCCCACCACGCAGTCGCTTCCCGCGGCCGGAGCGAGCACTGAAAAGTTCCAAGTAAAGGTGCCGGTCTTTTGGGGGACGGCAAACGTCTTCCAGGTGGTCCGGTCGAGACCCGGGAAATGACTTCGTAAGCCGAGAGTGGCCACGGCGCTCGTTCGAGTGCCCGCTCCAGATGGCGATCGCTTTGAGGCTTTGGTTAACGGCAATGGAGATCGGGCGGATGCAGCGCGGGAGGCGGCCGTGGGCGTCGAACCGTCGGTCGTGTAGCGGATCACCGCTCCGCCCGCCGTGTCGCTGTCGGTAATCACGTCGTCAGTCTGGGTGCCGAAATATGGGCCGGCCGGGAGGGTGATCACCGAGGTCGGGTGGAACCCTGAGTGGAGTTATTGGCAACTGCCGCAGGGGTGGTGATCGAAGCCAGGTCGATGGTGCCCGACACCGATTCTATTCCGTTCCCGGTTGGGTATAAAGGAGGGTCAGGCTCTCCCCGGCATTGATTGTTCGGCTAAGGTTGTAAACCAGGGTGTTGCTTCCCACTCCGGTCATCGTTCCCAGAGTAGCGCCGGGGCTGACCGAGCGTCCACCAGCGTTACCCCGGCGCCGGCCTGCCATCGGTTGGTTGAAGACGAGGCTTAGGTTTATCGCCGGCGGGATTTATCAGGGGCGGAGCTCAAGTATCGGCGCGACCGGGCCAGAGGGTTCGAACGCGCCCCTCGACACTGGTCCCACAGCAATCAGGGCGACCCCGTCATAGTCAGCCGTGGCCGTGTCGCCATATCCCAGCGTGGTGGCTGTTCCGCTTCCCGCCGCCGGGCTATTGCTCGGAATACGGAAGTGAAGGCGGCGGCATTGACGTCGAGGGGACTGCTCGTGAGAGACATTCGATTAAAAGCACCGCCGCCATCGCAAAGGTTATAGGAGGCGGTTCCGTTGCCGATGCTCATGCGCGATATCCATCGGGGAAAATATGTTGTTGCGGATGATCCGGCGGACCGTGTTGGCCACCGGTGGGTTTGCGAAGGCCGTTACGAGTTTCAATAATCGCTGCCCCTAATTCGCAAAGCCTGCCATCCACCCCATAAAACGTGTTGTTTTCGACGATGAAGTAGCTGTTCGGACCGCTGCTCTGGATCCCCTTGGCACAAAGCATGAAATAATTGGCCTCGTTCGCTGCGAGATTGCCGGCTTTCTGAAGGAAGATGTTGCTGATGAATGTGGAGGTTGTTGACCGTCTAGCGCCCCATTCGCGAGTCCCCAACAAAGAGCAGGATTCCGTCATCGGAAAACTTGTTGTAGCGAACGATCACTCCCTCTGCGCTGGGCATCTGAACCCCGTCGGAGTGGCCGGCATTGACCCCGTAATCCGCAAAACCAATAGTCGTGAGATCCAGTTGTGCTCCAGGATCAGATTGGTGGGGTGGAGGATTCGAAATCCATCTTCCAGCCCGCAGACCTGGTTGGGTTCGCATCCAGCGCCATCCATTTCGAGATAGCGGACCGTGATGTTGGAAGTGGCACTGATCTGGAATTTGCCATCGTAAGCGTTCTGGCCCACGATCCGCAGCAACCACGGTTCACTTGGTTCCACCCCCATCCACGACGACCGTGTCGCAATTAAGCACGGTCAGGAACCTTCCTCCGGTGTGGGTGACCTGGCCGTCATAAGCATTGTTCCATCCGGCGGCTGGTCCGTGGCTCACGCCACCGTAGCGCGTTTGAGGTTCAGTTGTTGATGCTGTCGATGGTCGGCAGGTCAGTAGAATATGATCCGGCGGCGATATGGATCGTGAACCCGGAGAGTCCGCACAGACTCACCTGATTGAACTCGTTGTAAGCGTTGTTCCAATCGCTTCCATTGTTCGCGCCGGTGGCACCCTTGCGCACATACTTGTCAGCGGCGATCAGGGGGACGCTAGGCAAAGCGCCAGAAAACATTGGGATCGATTTTTCATGGTGGTCCTGCTTCGGTAGTGAATGTTCCGTTTACGGTCAGAGTCAGGGAACTTCCCCGTCGTCCGTGGCGATCGTGGCGGCGCTGTCGAACTTGTAGAAGCTGTTCAGAGTTCGAACTCCCGCACGCAGGTATCCAGGCTGGCTCGCTCGGTGTTGATCTCGGTGGGAGTGAGCGCTGCGCTGTAGATCTTGAGACTTCGCATCCGCCCATTGAAGAGGAGTCCGCTAGTGTTTCCCGTCAAAAAGTCCAGACTGGTGGCAACCCTGATGGACCAGTATTGGTGATGTCAGGACCCCGTTGAGATAGAGTCGGAATGACCCGCCCGGGCGAGGCATCCGAGACCATGGCGATGTGATACCAGGTGCCCGCTGAGAGGTTGGTTCCGGTGGGGAAGGTGCTTCCGTTCCAGAGGCTCAAGAGTGGTGCCGTCAGCGTCGGTCTGGATGATCTGGCTGAAAGTTGTGCCCTTGAACTCCCAGAGGGGCGCTGTAGGCATTTCGGTCCACGGCGATATAGACCCAGGCCATGATCGTGCATCCCTGCTGGGGAGGAAGGCCGGCGCTGCGGTGAAGAAAATCCCCGCCTAATGTCGGCCCGCACCGCCGTGCTGGCGGAGCCATGACTGCCCTGCGCCTGGACTGGCGATCCAGGTCGATGCCGTGCAGGCCAGGACAATTAAGGGCAATACTGCCAGGGAAAGAGCCTATTGCGTAGCGCCGTATTCAATTTCTGCGGAGATGAGGGTTGAGTTGACGGTCAAAGTGTCAGGTGCCGCTCGAGCCGTCGCGGGCCACCGGATGACTAGGAGGTGGCCGGGGTCAAGGCGGCGGCAGTCCCGGCCGCGCAGGAGGTGTAGGAAGAAATGTCCACGTCCCCGTTCGCGCCCGCGGCATCACGATGTCCACGTTGGTGACCGTGGCGGAGGAGTCGGAGTGGCGGAGGCAGAGCTGGCCACATCGGTAGCGCGTCACCACGTAGCGGCGGGTGCCGGTGTCCGCGCCAGCCAGCAAATCTGCGATCCGGACCCGCGGTTCGACCGTGTTGTCCAAGTCATTCGGGACCAGGATGCGGAACTCCGCCCAGTTGGCCGAACCGGCCGCCGGAATTGCTGTAAGTCGCCAACCCGTATCCACAGGTTGTGCTGGTCGTGCCGATCGTGCAGTTGGTGCCATCGACCCATAGCGGACTCGTGAACTGCGGGTAGCTTTTGAATTTCAGCACATCCCGGTGGCTGAGCCATCAGAGTCTTGTTAAGTGAAGACCTGGCTTCCGCTGGTAGTGACGACATCGACGCCTCCCACCTGAAGACTGCCGGTGGTCACATTGAAAACTCCGCTCCCGATCGTGAGAACTGGGTCCGGTGCCGGAAAGGTCAAAGGTCCAAACCAGACTGGCGCTGCCTCCGGCTGACTCGGAGTCCGGTTGCCCGTCAACCCAGTCAGGGTCGAGAAGGCGATCGTCGGGTTGCCTGCCGCCGACCCGTCCCCATTGGTGACGCTCACTGGCCGTGCCGGCGGTGAGGACTCTGGCGGTCCCGATGACCCCTGCTCGGATTGGTGGGGACGAAGCCGGCAGCGCTGGTGTTGAGTTGTCCCACCTTTCCATTGTCGGCGGACGCCATGATGTGCAGGTAATCGTAGACTGCGTTCTTGGAAGGAGCGACCGGTGGTTACCGTGTCCCAGGTATTGGCCAAATGCGGTGTCATTGACGACGTTCGAGGGCGTTAATTTTCTTGCTGGTGCCGTTCGGCTGATTGTGGTGGTATCTGAAGTGTCGGTAACGCGAGAACCAATCCCCAGCGGCCGGAGTTATTGCCCAAGTCGGTCAAACTGGTGAATGGCGCATCCGCCCCGTGAAGCCGCTGCCGAGGCAAGAAGTAGGGTTGCGATTAATCTCAGCTTCATTGTGTCTTGAGTTTTGATGCTCCGTCCTGCTGCATGATTTTCAGTGCCGTCCTGCTGGAGGAGGTTGCCCTGGAATCGAGGCGGCGAATTCCTTCACCAGTTTGGAAGTGCCATCCTGCTGGAGGTAAGTTGTGCCGTCCTCCTGGAGGAGATTGCCGGGGATCTGGCGCCACCAGTGCTGCGGGTCCCACAGAATAGGAGGTTGATAATCACCACGCTCGGCTAAGAGGGCTCAATCATCGATTTCCGATCAGGGTTACTTTGAGTCCGCTGGCGCCGGCGGTGCCCTGCACTCGGGTGATATCCACGGTGATTTCCGCATCATCAGCCAGCGCAGTGTCGCTAATACCGAGGGCGTCGCTGCGCCGACCGTCAGTCTTGCTGGCGTTACTTAAAGCTCGGCTAGTGGAAAAAGATCGTGCTGCCGCTCTCTTTGACATCAAAGGTGAGGAGCGTTCCAGATGCCTGCGAGGTAGTGAGGCTCCCCTGACAGAAGTCACGTTCATCGCATAGGGCATCCGGAAAGTCACTTTGCCCGTGCCGGTGGTTCAGGCCGGTCAGCTCATCACTGGCCGCGATGATGATCTCCGCGGGCAGCGTATTGGTGGCATCGGTCAGATCCTTGTTGCTCGAAGGTCTGGGTGGAGGAGGCTGAGTTTTGCCAGGCCGGAATGCCCGCGGTCATGGTGCAGGACCGAATTGGCCGCGCCGGATGCCAGGCGCACGTAGTCGGTCCCGTTGTAGTAGATCATGTCGCCGTTGGCATCGCTGCCCAGTCGCGATCATCGCGCCAGTGACTGCGTTGTTGGCGATGGTCAGGGCGGTCGATCCGCCGGCCCCGAGCGTCCCGGTGACATTCCCGGTAAAGGTGTCGCCGGCTCTGGATGAAGGTGCCGCTTCGATCCGGGACCGTGTGGGTCTTGTCGCTCCCGGTGGGATCGCTGAAGACCAGGAAATGTTCGATACTGTCGGCGGTGCTGCCTTCGGCCACGATCCCACTTTGCACAAACTGGAGTTGGTTGGCAGCGAGCGCGTAGTCACCGGAGGCAGAGCCGGACGTGTCGAATCCCACAGTTAGTGATGCGCCTTCGCTGCCTGCCGAGCCTCCGAGTGAGTCCCAACCCATTGGCAACATTGGCGACATAGTTGCCGGTGGTGTTCGTGGTCAACGCCACCGCATCGAGACCGACGAACCCCTTGATGACCGATGGAGCTTGCGCCGGTGATCGTCCGAGGTGATGCCGGCCACCGCATCAGTCAGGTTGGCGTCGGTGGCATTCGCCCCGTTGACTTGAACGTTGTCTGCCGCTCCCCGTCGGCAAATTGGCGAGTTTGACCTTTTTATGCGCTCCGGCGCTGGTGTCGTAGGTCTCGACGAAATCGTTGGCGATGTCCGGGGTGGTGTCCTCGGCCAAGTCAGCGATGACGTTCGGGTCGCCCCACATGGTATGAACCCCGCTTCCCTCATGCCTCCAACGCGAGCGTGATTTTCCGCCGGGCGAGAGGACGAAAGTGTTCCTGGCAGCTCCTCCGAGTGCATCCGACTTGACTGGAGGGAAGGTAATCGTATGGGACGCGACATCGGTATTGGCGATCTTCAGACCGAAGACGGCGCCAGCGCGATGGTTGGATCGCTGAAGGAGAGCGTGGCGTCTACCGCAGTCGTGAAACGTATTGTTGAGTTTAGAGGTATTGATCGCGCGTCCGGCCATGGGAGAATCTGGGTAAAGGTAGTTGTCCTGACCAGGTCTGGGTGCCGACGAAAGTCAGGTGGTAGAGTCGGGCTGGTGTCGAGAACGAACCGTCCGGTGCCGACCGGGTCGGAGATTTCGACCAACCAACTGCGCGGAGGTCGTCTGGGAGAAGAAGCTGAGGTTGTCGGTCGAGTTCGGGACGGCGTTTCCTCCTTCGGTGAGCGTCGTGGCGTTGAAGGTCACGTTGCTCTGCATGACCCGGCTGGCGTCGGTTGTGAGCGTGGCATCGGCGCCGGACTGGTCTTCCAGGCGATCAAGTCCAGGTTGGCGAGCCTCAGGATCCCGCTGGTGGCGGGAGTGGCGGCACGAGGATTGGAAGATCGGGGAAGTGAGTCGAAGTCGTCGCCGTGGGATCTGGAGAGGACCGGACTTACTGAGGGTCGGCGCGTTGCTGTAGACCAGCAGGTTGGTTCCGGTCTTGTCCGAAATAAGTGCGCCTACGCCGGCGGAGTTGGTCACTACCGAGGCCACGCCGGAAGTCGAGGAGAGAAGTCCGGTCAGGGGTGGACCGCTTTATTTGTTTGCCAGTTGTGCCGTTAAACAATGGCATTTCGCCGTCCACCGAGACCGAAGCAGTTGAGGTCACGTCGCCCCCTCCCCGCCGCCGGCAAGGTTGAGAGAGACACTGCCCCCGCCATTGTCTGTCAACCCCCATTGGTGACCCTTATTTGGGTGACGTTACTTACCGTGGGGTGCCATCCTCCTCGCGTGACGTTCAATGCAGCTCCCGGGACCGCGGCGAGCGTGCCATCATCAGCGCAGGAACTTGGTCCCGTCCGGAGTGCCGGTAATCCCGGTGGCTGAGCGCAGAAGGGTAAAGGTATTGACGTTTGTCGCGGCTCCGGAGATGGTTCCGCATAAGTCCCGTCGTGAAGGAGGACACATCCGCACCCATTCCTCCTCGCGACGTGGACAATGTCCCCGCCGTGACATTGGCCGCATTGATCCCGGTTCCGATCTTGGATCCAGTCAGCGACCCATCGGCCAGGTCATCGAGATTGGCATTCGATGCCTGGGCACCGATAGGTCACACGCTGCGCCGCTGCATCCGCAGCCGCCATGAGAGAAAGACCGGCAGGCGTTAAGACATAATCAGTGCCACTATTGCGAATTATTGCCGCAGATCCGCTCACACCGAATTCGTAGTTGAAATTCTCGTCGGTGATTGCCGCCCCACCCGTAACGCCTTTTCCTCTCATCACCATGATGCCCGTGGTTGCCGTAGTCGTAGGATCAGAAAAAGAGTTGTTCCTGACTGCCGATGTCCAGACGCACTGAGGAAATCAGGATTAGGAAGCCGCCGGCACCTACCGTTACAAGCTTGTCTGCTGTCTGAAACCCGACCGGGTTATTGCAAAGTAGTTCCGGTGCCAGTTCCCGAACCGATGGCCAGTCTGGCGACCCCGCCTCCCATATCGGTGAGCGTGCCATCGGTCACCTCCAGGATGTTGAAAGGAATGTTGGGAACGCCGGAAATGGTTCTGATTACTACCGAGGCTGAACCGGCGCCGATCGCGCCTAGGAACGCCACCGGATCGAGGTAGCTGATCGTCCCATCGGCGTTAACCTGCATATAGACTTCGGTGCCGACCGGCGGAGTGGCGGTGGTCAGAATGCCCTCGGCCGACCTTGGTCAGGTCAGTCAGATGGCTTGAGGTCATGTTGCGGACCACGCCGGCGGGTGCCTTCTTTGATACCCCTCCCTGAATCACTCTGACACTGTCCGTGTCAGTTACTGTTGACGTGCTCGGCAGGTTGTTCTCGTTGATCTGCGCAGTGGCAGTGGCAACGACCAGTAGAGGGAACAAGCCAGCGCATGGGGTTAGCGGTTCTGACCGTTCCTTCGAGGGTGAGGGTGAAGGTCTCCAGAGCCACCGGGGTGTAAGCGCCGCGGGCTTCGATCAAGCGCATAGATCGTCCCAGTCCCGATCAGCACGATCCGGTTGGAACCGGTGGTGATCGTCCCGCTGGCGCCATCGGTAAAGCTCTGCATCGCGGCGATGTCAGAATTGCCCCAGATAGCCCGCCGCGCCGGTAGCGATGACGATCGCCGCGTTGTCTCCGCTGGTTACCGTTGGCAAGGTGCTGAACAGAGGTGAACCCGGAAGGCGGCGTTGGTCACCCCGGTTGTGCTCTTGGCCAACCTGATCCTGGAGAGTTCGATCTGGCTCTCGGTCGTGGCGAAGCCAAAGACCACGGCGATCGGCACGACGGATCCCGGCGGTCGTGGAGTTCGCCACCAGGTCGCCAGAAGCGTAAGGCGTGGCATCGTTCGGACGGGTAAAGGTGGGACCCGGGACGTTCCTCCATTCCCCGAGCGGCCCGCTGGCGAAACGAAGTGGTTACGAATAACAGAAATAAACTAATGGCGTGTTTCACTTGGACGATCCTCCCAGACGGCTTTTGAGTTGAGTTTTGTTGAGTCCGTTGACTCCCTTGAAGTCGGTTCCCCGTCCTGCTCATGGCGGTAGAACCCTTTGCGGATCCGCTCGTTGAAGGCCTGATCGGCGGTGGGACCTGGACAGCGGATACTGATATTGACCGGCACGCTGCGGGCGCGGACGTAGATGACCCCGTCGACCATGACCGGCAGTGTTGCGTTTACTGACCGGCCGGCGCAGTTCCGAGCAGGTTCCCTTGCCCGGTCCTCGAATTCGTATAAGTGGCATTTCAAAAGTGTTGCCCGCCCGAGGGCTCGCATCCGCTGACTACCGATCCTCCAAGATTCCGTTAGCTGGAAGCGGCGCCCCCGGGGGCAAGTTGGTTAGGCGTAAGTGCCTCGTGAACGAACTGACCTGGACCCAGAGCCGGCGTTAAGGACCGCGCTCTGGTAGAACGCTTTCCAGGTTGCCGTGGTCAGCTGATTCGCGGGATCACTCTTGTCCGGAGTGTCGCAAATCATGATCTGCGGCCGGTATGGGCTCTGGCCCGAGAGGGCGACCGTTCCGTAACCATCCTTCCCAGTAAAGATACTGAGGTAGATCGGTTTAGCGCCGGGGTGGTTACCCGAGCCGCCTCCGCTCCCGCCGTGCCATCTTCGTACCACACGTTGGTGGTCATCACGTAACGGATCCCGTCCAACGTTCCGATTTCTCCGCGATAGAGTCCCTGGACATCGCTGTATTGCTTGGCATTGAGCCAACGCGATATCGAGCATCAGATCGTACCCGACCTGGGGTCCGACAATCCCGATGTATTCGCTGCCGATCCGCGGGGCCATGTTGACCCGCAGCGCGGTGCAGGCTCCGAGCCCGTCAGTACTGAGGTACTTTCCGTTGGCTGCGGTGGCTGCGGCGACGGCCGCCCAGTTGGCGAGCCCTTGCGCGTAACGCTTGGTGCCACCGGTCGTGGCATTGGCGAGCGCGGTCAGCGTGATGTCGTCCGCCTTTAAGCGCGCAATCCTCCCCCATGGTCCTGATCCCGTCCTCCATCACTTTCAGCAAGGCCGTCCATCCCAGGATGTCCGTCCATTCGAATAATTCGCCAAATTGAGCTAGATCGATGTCCACCGCAGTGTAAGTCTGCGATGAGATGGTGCTGATGGGAGTTCCCTCTGAGAGGGAGACGACACGGCTGGAGTCAGCGGTCATCGGCCGGAAGAAGCGAACGGTCTTGCTTCCGAGTCCTCGGGGCAGATCGGCGACTTTGCCGAACTGGTCTAATACTAATGTTTGCTTGGCGTAATCTAAGAGTACTTTTCAAAGTATCCGTGCGAACTGGTTACTGTGACTTGTAGTTGTGTTTAGTGCCACTCATGTGCGATTCAATAGCGCATGGATTCGGCGTCGAGTTCTTCCGAAGCTCGCAACAGGTGGGCGCGTTGCTGTTCGAGGCTCATGTCCTCAAACGCCTTTTTGACTGACCCGCTTCATCGCCCCGTCGCGGCCTGGAATCGCTCCCAGCTTCTCCAGCCTATCGAGTTCTTGTTTCAATTTTTCGTTTTCTGCCTCGAATGGCGGAAATCGAACCAGCGTCCAGATTTGCCTTGGCTTGGATCACTGCGTATTTGAGCCCGGTCGTGCGGGTAGTGAATGGATTGTCCGGCTCAGCAATCAAGCCTCTCCACCTCCTTGGCCAGTGGACTGCTCATAGTTCTGCGAAGTCCGGGTTGGCTTCCATGATCGGGATCCGGATTGGCGTGCCACTCGGCAAGAAACGCCTTCTTGCCGTGCAATGATTGCTTCCTCGCGGGCGTTTTTCGCCACCTGCCAATCACCTTCCTGCTCCTCTGCGTCGGCGTAAGTCTCGTAGTCCTCCGACCGTGTTCCCGCGCTCGTCCTTGTAAACGGATTCTTGGCGGGTAGGAGCGAAGCTTGCTTGCTTCCTCCTCCGCCTTGCGGGCGCGTTCCTCGGCTGCCTGGACTCTGTGTCTTGCTCTCCTGGTCCCGTTTCTGGTAGATCTGCCAGTTCTTGGCGAACCTTTCCTTCTCCTTGCGGACGTAGTCGGAGTCGCCTTCCCTGGGCTCAATATTCTTCTGGTTCGATTTCCGCCGTCTCGGCGGGTTCCACCTCGGGAGTCTCCTCCTCGGTGCTGTCTCTTCGACCTTGTCGTCCGCAACTGGCTCCGGTCGCGACTCCGGTGCTTTTGTCGCTGCAACGAGTTCCTCTGCCTGGTCCGGGTGCTCGTCGATCTTCATCGCCAGCTCCTGGAGGCTCTTGAACTCAGTCGCCAATTCGTCTGATTTTGGCATGTTGAACTTCTAGTTTGGTTTAGGGGAACAAGTGTGATAAGCCGCCCGCCTCCCCGAAGCTGACGACGTTGTCGTTGGTGGCCTCTAACGCTTGGCCGTGCGAATCTATTGCCGATTGGGAAAGGAGTTGAATGTCGTTGACCGCCATCATGTAAGCCGGTGGCGATCCCGCAGCGATGCTTTTTCCCGTCCTGGACCGCGGTGCGGTTGTGCTCGAGGCGACGCAAATCTTGAGCCTTGTGGCGAGATGTTTTCCGGAACGTTGTGCCGAGATAGTGACCTAAACTCAAGGCGTCCTGCTCGGTCCAGTCCAGGTCGGCATTGTTCCACGGTGGAACCTTCCCGCATCAGGAGGAAAACAGCTCTAAGAAACAGGCGCAGCTTCTCATAGGTCAGGAAGTTCCGGACGGCGAGTCCAGTAAAGTCAGCCAGAAGAAGGCGGCGACCGAGAAGAGGATTGCGGACCAGATTAAAGTCTTCGATTGTGCTTTGGCGGCGAGCGCGCGGTGCGGCGGCCGCGGCAGTTGTGCCATAAACTATCGGCTGGATGATGCGCACGACCGAACTGGTCAACCCTCCCACATCGAATAGGTGGTCGCGGAGTTGTCGACCGTCTCAGCGTGGAAATCTACCATGCCGGCGTCCCCGTGGAAGTGGTAATCGACGTTGACCAAGTTGCCTGAGTTGCGGAAAGATCGGCGCGGAATGGACCAGGATCGCGCCGTGGCTGGTGGTCACATTCATCGGGGCGAAGATCGTCTGCCCGGTGCAGGTACTTAAAAGATGAAGGCAGTCATCATCATCTTCACACCCCGCACATCCCTTCACATTCGTTGCCAAAGAGGGAGAGTTGCCCGCGCTCCAGGTCAGTAGACAAATCGACCTCATCAAGGTGCTGTTTGCTCCAGTGCAGATATTCCCCTTTGGGCAGAAGTGCTTCCACCTCGCGAACCATCCGCATCTGCTCGGGATCTTTTTCGTTTCCCGCCAATCCTCATTGCTCTTGTAAGGACAAAAGACACAAGCACTACGGGAAGGTCTCGTGGAAATGGTGACTCTCCATCCAGGTCAGGCAATCATGGCGCTTCATCCGCTCTCGATTAGTGTGCCAGCGGTGGGTATTCCAGTTTTCCCGCGATGGTTTCATCCGATGAGCTTCATCCAGAGAAATGCCGATCCAGGTAGTCACTGCGTCATCAGGAACACGCTTGTTGGTAAAACCGAGAATCTCGCGCTAGCCAGCGATTAATTGAACGATCTTCCAATCGCCGGTGCACTGGCGCTTGCCAAAACCCTTCTCCATATAGGTGGGAATTTCGGCTTGGGCACATCGCGTATCATCTGGCGGCGATGCTCAGCGGCAGTGGTGCGGTAAACCGGAAAAGCGAAGATGTTCCTCCAGCCAGATCAGCCACTTGTAAACTGCCGCTGATTGCTGCAGGTGATCGGCAAACATCGCCGCGATGGGCGCATAGGGCGTGATTTCGCCTTCTGCCGCCATAAGCGCCATAGCGCTCGACTGCACGCCAGCGCCCAGATTGATGATGTGAAGCGATCTCACCTGGTCGCACCCCGGCCATCATCGGCGGCCCACCCTGTGGGAGTGCGGTTGACCGTTCATCGGCTAGGCTGAGTCCTTCGGGAGGTTGCCTGGGACCGCGCACCTTGTCGGGGGCTTGAGTTGGGAAGTAATGTGGAGCAGCATGTTGTTCATCTGCCCGAAGGTTTTGGGGTCCCTTTGCTGGAGCTAACGCTGCATGTGGAATTCAGGTGCTGGCTGATCATCGTCGGGCCGGCGGGGTCCAAGGGCGGCTTCTGAATCTGGGCGTTGCGGACCAGGAATTGGAGGATGATCCCGATGTGCGCCTGGTCGTCGTCGGTCGGATCGGTCTGGATCGGGAAGCCCAACTCCAAGGCCGGCATCTCTTCCATCTGTTTCTGCGTCCTGGTCCTGCTGCTGGCTCGTTGTCCGGATCCTGGATAAAGGCGGGCCACTAATCCCGGTTCGTCCAGTTCCAGGCAGGTTTTCCTGAGTTCGTCCCTGGTTGATGAAGGGATCGCCTTTGTAGAGCTGGAAGCGTCGCCACGCACTTGGTCATGCGCAGCTGCAAGTTCCAGGAGTCGCTCGAACCGTTCGGGCGGATACTGACGATCTCGTCCTTTATGTGTCTTATCGATCGACTGGTAGATCCCGTCTTTGATGAAGGCGAGGTCCTTGTCGTATTGGACAGGAGCTGCCATCCCTGGCGGTGAAGACGTGCCGCTTGCCGGCGGTGGCTGCGCGCGCGTGAATCAACAACTGCTCCCTTGCTGGCCCATGACGGCGTGAATCTCCGTTGCTGAACGCGGAGTAGAGCCTGGCTGGGCATCTGCGCCTCCCGCTCTGGAGAAGAAAGTCCGGGACCGCAATCCGTTGTTCAGCGATTAGCCTAGTATTGGCCATCTCCTGGTCGAAAGAGATCGGTGGAGAACCCATCTGGATCGGCTGCACGGCGAACGGCAAGATGCTCCCGGCACGCACTTGATGTTCGCCATGTTCGGGAAGTCCTTGGTAGCAGCCAACATAGGACGATTGTAGCAGCGTCATGCAATCGTGCTTTTCGTTCCACATCCGGTTCATGCGAAGTCTCGTGGGCACTTAGGATTTCGCTTACTCCCGCGGACGGAGTAATAACCCTTTTCACTGCGATCGAACCAGAAGTGGACGATGGCAAGTTCCGGTTCCCCATATTCGCCATTCTTGTATTGCAGGGCGTAGGGTTCCTTTACATCCTCATCGGGCAAGAGTGGGGACTGATCGTGTGGATGAGATAGTTGCCGTCACTCTGGCGCTCGTAGACTTCCCAGAGGATGATCGTGTAGGGGTCGGTCGTGGTGTTGATCCCCTCGGTCCTCCGTTCCTGATCCCTTCTTGCTCCTCTCTTGTTCGCATGCGGTTCCGGAGATCCGGCTTGACGAAGTCCGTTGTCCGTATTGTAGCCGTAACCGCCGTGGATGTACTTCCACTTCGAGAGGTGCTTGACGTGGACGACCCGGTCAGCGTCCTGGAGGTAACAAACCTCGCTGGGGACGATCAGGTAGAGTGGATCGATGGCGTCGTACTGGAGACATTTGCATTCAGTGTCCCAGGTGACCTTCATTAGCCCGTGCCCGTAGGTCAGCATCATAGTCGATCATGATGTCCAACTCCTCCTCGAGGTTGCTGAACACTGCTTGACCTTGTAGTCGTACCAATAAGCGGCTTTTACCGGCAGCATCCTGCTGACGTCAAGTCCTTGCACGACGAAGTCCACAAAGCGTTCCGTGCTAGAACCACTGCTGTTTGTAAAATGGTCTTGAGCTTGTCGATCTTCTCGTCCGCGAGCGCGTAGTGAAGGTCGGCGGCCCACGGCCACTGGCTTGTTGCGCCGGCGGATCCCGTCGTGCCGCATCTGGATACCAGACCGCTCTGGCGCTCCGCCCAGGATACACGATCATCGAGATCGCCTAAGAATCAGTCCGTGGAGCTCGCTATCCAACTCATGGAGCTATCGACTCTGCTCGACTGAATTGGTTAAGATATTTCATCCGGCGTGGCTCCCGATTACAAAGTATGGAGGCAATTCCTCCTCGCTACTCGAAATCACCGTAGGAGTCACCCGTTGGCGTCCTGGAAAGTGCCGGCTATCGGGACCACCATGTGGCTGTTCTTCGTACTCACCAATTGCGCCCCGAAGGCTATAACCGCCACGACCGCATCCGCCCGGTCCGGGGACTCCACCCCGCGCTTCTTCATGTCGGCTTTGCCCTCGACCAGTTGCGTCCCTTGCTGTCCGGGTTTGGCCCGCATGACGCTACACAACTGGGCGGTGAGAAGTCGTCATCGGGAAGAATGACTTCCGCCTGCTCGACGGCCATCGCCGCCAGATCCCAGATCTCCGCGCGCCGGTTCCCGTATTCGTTCGCCCGCATGGCCGGAGCTGTTGCCGTTGATTCTATTGATCGGCCAGCCGACTTCATACATCCGGTTGATCATGATTTTGCCCGGCCCGCGATCATCCCCGTAGATCTCCTCCGCCTTGGCATCAATTTACGGAATTCGCGGATGAACTGCCCGACCCCGACCATCTCGTTGCGCTTCGTGCCAGGCATTTCACAATGCGAGATCCGGTTCCCCTTGCGCATGGCGATCACGTTCTCGCAGCTCCCGCCGGCAAAGTCGCAGTAGAGGATCCGGCCGGTCCCGCCTTTGTAGGCAGGGCGGATGGGTGATCAACTGGTCGACCCGCTCCCGGGTGAAAAAGTAGCGGTTCTCCTCGTCTTCGAAATGAACTCGCTGTGGAGCGTGACATGACGAAGGGTGCTGCGCCCCATACTTGGCTTCCACATCCGCAATCCGCTGCGGGTCCACATGCGGACATTCCTTCAAGCTTACCTTGCGGGCCTTATAGCCGGGGATCATCCCGCGCATCGCCTTGTAGAATTCGCCAGAGTTCCTTCCGGTTGAGGAAATAAGAAGAAGGGCGTTGAAGGAACAACGGTCGATGGCTTCGAAGATGTCGTGCACGGATCGACTTTCGCTTCGTCGCAGATCATGAGAAGCGGCTTGTCCGGCTTCTCGTGGTGCCAGCCTTCCGCGCGGCCGGCCTCGTCCGTCGTAAAGGCCACTAGTTCCCCTCCGGTCGGACTGACGATGTGGCGCTCCATGGAACTTGAAGAGCGTGGAACTTGTCGCGATGCTTTGAGTATCGCCGGCCAGATCTGGTGGTCGATCTGACGACTATCCGCAGCTAGGTGATGACGATCGTCGCCCGCGGGGCCATGCACAGCCAGAAGAGCGGCCAGCGGAGCAATGATGTTGGCAGATCTTGCCCGCCCCGTTGGGCGCGGCCACGCATCCCTTCGTCCTCCCCCAGATGTCCGCGTGCCAGCTGAAAACTCCCGCTGCCACTCGTACGGGGTCAATCCCAGCATCCCCTCGCAAAACCCGCAGGGGTGGTGAAGAGCTTCAACTCCTGGTCCACCGCATCGCTCGGCCTTCATCGCCTGGCTGATCTTGCGCAAAGCGCTCCCGGCCCTCCGCCCGCTTCGAGAATCTGCGCATCATAGCCATCCACCCCTGACACAGAAACGAAATATCCCCCGGTTAGCACCGACCAATCCCTTCGGCGGGGCCATCGGCACACACTGCCCCTCGTCGGGAGACGCCCGCGCATTCGGCCGCCAGTCGCTGCACCCTCGGCTATCGCCTTCGGTTTGCCCTCATACCCGCCTCCCTTCCATCCATAGGATGTAAGCAATCACCACTCGGTCCCCAGACCAGCAAAAAGCAGAATGGTCGCAAAATCACGCCCGAAGTCCCTCATCGCTTCTTCTTCTCCTCTTCTTCCCCACGTGCTGCGGCATCCCTTCTGCGACCGCCGAAGTGGTGTTTCTCCACCCAGGCGTGCCCAAACTTCGCGTTCAGCAACCGCCCCTGCGCCTTGCCTCCAAAGGCATGTCCTCGCTCCCAACACATCATGAGCCAGCGACGACTCCCGGCCGAAAGCCAATCCTCAACCCAGGAAGCGGGCGCTTAAAATCCCATAACCAGCGGACTCTTGAATTTATAAAGCTCGGCCAACCCCCATCCGCCCCTCCCCGCGACTTGTCCCACTTGCGCCGAATAAGCTCCAAGAGCAGCTCGGAAGAGAATAAAACTTACTACATACACCTTGCTCTGGCTCGGCATATTTGACCTCAACGTATCGAACATTCTCCCTGGCCTCCTCATCATCCGGGCGATGTCCTTTAGAGGATCCCATTTCCTCCTTCAAACCACTGCGCCCAGTCCGTCCGTCGCTGATAGCGCCGCCGCACCCGCTCGTAATCGTTAGATGTCCCAGGCCAGCGCCATCGAGAAGAGCACCAGCTCCAAAACCCGCCCCAAAACCACATGGCGGTATCCCAACTCATAAACCCTTAACCCGCCGGGGCGTCACGTCCGCAACCACGTCGTCCAAAGCCTGGGCCTGCGCCTTCAAACTCCGCCAACGCGCCGCTCCGCCGCGGGCGGGCAAATGTTCGCGCGTTCGCCAACGCCGCCGTCAGCTCCGCAATCTTGGCCACAACCGTCCTTGGCCTTGGGTCAGTTGGAGCTCCAATCCTGAATTGCCGCTAATGCCCGTCTCCAGTCATAATTATTTTCTCCAGTTGTTTGTTTATTGTTTCAATTAAATCTTTGATCTCATCCAGTTGCGGAAGGTCTACGTTCAGTTTCATCTTCAGCTTTACCTTCAGCTTCACAACAAACCTAAATGGTTCACCGGGAATAACAAAAGTATCAACGCCACCACTACCACGATCACCGTCCGGACCGGCTCCGGTAACCGGCACCATGTTCAGTAAAGGAAAACAGGTAAATAACTACCGCCAGAACCAGGATATAAACAAGGATCTGTATCAACCCCACCGCCCGTCCGCCGCCGCCAATAATGGAGCGAGAATAATCATGGATAGCACCCCTTCCGATACCAACCCCCATCCTCATACTGACCAAAGGTATACATCAACCCGTCAATCTTGACCGCCAGATAATCGTCCCTCTCCAGTAAAGCCACCTGAGGCTCTCCACCAACTCAAACCTGTCCCCACCCGCCGGTAAGTTTGGTTGCTAGCCCCCCACTCCGGCAAAGCCTTCAACTCCTTCAAACTCATCTCCCTAGGCCGCTTCACTTCACCACCCGTTGCTCTCGCACCTCTCCCTGACTTCCTTGGCCCGTGCCGGACCGTCGGTAAGATCTCGCACCCACCGGACCACCAGACCAAGCACGGAATTATTTGCATCCACTCTCCCATCCCCAGGACTAACTCGCACAAACCGCCCACCCCCGAGTCCGATAGGAAATATCCTCAGGGCAACGCAATCTCATTCCGCTGCCTCATGCCTGGTATTCCAGCTCCAGTAAAGATTGCCTCCGGCTAATCATTACCTCGCTCCCAGTTCCCAAGATTGTTGCGATGCCACCCCAACTCCTCCGCACTCCCAAACGCTCAACCGCCGCCGCTCTCCCCACCTTGTAATCCCTCGCATCCAAACACCTCAGTAACTCCTCACCAACCTCTCCACCCGCCAGTCAACACGCACCCCACCCAACCGCACTACCCGCACGTTCTCGCTGCTGCTTACTACCGTCTCTTTCACCTCTTCAATTCTTGATCGCTGGCGGCTGCGGACCAGGATCAGTAACAGCTTCGCCTCCAACCTCCCCTGTAACTCCGCACTCCCCTTCCTCATTCACCACTTGATCTCCTCGTCCATCTCCGGCATCCCACGCCCCTGCACCCGCTCCAATGTCCGATCTCATAAAATCAACCAGCGATGCAACTTCCCGGTCCGTCAAAGCCATAACTCACCGCAGTGCTTGTGCTCCTTCTCCAACTTCACAATCCACTCGTGCAATGCCGGATCCTCCCTTTCACCAGTCACCGCCAGCCGATCAATCAATCCCTTCAAAACTCTAATCAAACTCTGTAACTCACTCGCCGTCATACCTCTTGCTTCTCCTTTCCTTTAACCGCTACCCCGCACACGCATACTCCCAAAATGCCCTCGCGCCGCCCGCACATACGCCTCATGCGCCTCACCCTCAGTCCCAAAATACCCAAGAGCTTTCCTCACCCCATCAATCTTTATCGCCTCCACGGCTTCTCAGCGCACCTTCCCCCACCCTTGTTAGGTGAAAAATTACCCCCTTCAACCCATCCCCTCACTGCCCTCCGGTTCCAACAGTTCTCCTGGTTCGTCGCCTCCCTCAAATTCTCTATCCGATCGTCCCCCAACTCAGTGATTAATGTGGTCAATCTGCCCTGCCGGCCACTCCCCATGCACCCAAAACCATGCCAACCTCGATGCCTTATACCGCCCCTCTCACTTCTATCTCCCGATATCCACTCCCATGAACCCTCCCAGCTTCCTCACCAACCAAGGCCTCCCTCATCCCTCCAATCGACCCTTCACTGCCAATACGCTTCTTCCACCGAAATACCCCACTCCTAGGATCGTAATCCAATAACTGCCTCACCTCTTCATGCCTAATCATCTCCTGCTCACTCCTCTTCACCGCACCTACCCCACCATACTCAGCACCACATACGTAATCATCCACCGCAACGTAACCTTCACCATCCAAACCAGTTGCAATTTAGACTCATTTCTGTCGGTAGAATCAAGAGAGGCCGTCGCTTAAAAACACCCCCCCCTCCCGCGGGTCCCCCCGGCCTCCTTCCCTCGTGACCTGCAGGCTGCCGCGATGCGCAGCTGCTCGAGCGTGAGCTTGTAGCTAGTCTGTAGTCTCCTAGCACGTTGGGCGTTATGCGAGATAGCCTTGTGCTCTGCCTCGAGGCTGATATCTCTCGTGTCTCGCTGGCCGACGTATTCGCTTGCCCAGCCAGATGAGCATCGATGCGTTGCCACTTAACGCGCTCTTAATCTGTGCTCTACGTAGTGATTGACGCAGGCGCGCGCGCCCGCGCGTGATGACCTCTGGGTAGTGTACCTGCCACTGGCGTTGAGTGATCCCGAGCAGGTTCGAGATCTCTTGATCGGTCAAGCCAACGGCCGCGAGCTCTTCCAATTGCGGGTTCGTGAGCGTTGCCGAATCAAGCTTCTTAGGCACGCTTCCTTTCCCACTTTGCGCTTTCCAGGCGATTAACAGAGTAAAAGCATCGATCTACTAGTTCGATTCTCGTCTGGAGGGAGTCAGACATTGCCGACAAGTGGCCAGAACGTGTCGAAAAAGTCAAGAAATTTCGATTAGTTAAGGTGTGTTGATAATTAGGCGCCTGATTATCAAGGTGTAGCAATACGTAACTGAACGAAGT
>ERZ1370068.1043-contig-10954_pt1 | contig 34014 bp, 57 predicted proteins | sample MGYA00561227_ERZ1370068 | MGnify/ENA primary metagenome ERZ1370068 (study PRJEB38410, sample SAMEA6850437) | metagenome | study: Metagenomic assessment of the ecological functions of the soil: analysis of the soil microbiota associated with the...
TGTGTGAAAAATTTCCGCGCTCGCGCAGGGCTTCACGATACGTCGGTGCCCCCAGGGCTGGATCATGAACTCCTGAAAGTCGACGGTGCTGTCGGCGTGCTTGCCGCCGTTGAGGATGTTCATCATCGGGACGGGCAGCACATGCGCGCGATCAGCCGCCGAGATAGCGATAGAGCGGCAGGCCCGCGGCATTCGCGGCGGCCTGGGCGGCGGCGAGGAGAGACTGCGAGAATCGCGTTCGCTCCGAGGTTCGATTTATTCGGCGAGGCATCGAGGGCGATCATCGCGTCGTCGAGCGCACTTTTGATTCGCGGCGTCCATGCCTTTGACGGCGCTGGGGATCTTCAGGTTCACATTTTCAACGGCGAGCAGAACGCCCTTGCCGCAAGTAGCGCTTCTTGTCGCCGTCGCAGCTCGACCGCCCTCGTGTTCGCCGGTCGACGCGCCGCTCGGGACGATAGCGGTACCCATCGCGCCGCCTTCGAGGGCGACGACGGCTTCCACCGTGGGATTGCCACGAGAATCCAGAACCTCGCGGCCGTGAATGTTGGCGATGGCGGTCTTCATGTCGGCCTCATCCGGTCGGTCAAAAGGTTATGAATTTATCGACGGGTGACCGGCGTTTAGGCGCGGCCAACCCGCTTTAGCATAGTCAATGTAGAGGCTGGCAGGCGGACGGACAAGGCGGGCGCGGTTCCTGCGGGTCGATAGGCAAGAAGACTTATCTGCATGAATTCTTGGCATCAGTTACCCGTTGGATTCTTTCGAGAGTCCCTTTTTTTTTTGTGGCGGGGGTTTCTCGCGACCACCCGGCCTTCTTCGGCCAGTCGGGGTCCACCTTTGACCAGTTCCGCCGATCCTCGTCATCGGGCTGAAGTACGAAATTCAGGGCCCGTACCAGTTCTTTTGGTCCGCGCAGTTGCGGTGCGGCCGGGGAAATCGTGGCCGATGTCCTGATAGAGCTTCCAGGAGGGTCGCGCTTGTTCGCGAAAGGCGCCAGGACCGTGGCGCCGATTTGCTCGAGTTGACCGGCCACTCGGCGGTTGTCGGCGACCAGAGGGTTTTGATCCTTGATCCCGGTCATGATGTAAACATGCCAGCGTTTCATGTCCTTTTTTGCTCGTCGGTGAAGTCTTTCGCCGCTTCCTGCGTTTTCCAGTGGAGCATTCCCGCCACGGGGATTAGTCGACGCCAGGACTTCCGGATACTAAAGCGCGAGCTGAATACGTGATCCAGCCGCCCTGGCTCATCGCCGAAGCCAGCACGCGGGGAGCGAAGCGGTGGAGCGGGTATTTTTTGAAAGCTCCTTTCGCGCCGCTTCGATGTTGGCCCCGCGTCATCCGGGCCGGACCAGGCAAAGCGGCCCGCGCCGAGGTCGTTCGCGCCCTGCGGAACGACGAGGATCGCACCGACTTCGGCGCAGGCTTCTTTCCAGACTTGACTTGTCTCTTCGGCATTGCCCCGTAACCGTGCAGGGCGAAGACGACCGGCGTCAACTTAAAACTGGCATCGAAGCCCGGCGGCAGGATGACTTGTAATGGGTGGCGGCAGGCTTTCCTGGGCGAAGCCCCTATCAGCAGGATGACAGCAAGGGACAGAGTCACAGGTCCTCTGCTTTCATTTTCGTGCGCAGTACAACTGTGGAAAGGCCGAATAAAAACGCGGCACAGTCCACCAGGTGTTTGATCGGCACGGAATCGTTGACGGTGTGGGCGACGGACTCCGGCGCGGGGCCGAAGCCGACGCAGGGGATGCCGAACATGCCGTTGATGGACACGGCGTTGGTGCTGAAGGTCCAGCGGCCGACCTTCGGCGTCTTACCCCATAGATTCTTGTAGGTCGCCACCGCCGCCTGAACCGGCCTGGAATCCTCCGGCACGACCCACGTGGGAAAGTATTTCTTCGTTGGATAGACGAGTCCGGTGTGGCTGGCGCGCTTGTACATCGGCACTTCCACGCGCGGCTCACACCGGCGCGCCGGGCCGCCTGCTCGACTTGGCGCACCGCCTTCGCTGCCGTCTCGCCGGTCGTCAGGCGACGATCGAGATGGATGTAGGCATAGTCGGGGACGGCGTTGAGGCTCGGCGTCTTGCACTCCCAGTACGAGACGGTGATCGTGCCGGGGCCGAGGAATTTGTCCTTCGCGAGCTTGCCGTTGAGCGACTCGATCTCACGGACGATGCGCGTCATCTTGTAGATCGCGTTGTCGCCGAGGTGCGGCATCGAACCGTGGCAGGATTTTCCGTCGACGTGCACGCCGATTTCCATGCGCCTGCAGCTGCCCCCGCAGAATCTTGCAGTCGGTCGAGTCCGTCACCACGACGACGTCCGGCCGCAGCTTTTCTTCGTTGACGATGTATTGCCAGCAGAGCCCATCGCAGTCCTCCTCCATAACCGTGACGATGATGTAGAGCGTGAATTTGTCGAGCGGCAGTTTCAGATCTCGCATGATCCGGGCGGAATAGACCATCGCGGGGATCGCGCCTTCCTGATCGCCGGCGCCCCGGCCCCAGACTTTCCCGCCCGCGACCTTGCCCTTGTAAGGATCGTGTTTCCACTCCGCGCGGTTGCCGATGCCGACGGTGTCGCAATGGGCGTCGATGGCGATGATCGTCTTGCCGTGGCCGAGCTTCCCATAGATATTGCCCATGGGGTCGGCATAGACCCTGTCGAACGCCTTCGTGGCGAGCATTTCCTTCTTGATGCGGGCGACGACCTTTCCCTCCTGTGTGCTTTCGCTGGGAATGGCCACCATTTCCCGGAGGAAACTTACCATCTTCGGCTCGTAGTGCCGGGCCCGCGCGCTTGATCGCGTTGAAGTTCATGATTCTAAGTTCTCCCTCATCCGCCTTGGTCGCGTGCAGACGATAATTTTCCATCCTGACAAAGCGAGTCACTCTGTCACGGTTGCGGATCGCATTTTAAGGCAGGGTGGGGCGGAGAGGGAAGCCGATGGCAAGAGCGGTCGGCGCAGGGGCTATTTCGCCGCCACCGCTCGAGGCGGAAAGCTTCTGAAAGACCTTGTCCTTCTTGTCGCGGGAAAGCAGCCGCTCGCGCAGGCTACCGTCGCTCTCCGTATAGATCATGGACACGTCCTTTTGGCCATCCACGAGCCGATCGAAATCGATGTCGATGCAGGTGTTGCCCGTGCTAAAAATTAGTCTTCGCACCTAGCCGTTCCTTACGCCCGATCGGTTCGCCGACGTGAACTCGATAGTCCTGCCGCTTGGTTTCGCGCTTCGATACCTTGAAAACGGTGACGGTCACTTCCTTTTTGCACGATCGGACTTGGAAAGGTAGAAATAGGTGTCGCTCGTCACTTCGACGGGCCGCGAGACGGGCGACCAGCCGCTGAAGACCGTGAGCTTTAGCGCGTCTTCGGGATTGGCCAGTTCACCGGGATTCCCGGCATAGACGTTGAATACTTCGTATCTAATTCGATAGACGTACGTGTGACCGGGCTGAACGTCGAGATCATGCGCGACGATGGGCATGAGTCGATCGGGCGAGTGCGTTTGTTCCTGAAGGTCATTTCGGCGACTCTTGGGAAGCTTGGCTTTGACTTCTGTCAGGAGCTGCTTGGCCTTGTTGGACTCCGCTTCCTTGGCGCCGAGCGTTCCCGCGCCGGCGCGGGCCAGGATGTAGGCCGCGTCGAGATCGATATCCTTGAAGGTCTCTTGCCGGCTATCGCCGACCTGGCCCGATCCACCCACTTCCGTATTCGACTGGAGGCTTCCTGCTCGGCTTCTTCGGGAGTCTGCGACGTGCCGCCTTGGGCGGCTCGTCGAGGAATGGGATTTGCGGGAGTTCGACGCCCTCACTGGGAAGTTTGGTCCTGGAGATGTACTCCTGGGTGCCGTCGATGAGACGGCGGAATTTATCTACGCCTTCCATCGTGTTGGCGCCAGTCGCCGAGACGAGCGAAGGTCGATTCGGCGGCTTGAAGGGAAGATAGGTTTCGATTTCTTCCCATCCGCGGCGAGGATCGGTCAGGTCCTTGCGCTCGAAGATGGACCTGGACGATTTCGAGATACGAACCTTCGGGATATTCCTCGCTGCGAAAGTTAGCATCCTGCCTGACCAAATCAATCTGCGCGGCGACGGTGACCCAACTGCGGCTCGACCGGCTTTCCGCCACCGCGCGTTTTTCCGTCGAAAACCTCCAACGCGGATATTTCCGTCGGAAAGTCGAAGCCCGATCGACCGCTCGTGACGAGCGGGATGTCGGGCGCGACGATCTGGCCAGGTGGCGTTTGGTGCCGTTTCCTGCGGCAACCAATGGAACATAGGGATTGGTATAGGGCTGCGTTCGCGGCAAGGTGTCCGAGACGCCGGCGATTTTGAACACCCCCACCGCCTTATTGCCGAACCATTCCGCCAATTGAGCGACGGGGTCCTTGCCGCCGCCCGTCTCGGTGGGCGGCTTCAGCGATTCCGGCCTGGCGTTTTGTACGGCCTGACGCGTCTGGTCCGCGGCCTCGCCGACACCGCTGCAAATCTCGCCCGGGCCATGACCGTTGACCGAAAACCGACCACCGCCCAGGCCAAACACGACGCCGCCAATCATGATGGCCGCACCGATGCCAAGGGCTATTTTCTCGGCATGCAAGTCGATAAAGCTGGCACTTTTTAGCCACAATTCAGGCTCCCGGCCGTCTTATCCGCCACGATCAGTCAATTCGTCGCGGCCCCGGGCCGTTTGAGAACGTCCTTCAGCGGCTTCGGAATCAGGGTTCAAATATCTTCCGAACGTAATACGCTTCGAGCTCAATCCGCAGTTGAACCACGGGCTGATCGCCGTAGATGAAATCTTCCTGAAGCGGGTTGGCTTTTATCGCGCGATAACTGACGCCGATCGGCGTGTAGAAACCCACGCCGCAGATCTTGTCAAGGAGCCGCATCACCGACGCCTCCTCCACGACCAAATCCAGCGCGAGCGGAACCATGAACATCTTGTCGTCGTTCTGAATGCCCGTGAAGCTGATCGCGAATCCGTCGCTCATCAGGTTGGAGCCGCCACCCTTGCCCAATTTATTGTCGATCGACAACCGGATGAGGCAGCTGACCGGTAGATAGGCCACCCACAAATGGTCGCTCTTTCCCTGCTTGGCGAGTTCCGACGCTCGTTCTTCATTGCAGCGGGCGATCGCCACGGCCATGTCCTGTTCGATCCAAAGCGACATCTGGGCCTGCCAGATCTGAATCTCGTCGGGCGCATCCTCTTTCAAAGTAAACGGATGTTTACCAAAGGCGCCGTTATCGATGTACATGTTGATCTTGCGAGCAATCTCTTCCGTGACGCGAGCCCGAGGATCATCGCGCAGGACTTCCGGGCAGAGAGTCGTTCCTTCGATTTTTCGTCACTCTCGTCCTTCGACTTCTTGCCCTGCGGGTTTCAGGCGTTTCCACCGGGGAATCACTGCCCTGGCGTTTCAAGGCATCGAGCCGGGCGGCGTAATCGCCGATCTCGGCGGCGGTGGGCAGCTGGGCGGCCTTTGAGTCAGCTTGGCAAGTTCCGCGTACGCCTCTTCATAAGCCGTTTTAAACTCGAGGGCATCGGCCTGGCTGGCCGGCTGCGTCGTGAGGACTTTGTCGGTGAGCGGCTTTCGCTCGGCGGGCACGCAGCTTGCCGTCCGAACCGACGGTTTCATAGAACGCGTTGTATTTCTGCATGGCCAGGGCCGCCGACAACGATCGCTCGAATTCCTGGTTGGCCGCCTGGACGTCTTTGAGGCAGCTGCTCGATTGATTTCGAGTTGACGGGACTTCGTCGGGCTTGTTCCACGGCGCCGCGAAGCCGGTCCGCGGCCTGGAGTTTCTCATCAATGGAACTGCCAGCCATATAGGCCCAGCCGCCTGCGCGCGAGCGACAGCAGGCAGACCAGCCCAAATGCGATGGGGCGCCTAATGTGCTTTGAGAAAATCCATGTCGCGGCTCCGTTTTTCGACGCCACTGACCTTACGTTTTCTTGGCGGGCGGCTTCTTGGCTTCCGGCTTCTTCGGTTTGAATTCGTCAGGGAGTAATTGCGGCGGCGTGTCACCTTTGCGAATGACAATCTGAATGATGAAGCTCTGATCGTCAGTCGTCTTTTCGCCGGTCGCCAAATCCGTGTTCTTTACCTTCTCTCTCCAGGCTGCCTTCTCTTGGGAACCGATCCTCCTCCGCCTTTTTCGGGGGGCGGTCCGCCAGTCGAACCTCCGCCGCCGAAATTGAATCCGGGGCGCGTCCTCCGCCTCCACGGCCCTCCGGCCCGCCTCCGCCGCCGCCTCGAGGCCCTCGACCACCGCCTCGGGGTCCGCCCCCGCCTCCACCTCGACCGGAAGTGCCGCCACCTTCTCCGCCGGTTAATGGCGCATCCTGCTCCACGGTGGTCGACTCACTTGGCCGCTTCATTACCTTGGCCAAGGTGGCCCTTTCCACATAAAGCCCATTCCCGGCGTCCGGCCGATTTTTCCAGTGTGCGGATCACGGATTCGTCCAGCCATTTGGCCGGCTTGGGATCGCTGGTCCCTCCCTTGATCGCCAGAACGGCCCAACCCGCCTTTTTCGCGGCCCCGACGTCTTTTGCCCTAGCTCAAGGAAGGCTGCGGCAGAGGTCCTGCGGGCTAAAGATCATCTCGATTCTGTCCGCCCAGAGATAATGCCGCTCCGATCGATCGGGGATTTGTTCCGCGAGCTTTCCGGTACTCCCCACCGTTGTCGCTTTCTTAATCTCTGGAGATGCTGCGGAGTCAGGGCGCGATGAACAATGTCAATGATCCGCGGGACGAAGACATTGTTCTCCGGCAATCGAGCGAGAGACTTCAGCAGTCCCTGGTCCCCGGAGCGCTACTGTCCGCCCGGCTCAATTCGGACTGGAACCAATCGGATGCGCCCGGCCACTTTCGCGGCCTTCTCCAGCGCGCATCGCCGCCGCCACCATTAATGATTCGTTCGGCTTCGTCCTTGTTCGAAACCTTATAGACCGAGATGCTCTGAAGATTCCCCAAGGCGGCTCGAAATTTTGCCCGTCGGCCAGAATGTTGCCCACCCAGAGCGATGCCCCGGCGATCGCCAGCGACGCCGCCGTAGCCACGAACCAGGGCCGCTTCTTGCATACAGTAACGTCTTGTGGACCTCAAGCGGCAGGAGATTCGACTGCACGCCCGCCAGCCCCATTCCCTGAATCGCCAGCCGCATAGGCGACGGCAGAGACTGGAAACATTGTCGGCAAAGGCGGGCGACACTTCGAGGTTCGCCGCCGACGTCATCTTCTTGAATCCGGAGAGCCGCTCCACTTCGATCTGGAGATTCTGATTGAGAAACTTCTGGAGACCGGGCAATTTGAAGGCGTTGCCCATGCCGATCACGCGGGCGATCTGCGCCTCGCGGTGAGTGGACGTATAGTAGCCCACCGAACGCTGGACCTCGGACACCAAATCCGCGAAGACCGGCCGCATCGCCTGAAAGACCTGCCGTGCATACTTCGATGTGGCCGCCGATCGCTTGAGCTTTTCCCCTTTCGGAAGGAGATCTTGAACGCCGTCACGAGGGCCTCGGTGAATCGATTGCCGCCGATCGGGATTGGCCGCGACCAGATGCGATTGCCCTCCATGACAATCAAATCGGTTGCCAGCGCCCATGTCGAGCAGGACGGTGGCCTTCTGCGGCTCCGTGCCCTGCTCGAAGCGGGCCGCGTTGTACGAGGCCATCGGGCTCGTCTGCACAATGAACGGCTCGATGCCCTGTTCGGTGAAGTGGACCAGATAATTCCGGATCAGCTCCTTGCGAATGGCGAAGATGCCCACTTCCACATCGGGCGAATCCTTCTCCGGTAAACACTTGATAATCCCAGACGACCTCGTCCAGATCGAAGGGAATTTGTTGACTCGCTTCATACTGAACCATGTCCGGGATTTTCTTCTGCTCGACCGGCGGCATTTTCGTGAAACGCGTCAGCGTCTGTTGCCCCGGAACGGAGACGACAATTCGGCTGTCCTTGAGATTGTTGCGCGACACGAAGGTCTGGAGCGACTTCGTGATCATCGCGGTGGCGTCGGCCTCGCCTTCCGGAAAGGATCGATTCGTGTTCGACGACATCGAAGGCCAGCAACTCCGCGCCGTCAGCCGGCGGGCTGGAGTTTGATCGCCTTGAGGAGGCACTGTCCAACATCGATCCCCCAGACGGGCTGCTTGGATGCCATGTGAATCTCCGATGAGGGCGGCTAGCCTACTGGCCTGGCATTCCCTTGGACGACATTATCATTCATTACATTCGCTTTGCAGCGCTTGGCGGGCGGGCCGAATCGACGCCGACGCGGGTTTGTTGCGTTCGGGCGAGCAAGCAGGGTGGGCGGGGATGCCTTCTCTTCCATACTTTATCGCCTTGGGGAGCGTTCGTCAACGGAGGGCATAGGTTTTCCGGACGTTGGGACCCTTTGCAGGCCATCCTTTTCCGCTCGCCATTTGCGACGATTGTTGGGATATTTCCGCGATGATTCTATCGGAACTGACGCCGCCCTTGGCGCGATTCGGCTTGATCGACTGGCTCGTCGTCGCCGGCTATCTCCTGTTAACAACCATCATTGGCGCGGCACTTTCCGGCCGGCCCTCCACAATCCGAGACTTTTTCCTCGGCGGCCTGCAAGCTTCCCTGGTGGGCGATCTGCGGGTCCATTATCGCGACCGAGATCTCCGCCGCCACGATTGTCGGCGTCCCGACGATCAGCTTCGCGCTCCGGCGGGAACCTGACGTACCTTCAACTTGCGGCGCAGGGAGCATCCACGGCACAGGGTGATCATCGCGCGATACTTCGTCGCGCGTTATTACGAGCAGGAGATCTACAGCCCGTACGACTATGTCGGCGCGAAGTTGGGACCCGCGCGTCCGTCAGACAACCACCGGGCTGTTCCTTTGTCGGGGCGGTGCTCGGCCAGGGAACCCGGCTTTCATCACGGCATTCGTGCTAAGCGTTGTCGCAGGGCTTCCTCTCACCAGCGCGATCTGGGTACTCGGCAGCTTTCGCTGGCGGGCTGGACACTGATCGGTGGGATGGTCACCGTCATCTGGACCGACGTGATTCAGTTCATCGTCGTCGTGATTGGCGTCCATTGTCGCGCTCATTGCATCCATCGTCTATGTACCGGGCTCGCTGGCGGAGGTGGTTCGTGTGGGGACGGAGACCGGCAGAGTTTCAAGTCTTTGATCTCAGCCTCGATCCCTCCATTGGCTATACGCTTTGGTGCGGGCTGATCGCGCTGCCGTTCCTGAACCTCGCGGCGTTCGGAACGGATCAGGTCATGGCACAGCGGTTCTTCTGTTGCAGGAGGCCAGTCCGATGCGCGAAAGGCCATGCTATGGAGCAATCTCAGCCTGCTAATCCCCGTGCTCATGCTCGGTGTCAGGCATCGCCCTGTCCGCTTACTTTAGGCACAACCCCTTCACCGTCGCCGAAGAGACGCTGATGAAGGAGGACAAGAATTATCTGCTGCCGATCTTCGTGGTGCGACAACTTCCGCTGGGCATACGCGGTCTCGTCGTCGCCGCCATCTTTGCGGCCGCCATCTCGACGCTACAAGGCGCGGCTGACCGCGCTCTCGCAAGCCTCCGTCGGACTGATTTATGCGGCCGATCGGCTGGCCGGAGAGGAAGCGAAGCGCGCCGCGACCGGCCGGATGGGCCTCGTGCTCCTGTCGAAGCTTCTCGTCGTCAGTTGGACCGTCGCGGCTTTGCCTGATGGCGATCGGCTGCATCACCATCGCCAAGGAATATAGAAATGTCATCGATCTCGCGGCTTTCGCTGGCCGTTACACCTATGGTCCGCTGCTCGGCATCTTCCTGCTCGCCTTTTGCGCCCGACCCCCACGGATGCGGGGCTTTCCTGGGCGGTCGCTTTTGGCGGTGATGGCGGTACTTTCGATGTCCCTCCACGGGCTTGGAAAAATAGCGATTGATCGCTGGAGTTGCTCAGTCGCCGACGGCTCATTTGGAGCCGGTACCGCAGTGGCGGCGATCATTGCGGCAATCCGATTCCGCCGGGATAGCCGAAAACTAGGCGTCGTCCTCGGCACCTGCCTCGCCGTCGTCTTGCTTCACTACCTGCGTGTGGGCACGACCCCGAGGGAACGGCGATTCGAATCTCGCCCTTCTGGCATTACCCGATCGCCACGCTGATTACATTTCTGGTTGGCTACTTCCTGGGCATCCGGCGCGAAAAAGAAAACGCCCGATGACTTGCGTCACCGGGCGTTTGTCCAATTCACTTCTGTTTTCAGTGCGAAGCGCGCACGGCGTGCTGGCGTCGTCGCTGTTAGTTTCGCCGGTCTCATTCTCTACGGTATTCGGATCGCCCTTGGCGATCGCCGTCTTTTCAGTCTTGCCAGCCTTTGCCGATCTTCTCGCGCGGTGTCGAGTTCATCGTCGTGTCCATGCCGGGTACATGCTCCTTGCTGGAGACGAGGGAAGATTTCGACGCGGCGGGTTCTCCTCGCTGCCGCCTCGGTTGGGATTCGGCACGCGCGGGCGGAACTCGCCGTATCCCATGCAGCCCATCCGCAGATATTCCACGCCGTAATTCTTGAGCGTGAACATGACCGCGATCGCGCGGTGAACCGACAGGTGCCAGTTTGTCGGGTGCTTGCGGCCGGTGATCGGGCCGATCGGCAGTGTATCAGTGTGACCGACGACGACCACTTCAAACTGGCTCGCCGCGGAGGAGTTGACGATATCGGAGAACGCCTTGAGCAGCGGGCCTTCGCCCCTTCCTTCAAGTCATCACTGCCCCTTGGCGAAGGTCAGGGTCGCTCTTCCAGCGGACCGCGCGCTTTTTTGGCGTCGTACTCGATCGTGTCGGGATACTTCGTCGCCAGTTCACTTCAGCCGCCTATCAACTCCGGCGGCAGCTTGACCTCGACGACTTCGACCTTGCCCATGCCCTTGGTGAGGACGTCGTCCATTTGGCCCTGCATCTTCTTCACGAAGGCGTCGAGCCGCTCGTTCTCACCCTTGAGCGTCTCCGCGTACGCCGTCTTCGCGTATCCAGTTCGCGACGAAGGGCCTCGCGGCCCGCTTCCAGCGCTGCCGCGCTTGTTCCGTTCATCCGCCAGATCGCGATCCAGCGAATCCGCCCGCTCGGCCGCCTTGCGCGTCGCGAACTCCGTTCGCAGATACTCGTCGCGCGACACGCAACCGGTCGCCATCGTCCAACTGCCAGCCATGGCTGCGAGCAACAAACACATCCTGTACTTGCTCATGGGTTCCTCCCTGGAACATCCCTGTTAATGAAACGTCGCGGACGCCCCGCGTGCGGCTATGGCGCGCATATGGCCACGGGCCCCTGGCGTATCAATGGTTTCTTTATCACTGCACAAGAAAAAGTGCGCGATGGGTCCGCCCGTCACCGGTGCAGGATAAGGGTGGGCGGCGCCCTGAGCCGGTCCGATCAGCGTTCCATTGGCCGACTCGACTCGGCCTTGTGAATTGTTCGGATCATCGCTGTCGGAAAGGGATTGCCGGCCCGCAGGGTTGCCGCTCCGAGTCGATCCGACCGGTTGTATCCCGGGTACCACGGCAGAATTCGGCGACGATGGGACGATTCTCGGCTCTACCCATCCCAAACACGTCCCAAACTAAAACAAACGCGAGCCGCTGACCCCGCGATCCGATGCAAGGGCTGACGGTCAAGGTCCGCCGGTGGGTTACCGGTCGCCGTCGGCCATACGCGGGAACTGACCACTGTTTTTGAGGGGGCACCCATGTTCGGACGTTCCAAGGTAGCCGTGCTCAATCTGCCGAAGGCGGCCCCCGGCAGGCCGAGTTCCCGCAGGGTCCGCAGGGCCCCGCCGCCGCGGCCCCAGCGCACTCGGTCGCGCCCCATCGCGTCGCCGCCGCCGGCCGCCGCCCCTCAATTATCGCAACGACGAATTTTCCGAACTCAAGACGCGCATCCACAAGCGGCTCGTCGAGATGCTCGATCTGGCCGCGGCTCTCCAAGCAACGGCGACGAGGTCCGCGAGGAAGTCAACCAGGTCATCATCGGCCTCTGCGATCAGCAGGATGCCCTGCTCAACTTCAACGATCGCCAGCGGCTGCGTCTCAGGAAGTGCTCGACGAGACCTTCGGCCTAGGGCCCCTGAGACGCTGCTCAAGGACCCGCTCATCAGCGATATCCTCATCAACGGCCCGAAGCAGGTCTATGTCGAACGCAGGGCAGGCTCCGAGATGACCGGCGTGACGAATTCAAAGACAACTTGCACCTGATGCACGTGATCGACAAAATCGTCTCGTCCGTCGGCCGGCGCTGCGACGAGGTCTCGCCGATGGTGGACGCGCGACTGCCAGGACGGCTCGCGCGTCAACGCGGTCATCCCGCCGCTGGCGATCGACGGCCCGTCGATGCTCCATCCGCCGCTTCGGCACGGACCCGATCAACCTGGGACGACTACGTCAAGTTCGAAGTTCGCTCACGCCGCAGATGGTCGAGTTCCTGCAAGGCCTGCGTCGATGGCTCGCACTTGAACATCATCGTCGTCGGGCGGCACCGGCTCCGGCAAGACGACGCCTGCTCAACATACCTGTCGACGTTCATTCCCGAGACGGAGCGCATCGTCACCATCGAGGACGCGGCCGAGCTGCAGCTCAGCCAGCCGCACGTCGTGCCGCCTGGAGTCGCGCCCGCCGAACATCGAAGGCAAGGGGCGACATCACCATCCGCGACCTGGTCGCGCAACGCCCTGCGTATGCGACCCGACCGCATCATCGTCGGCGAGTGCCGCGGCGCGCGAGACGCTCGACATGCTCCAGGCGATGAACACCGGCCACGACGGCTCGCTCACCACGATCCACGCCAACAGCGCCCGCGACGCCGCTGCAGCCGCATCGAGACGATGGTGCATGATGGCCGGCTTCGATCTGCCGGTGAAGGCGATCCGCCAGCAGTTCAGCACGCGCGTTCACCATCATTATCAATGCCGCACGACTGACCGGCGGGCCGAGAAAGGTCATGTCGATCGCCGAAGTGCAGGGCATGGAAGGCGAGGCGGTGACGATGCAGGAGATCTTCAAATTCGAACAGCTCGGCGTGGACAGCACCGGCAAGGCGCGCGGCCGGTTCGTCGCGACGGGGCTGCGGCCGAATTTCATCGACCGGCTCAAGGCGGCCGGTGCGAACCTGGATATGTCGCTCTTTAGAACGCCAGGTTTTGTCCACGGATGCGAACACTTGAGGTCGCGCATGATCGCAGCTCCACACATGCTCGTGCTCGAAGTGGACTTCAAGTCCCTGGAACAGCTCGGACTCTCACGTCCTGCCCGTGTTCGGCTCGGTCATGCTGGCCTACGCGATCTTCAACCTCATTCACGATTTACGCAAGACCGAATCCAAAAGGGTCAGCCAGCGCTCACGGAAAAAAACGGGCCCGAAGCGGAATCGGACAGAGATCGGGCGCGAAAGAGTCGATCCTCCACGCTAGCAGAAGGGGACCGGTACGGCTTTCGGGCAGCTGCTCTCGCGTATGGCCATCATGCCCGCGATCCAGCGGCTCCTGGACCGGGCCAATCTACCGTGGTCGGCGACCACCGTGCTGATCAACGTGATCGGAATCGCCTCGGCCGCCTACATCGCCTGCTACTTCTTCCAACTCGAACAGTGGATCGCCCTTTCGATCTCGGGGCTCGCTCCTGCTGCTCCCCCTTTAGCGCGATCGTTTTCCTAAGCAGCGGCTGCGGATGGTACAAGTTCCTGAACCAGTTGCCGACGTCTTCGAGCTGATGAGCCGGGCTCTTCGCGCCGGTCACTCTCTCGCGAACGCCATCGCGGCTCATCGGCCAGCAGCTCCCCGACCCGGCCGGCACAGAATTCCTCCGCGTCTTTCACGAACAGAACCTCGGCATCAAGATCGAAGAGGCCCTCAAGGAAATGGCCAGCGCGTCGGGCTCATGGACGTTCGCTTTTCGTGACGGCCGTGCTCATTCAGCGGCAGACCGGCGGCGATCTTGCGGAGGTGCTCGACAACATCAGCAGCGTCATCCGCGATCGCATCAAACTCTTCGGGACGGTCAAACGCCGACCGCCGAGGGCCCGGCTGTCGGGCTACGTGCTATTGGCATTGCCCATCGTGGTCTTCGTTCTCGAACTGGCCATCAATCCCACCTACGCGAACGTCATGCTGGATGAAAAAATCGGCCAGACACATGCTCATCGGCGCAGCAGTTTCGCCAGAGTCCTGGGTCTGTGCATGATCCAGAAGATCGTGAACATCAAGGTGTAAGCGATCATGGAATGGTTGGTACTCATCGCAATGGTCCTGGTGGCGGGAGGGCTCGTACTCTATTCCCTCCTGCCGAATCGCCGAGACAAGATCGAGGCGGTCATGCGGCGGACGGCCGGCCTCACGGGCGAAGATGAAAAAAGCTTCCGCCCAAAATCAGGCGCGGATTCGGGCGACGAGGCCGTCGGTCCTGGAGAAGGCGGCGCCCATTCTTGTCCAAGCCGGTCATGCCGAAGAACGCCGAGGAGCAATCGACGCTCAAAGGCCAAGCTGGCCAGCGGGGCTGCGCCCGCGAGTCCGCGGCCGATCGTATTCCTCTCCCACGAAGACGCTGGGCGCGATCATCTGCCGGAGCGGCGGCGTTTCTGTATGCCTTGCAAGCCGACAAGGAGTACAAAGAGATCGTCTATTACGTCGTCGGCGGCCTCGGCGGCTTCATGCTTCGAATCTCTGGCTCCGGCAGCGCGATCAAGCGGCGCGTCGAGGCCATCCGCAACGCGGCCTGCCCGACTCGCTCGACTTGATGGTCGTCGCCGTCGAGAGCGGACTCGGACTGGACGCGACGCTGCTGCGCGTCGCAGATGAGATGGACCACGTCCATCCCGCCCTCGCGGAGAATTGCAGATCGCCACGGTCGAGACGCAAATGGGAGTGAAGCGCGCCGACGCGGCTGACGAAGATGGCCGAGCGGACGGCCGTGCCGGAGATGCGGGCGGCTGATCGCCGTCATCACCCAGGCGGAAAAGCTCGGCACCAGCGTCGCCAGGCCCTCCGCAATCAAGCCGACAGCCTTCGCACCAAGCGCCGCCAGCGGGCCGAAGAACGCGCCTCAAAAAGACGGCCGTGAAACTGCTGATCCCGCTGATCCTCTTCATCTTCCCGGCGATCTTCGTCGTCCTCGCCGGTCCGGCCGCGATCCACCTCATGCACACCTTCGGCGGCGGCGGGATCGGGAAGTGATCTGCCTCGCGGGAGCCCTTGATCCCAGGCGGTGAACAAGAATGACGGTCCCTAGCCGGACGAGAAGCAGTGCGACACACCATTTCGATATCCCCAAAGGCCAAACCTTTTTTTGTGTGCAAATGAACGGAAACGAGCGGTGAACTTCGGAGCGGGGAGTCGGAAGATCGGACCTCCACCACGGAGGACACGGAGAGCACAGAGGGGTTTTTGTGTGGTGAAACCAGGCGAAACAATTCCGCAGATGGCATAGAATTCCAGATGGTTGAAGGAGCGTATGTGCTTGAAGGAGCTTGAGGGAGCCTGAAGGAGGTTGAATCCGATCCGCAGATGGGGAAAGATAAGAAGACAAGGCACGAAGGCGCCCGACGCGGCAGGTAAACTGCACTTCGTTTCTATGTTGTTCGAGTTCATGTTGCGTAAAAAAACGCGCTGCATGCTGAATTTTCTTGAACAACTTGAATTTTACCGTCATGGGCGCGGAATCTCCGTTGTCGCCGAGCGGTTGCTCAGAGCGAAGCGGGGAAAAGCGCGCCGGCCGACCGCGTTGGACGGCTGCATTCCTTTCTCCCGCATGCACCCCTACCCTTGCTCAGCGCACCCGAAATGGAGGGATTTGGGAATCGAAAAACCAGGGATTAAGGAATTGCCAGCGATCGAAGAGATCGAAGGAATCATTCTATTTTATTGATTCAGTGGCGGCCGGCGGATAACCTGTGGCCATGCGTCGTACCGCTCGGAAGGCCGCCGTCGCCCGCGCGGTCGCGCGAAAGGAGCCGAAAAGTAGAATGTCCTCTTTTTCCTGAAAAGTAGAATCGTCCTCTTTTTCCTGTCCCTCTTTTTCCCCTCTATTCATTTGGTTCGAACCGCCAGTCGAGGATTCGGACGGCGTTTTTCTTGTCTTTTTGTATGCTTTTATTCGGTCGGCCCTGTTCCTGCCACCGCGGCTCAATCTCAATCGCTTTTTCAAACTCGTGGCGAGCCGCGTGAACGGCAGCAAGGCGTATCGACTAGATTCCCGTCCGTCGGCATAAGGGCGACCGCTGTCTGCGCCATCACAAGTGCACGATCAAGCAGGTCATTACGCTGCAAATCCGGCTGCGTCGCGATCATCCATGCGAGGTTATTACGGGCACGGCGGCGTAAGGCCTCTGTTTAATCGAGCCCTCAAAGAATTCGATCGCCTTCTCAAATTGGGCTCGATCCCTCAAAAGCTCCGCAGCAATCGCGCGATGGTGACTCTTGGTCTCGTCGCGACTCATGTCCTGTAAGAAGTGATTCCGGATCTCCGTTTCCTTATCAAAAGGGTTTGCTGATCCGACGGCCTTCCGCTTCGATATTCTTCATCTGTGTAGGATCGAGCGTCGTTCACATCCCAATTCACGTGCTTGTTCCCGGAAATTCTCCAACGCAGAAATTCATGCTTCGGCGTTTCGACCATTACGACCGGTTTGTTCAGGCGATCAAAAACGCCCAAATAGAAAATCGCGACTGTGTCGCAGTCGAAGCGGTAGTAAACCGCATCAGGGTACTTCTTCCGGTGTTCTTTCATTTTCTCGGTCAGAAGGCGAATGCCCCCTGAATTTGGGATGCCGGGCGTCATCGCATCCCAGAGTGCCCTTGTAGTTGATGAAGACGTTGTAGTGGTTGTCGACCAGCACTTGGTCAATCCTCAGCGAAAATGGCCTTGATGCCCTTAGGCGTGCTGTCATCCACCTTCAGCGCCTTTACACGATTTACGGCCTCATCGATGAGCAGGTTTAATCGCTTGAGTCGCTCGGCGAAGGCGCTGCCTCTGGTTCGCCATTGGCTTCGTGTTCCACCCTGAGTAACTCATGCGCGAGGGTATCCGATGCACGGACACCGGCTAAGGTCATCATCGATTGACCGGCGGAAATCAGGATCACCACGACCACCAGTGGTTTGCGAATGGCTACCATTCCATCAATCCTATCGGGCATGGCATGGCCACAAGTGCACCGATACCCAACTGCGCCCTTGTTCAGTGCTTCTCTTCAAGAGGAACAAGAAACGAGAAATCAAAGGGGAGTACCACTTTAATGACCGGGGTCATTCTAGATTTTTGCCCTTCCGCGTGGACTCAAAGTGGGTCCGGCTGAAGCCGACCAGGGGGTATGCGCGTGGCGGGCGATGATGACGCAGGGAGATTCAGAATCGACCGTCGCTCGCTCAACAAAGTAGAAAGTCTTCTCTTTTTCTCCTTTTGCCCGTAATTCGGTCGTCCCGACTCCGCTGCCACCGCCACCGGACTTCGCAAGTACAAAACATTGGCAGGCGAGGCTGGCGGCATGGCGTCCCCTAGCGGGCAAACCTGATCACGAACCAAGCGGCGGAGGAGTTCGATCTTCTTCTGCCCCGCCTGCGCTACAGCCTCTACGGCAGTCCCCGCGCGTTGCCCGGAATGCGGGTTCCGATAAGACCGGGCCGCGCTACGCGAAGTGCACGGCGGGCGAAATGGTCTCACCATACTACGCCCGTTCGGCGGCCCTGGTTCGAGGGTCCCACGCGAATTCGTCGCGTTATCCGCAGCGTGCTGGAGGCTTAACGCATCACCCCGTTCGGGAATTTTTTCGCTGTGATGTTTGCAGGGGCTGATACGGCAAACCCCGCGCGGCAACGCACCGAGAAGGCGGAACGTACGGAAGTCAGGGCAAGGACTTCATCAACGAAGTCGCGTTCACTGTCGAGGAGGATAACAAAATGGATACCAGTGCCTGTGATCGACGGATGATTCTTCAAAACCTGCGGGCAGACCCTCCGGTGGCCTCCGCCATCGCGATTGGCCATTTTCACGTGCTCCAACTGTGCGCCCCCCATCAGCATCGCCCTGGAAGGTCTCGATGCAATGGCGGAGATGCCGTGCGATTGGACTCGTTGCTATCCTGGAGCGGGTGATGCGAGACCCAACTCGCCGACCCGTGGTGCACGGCGGGCTGTTTCCAAAGTACGCAGTCTGCTGTTCGGAGGCCGTCAATCGCGGTTATTCGCGAGTCTCAAGAGGACAGATTCAGAGACTATGGCTCGCGATGCTTGCCGTGCGGTCGAGGTGAACGGGAGCGACGAAGAGGATGTCCCGGTCATCGACGACCTTTGCAGCCATCTAGATCAGGCAATCGTCGATGGTCTTTTTGACACGATTCCGAATGAGTAGGGGTCATTCGGGACAGTTACATTTCTTGGCCTACGAAGCGAGCCGCGGTTGGTTTGAGCCGTGACCGCCGCGGAGCCGTTCCAGAATCTCGTGGATGAACTCCACGAACTCGACCGGGCGGTGCAGGGGCGGCCGGTGGCGCGCGACGGAACGGAGGACACGGCCCACCCTACGCGGTGCTACACCGTGACGGAGGCGGACTCATGGGCACGGCGGATGGCGGGGCTGATGAATTGGTAGAGGGCGGGCGCCAGGAGGGCGAGGAGGAACGCGGCGAGCCAGAGCGGGCCGGGGCCGAGGCGGGCGAGGATTTCGCCGCCGAGGGGCGAGCCGACCATGAGGGCGGCTGGCGAAAGGACATCGTGAAGACGCCCATGTAGGTCGCGCGCCGGGCTGGGGCCAGATCCGGAGACGATCGTCGAAAGATAAGGCGACTGCATCATTTCCCGATCGTCAGACGACGACCGTGCTAGGCGAATTGCCAGCCCGTCGCCGCCAGCGCTGTGAGCCCGAAGCCGACGGCCGTCACGACGGCAGCTGGCGACGATGACTCCTTCCCGACGGAAGCGCAGGAGAAACGTCGTAAAGGGCGATTGCATCAAGACGATGAGCGCCGCGTTGACCGCCACGATTTGGCCGTAGTCCTTTGGGCCGAAGCCGAGCCGGTCGAGGTGCAGCGGCAGCGTCGTATGCGACTGCATATAGACGATGCCGATCAGGTGCGTCGCCGAGGCAGAAGAGGACAAAGGGACGATTTCGGAGAATCTGACGGGCGGTCGCGGCGATGGACAGGTGTTCGTGCAGCGGTTCGTGCAGCGGTTGTTGCGGATCCGCGCGGTTGGAGCGGAGTGCAGCGGCTAGCTTCGCCAGGATTTCACGGATGGCGAAGAAGAGGATGATCGCGTAGGCCGAGCTCGTCAGAGGGCGTCGCCGTAGAAGAGCCATTGGTAGGAATGCTCGCGATCAATCCGCCGACGACAGGCAGATGGCCATGCCGAGGTTGATCGTGACGTACATCAGGCCGAATGCCGTGGGGCGGCGGCTGGGTTCGACAGATCGGCGATCATGGCCGAGGCGGCGGGGCGGTACATGTCGCTGACGAGGGCGAAGAAGAAGAGGGCGGCGACGACAATCGCTGGCGGAGCGATGTGAGGGCGGCCGAAGGGCAGGAGAATCGACGAGGCGCTGCCCAGCGGGCTCGACACACCATGACCGTCCGGCGACCGATGCGATCGGCCAGATGCCCGCCGACCAGCGCGGCGACGATGGAACCGAGGCCGAAGACGCCCATCGTCAGGTGGCTGAGGCGGCGTTGAAGCCGAGCGACTTTTTCCGAGATAGAACGTGAAATGAGACGAGAAACGTGCCGGCGCGATTTGATGAGCGTCCCCGCGCAGAGGATGTAGATCGATCGCGGCAACTCGAGATAGGGCTTGAACATGACCGTCCGCGGCATTAGAGAAGGCACGAAAGCGCTTTGCGCAGGAGCCATGATAGGGGGCTTTGCGGAATGGTGGGATTGGAGTTCGCTATACCGGCCCGTGAATGATTCGCAATCCTGCGTATCAATCTCGTTGACGCGGTGGGTGCAGAACGTGGACTTCACAGGTCATCCGTCGTGCAGGGATCGTGGTCGTCGCAGTCCAATTGACTGCGCGAACATCCGTGATTGTTGGCGGCACTCGTAAGCGCCGGTTGTTCTCACATCGGTCGTTGTCGTTTGAAACACCGTCATCGTCGAGATCGTCTGGATTGTTCGGAAGGCCGTCGCAACTGTCGCCCTCCAGCGGATCCCGCATGGGCCGCATCCGCAGAAGACCGGGTTCGCTCTTCTCGGGTCGTTGGGGCAGCCGTCGCGGGGATCCAATTATCGAGTCGCCGTCGAGCGTCGTTTTGGCATTCGTCAGGAGACATTATTGCTATCGCCACGCAATCGGCGCTCGCGCCGCATCACCGTTCCGAGGAGATCGTTGACGCCGTTGTGATTGCAGTCGTTGCCCTCGTCGGCGGCGCTCGGGCCCGGGGATGTCGAACGAGCACCTGACCGCCGGAAAAGTCCTCGCCGAGTCGGAAAACGCGGATGGCCAACTCCTCGCCGGGATGAATTCGCGACGCCGAGGTTTCATACGCATCGGCCGCGACGATCGCGCCGGACCGTGATGGTATCGGCGAGCGTCCATATGCCGTCGGCGATGGACATCCGGGCGGAGGTGGGAGATGCAGATTTGTGAGTCGGACCTGCTTACCGAGGTATTCGTAGGTTTCGATCACATCGGCGGATATACCGGACAGATTGCACCCGCAGTTACCAACCCCTTGTCGACTCTCCCACCCGCTGCGCGGCGTACGCTCTCCCGCGACCATCGAAACGCGTCGCAACCGAGACCCGCAGAGAGTCCCGCTGCAAGGCAGACTGCTGCCGTCATTGCGAAGGAGCGTTTTCATAGAATTGCCCAAGAGGCCGTCGGACCCGACGCGGCGCTGCCGCGATCACCATTATTCGCCGACGGCCTTCGCTCTCAAGAACCCATAACCGCGCTTACATCCGTTATCAAATGCAAAACAAGCCGATGGGCCAGCGGAAATCAGGCGATTTCTGGACCGGCTAACCACCGAGCATGGGTCGTTCTGCTGTCTTATCGGCCCGGCAGAACTTGCGGAGTCAGATAATGGATGGAATGGACAGGCCCGGCAGCAGATATCGTTCCCACGCGTTGCGAATCCCGGCGTCATCGTCAAGCGAGAATTTTTTTGCGTAGGCATCCACTTTGTCGGCGACGGACTCGACCAGGCGCGCGCCTCAGTGAAGCGGAATGAATCCGCGGGAAGGAACTCTTCCACGGAGACCGCGGGCATTGCATCGGGTGGCAGGGCCTGATCGTGCGGCGCAATTAATACCGATGCCGAAGATCAGCGACGTCACCACTCTGGATTCGACGGCGATCTCCGTCAGGATTCCGCTAGCTTTCGATCGCCCACGACGGGGTCATTGATGGGCTTGAGATGGACGGTCAGTGAGGGCCCATTCGTGAATCGCCTCGACGCAGGCGGCCCCGGCTGCAAGGGTCAGTTGCGCGACATTCGGCGAGGGCGGTTCCACGCCGGTTCGAGCGACGGACAGATAAAGACCGGCATCCCGCGGCGAAAGCCAGGATCGGCCCTGGGTTCCCCGCCCAGCGGTTTGTTCCCGGGCCAGGACGTATCCCCTGCCCCGGAGGCGGCCCTCGGCGATGAGGCGTTTGGCCTCGTCATTTGTCGAGTCGACGGTGTCGATGCGGAACGAGTTCATGGGTCGTAGAACGCGATTATAAGGGCCCAAGTTCCCTCTGGACGACGAGGTATCCCTGGATACAATGGTCAGCGGCACGCCATTCCTTGGGAATCTCACCCCGGACAAGCCGGCCCATGAAATTCAAATTCGGCATCATCCTGGTCATCGCATGCGCCGTGGCCTGGCCCTTGTTTTTCAGGGCAGGCAAGCCAACCCGGTCGCCGGCGGCAGCGGGATACGCGAACGCAGTGGCTCTGCAAGTCATGCACGCACAGTTTCCTTCTCACCGCAAAGTAAGCGCCCAGCGTGCCGATTCTGATCCGCGGCATTGGGCACACGGCTGGTCTGTCCGAATGCAAACAAAGGCAGGCACATCAGGCGGCAGTATGTCCGAAGTGCAAGACGGTTTATTTCGGTCGCGACGTACCGGGCGAGACGGGGCTATGCCCGAAATGCTCGAACGAGTCGGCGGCTGGCGTCGCGCGGAAAGCAATCGTCCCGCGAATGAATCGGCTACGCGTTAATGAGAACGCCGGCGAAAACCAAACCGGCGGCAAAGGTTCGCTAGGGATGCCGGCCGGTAATAAGCCGAATGGCTAGGCTGAAGGGCTCTCACGGTCTCAGCAGGTCGGACAATCTGCGGCAACTTAGGGCGCGACGCTCGCTTTACCGCTGATCGAGCTTCTCGCATCGTACTCGCGATCATCGCCCTGCTGGTGGCAATGCTGGCGACGTATCTGCGGGCCTCGCGCGAGAAGCGCAAGGCACGCTCGAGGTGCCCGACGAACCTGCAGAGCGACCGGCACGGCGACGATCATGTATTTCCGAGGATAACGAAGGCATGCCGCTGGTGCCGTGGTACCAGGTCCCGCCGCGCAGGGATTATCAGCCGACGGTCGGTGACGCCCTGGCCTTCGGTGGTTTCAGGCGCCTCGGCCCGATCTCACCGATCTGGGCGTCGATTCCAGTCATATCCGGCCCCAGATTCGACCGCTCAACAAGTACATCGATCGCACGGCCAGCGCGCGCGCTGGATTTCAACGATCGCGGCCGCGACGTCATCAAGTCGTTCATCTGTCCGGGCGATCGGTCGAACTCGACGTCGATCATCGGCAGCCGGGTCTGTGGGTGGAAGAGGAGATGCGGGCGAGCTGGGAGGCCAATGGCAGCAGCTACACGCTGAACGCGCCTGGCTGCAAGGCTATGTCGGCCAGGATTTCTCCTCGGCGATCAGGATCGAGGGCAGAATGCAGAGAGCTGTCCGCCCGGCTGGGCGAAGCACCTGAACGGCGGGACGGCGTCGCGATTCATCATGTGGGTCGAGCAGGGGTTCTGCAGCGCGACGTACAACGCCGCGCCCGACTTCGAGATATATGGACATTCAGTAAGCGACTCCGCAGCGTCAGGGGCTGGCACCGCAAAGTTCTCATCGTGGTCCGTGGGTTCGCCGACGGCCACGCGGCGTATGCTTCTTCGACACGCGACAAATCTACGGCCTGGGCGGCAGCATCCTGGCAGCCGAATTTTCCGGAATTCGGGTCGAAGAAATGAGGAAAGTCGTCGATCGCACAAATAGCCGAACAAGTGATAATCGTTCTGGTCCCAGATGAAGCGATCCATCCAACCCCGTTATGTCGCTCTATTCGTGTTTTTATTGAGTTTGACTGCTGCTTGCTATAAGCGTTCTGCCCCGCTGAGCGAATAGCGACATTCAGAACCAATTACGAGAACTGGCTTCCAATCGACCATTCGAGCCGCAGAAGCGGTCGATCGTAAGCGCCGGTGAAGCACGTTCGCACAGTTCGTGCCGACGGCATGGTGTTTGCGAGTGATGGGGTCTCTTGATCCGGGCGGAGATTCAGTTGGCGACAACAGTCGTTTGACGTGCGGCTTGCCAGCGGTCGGGCAGGAACTGATCGAGCTGGCTGATCGGCGTGGCGGCGATGCGGGTGAGCACGTCGCGGAGATAAGCGAAGGGTTCGACTCTGTGGCGCTTGCACGTGGCCATGAGACTGAAGAGGATGGCGGCGGTGTGACCGCCGTTGTCGGAACCGCAAAATAGCCAATTCTTGCGGCCGATGGCCACGCGGCGCAGGGCGTTCTCGGCGGCGTTGTTGTCGATGGCAAGTCCGCCGTCCGTCGTGTGACGCAGAGCGCTCCCACTGATTCAAGGTATACGTGATGGCCTGGCCCATGGGGCTCTTGGGCAGGACCGGACCACCTCGCTCGGCCTGCTGGGATTGCAGCCATGTTTTGAATTGCTGCAGGCGCGGCACGGCGCGATCCTGACGCAAACACTGACGCTCCGACGCAGATGATTTCTTCGCAGAGTCCTCGATGTCGTAGAGCAGCCGGATGTAGGCCAACGCCTGGGTGCTGGCGGCGGCATCCGATGTGCGGGCCTCGTAAAACTTTGCGGCATGGGCCCAGCAGGCCACTTCGGTCACCTGGCCGCCAACTTCGCGCGGCGTAGATGCCGTCATATCCGCCAAACGCATCGGCTTGTAAATATCCGCTCCATCCGCGCAAGAACTCCCGCGGCCCATCCCGGCTGCGACTGGCGGTGAAGGTGAACACGGTGTACGGGTGGTCGCCGTCGCCCAGGTACACCAGAAGCGCCCCGGTGCGCGTCTGGGAACGGTTCTTGTCCAGCACGTTTACCGGCGTGTCATCGGTGTGGATGATCCTGGATTGGAGCACGCGCTCGTCATCAACTCGTGCAGCGGCCGGAGCAGATCGGCACCCGGCCGCCCAGTCGCACATCGTCGACCGGGCGATCTCGATCCCGTGCCGCTCCAGAATCGTCTCCAGCCGGTAAAGCGGGAGGTGGTCGGACCATTTGCTGACGATGACGTAGGACAGCAATCCCGGCGCCGCCAGCCCCTTCTCGATCGGCGAAGTCAGCTTGTCGGCGGTGATCACCTGTGATCCGCTCTCAGCTGTTGTCTGTTCGCAATGCCGGCAGGCGTAGGTCAGCCGAACATGCTCGATGACCGTCAGCTTGGCGGGAACGTAATCGAGCTGCTCGCTGATCTCCTGGCCGATCACGTGCCGCATCACCCGCAGCAGGGGCACGGCTTCTCGTCCTCCGGCAGGTCGTGGATGACCTTCTGCCGCGGCAGATCACTGGGCAGTCGCCGCCGGCCGTGGCCATTGCGCTGGCCATTGGATAAGGAAGGCGGCGGTGAATCCGGAGCTTCGGGCGATACTTCGGTTCGCGGCGCGCAGCCCGTTCAGCAGGGTCTCGAACAGAACCATCTGCTTCGGGTCGATCTTCTCGGCCGACCGCCCAAACAGTCGACGCAGCAGTGCCTGGAGTTGGTGCTGAAGCTGCTCGATCGCGCGATCCTGCGCTGCTCCTGTTCGAGCAACTCGTCCCGCAAGGTCTGGAGGAATTCGATGTGACGGTCACGCCTGCTGCTCGGTGCGAAGCCGTTCGACTTCCTGTCGAAGCTGCGCCAGTTCATCTGCGGGGAGGGAGTGTCGTGACGCCGTCCGTGGCCATGCTCTCTTCAACGTGACGCCGCGCGAATTCTTCGCAACAACCTGTGATTATTTTTCACGCCGGGCGCGCGAAGCGCCTGCGTCGTTTGATGCTGGTCAGGTCGATCCCCGCCAAGAGCATCGCCAGCTCGCTGGCCTTCAGCTCCACGCTGGCGCGACCTTCTTCGCCGCCGGCAGACGAAACGTGCCCTCCTCCAGCCGCTTGTACCACAGGGCAAATCCATCCTTGTCCCAATAGAGGAGCTTGAGCCGGTCCTTGTGCCGCCCGACGAACAGAAACAGGTGCCCGGAGAGCGGATCGTATCCCAAGCCCTCCCGCACCAGCGCCGCCAGTGAATCAAAGCTTTGCGCATGTCGGTCGACGCCGTACACAGGTAGATGCGAACGCTCAGCCCGGAGTCGAGCTCTCCCAGACTCGGCAGCTTCAGCACGGCGACGCCCCCAGCACCGCCAGCACGTCGGCCAGCATCTGCCGATCCACCGGGCCATGAATCCGGATGCGCCGATCGCCCGACAAGACTATCTCAATCTGACCCTCGGCGCCGCTCACTCCCTGCGCCGACACGCACGGGAACAAACGTCGGCTTGCTTGATCGCACCTTCCGGCCTCGTCCCCTCCGCGCCAGCGCGCCGCCACCAGTAGAACGAATGCTCATGCACATCGTGCTTCCGGCACCAGGCTCGGATGGACAGGCCACTCTGCCTGACCGACCACCATCCGCCGCCAAAACTTCCCTTTCGTCGTGTCTCGTCGTCCGTCACGCGGCATGCACGCCTCCGTTCATCACGGAAGCATGGTGTCGAACTCGATCGCGGAAATGAAGACGTGGTTGGTCGGACGGTTACGTCGATCAACCGAGCCACCCGACAATCAAGAGCGTGGCACCCCATCGATTACAGATAATCCAATTATTGGCGTGGTTTGATCGTTCGGTATCTGTTTCCCAGTCGCGACATCTCTATTCGCCGAGGAACATTGGTGCATTTCGTTGTGATCATCTTCTGACAATCAAACGCCGCAGTTGCCAAAGCACGCCTACGCCGAAGGACCGGCCAGCTACGTTTATTATAAGTTTTGACGATAGTCGCGTTGAAGATGCGGAGTCAATGCTCTTCTGGCTGAGTCCCTCGCCTTATGGCTTCGCGTTCCCGGTCGGTGACTAAGCCTGCTCGGTTCATCGGCGGATTATCGTGGCGGCCTGGTAGTTGCGCGCGTCGTCGGAAGAATCGTGACCACCCTGTCGATATGTCCGTCGCTGACTGGTGGAGGCGTGCCTGGCGGCGTGACGACGACGCTGGCGGGGTGTAACCACCGATGTTCAACAGCTCAGCCGCGCGGGGCCGCAGCCCGCCGTGCAGACAATCGACCCAGTTCCGAGAACAGAAGACGTGACTCCGGCGTCGCGGTTTTCCACGGGGCAGTAGCCGTTGCCCTTGTCCTCAAAGGGGTCCTCGAACCAGGAGTTTCGGCCAGCGCGTGGACCGCGCTGCTGGTGTGGCGGACTCGATCATGAGCCGGTAATCCAGGTGCGGCCGAGCGGCCGGCCTGACGGCATCGGTATCATCATATAGCCCTGGGTAGCTGGTCGTGGTCAATTCTCTCGTCGATCATCTGCTGGAGGTCTTCGTAGGGATTGCTGCACATGTGTGGCGCAGCCGGAGCGCTAAAGGTAGAAATGCCAAAATGGACGAAGAGCTGAAGAAGCGAAGGGGTGCACACCCTGGGCAGGCAAAACGCCGCCCCAGAGCCACAGAGCGGTGCAGCACATGGGGCCGCACCTGGCTGGAGGCTGTGAGCCGATGCTCCCCTGACTCGTAGTCGCCCGCGATCCCCCTGTCTCGGGCTGCCTTCTGACTTTTTGACGTTTTTGACGTTTCATGCAGATACCTCTTACTAACGACGTGATCGATTCGTGCGCAGTTCGGGAACTTCCTCGGTGATCACCAGGTTGTGCTGGACGCGACTCGAGCCATTCCCGCGCCCGGAGATGCAGGCACTAAAACCGCTGCGTTTCGGCGAAGGTCTCTCCAATTCGTTCGCAGGGCCACGCAGTAGCCCATCCCCGGCTCCGGAGGCTGCCGGACGAGCTGGTACGCCGGTTGCTCCAGCTGGAGACGACCGGCGATACGGGACGCGGCCTTCGACACCCTCGGGGACTTGTGCTCTGTCACAGTCCTTCTCGCCCTTCCTGACTGCATCGGTCAGCTGCTGCCCGAGACTTCGATCGCCCCGAGCGCAATAGGCCACGCCGCGATATTCCGCGAAACGGCGTCCCCGCCGCCAGAAGTACGGTGCGGTGGCCAGTGGCGACGCTTCCAGACCGGCAAAAAGCTGAGCCCAGTCAACGACGCTACGGGCACCGTCGTGCGAGGGGCCTTGGTGATGTCGCCGGAAAAGCGGATTCCACCGCCCGCGCGACAACAGGGATTCCCGCACGCCGGAGGCGACATCGGCGACGGAGAAGATCGCGGTGATCTGCGGTATGCCGACGCCGGAGACGATCCGCGTCGTGCAGATCGAGCCCGGTCCGATGCCGACGCGCTGGTCGTCCGCGCCGGAGCGTCGATTAGGCTCGCTGCGGCTTCCCCGGTGGGGCGATATTGCCGGCGATGATAAGTCGATCGTCGTGGCAGCCTTATGCGGATCGCGCGGACCGTCTGGATGACGCTTTTCGCCGCTGACCGTGGGCGCTTGTCGACGGCGATGACCATCGACGCCGTTTTCGATCAGTCGAAGCAGACGCGGTCAAAGCGTCGGTCCACGCCGACGGCGGCCCCAACGCGAAGTGCGGCGCGGCACGATCGCGGCAACTTCGTCCGGTATTGCCGGTTCTTTTTGTCGTTGATCGCGCGGTGGTGATCAGTCCGACAAGGCGGTCGTCCCTACCGACGAGCAGGAGTTTTCAACCTTGTGGCCTGGCTGGAGGATCTTGGCCCGCCTCGTCCAGAGACGTATTGGGCGGCGGCTGTGACGATAGGTTTTCCTTCGTCGATCGATGCTCGATCCGCAAATCCCCAGCGTGTTTCGACGATCTCGACTTTTTCGATTTTCGACGGTTTCCCTCGGCCCGTGCCTGCGTGAACTGTGGTGTGCGCGACGCAGGAGGAATTCCCGCCATGAGCAGACCGTCGTCATGCGTGATGAGGAACGCCGGAGCGTTGTGCAGACACTCAGCTCGGCTGCCTGTTCGACCGTGTCGGTGGTAGAGCCGTGATCAGGATCGAGGATGACGCGCCGTTGTGCGCAATGACCTTGTCCACCTCGCGGCATTGCGCTCGATGGAGAGGTTCTTGTGGATGATACTCGATGCCGCCTTCCTGGGCGAGGGGAGATCGCCAGGCTCGCTTCCGTGACGGTGTCCATCGGCGCGAGACGAGGGATGTTGATGGCGACATCGTCGCCGGGTTGGGTGCGGACGTCGGCGTCCCGGGGGACGACGCCAGCTTCGTGCGTGGAACAAGCAGCACATCTGTTCAAGGTGTGGACCAGCGTCGCCGATGATTTTCGGATGCACGTAGGGCCCAAAAAGTGGATTGTGGCAGGTGGAAAAGAAACCAGAAGCCGTAAACCGGAGATGCGGGGAAAACCGGAGGCAAAACGCAGCGGGTATCATTGCTGCTCGACCAGACGCGGGGCGGATGTTGGAGGAGGGGAGCAATTGGGGATATTGGCGCGCCACAATCCGACCATAGCGAGCGATCGGGATAGCCTTTGTCGAAGGCTTGTGAAGTACTCGATGACGGTCTTCCGCCTGGGCTCCAGTTGGAGGATTTTCTCCGCGGCCCCCTTAGCGGCGGCATCATCGCCCGCCTGCGCCGCCACGCAGATCACTGACCGCGTGAGCCGGGCAATTCCGGGGCCAACTCCATCGCGCGGCGAAGCATACCAACGGCCGGATCGCTCGGACTGCCGATCCGCCTTCTCGGCGATGGAGCCGGCGAGATTACGCGCATGCCGCCAGACCCGGGCCGGCACTCCGGCGCAAGGAGCCTTCATCGAGCCGCGAGCAAGGCGACCTGCGGCTGTGCGTCGAAGCTTCACGGTCGGCGGCGAGGGATGGGATATTGAGCCGCGTCTCGCCCAGGGCGTCGTTGAGGATGCGTCGCGTAAGCATGGCGAGCCCAGAATTGCCCGCGTAAGGGCGAGACGTGATCCAGACTCTACCGGACCGTTTCAAGTGATCGGCGGGCAAAGGTAGCGGACCGATTCAGGCAAGGTGGCGGCGGGCGGCGAAGAGCCTTGGCCCATTCTACAGAGCTGCGCACGCCTCCGCCAGCCTGGCGGTGTCCGACGGCGATTCGTGAGGCCTGGCCAAAGCAAGTGGTAGCTGTGGCAAAGCAAGCCGGTGAATGGTCTTCCCACTGCAAGTTCGCGACGCGCGTTCGGTCAGGCAGATGATTCTGTGGCTGCGACGTCAGGCACTTGCGAAAGCCGCCAACGCGGTCCAGTCGAAGAAGAAACAAAAGCTAAAATAACAGGAATCTATCTTCTGCTGATCGCGAACTAGCCGTAAGTTAGTTCAATGGACGCTGGCGGCAGTTGGTTTGGTCGCCGCCACAGCAAAGACGCCATCGCCGAGGGCGTCGTCCTTCCGGCTGCCCGAGAGCAGCTTGATAATGGCGGGAACTCATTGCGATTGGCCTGATTAAACAGCGCGCCGGAAGGCCTCGTGGAGCTGAAGTCGAGTTTCGCCACTTCATCCAGGCAAACGGTGAAGGAACCGCGGGGAATCCCGCTTTGAGTTGATTCACCGAATGATGGCCTGCGGGCGACTTAAACTCAGCGTCGGCCGGCGGCGAGGACGCGCCGAATCCGCGATCAAAACGCAGCTGAGCCGCGCCCAGACGGCGAAAACATTTCCGGGCGATATGCCACCGTCCGGGGTAGGCGCGCGGCGGCGAACGTACTTTCGAGCCGGATTGCTCAGCCCGCTTCGCCGGCTCAAATACCGCCGGCGCGTCGAAGCGGAGCGCGGGCGGGCGTTAGTCCAGGATGTTCTGCTGGCCGAGGTGACGGCACCGATTGTAACCGCGAGCATCCACGCCCGCAAAGCGAGACGCGCGAATGTGGAGAAATGCTCGCCGCGTATCAGGTGTTTTTGTATCGCGTCGATCTTCCTGCCTTTAATTCCAGTGACCAGCAACACGTCCATAACGGTCAGGAAGATCGGCGTTCGCCCGGTTCGCGGATGGCCGGCGTGCCGTAGGCTTCGACCTGGTCGATGGCGGCCAGCGTGGCCATCAGCCCGATGGTGAGCCAGGCCGCGTTGCCGGCAGTTCTTCCGCGAAGAGTGGAGCGTGCGTGGTAGCGATCGGAGCTAATGATAGAAACATTTCGGCCAGCAAAGGAAGGCTGAAGCTGAAGATCGCACTCCACATCCTGCAAAGTAGTTCGGAAACCCCGCCGTCATGCCGCAGTCAGCCTGCAGCTTTTTATCGTTCCGTATGACGCTGACTTCGTCGATCTGATCTTTCGCGGGCGAATTGGACTGGCCAGAACCGAAAAACCCGCTGTCGCTGTGGACCGGCAATCGGAGCCAGTGAGAAACAGGTGTAAAGCGCGTAGGGCCAGCTGCGCACATAGCGACCCGACCGGAGTGGCCCCGCAGGCCGGGAGGAGAGCCTGTTTTGAACGGCAGCGCGCCGGCGATGCCCGCCGACAAAACGACAGGATGGCTGGTCGTCGCCACTGGCTGGCAACAGCCGCTGCCATTTGCGAGGAGTGCCCATGACCGCCAGCGCAGCAGTGACAGTGATCAAAGGTTACGATGAGAGGCCGGCGAGGATAAGATCGGGAGGATAATGATGATCATCCAGCATCGGTCGAGCCGTAAGAGGAATCCGCCGCGATGAAGATTCCGGAAGCGCAGATGAAGTTATAACCGTTTATGCGAATGGCAAAAACGGCCAGCGGGACTGTCCGGGCAATGACACTGGGGCGAGTGTGATACCAGATCCCGAAGCTTGGTGTCAGGTCAGCACGCGATGAGGATGACAGACCGCGGTGGATATTGCGTGGATGATGGACGCGGCTTAGCGGGCCACCGAATGGGGCAGGGCGCAGCTTGAGAGCGCAAATCGTCCGCCTCTGATAGACCGATGTTGGGAAAATTGAGAGCTAAGTACGCTGATCATCATCAGTAAGAGACACCACCAGAGCAGAGGAAGGTGGTGGCTACTGGTGAACCCAGAGGTCGTGTCCTCCGGATATTTGTGGAGTGGATTCCTGGTTAGTAGGCCTTCCGCCCGGTAAGACCAGCACATGAGCGCGGCGGTGGAGGTAATAAAGATTGAGTGATCTCCACGCCGCGCGGTGGAATTAGAGCCTCAGCTGCCACAGGAGCCAGACGCGGATCGCAACTGGAGTTGCATTATGAATCGCAACTGCTTTTCCGAAAGGTGTTAGAATTGAGCGCGGCACTTTTCGATCAGGTTGATGGCGTTGATCGTCGTAGAGTGCGCACCGGTAGCAGTGACGTGGCGATTCATTTGATCGGTTGCGGCGTGCGTCAGAGAGCTGCCGGCGGCGGCTCTCCAGGCTGCAGGCTGATGAGATCGACTGGGGAATCAGTTCAGATTTGCGCGAGCCGCCTGGCAGGATGAACGGTGAAGTTGGATGCGTCGCCCGCTGATCCAAGCTGCCGCAGAGGGAGTAATGGGACAGCTCTTCCACTGGGTTTTCGACGGTTGTGATTAATTTATCGGTTTGTCGTCGGTGCCGTGATCGCTCAGTCAGCCCTGACGACGGCCAGTGGATTGCGATCGGCGGCCGCCGCCGCTCTATCTACGTACGCTGCCGACCACGTTGATTTAAAGACGTCTGGTCCCCTAGCCGACGCAGTCTCGCTGCGTGTTTTCGATGACCGCGAGGATCATCGCCATTGCGGCTGCATCCGTCACCGGTCGCCCGCGCCGGTCGCTGAAGATCAGACGCCGGGAGCGTTTCGGCACTTCCACCAGCAGCGTCCGCGGAACCTTCTGACAGCTCGCGAGTACGACCGAGCCAGTCGCCTGTCGCTGATTCTCCCAGGGAACAGCTTCGATGGATCGGCCACGGGGATAGAGCCCGCAGCGTCGGTCATCTCGAAGATGCCTAACTCATCGGTCGAGCCGGTGCTTGTTTTTATTGGCTGACTGTGGCGGTGGGGGGAATGAAAGCGATCGCCCTTTGAAATAGGCGATCGTAGTTGACATAGATGTCAACATCGTGGCCCTGCCAAGGACGCGCCGTTCCAGGTGACGCCCGACGAGGACGAGCGAAAACGATTTGCTTCGGGCCAGCCAGATGAAAGCCGCGCCGCCGCGTCGCGAGCCGAGACCGATCCGAAGGCCAGGTGTTGGTCGATAGATCATCAGATGAGTCGACGCAGCGATGAGGTCGCTGAAGTGGAGCATGCTGACCAGGTGGTCGATGTCGACCATTCTGCGGCGGCTTCAGTGATAGAATTCGAGCAAAGTTCGCGCGGCCGCAGGCGAATCTTTGCCTGAGCGATTCTTCGTTGCTGATATATCGCCTTCCGCCGGCCTCGCTGTGGCGTGGCCGACTTGCAGCAGAGCAGCGTCGATTTTCCGATGCCGGGATCGCCGAGTAATCGCACGACGCCGCCGCCCGGTGACGCACAATTTGAAGCGCTGTAATGGATATCGCCAGTTGTCGCAATCCGGCTCGACGTCGCTGATCGCCGCGAGCGTGGGCCGTTCGGCGCGACAGTGACCGCGGGTCGATGCCTTCATCCTCTGGGTCGCGTTCGACGACGTTTGACGAGCGCGTGAATTCGACTTCCTGCAGTCTGGGATTGTCGATTCATCTGCATAACGAGATTCTTGCAGATGAAGTGGCGCTTCCCGCCGCTGAACAACCCAGGTTGTTAGCCAAATTCAGGTAGTAATTTAAAATCGATTATAAAACAAAAATAAACTTGTATCCTATCTCTCCATGCCGCAACGCCAACGACACACATGTGTCCGCCATGCGTAGTGGAGGCTTCCGTGACGAAATAGGACCTACTTTTCAAAGGGCCACCTACAAAGGACGACAACAGTGTCAGAGTGTAAACACAAAACAAGCATTTGTTGAGCGCCTCTAATGAAGATCTAGGTATCCTATTGAAAACTTAAATCGTTGAATTGCAGGAAGGAGAATAAGTCGATTAGTACTGCCGTTTTTTCCTAGATCAGCAAGGCTGTCAACATCACAAAAACAGCGCAATGATCCATTTGGTTAGTTTCAGCATCTTTGGTCGTTCAGGTGATTTGTGGCTAGGCCGATGGACGGTCTGTCTCAGACCCATGATCAAACCAGCACCAATTTGAGGTTAGATAATATCAAAATCATTCACAGATTTGATTTGTATTGCCAGCCAAGCTTCAGGCCCCCAGAGTTGTCTTCTCCAAGTTCGAGGACAGGTAGTACTCAGAGAAATCCCTGAAGAGTTCAGTCAAAGCTGGCTTTCAGGGCGCATGGAATGTGGACGAATCAGGGTCAAGGCGACAGGAATCGGCGACCGATAACAGGCTGGACGTCTCGCCCGTCTCTGCAGCCGCGGTGCCCGATCGCACCCTGGTTAATACATTGATGTTCAGCAGCGCCAGATAGATCACATTTCTGAACCAATCGATCGTGTTTGAGGGAGGTTCGATGTTGTTGGCGTCGATCCGTTCTGGATTGCTGGGCATTGCGAAACGCCTCAGAGTTTAAGTTCTGCTCTGGCTCGGGTTTCGGCGCCGCCCAGAATTCTCGTTCTCTTCGACCCCGAACTTAGCTTGATAAAAAGTACTAGCGTCCCTGCAGTCCTTCCTCAATCCAATCTTTACCTTTGATCTTTCGAGTAATACGTAACTTGGGAGTTGGCAATAAA